>Ga0233425_10000164_pt1 | contig 170474 bp, 160 predicted proteins | sample Watercolumn_Towu_2_FD_181712 | JGI IMG/M metagenome (GOLD analysis project Ga0233425, IMG submission 181712) | Freshwater microbial communities from Lake Towuti, South Sulawesi, Indonesia - Watercolumn_Towuti2014_140_MG | ecosystem: Environmental > Aquatic > Freshwater > Lake | place...
AGTAACCCGCTTAACCGCTGCGTACTCCAGATCGCTGAAGCTGCGTTGCATGGTTTGTGTCTCCAGATTGGGTCGGGGCATTTTCTCAGATCACCGGGAATTGCGGGAATTAATCAGCGCGTCCTTAGCCGCCTTGCAAGAGAACGCCAACGTTAAGCTCAAGCAGCGTCTGACAGATTTGTCGGCAGCACTCGAAGATGGCTATGACATCCATTTTGAGCTGATCACCACCGGTGATCTTACCGACGCTGCACGCAACGACTTAGCTACTTTCCAAAAGCTACTTGCCGAGGCCGATGATCTGCCGGCTACGCTGACCTTGGTCGATACAGACGAACTGCAGCGCCGTTACGAAATGGCATTAGAAAAGGAGAATCCGTACCTGAAGCATCAATTGACGTTGGTGCCTGGCAAATTCATGAACATGGAGATCGCTGGTACGGCAGTGGTGGTGGCAGCGATTCCTTTGAGGGATTGTTTAGCCTTCCCTGGCATCAAAGATGGCGCGCTGTTCCAGAAAAACGTGCGCCAGTCGCTAGGCCTGAGCAACAACGTCAACAAGCAAATCAAGGCAACAATCTACGGTGATCGGTACCGGGATTTCTTTTTCTTCCACAACGGCATCACCGCGATTTGCTCTCGCCTTGAGTTGAACGGCGACAAGCTTAGCCTGCAAGGGCTGAGCGTAGTCAATGGTTGCCAGTCGCTGACCACTATTTTGTCGTGCAGTGAAAAAGTGAAGAAGCTGAATGACACGTTTGTGATGTTCCGCTTCTATGAGATTCCCCAGCATGACCGGGCTGACCGGATCAGTATCTCGACCAATTCACAATCGACCGTTAAACCGCGAGACCTGCGCAGCAACGATAAACGAGTTCTGGCACTTAAAAAGGCTTTCGAGCAGCGCTATCCAGATGGCCAATTCCTTTCCAAGCGAGGTGAACAGGCACAGGCAGAAAAAGATGCTCAGCGTGTGGTCGATCTTGGCAGCTTGGGCAAGTATCTGATGGCTTGGCATTCGCAGCGCCCAAATATTTCGTATAGCGAAACCAAAATTTTCGATAAGTATTTCGAGCAACTCTTCAAGCGCGACTATACGTCCGAGCGAATTGCCGCCCTGCAAGACTGGATGCAGCTGATTTACGCAGGCTGGGGCAAGGACAATCCGTTCGGTTTCAATGAAACCCTGTTGGCCATGCGTTCCTACGCGCCATTCCACCATCTTTATGCGGTGTCTATGTGCTTTGCCGTGGCTAGCAAGCATATTGATCGAGTCCCGTCACCGGATATTGCTTGGCAGCAGGCGCATGCGAAGGGTATCGCCGATTGGGTGGTGTCCGTTGCTGCGACCGCACTGAATTTCGCGCTGGAGACAGCTGCCAATGAACCTCAGCCTGGCGGAAAAGTTTTTAGCCCGGTGAACTGGATCAAGACTAAGACTTGCTTGAGTGGTATCACCAACGCAATCCAAATGCAGTTGATGATGATGCCGAACATGCCTGGGGGCAAAGAGAAACGAGATGCGCTTATGCTGGACACAGATGTGTTTGAGTATCGTTGGCAAGCGGACTGACACTATGAACTCTCTACGGCGCACCCTCATCGAAAAAATTGGCAACGACAATGGTTTTGAGCATGTGGTTGCCTCGGATGCGAGTGGCGTGACTCTCTAGTCCGTTTTCTCGCTGTGGCAGGCCGCGATGTAGCGTGCGGTCATCGTGTCCATCGTGCTGACATGATTTACAAACCAGTCGCTGACCGGGCCTTCCAGCCAGGCCTTGAGTGCTGCATGATCGTGCTGCGTGCGCCACTCGGCCACGTGTTCCGCCATGGCGCCGAGCACGCGCTCATGTTCTGCGTGGTGCATGGGGTAAGGCGGAAAGCCGGTGGCCTGCATTTCCCGTTCTTCCTCGGCAAAATGCCGACGGGTGTGATCCAGCAGGGTTTGCAGCAAGGCATCCACATTCTCATCCGTGCCAGCCGGGGGCAGGGAGGTGAGGATTTTTTGCAGTAATACGACAAATTCCGCATGATCGCGGTTCATGAATTCCAGGGCGACTTGAGGGTAGTGCATGGTGAGCCTCGTTGGTTGCGAGTGTGCGAAGTTATCACGGTATAATCCGCGCCGCCATGCAGATTCTACGCGGACTCCACTCTCCCGATCCCCGACCTGTTGCACTCACCATCGGTAATTTCGATGGCGTGCATGTCGGTCATCGTGCGCTGCTCGCCGAATTGCGCGATGTCGCCGTCCGGGGAGGGCTGGTCATGACGGTCGTGATTTTCGAGCCACATGCGCGCGAGTTTTTTTCCCCGGAGCAGGCGCCGGCGCGGCTCAGCAGCCTGCGCGAAAAGCTGGAGCAATTCCGGGCGCTGGGCGTGGAACGTGTTCACGTTTGCCGTTTCAACTCACAGTTCGCCCAGATGTCGGCGGCCGATTTCATGCATGCCTTGCATCGTGATTTGCACGCGAAATTCGTCCTGATCGGTGACGATTTCCGCTTTGGCAAGGGACGCACGGGAGATTTTGCGCTGATGGAAAAAGTGGCTGGCGAGGAACATTTTGCCGTGCGTGCCATGCACAGCGTACTTGCCGAGGGTGTGCGGGTGTCCAGCACCGGCATCCGGATCGCGCTGGCAGCCGGCCAGCTGGAAGAGGCGCGGCATTATCTGGGCGTGCATTACAGCATGAGCGGTCGCGTGGTGCATGGCGACGGCATGGGACGCCAGCTGGGATTCCCGACGGCGAACATCCGGATCAAACATAATCGCCCGCCCTTGTCCGGCATTTATGTGGTGCGCGCCCATGCCGAAGGATTGGGCGTGCTGCAAGGGGTGGCGAGCCTGGGTGTGCGGCCGACGGTGCATTCCAACGGCAAGCCGGTGCTGGAGGCGCACTTGTTTGAATTTGACCGGCAGATTTACGGCCGGCACTTGCGGGTGGAATTCCTGCAAAAAATCCGCGACGAGGCCAGGTATCCCGACCTTGAAAGTTTGACTCAACAGATCGCGCTCGATGTGGCGCATGCTAAAAACTGGTTTGAACAACATGAGTGATGACAAGAAAAAATATCCGCTGAATCTGCCGGACACCCCGTTCCCGATGCGCGGCGACCTCGCCAAACGCGAGCCGCAAATGCTGGCGCGCTGGCAGGAGCAGCAGCGTTACCGCAAAATCCGCGAGGCCCGAAAAGAACAGCCCGCATTTATCCTGCACGACGGCCCGCCCTATGCCAACGGCGACATCCACATTGGCCACGCCGTCAATAAAATCCTCAAGGACATCATCATCAAGTCGAAAACGCTGGCCGGTTTCGACGCGCCCTATGTGCCGGGTTGGGATTGCCACGGCCTGCCGATCGAGCTGCAGGTGGAAAAACAGCATGGCAAGGAAATCGCACCCGCGAAATTCCGCGAGCTTTGCCGTGATTACGCGAAGCAACAGGTCGAGCGCCAGAAAAAGGATTTCATCCGGCTCGGCGTGCTGGGCGAATGGGATCATCCCTATCTCACCATGGACTTCCAGACCGAAGCCGAAATCATTCGCGCGCTCGGCAAAATCCAGTCGCAGGGTTATCTGTATCAGGGCCGCAAGCCGGTGAACTGGTGCATGGACTGCGGCTCGGCGCTGGCCGAAGCGGAAGTCGAATATGAAGATAAAACCTCGGCCGCCATCGATGTCGGCTTCGAAGTTGTCGACAAGGCTGCACTGGCGCAAGCCATGGGGGTAACGTTGCCGGCCGGTGCGAGTGTACGCGCGGTGATCTGGACCACCACGCCGTGGACCTTGCCCGCCAACCAGGCGGTGAGCGTGCATCCAGAATTCCAGTATCGTCTGGTCAACACGGGAAAAGGCTATCTGCTGCTGGTCAGCGATCTGGCCGAGGATTGTCTCAAGCGTTACGAGCTGACAGGTGAAGTCACGGGTTCGGCCGCAGGACGCGCGCTGGAGCATCTGCAACTGCAACATCCGTTTTATGCGCGTCAGGTGCCGATCATTTGCGGCGAGCATGTCACGCTGGAAGCCGGCACCGGGCTGGTGCATACCGCCCCCGCGCACGGGGTGGAGGACTTCCAGGTCGGGCAAAAATATCATTTGCCCATCGACAATCCGGTCGGCGATGACGGCAAATTCATTTCCACCACAGCGCCGCTGGGCGAGGTGCCGCTGGCCGGCGTGTCGGTCTGGAAAGCCAATGACCTGGTGCTGGCTGCGTTGCAGGAATCGGGGCATTTGCTGCATCAGGCCAGGCTCAAACACAGCTATCCGCATTGCTGGCGCCACAAAACCCCGATCATCTTCCGCGCCACGCCGCAGTGGTTTATCGGCATGGAACAGGGACAGGATCGCAGCTTGCGCGAACTCGCCAATGCGGCCGTCGAGCAAACCGAATTCTTCCCGGCCTGGGGCCGCGCCCGTCTGGAAGCAATGATCAAAAATCGTCCGGATTGGTGTGTCTCGCGCCAGCGGAATTGGGGCGTGCCCATGCCTTTTTTTGTGCATCGCGAAACCCTGCAGCTGCATCCGCGCAGCGCCGAGCTGCTCGAACAAGTGGCGCAGCGTGTCGAACAATCCGGCATCGAAGCCTGGTTTTCGCTCGACACGGCCGAACTGTTGGGCGACGAAGCCGCGCAGTATCGCAAGCTGAGCGATACGCTGGACGTCTGGTTTGATTCCGGCACGACGCATGCGTCCGTGCTGGCCCAGCGCGAAGGGCTGCGTTCTCCGGCGGATCTCTATCTGGAAGGCTCCGACCAGCATCGCGGCTGGTTCCAGTCGTCGCTGCTCACTGGCTGTGCGATCAACGGCCGTGCGCCGTTTGATGCCTTGCTGACCCACGGTTTTGTGGTTGATGGTCAGGGACACAAGATGTCCAAGTCGCGCGGCAATGTGATCGCGCCGCAAAAAATCATCGATACACTGGGCGCCGACATCCTGCGTTGGTGGGTTGCCTCGACCGATTATTCGGGTGAATTGACGATTTCGGATGAAATCCTCAAGCGCGTAACCGACGGCTACCGCCGCATCCGCAACACCCTGCGCTTCCTGCTGGCCAACGTGAGCGACTTCGATGCGCAGCGCGATGCGCTGCCGGTCGAGCAATGGCTGGAAATCGACCGTTACGCACTCAAGCTGACTGCCGATTTGCAGCAGGAAATTCTCGCCGACTACGCGCGCTACGAATTCCATCTGGTCGCGCAAAAGCTGCAGAACTTCTGTTCCGAGGAACTCGGCGGTTTTTATCTCGATATTCTCAAAGACCGTCTGTATACCGCCGGTGAAAACTCGACTGCACGCCGTTCGGCGCAGAATGCGCTACACCACATCGTGCATGCGCTGGTGCGGCTGATGGCGCCGATCCTGAGTTTTACCGGTGAAGAAGTTTGGGCAACGCTGCAAGGGGGCGATGAGAGTACGGTCTTCGTCGAACACTGGCACGTGCTGCCGGCGGCGCAACTAGACGAGGCTCAGCTAAACCGCTGGGCAACCTTGCACGACTGGCGCGCGCGCACCAACAAACAGCTGGAGGAAGCCCGCGCAGCCGGGTTGATCGGCTCGGCGCTGGCCGCCGAGGTGGATGTCCATGCCGCCGCTGAGGAATACGATGTGCTGAATTCCCTTGGGGACGACCTGCGTTTTGTTTTCATCACCTCGCGCGCGACGGTGCATCGCGCGGCTACGCCGGAGGAACAGCGGATTGAAGTGGTTGCCAGTGCGCACCAGAAATGCGAACGCTGCTGGCATTATCGCGACGACGTGGGCAGCGATGCCGCGCACCCCACAATTTGCGGGCGCTGTGTGAGCAATCTGTTTGGCGAGGGCGAGGCGCGCCACTATGCCTAATCGCTGGTATGCGCTCGCGGCGCTGGTGGTCGTGCTGGATCAGTTGAGCAAACTGTGGATCGTTGCGCGTTTCGAATTTGGCGAAGTGCTGCCGCTGCTGGCTGTTTTCGATCTGGTGCTCGCGCACAACACCGGCGCGGCTTTCAGTTTCCTGAATGATGCGGGCGGTTTCCAGCGCTGGCTGTTTTCCGGCATCGCGATTGTGGCGGCGTTCTGGATCATCTGGCTGCTGCGCAAACATGCCGAAGAAAAGTGGTTTGCATTGGCGCTTGCGCTCATACTCGGCGGTGCGCTGGGGAATCTGATCGACCGTATCGCCTATGGCTATGTGATCGATTTTCTGTCCTTCCATTGGGATGGGCATTATTTCCCGGCCTTCAATTTGGCGGATTCCGCCATTACCCTAGGCGCCATCCTGCTGATCGCAGACAATTTGAAAGGAAAGCCGCATGGAAGTCAGACTCGCTAATCCGCGCGGATTTTGTGCCGGCGTGGATCGCGCCATCACTATCGTTGAACGTGCGCTCGAATTGCATGGCGCGCCGGTTTATGTGCGCCACGAAGTCGTGCACAACAAATTTGTGGTCGATGGCCTGAAGGCCAAGGGTGCGATTTTCATCGAAGACCTGGCCGATGTGCCCGCCGGCAGTGTGCTGGTATTCAGCGCGCATGGCGTGCCGAAAGCCGTGCGTCAGGAGGCCGAAGCGCGCGGACTGACGGTGTTCGACGCGACCTGCCCGCTGGTGACCAAGGTGCACATCGAAGTGGCGCGCATGCGCGAACTGGGCAAGGAAATCGTCATGATCGGCCATGCGGGCCACCCCGAGGTTGAAGGTACCATGGGGCAATCGCCGAGCGGCATGTATCTGGTCGAATCGCCGGCAGATGTGCTCAAGCTACAGGTTGGCGATGAACAGAATCTGGCTTACGTGACTCAGACGACGCTTTCCGTCGATGACGCGAGCAGCATCGTCGCCGCGCTGAAGGCGCGCTTTCCGGCCATCGTGGGGCCGAAGAAGGACGACATTTGCTACGCGACGCAAAATCGTCAGGATGCCGTGAAGCTGCTCGTGGCTCAATGCGATGTGGTCATTGTCGTGGGTTCGCCCAATAGCTCCAATTCCAACCGGCTGCGCGAAGTGGCCGCCAATGTCGGCATTCCGGCCTATCTGGTGGATGACGCCAGCGGATTGCATGCCGAGTGGTTTGCCGGTAAATCCCGGGTTGGCATCACGGCGGGCGCTTCCGCCCCCGAACTGCTGGTACAGCAGGTTGTCGAGCGGCTGCGTGAACTGGGTGCGACAGAAGTGACCGAACTTAAGGGCGTCGAAGAAAACGTGGTGTTCCCGATTCCCAAGGCATTGCAGGGCTGATGGTGCAAACTCCGGACTGTCTGATTGTCGGCGCCGGTGCGGTCGGCTTGACCAGTGCGCTGGCGCTACTCCAGGCCGGGCATCGCGTGACGTTGCTGGAGCGCGGCGAAGTCGGACGGGAGGCGTCCTGGGCCGGTGGTGGCATCATGTCGCCGCTGTGTCCCTGGGATTATCGCGAAGAGGTGAATTGTCTGGCATTGCGCGGCATGCGCATGCTGCCCGAGGCCACCGCGAAACTGGCTGCCAGCACGGGCGTTGATTCCGAATACACGCGCTCCGGCATGTTGGTGTTGCCGCCATTGGATGAAGACAGCGCCCTGAGCTGGTGTCAGCAGCATGAATTTTCCTGCCGCAAAGTGGCGCTTGCCGATTATTTGCCGCAGCTGGACGGCTCCGGGCTGCTGCTCGACGACGTGGGACAGGTGCGCAATCCGCGTTTTCTGCGCGCGTTGCGGCAGCAGGTCGAACAGCTTGGCGGACGCATCGTCGAGCATTGCGAAGTCCGGCAGATTGAAACTCGCAGCGAGCGGGTTGCCGCCCTGCAAACTACGCAGGGCCGGATGTCTGCGGAGCGCTATGTCATTGCGGCGGGCGCGTGGAGCAAGCCTTTGCTCAAGGACGCTGCGCCAACGCTGGATCTGCGCCCCATACGCGGCCAGATATTGCTGTTCAAATTCGACACGCCGCCGTTTCAACAGATTCTGGTCCGTGAACGCCTGTATTTCATCCCGCGCCGGGACGGTCATGTGCTGGTCGGCAGCACGCTGGAAGACGCGGGTTTCGACAAATCGGTTACGCAAGACGCCCGCGATGAACTCATGCGGGGCATAAAACAGATTTTTCCGGATTGGTCCGCTGATCCGATCCGCCAGTGGGCCGGTTTCCGCCCCGGCTCGCCGGACAACATTCCGGTGATCGGCCGCCATCCCGATCTGGTTAATCTTTACGCAAACACCGGCCATTTCCGTTATGGCGTGACCATGTCGCTGGCCAGCGCAGAACTGCTGCGTAACGCCATCGACGACCTGCCGCAACCCATGGATACCGCGCCGTATCGTTGGCGATAACGGCGCGCTCGCTTATAATCCGCCGCGTTGTGCCGGTGTAGCTCAGTTGGTAGAGCAGCGCATTCGTAATGCGAAGGTCGTAGGTTCGACTCCTATCTCCGGCACCATGATTCTTCCGGTTTTTCACTACTGCCGGACACTTTGCAGGAGCATTGATGGCTTCATCGCATTCTTCCCGTCGTCGCTGGATTTTGCGCGCCCTGATGTGGGCAGCCGCGCTGGTTGCGCTTTCGGCGCTGGTCTGGTGGTTCATGCAGCCCAAGCCGCCGGTCGTTTCGCTGCTGACGGTTTCGAGCGGTGATGTCGAGGCTACGGTTAGCAATACGCGCGCGGGCACGATCGAGGCTTGTCATCGCGCCAAGCTTGCGCCGCCAGCTGGCGGGCAGATTGCCGAGCTGCGCGTGAAGAAGGGCGAGCGGGTCAAGGCGGGCCAGGTTCTGCTGGAACTCTGGAGCAAGGATTTACAGGCGCAGGCCACACTGGCGCAGCAACAGTTGCAAACCGCCATGTTGCGCGTTGACGAAGTCTGCGCGCTGGCAGAAGTGAGCGGCAAGAATGCCGAGCGTTCGCGCCAGTTGCGTGAGCAGGGTTTCATTTCTCCCGAAGGGCTGGAGCGTGCCGAGGCCGAGGCCAAGGCGAAACATGCTTCCTGTACGGCCGTGCGTGGTGAAATTGATCAATCCCGTTCGCGCATTGCCGTTGCCCAGGCGGGTCTGGCACGGATGATCTTGCGCGCGCCGTTCGACGGCATCGTGGCGGACATCAGCGGTGAGCTGGGCGAATATGCCACGCCGTCCCCGCCCGGTATTCCCACGCCGCCAGCGATTGATCTGATCGACGATAGCTGCCTCTTCGTCAGTGCGCCGATTGACGAGGTGGATGCCGCCGCCGTGAAGGTGGGCCTGCCTGCGCGCATTACGCTGGACGCGATCAAGGGCAAGTCTTTCGAAGGCAGGGTCAAACGCATTGCGCCGTACGTGCTCGATCTGGAAAAACAGGCGCGCACGGTCGAAGTGGAAGTCGATTTTATCGAGCCGCCGCCGCTGGATACGCTGCTGGTCGGCTATAGCGCGGATGTCGAAATTGTTCATACGGTGCGCAAAAACGTTTTGCGCATTCCCACTCAGGCGCTGCTCGAAGGCAAAATCGTGTTGCGCTATCAGCCGGGCGAGGGGGCGCTGGAATCACGGCCGGTCAAGACCGGATTGGCCAACTGGGAATACAGCGAAATCCTGTCCGGCCTGGCGGCAGGCGACCGCATCGTGACCTCGCTGGATCAGTCCGGTGTCAAAGCTGGCGCCAAGGTGCGCCCGGCAGCCGGCACTGCGGCGCAATGATCGCGCTTGAAAAAGTCAGCCGGATTTTTGAAGTCGGGGATCAGCAGGTCGCCGCGCTGCGCGATATTTCCCTGACGCTGGGGGCGGGGGAATACGTTTCCCTGATGGGCCCTTCCGGCTCGGGCAAGTCCACGTTACTCAATCTCATCGGGCTGCTGGATCGGCCTTCTTCCGGAATCTACCAGCTGGAAGGGCGCGACGTCAGCGATCTCGACGACAAGCAGCAAGCCGAAGTGCGCAGCCAGAAAATCGGCTTCGTTTTCCAGTCCTTCCATCTCGTGCCGCGTCTTACCGCCGCGCAGAACGTGGAATTGCCGATGATGCTTGCCGGCGTGCCTGTCGAGGAGCGCCAGACCCGCGTTCGCGAGCTGTTGCAGAACTATGGTCTGACCGACCGCGCCGACCATCGGCCGGATCAGCTTTCCGGCGGTCAGCGCCAGCGCGTGGCGATTGCGCGCGCCACGGTGATGAATCCCCGCGTGCTGCTGGCCGATGAACCCACCGGCAATCTCGATCAGGCGACCGGCCGCGAGGTCATGAAGCTCCTCGAAAATCTGGTGACGCAGGGCATCACGCTGGTCATCGTGACCCACGATGTCGAGATCGGCGCGCGTGCGCAGCGGCAGCTGCACATGCTGGACGGACAAATTCTTTCGGACGAAATTCGCGCGTCATGAGGCTGGCCGACACCGTGCGCTTCGCTTCCGGCAGTTTGCGCGGCAGCCCGGCGCGCACGCTGTTGATGATGCTGGCCATGGCGATCGGCGTGGCGGCTGTGGTCGTGTTGACCGCGCTCGGCGAAGGCGCGCGGCGCTATGTCGTGAACCAGTTTTCTTCGCTGGGTACCAATCTCGTCATCGTGCTGCCCGGCCGCACGGAAACGGCGGGCGTCGGCCCGGGCATGTTGCTGGGCCAGATTCCGCGCGAAATCACATTGGATGATGCTGAGGCGGTGTTGCGCAGTCCGGCGGTGAGTCGCATTGCGCCGCTCACGGTCGGCACCTCCAGCATTTCCCGCGACGCGCTCAACCGCGAAGTCATTGTGCTGGGCTCGACCTCGGAATTGTTGCCGGTGCGGCACATGACCCTGGGCTTGGGGCGTTTCCTGCCGCCGGGCGAAATCCATCAAAGTACGCCGGTGTGTGTGCTGGGCAGCAAGATCAAGCAGGAATTGTTCGGAAATGCGACGGCCGTGGGCGCCTGGGTGCGGCTCGGCGACCGGCGCTTTCGCGTCATCGGCGTCATGGCCGGGCAGGGCGAATCCATGGGCTTCAACACCGATGAAATCGTGATTATTCCGGTAGCGGCCGCGCATCAGTTGTTCAATACCTCGGGCTTGTTCCGCGTGCTCATCGAAGCCCGCAGCCGCGACAGCATCGAGCAGGCGCGGCGCGATGCCGAGACCATTCTGTTTCAGCGGCATAACGGCGAGAAGGATGTGACGGTGATTACCCAGGATGCGGTGCTCGCCACCTTCGATCGCATCCTCACGGCGCTGACCATGGCGGTGGGCGGGATTGCCGCGATCAGCCTGGCCGTGGCCGGAGTTCTGATCATGAATGTCATGCTCATCGCCGTGGCGCAACGGGTCAAGGAAATCGGCCTGCTCAAGGCCTTGGGCGCACCGGGGCGGCAGATCCGCAACCTGTTCTTTGCCGAAGCCGTTCTGCTCTCCGGCATAGGCAGTGTTGCGGGGCTGATCCTCGGCTATGCCGGCAGCCGGATCATCGCCGAAATTTATCCCAGTCTGCCGGTATCGCCGCCCTGGTGGGCGGTGCTTGCCGCGACCGGCATTGCGCTCGGCACCGGCATCCTGTTCAGTGTCTGGCCGGCCCGCCGCGCCGCGCGGCTGGATCCCGTCGCCGCGCTCGCCGGCAGATAATCCATGCATCTTCTCGATCTGATCCGCCTGACGACTTCCAGCTTTCTGGCTTATCGCCTGCGCAGTTTTCTGACCGGGCTGGGGATTGCGATTGGCATTACGGCCGTGATTCTGCTGACTTCGATCGGCGAGGGGCTGCACCAGTTCGTGCTTTCGGAATTTTCGCAGTTCGGCACCAACATCATCACGGTGCAGCCGGGCAAGGCTCAGACGCAGGGTACCAGCGTCGGCGTGTTCGGCTCGGTGCGCCAGCTCACGCTGGATGATGCGGAGGCGCTGCGGCATCTGCCCTATGTCGAGAGCGTCAATCCGGGATTGATGGGCAATGCCGAGCTGCGCGCCGATGGGCGCACCCGGCGGGTGACGGTGTTCGGCGAAGGCCGAGAATTTGCGAGCGCGTTCACCATGCGGGTGCAGAGCGGCGGCTTCTGGACGGACGAGGATAACGAACAGGCACGCGCCCAGGTGGTGCTGGGCGACAAAGTGTGGCGCGAGTTGTTTCCGGGCAAGAATCCCCTGGGTGAATTTCTGCGCATCGGCGGCCAGCGCTACCGGGTGATCGGCGTGATGGCGCCCAAGGGGCTGATTCTTGGGCTGGACATGGACGATGCAGTTTTCGTGCCGGCCGCGCGGGCGATGGAGTTGTTCAACCGCCCTGGGCTGATGGAAATCAACGTCAGCTATCGAGCTGGTGTGGACGCCGATACCGTCATCAAGCTGATTACGGAACGCATGACGGCACGCCACGGCCGCGACGATTTCACGGTGATTTCGCAGGAACAGGCACTGGAAGTGCTGGGCTCGGTGCTGGAAGTGATTACCTTCGCGGTGGCGGCGCTGGGCGGCATTTCGCTGCTGGTCGGCGCGGTTGGCATTTTGACCATCATGACCATGGCGGTGAGCGAGCGCACGGCTGAAATCGGCCTGTTGCGTGCGCTGGGCGCGCGCAAGCAGCAGGTGCTCGTGTTGTTTCTCGGCGAGGCGATCCTGCTTTCGGCGCTCGGCGGTTTGTTCGGATTGCTCTTGGGCAGCGGCATCGCGCAGGGATTGCACGCGCTGTTTCCGGCTTTGCCCGTACACACGCCGTGGTTGTACGTGGTGCTGGCTGAAGCAAGCGCGATTGTGATCGGCCTCGCAGCCGGGGTGGCGCCGGCGTTGCGCGCGGCGCGACTCGACCCGGTGGAGGCCTTGCATGCCGAATGAGCGCTGCGACATTTTTTGCAACGTCATCGACAACTACGGCGACATCGGCGTGTGCTGGCGGCTCGCGCGCCAGTTGGCCAATGAATATGCGCTGGATGTGCGGCTCTGGGTGGATGACCTCGCGAGCTTTGCCGCACTGTGTCCGAAGGCGAATCCGGCGCTGGATAGCCAGCATAGGCGCGGCGTGGAGGTGTGCCGCTGGGGCAAGGATTTCAGCGCGGTCGCACCGGCCGCCCTGGTGATTGAGGCTTTCGCTTGTAAGCTGCCCGAGGCTTACGTCGCCGCGATGGCGCGCCAGCCGCATCCACCGGTGTGGATCAATCTTGAATATCTGTCGGCGGAAGCCTGGGTGGAAGGCTGTCACAGGCTGCCTTCGCCGCACCCGGCTTTGCCCCTGACCAAATATTTCTTCTTCCCGGGATTTACCCCGCAGACCGGGGGCTTGCTGCTTGAGCGCGACTTGCTGGCGCGCCGCGATGCTTTTTGTGCGGATGCTGCGGCGCAGCAGGCCTACTGGAAGGCATTGGGGTTGCCGCCCCGATCGCCGGTGGAGTTGCGCGTTTCCCTGTTCGGTTACGAAAACGCGGCAATTCCCGAGTTGTTGCGGGGCTGGGAACGCGGCGCATCTCCCGTCACCTGTTTATTGCCAGTGGGGAGAGCCTTGCCGCAGGTCGCCGAATTCTTCGGCGTGCAAAGTGGCGCGGCCGGTACGGTCTGGCAGCGCGGCCAGCTGCGGGTGCAGGTGCTGGCGTTTGTCGAACAGGAAAAATACGACGAATTGCTGTGGGCCTGCGACATCAATTTCGTGCGCGGCGAGGATTCCTGCGTGCGCGCCCAGTGGGCGGGTAAACCGTTTGTCTGGCAGATTTATCCGCAACACGACAACGTCCACCTCGAAAAGCTGGAAGCGCTGCGCCGCCGCTATTGCGCAGGCTTGCCCGAATCGACCGCGCTGGCGGTTGCGGCGATGTGGCAGGCGTGGAATGGCGGGGAGGGTGTGGCCGCCGCCTGGCAGGGCTTTGTGCGCTGCCGGGAACTTTTGATGCAGCACGGGTCTGACTGGTCGCGGATGCAGAGCCGGAATACTCTGGCGTTGAATTTGCTGGATTTTTCCCGGCAAGTTGCATAGAATCCGCGCCTCAAATTTTTAGGGCAGTAAATCATGAAAACAGCACAAGAACTCCGCGCCGGTAACGTGATCAATGTTGGCGGCGAGCCGATGGTTATCCTGAAGGCCGAATACAGCCGTTCCGGCCGTAACGGTTCCGTGGTGAAGATGAAGATGAAGGGACTGCTGAGCGGTTCCGGCAAAGAAACGGTGTACGCGGCCGACGACAAGTTCGACCAGATCATCCTCGACAAAAAAGACTGCACCTACTCCTACTACGCCGATCCGATGTATGTGTTCATGGACGAAGAGTACAACCAGTACGAAGTCGAGCAGGAAAACCTCGGCGACGTGGTGAACTATCTGGTTGACGGCATGGAAGACAAGTGCGAAGTGACTTTCTACGAAGGCAAGGCCATTTCGGTCGAGCTGCCCAACACCATTGTGCGCGAAGTGGAATACACCGAGCCTGCCGTGCGCGGCGATACTTCGGGCAAGGTGATGAAGCCGGCCAAACTTAAGGGTTCCGGTTACGAGCTGCCCGTGGCGGCCTTCATCGAGATCGGCGACAAGATCGAAATCGACACCCGCACCAACGAGTTCCGTAAGCGCGCCTGATCAGCGTAGCTGCATGAAAAAAGGCCAGCATCAGCTGGCCTTTTTGTTTGATGCCGCCTGCCCTTAGAAGGCTTTGCCGGAATCCTGATCGTGGCCGTGTTTGCGATTCAGCCAGTACATCACCCCCGATAGCAGCAGGCCGAAGACGGCGATGATGATGTAGATGTGCAAATCCGCGCCTTCCATCACGGCATACAGACCCAACATCGCGAAAATGCTCAGGTTTTCGTTGAAATTCTGCACCGCGATCGAGCGGCCTGCCCCCATGAGCAGATGGCCACGGTGTTGCAGCAGGGCGTTCATCGGCACCACAAAATAGCCGCCCATCGCGCCCATGACGATCAGCAGCAGAATCGCGAGCGTACTGTTGGTGATGGGAATCATAAGCAGGACGACCAGCCCCATCGCAATGCCCACCGGCAGCACTTTGACCGAATGTTCGAGTTTGATGTATTTCGCGGCGAGAACTGAACCTATGGCGATGCCAATCGCGAACCACGCGGTGAGGCGGGCGGCCTCGCCGATGTCGTAATTCAGCGCCACGGCAGCCCAGCCGATCAGCAACAGGCGCAGCGTTGCACCGGCGCCCCAGAACAGGGTGGTGACGGCCAGCGACACTTGTCCGAGCGGGTCTTTCCACAAGAGGCGGAAGCAGTGCCAGAAGTCCAGCGCCAGTGCGAGCGGGCTGCGGCTGAAAGGCTTGTGCTCGATGGCGACCAGGGGGATGTAGAGATTGAAAATCGCGGCGACGATGTAAATCAGGACGATGATGGCAATCGCGAGTTTTGCCACACTGTCGATCAGCGGAAGATGGAGTCCGGCGACGAGCGCACCCGCAAAGCCCGGGCTGATGAGAATGCCGCCTATGATCGCGCCCAATATGATCGCGAGCACGGTCAGACCTTCCATCCAGCTGTTCGCCTTGACCAGCTGGTTGGGCGGCAGATACTCGGTGAGAATTCCGTATTTGGCGGGGGAATAGGCGGCCGCGCCCAATCCGACCAGCCCGTAGGCGAACAGGGGATGGACGCCCGCCAGCATGGCGATGCAACCGCCCAGCTTGATGCTGTTGCTGATGAACATCACGCGCCCTTTGGGCAGCGAATCGGCGAAGGCGCCCACGAACGGCGCAAGCACAATGTAGGAAACAATAAAGCCTTGTTGCAGGACGGGGGTATACCAGTTCGGTGCGCTCAAGTCCTTGAGCAGGGCAATGGCGGCGAACAGCAGGGCATTGTCAGCAAGCGCGGAAAGAAACTGCGCCACGAGGATGATGTAGAAGCCTGAGTTCATGCGCTGGAAGAGTTTTTGTGAGGCCGTTTTATAACATGAAAGCAACGCCCCTGCTATTATTCGCGCCTGTTAAATATTTGTGACTCGTCCTGTCATGTCCCGTCCGATTCAAGCCAGAATTGATGCCGATGCGCTTGCGCACAATCTGCGCGTGGTCCGCAAAAAAACGGGCTCCCGCATCATGGCGGTGATCAAGGCTGAAGCCTATGGTCACGGATTGCTGCGGGCGGCGGAAGCGCTGGAAACGGCCGACGGCTTGGGAATGCTGGATATTCGCGATGCCTTGCGGCTGCGCGAGGCCGGACACCGGCAACCCATTCTGCTGCTGGAGGGCGCCTTCGACGCCCAGGACATGGTGCTGGCGGCGGAATATGAACTCAGTTGCGTGGTGCACAGCGACTGGCAGCTCGATCTGCTCGATGCCTATCCGAAGCGCGGCACGCTCGACGTCTGGCTCAAGGTGAACAGCGGCATGAACCGTCTGGGCTTCAATCCCGGCGAGGTTTCCGGCGTCATGACCCGTTTGCGGCGACATGTTGCGGTCGGCAACATCACCCTGATGACCCACTTTGCCAATGCCGATGAAGCGCGCGACATCAATCCGCCGCTGAATCTCTTCAGGGAAATTTCGGCGCAGTTCCGTCTGCCGTGCAGCCTCGCGAATTCCGCCGCGCTGTTGCGCTATCCGCAAACCCACGGCGACTGGGTGCGGCCGGGGCTGATGCTGTATGGCGCTTCGCCGTTTGCCGATACTCCGGCCGCAGCGCTGGGTCTCAGGCCGGTGATGACTTTGTCGAGCCGCATCATTGCCGTACGCGAATTGCGTTCCGGCGATGAGATCGGCTACGGCGGGCTTTTTCGAGCCGAACATTCCATGCGCGTCGGCATCGTCGCCTGCGGCTATGCCGATGGCTATCCGCGCCATGCCGGCAGCGGCACGCCGGTTTTGGTGGACGGACAGCGTACGCACACGCTGGGGCGGGTTTCGATGGATATGCTGTGTGTCGATCTGGGCAAGCTGCCGCAGGCCGGCGTCGGTAGCGCCGTCGTGTTGTGGGGCGAGGGTTTGCCGATCGAGGAGGTCGCCCGCGCGGCCGGCACGATCAGCTATGAATTGATGTGCGGGCTCACGGCGCGCGTGCCCGTCGTGGGTTGAGGCGGCTTAACGGGAGAAATCATGCTGGGCATTATTGGCGGGAGCGGGGTGTATCACATTGAAGGTTTGCACGACACCCGTTGGGTGGACGTGAAATCTTCCTTTGGCACGCCGTCCGATGAAATTCTTGTCGGCGAGCTGGCCGGGCAGCCGCTGGCATTTTTGCCCCGGCATGGCCGCGGTCATCGGATTCCACCCAGTGAAATCAATTTCCGCGCCAACATCGACGCGCTGAAGCGGCTCGGCGTGACGGACATCATCTCGGTCAGCGCCGTGGGTTCGTTGCGCGAAGACCTCGCGCCGGGCACCTTCGTCATCGTCGACCAGTTCATCGACCGCACCTTCGCCCGCGAGAAAAGTTTTTTCGGCAGCGGTCTGGTGGCGCATGTCTCCATGGCGCGGCCGGTCTGCAAGCGGCTGGGCAATCATCTCGAAGCCGCCGCGCAACAAAGCGGCATTCCCACGGTGCGCGGCGGCACTTATCTAGTGATGGAAGGCTCGCAATTTTCCAGCATGGCGGAATCCGAGCTCTACCGTAGCTGGGGCTGCGATGTCATCGGCATGACCAACATGCCGGAAGCCAAGCTCGCGCGCGAGGCCGAGATCTGTTATGCCACGGTAGCCATGGTCACTGATTACGATTGCTGGCATCCCGAACATGACCACGTCACGGTGGACACCATCGTCAAGGTGCTGGTTGAAAATGCCGACCGGGCGCGCACGCTGGTGAAGAACGTCGCGCCGCTAATCGCCGCCGATGCCAGCGCCTGTGATTGCGGCTGCCGCCACGCGCTGGAATATGCGCTGCTGACCGCTCCGGAGGCGCGCGATCCGGAAATGATGCAAAAACTCGCGGCCGTCGCCGGTCGCATGCTCAAGTAAACCGAGGTAGCCATGCCCATCAAATCACGTATCCGCACGATCCCCCATTACCCGCATCAGGGCATCATGTTCCGCGACATCACCACGCTGCTCAAGGACCCCGTCGGCCTGCGCGCCACGATCCAGGAAATTGCCCAGCGCTACCGCGATCAGAAAATCGACAAGGTGGTCGGGATCGAGTCGCGCGGTTTCATCATTGGCACTCCGGTGGCTTATGAATTAGGGCTGGGATTTGTGCCCATCCGCAAGCCGGGCAAGTTGCCGGCGGAAACCGCCGGGCGGGATTACGATCTCGAGTACGGCAGCGACCGCATCGAGATTCATGTGGATGCTATCCAGCCGGGCGAGCGGGTGCTGCTGGTCGATGACCTGATTGCGACCGGCGGCACGGCCGAGGCGGCGATCGGCCTGATTCAGGACATGGGCGGTGTTGTCGTCGAATGCTGTTTCGTCGTGGATTTGCCCGATGTCGGTGGCCGTGCGCGGCTGGAAAAGCTCGGTCAGAAAGTTTTCGCGCTGTGCGAATTTGCGGGTGAGTGAGCTGAGTGGCGCATGAAGGTTAACGGCCAACCCTGCCGCACAATCTGGCCCACCGCCGATGGCCGGGCCGTGGAGATCATCGACCAGACCCGCCTGCCGCACGCCTTCGTCACCGTGCGTCTGGAAAATATGGGTGATGCCGAACGTGCCATCCGCGACATGCAGGTGCGCGGCGCGCCGCTGATCGGGGTCACCGCCGCGTATGGCATCGCGCTGGCCATGCAGCACGACGCAAGCGATGCCGCGCTGGAAAGTGCTAGCCGCGTACTGCTCGCGGCGCGTCCTACGGCGGTCAACCTGCGCTGGGGAGTTGAGCGTATGTGCGCGCATCTGGCCGGCTTGCCAGCGGAACAGCGTGTGGAGGCGGCCTGGATCGAGGCGGCGCGCATTGCCGAAGAAGATGTCGCCATCAATGCCGAAATCGGCCGCCATGGCGCGGCGCTGATCCGCGAAATTCATCAGCGCAAGCAGACCCCTGTCAACATTCTCACTCATTGCAATGCGGGCTGGCTCGCCACCGTGGATTGGGGGACTGCGCTCGCGCCGGTTTATGCCGCGTTCGAGGCGGGGATTCCGTTGCACGTCTGGGTGGACGAAACCCGGCCGCGCAATCAGGGCGCCAGTTTGACGGCCTGGGAGCTGGGGCAGCATGGCGTGCCGCATACGCTGATTGTCGATAACGCCGGCGGGCATCTGATGCAGCATGGCCAGGTTGATCTGGTCATCGTGGGTTGCGACCGCGTCACCGCGACCGGCGACGTATGCAACAAGATTGGCACTTATCTCAAGGCTCTGGCCGCGCACGATAACGGCGTGCCGTTTTATGTCGCCTTGCCCACGCCGACCATCGACTGGCAGTTGCAGGATGGCGTGCGCGAAATTCCCATTGAAGAACGCGCGTCCGATGAAGTGACGCATATCACGGGCCGTGATGAGCAGGGTCGAGTCTGCGAAGTTCAGCTCACGCCGGACGGGACGCGCGCCGCCAATTTCGGTTTTGACGTGACTCCGGCGCGGCTGGTCACCGGCCTGATCACCGAGCGTGGTCTGGTCGCGGCAAATGCCGGGGCCATGCGAATTCTGGAGGCTCAATGAACGACCTCGCGTTGCGCGCAGAATTGATCCGCGTCGGCCAACAGCTGGCAGCGCAGAACCTGAATCGCGGCGCTTCCGGAAATGTCAGCGTGCGTTGCGGCGAGGGCATGCTGATCTCGCCTTCCGGGCTGGGCGCCGATGGGCTGACGCCGGAAGACATCGTGTTCGTCGATGCGGCCGGTCGCGCTTGCGGGCAGCGTGCGCCGTCGAGCGAATGGCTGTTTCACCGCGACATACTCGCGGCGCATCCGGAATTCGGCGCGGTCGTGCACACCCATTCCGTTGCGGCCACGACGCTGGCTTGCCTGCGCAAGGAAATTCCCGCCCTTCATTACATGATCCTGATGGCCGGCGGCGACAACATCCCGTGCACCGGCTACGCCACCTTCGGCACGCAAGCCTTGTCGGAGCTGGCTGTAGCCGCATTGCAGGAACGTAAAGCCTGTTTGCTGGCCAACCACGGGGTGATCGCGGCGGGAAAAACGCTGGAAGAAGCCGCACGTCTGGCCGGAGAGGTCGAAATGCTCGCGATGCTTTATCTGCAAGCGCTGCAGGTCGGTGAGCCGGTGCTGCTGACGCGCGAAGAACTGCGGGCGGCCAAGGCGCAATTCACAGCGCTGCGCTATGGGGAGCAAGGCGCATGAAGCGCGCGAAACAGCAGCGAGCTCCACGCAATCCGCTGGTGCCTGCCGTTAAGTTCCGCAAGGCGGGCGCACATGGCAAATCCGAAAAGGCCTGCCGCCGCGCCGAAAAAATTGCTACCGGGAAATTGGCGTCCTCGACAGGAATCGAACCTGTAATTGCCCCTTAGGAGGGGGCGGTTATATCCATTTAACTACGAGGACGCGGTGATTTTGCGGGGCGCATTCTAGCGGAAATGTCCCGCAATCACGAATGAATTGGCTGGTATCATGCGCGCCTTTCAATGACATCCTGACGGAGACCGCTCATGTCCGCACGTTTCAATATCTTCTTTGCCTGGTTTTTCATGATCCAGACGCTGGCCATGGGTTGGGTCGCGGCGGTGGGTCGCATATTGCTGGAAGTTTTGGGTATCGAGACGTTTGAGGGTGATATTCCGGGGCGCATCGTGGGGGCGTTGCTGTTGCTTTTGCTGGTTTATCTGGTGATGCATTTCCGTGGCGCCCTGCCGCCGGAAGGGAAGGCGGGCGGCAATGGTTTCCGCATCGGGCATCGCATCCTGTTGCTCGGCAACGTATTGGCGGCGCTGTTGTTCGTGTTCCACTTTTTTGCGACCGGCATTGAAGGCTACAACACGCATCTGATTCTGAACAAATTCACCACGGCCTTCGGCTATCTGGCCATGGGCCTGTTTGCGATCGGCTTCTCGCTGATTTACCAGTCGGGCTTGCCAGAGAAATCCTGATGCCGTTAATCACGCTGGACAAGGCGTGCCTGGCGTTCGGGCACGTCGCCTTGCTTGACCATGCCGATTTTCAGCTGGACGAGGGCGAGCGCGTCGGCCTGATCGGGCGCAACGGCGGCGGCAAGTCGAGCATGATGCAGGTGCTCGCGGGGCTGGCAAATCTGGACGATGGCGGGGTCTGGCGTCAGCCTGGCGTGCGGATTTGCCATGTCAGCCAGGAGCCGCCGTTCGATCCGCAGGACAGTGTTTACGATGCGGTGGCACGGGGTTTGGGCGAGCTGCATCAGCTGCTGCACGATTATCACCAGCTTTCATTGCAAATCGCGGGCGAGGGCGCTGATGTCGAAGCGCTGCTGGAACGCCTGCAAGCTTTGCAAACCCGGCTCGAAGCGCAGGATGGCTGGGCGGTGCAATCGCGCATCGAAACAGCCATCGCGCGGCTGGATCTGCATGCCGAGGCGCGCATCGGATCGCTCTCCGGCGGTCAGCGCAAGCGGGTCGCGCTGGCTCAGGCGCTGGTGGCGCAGCCCGATGTGCTGATTCTCGACGAGCCGACCAATCATCTGGATTTTGATGCCATCGAGTGGCTCGAAGGCTTGCTGAACGAGTTTCGCGGGGCGGTGCTTTTTGTGACCCACGACCGGCGTTTTCTCGATAACGTGGCAACCCGCATCGTCGAGCTGGATCGCGGCTGCCTGACCAGCTTCAATGGCAACTTTGCCGATTACCAGCGCATCAAGGCGCGCATGCTGGCGGATGAGGCGGTGGTCAACGCCAAGTTCGACAAGGTGCTGGCGCAGGAAGAAGTCTGGATCCGCAAGGGCGTCGAAGCCCGGCGCACGCGCAACGAAGGCCGGGTGCTGCGCTTGCAGCAACTCCGGCGCGAGCGCGCTGCCCGCCGCGAGCATCTGGGCAGGGTGGAAATGACGCTGGACAGCGGTGAACGCTCCGGCAGGCTGGTGGCCGAGCTCATCAATGTCAGCAAGGCGTTTGGTGACAAGACGATCATCGATGATTTTTCCTGCCGCATTCAGCGCGGCGACAAGATCGGTTTGCTGGGCCCCAACGGCGCGGGCAAAAGCACCTTGCTCAAGATCATTCTGGGTGAGCTCGCGCCGGATTCCGGCAGCGTGCGGTTGGGCACCAAGATCAGTGTGGCGTATTTCGATCAGCTGCGCGCGCAACTGGACGACGAGGCGACGCTGGCTGACACCATCAGTCAGGGTGCGGATTACATCGAAATCGGCGGCGTTAAAAAACATGTCATCAGCTACCTCGGCGATTTTCTGTTTCCCGCCGAACGCGCGCGTTCGCCAGTCAAAAGCTGCTCGGGCGGCGAGCGCAACCGCCTGTTGCTGGCGCGCCTGTTCACCCAGCCCGCGAATGTGCTGATACTCGACGAACCCACCAACGATCTCGACATCGAGACGCTGGAGCTGCTGGAAGAATTGCTCGTCAATTACGACAGCACGCTGTTCCTCGTCAGCCACGACCGCGCGTTTCTGGACAACGTGGTGACGCAGGTCATCGCCTTCGAGGGCGAGGGAAAATTGCGGGAATATGTCGGTGGTTATGAGGACTGGCTGCGGGTCAAGCGTTTCAACGCGCCGGCCGAAGCGGTTCCGGTTGTGCCGCCTCCGCCCAAAGTCGAGATGCCTGCTCCGGCCAAATCCAGAAGTCAGAAACTCAGCTACAAGGAATCACGGGAGCTTGAAGAACTGCCCGAACGTATTTCGGCGCTCGAACAGGAGCAGAGTGAAATCGCGGCGCACTTCGCTGATGGCAGCATTTTCCGCGAGGATCCAAAACGGGCTCGCCAGTTGCAGGCGCGTAGCGAGGAGATCGAGGCGGAGGTCATGGCCGCGCTGGAACGCTGGGAAGTATTGGAGCAGCGTGTAAAGCAATTGTCATAAATCTTCCGGGAGGCTTTCGCTATAATCCGCGCCCGGGGAGAAAACCAACAACACATTTTTACGAACGGAGAGATTTTTTATGAGCAAATACAGCAATCGGATGATCATCACGCACTGGCTGACCTTGGTGCTGCTGGTCGCGGCGTGGTATCTGGGCGATGTTGTGAATGAAGCACGACACGAAGGGGCGGCCACTGTTGCGGGTTACCTGATTCATGCGGTGGTGGGTGCGGCGGTTCTGTTGCTGACGCTGGCGCGTCTGATGTTCCGCAGCAAGGATGGCGTGCCGGCCCCGCTGGGCGATACGCCTATGGACAAGATGGCCAAGGGCATCCAGCACCTGATTTATCTGTTGCTTATCCTGATTCCCGTCAGCGGCAGCATGCAGGTGCTGACCAGTGATGTGGGCCAGGCCTTGATCGCCGGCGATGCCGCATTGCTGCCGGCCAAATTCGAAGGCGTGATTGCGCACGAAGTGCATGAAGTGCTGGTTAATGTGCTGATCGTGCTGGTTATCGTGCATGTGCTGGGCGCGCTCAAGCATCAATTTGTGATGAAGGACAACATCATGGATCGCATGTCGCTGCGCAACAAGAAATAAGCGCGCGGGATTCGAGGAAACGGAAAGGGGCGCTGCGGCGCCCCTTGGTTTTTGCGGCAGTCTTTCCGGATTTGAGATTACAGCGTCAATACACCATTGGGGCAGGTTTTGGCCTGGGCCAGACGCGTTACCGTCGTCAGCAGGTTCAGGCCGGTGTCGTCTTTCAGTTGTTGCGCCGCCTCTTTGATCTCTTCCATGGAGAGTTCGATCGGGTCTCCGGCGACGGCCAGCGCGATTTTGTTGCCGCTCGTACACGGCGGAAGCAGCACGGCGCGGTCTTCAAAAGCGTTCAGGATATAGGCGAAGCCGCCGAGCACGCCACGGCTCAGCCCGAGCATGTTGGTCGCGAGTATGCCCTGATCGCTCAGCCGGCTGCGGCAAGCCTGGTAAAACGGCAGCGTGTTCAGCCCACCCGTATGAGCGTGCTCGTTGAAACCATCGACCAGTATCAGATCGAATTTTCTGTCATTGCCGAGCACATATTCGGCGCCGTCGCCGATGACCAGATGAATGCGTTTGGGGTCTTCCGGCAATTTGAAGAACTGGCGCGCGGCAGCGACCACATCGGGCTCGATCTCCACGATGGTCAGATGCGCCAGCGGCAGATGGCGGTAAAGAAATTTGGTCAGCGAGGCCGCGCCCAGCCCGATCAACAACACCTTGCGCGGCCAGCGTGCGGCATCGCGCAGCAGCAGGGGCGCCATCATTTCCCGGGTGTATTCCAGCTCCAGATTCCACGGGCGCGCAATGCGCATGGCGCCTTGCACCCAGGACGAGCCGAAGTGCAGGTAGCGGACGCCGGCTTCCTCGGAAATATCGATCGGGTAACTCATTCGGATTGCGGCGATTTGATCCACTGGTTCAGCAGCCAGCGCGCCCAGTCGGTGACTTCGCTGGCGCTCATGCCGATCGTCGCGGACTGCTCGGCCATGGCATCGCCGGCCGCGCCGTGCAGATGCACGGCAAACAGCAGCGCGTCATCCGCAGGCATGCCCTGGCCGATGAAGGCCGCGATCATGCCGGTCAGCACATCGCCCATACCGGCGCTGCTCATGCCCGGGTTGCCGGTCTGGTTCAGGTAAATCTTGCCGTCGTGGGTGACGCACAGGCTTTCCGCGCCCTTGAGGACAACGCTGCTGGCGAACTTGGCTGCCAGCTCGCGTACGGCGCCCATGCGGTCGGCCTGGATATCTTCCACGCGGCTACCCAGCAGGCGCGCGGCCTCGCCCGGATGCGGCGTCATGACGGTCGCATTTTTGCGGCCGATGAGGCGGCTGCGCAGATCCGGCCGTTTGGCCAGAATATTCAGCGCGTCGGCATCCAGCACCAGCGGTATGTCGAATTGCAGCGCGTCATACAGCATTTTCTGGGCGACGGGTTCGCGTCCCAGGCCGCAGCCCAGGGCCATGACGGTGACATTTGGCAGGCGCAGCGCCGTTGCCGCCGCATGCAGCATCAGTTCGGGCTGATGCAAATCCACCACGGGGGCGTTTTCTGCCAGCAGGCCGACATGGATGCTGCCAGCCCCCAGTTTCAGCGCGGCGCGGCCGGCCATGAGCGCGGCCCCCACGGTGCCGCTGGCGCCGCCGATAATCACGACGTTGCCGAATTGGCCCTTGTGACTGTCATGCGGACGCTTGGGCAATAATTTGACGGCCTGTTTCCGGGTCAGGGCCAGCACGGGTTTATTCATTTCAGCCTACCTGTGTTGAAGAACGCCCATAGTATAATCGCGCCCCGATCCAATTTTCACACTTCAAGCCATGCTGCACGTTTCCATTGGTACTTCAGCTCTCTCAAAATTCCGCCTTGAAAAACTGCGCACCGCCATACAGAGCACTGCGCCCAAGGTAAAAATCGCCGAAACCCGGCACTGCTATTTTGTCGAACTGGCGGGAGAGGCGCTGCCCAAATCCGCCGCCGGTTTGCTGAACAAGGTGCTCGGATTGGGAAGGAGCGCGGGTGAGCCCGCCGCTGCCGACCAATATCAGCGCCTGCTGGTCGTGCCGCGTCTGGGGACAATTTCGCCCTGGTCGACCAAGGCCACGGATATTGCCCAACATTGCGGGTTGCAAGGCGTGAAGCGCATCGAGCGCGGCATCGTTTATTACCTCGCGGCAGAAAAAGGCCAGCTGACTGAAAGCGACATCGCCGCCGTGCTGCCGTTGTTGCATGACCGCATGACCGAAAATGTGCTGCGCGATCTCGATGCCGCTGCGCAACAAATTTTCCAGCATGGCAAGCCACAGGCGCTGGAAACCGTCGATGTGCTCAAAGGCGGCAAGAAGGCGCTGGAAAAGGCCAACCGCGACATGGGGCTGGCGCTTTCCGAGGATGAAATCGACTATCTGGTCGAGAATTTCAGGAAGCTGAAACGCAATCCGACCGACGTCGAGCTGATGATGTTCGCGCAGGCCAACTCCGAACATTGCCGCCACAAGATTTTCAACGCCGACTGGGTGATCGACGGTGAGGCGCAATCGATGTCGCTGTTCGGCATGATCCGCAACACCCACAAAGTCAGTCCGCAGGGCACGGTGATCGCCTATTCCGATAATTCCTCGGTGATCGAGGGCGCGCGCGTGTCGCGTTTCTACCCGCGTGAAGACGGCAGCTATGGTTACAGCGAAGAACTGACCCATACGCTGATGAAGGTGGAAACCCACAATCATCCGACCGCGATTGCGCCCTTTGCGGGAGCGGCGACCGGGAGTGGCGGCGAAATCCGCGACGAAGGTGCGACCGGTTCCGGCTCCAAACCCAAGGCGGGATTGAGCGGATTTTCGGTGTCCAACCTGAATATTCCCGGTTTCAAACAGCCCTGGGAAAGCGATTACGGCCGGCCCTCGCGCATCGTTTCCGCGCTGCAAATCATGCTGGAAGGGCCGATAGGCGCGGCCGCCTTCAACAACGAATTCGGCCGCCCGAATCTGGCCGGCTATTTCCGTACGTTCGAGGAAGAAGTCAGCGGCGAGATGCGCGGCTATCACAAGCCCATCATGCTGGCGGGCGGGGTGGGTAACATCAGTGCGGGGCATACCGAAAAACATCCCTTGCCCACGGGCGCCCTGCTGATTCACCTGGGCGGGCCGGGCATGCTGATCGGTCTGGGCGGCGGGGCGGCGTCGAGTATGGATACCGGCGCAAATGCGGAAAATCTGGATTTCGATTCGGTGCAACGCGGCAATCCGGAAATGCAGCGCCGCGCGCAGGAGGTCATCGATCGCTGCTGGCAGTTGGGCGAGCGCAATCCGATTCTGTCGATACATGACGTGGGCGCGGGCGGCATGTCGAATGCCTTGCCGGAGCTGGTGCATGGCGGTGGCAAAGGCGCGAATTTTGAATTGCGCAAAATTCCGCTCGACGAAAGCGGTATGTCGCCGAAGCAGATCTGGTGCAACGAATCGCAGGAGCGCTACGTGCTCGCCATTCCGGCCGAGCGTCTCGATGAATTCCGCGCGATGTGCGAACGCGAACGCTGCCCGTTCGAAGTAGTCGGCACTGCGATCGATGCCGATCGGATTACGGTGCACGATAGCGAATTCAATAACGATCCGGTCGATATGCCGTTGTCGGTTTTGCTCGGCAAACCTCCAAAAATGACGCGCCAGGCCAAGCGTGAAATCCGCCGCCTCTCGTCGTGCGATACGCTCAAGCTGGATTTGCGTGAATCGATTGAGCGCGTGCTGCGTCTGCCTTCTGTCGCCAACAAAATGTTCCTGATCAGCATCGGCGACCGCACCGTGGGGGGCATGACCGCGCGCGATCAGCTGGTCGGCCCGTGGCAGGCGCCGGTGGCAGATGTGGCCGTGACCCTGATGTGTTACACGGAAAATCGCGGTGAAGCCTTTGCGATTGGCGAGCGTACGCCGCTGGCGCTGGTCAACGCGCCCGCGTCCGGGCGCATGGCCGTGGGCGAGGCGATTACCAACATTGCCGCTGCGCGTATCGAAAAAATCGGCGACATCAAACTCTCGGCCAACTGGATGGCCGCCGCCGGTCATCACGGCGAAGACGCGGCGCTGTTCGACACCGTGCGCGCGGTGGGCATGGAGTTGTGCCCGCAACTTGGCATCGGCATTCCGGTTGGCAAGGATTCGATGTCGATGAAGACCACCTGGAAAGAGGGCAAGCAAAACAAGGCGGTTACCGCGCCGCTGTCGCTAATCATCTCGGCGTTTGCGCCGACGCCTGATGCGCGCGACACGCTCACGCCGCAACTCGCGGCCGATCTGGACACCACGTTGCTGCTGATCGATCTGGGGCAGGGCAAGAACCGTTTGGCGGGCTCCGCGCTGGCGCAGGTGTACAAGCAAGTGGGCGATGTTGCGCCGGATGTGGATGACGCCGCGCTGCTCAAGGCGTTCTTCAGCCTGGTTCAGCGGCTCAATGCCGACGGTAAATTGCTGGCCTACCACGACCGTTCCGATGGCGGTCTGCTGGTGACGCTGTGCGAAATGGCGTTTGCCTCGCATATCGGACTGGATGTGCGTCTCGATGAACTGTCCGCCGATACGCTGCGTGCCCTGTTCAGTGAGGAGCTGGGTGCGGTGGTGCAGGTGCGCAATGCCGATCTTGCCCATGTGCTGCAATTTGCGCGTGAATCCGGACTGAAGTCTGTGCATAAAATCGCGACGCTGAATCAGACCGGCATGCTGGAAATTGCGCGCGGCGGCGACGTGCTGTACCGCGAAAATGCCGCGCAGTTGCAGCGCATCTGGTCGGAAACGACCTGGCAGATGCAGAAGCTGCGCGATAATCCGGCCTGTGCGCAGCAGGAATTTGATCGTTTGCTCGACGTGAACGATCCCGGCCTGCACGTCAGGCTGACCTACGATCTCAATGAAAATCTTGCGCCGGCCTTGCTGCGTCAGCGTCCGAAAATGGCCATCCTGCGCGAGCAGGGCGTGAACGGTCACGTCGAGATGGCGGCGGCGTTTGATCGCGCCGGGTTCGCGACGATCGATGTTCACATGAGCGACATCATCAGCGGACGCGTCAGCCTGGCGGATTTCAAGGGGCTGGTGGCCTGCGGCGGATTCTCCTACGGCGACGTGCTGGGCGCGGGCGAGGGCTGGGCCAAATCCATCCTGTTCAACGCCCGGGCGCGCGATGAATTCGAAGCCTTCTTCCAGCGCAAGGACACGTTTGCGCTGGGCGTGTGCAACGGTTGCCAGATGATGAGCAATCTGCACGAAATCATTCCCGGCGCTGAGCGCTGGGCGCATTTCTCGCGCAACCAGTCCGAGCAATTCGAGGCGCGCTTCGTCATGGTGGAAGTGCAGAAATCATCTTCGATTTTCTTCGACGGCATGGCGGGCAGCCGTATGCCGATTGTCGTCGCGCACGGCGAGGGTTACGCCGACTTCGGCAGCGCCAAAAACCTCAAGGCGGCGCAGGAGCTCGTCACGCTGCGCTACGTGGATAATTACGGCAAGCCGACCGAAATTTATCCGCTCAACCCCAACGGTTCGTCGGAGGGTATCACCGGACTGACCACGCCGGACGGCCGCTTCAGCATCATGATGCCGCATCCGGAGCGCGTGTTCCGCGCGGTGCAGCATTCCTGGTATCCGGATGAGTGGAAGGAAAACGGCGCCTGGCTGCGCATGTTCCAGAATGCGCGCAAGTGGGTCGGTTGAGGTATTTGTCAGAACAAATTGAAAAGAAAATTTTGAGCTTATGAAAATCGCCATCGCCGGCACCGGCTACGTCGGGTTGTCCAACGCCATCCTGCTGTCGCAGCACAACGAAGTCGTCGCGCTCGACATCGACGCCGCCAAAGTTGAGAAGCTCAACCGCAAGCAATCCCCGATCGAGGATGCCGAGATTGAGGATTACCTGCAGCACAAGCCGCTCAACTTTCGCGCCACGCTGGACAAACACGAAGCCTATGTGGGGGCCGACTACGTCATCATCGCCACTCCCACGGACTACGATCCCGAGACCAACTACTTCAACACGAAATCCATCGAGGCCGTGATTCAGGATGTGATGGCCATCAATCCCGATGCGGTGATGGTGATCAAATCCACCATCCCCGTGGGCTACACCGCCCGCATTCGGGAGAAGTTCAGTTGCAGCAACCTCATCTTCTCGCCCGAATTCCTGCGTGAGGGCAGGGCGCTTTACGACAACCTGCATCCTTCGCGTATCGTCGTCGGCGAACAAAGCGAACGCGCCGAAACCTTCGCCAAGCTGCTGCAACAGGGCGCGATCAAGCAGAACATCCCGACGCTGTTCACCGACAGCACGGAAGCCGAAGCCATCAAACTCTTCGCCAACACCTACCTCGCCATGCGTGTTGCCTACTTCAACGAACTCGACAGTTACGCCGCCACGCACGGCCTCAACACCAAACACATCATTGAAGGCGTCTGTCTTGATCCGCGCATCGGCGACCACTACAACAATCCCAGCTTCGGCTACGGCGGCTACTGCCTGCCCAAAGACACCAAACAGATGCTGGCCAACTACCAGGACGTGCCACAAAACCTCATCCAGGCCATCGTGGACGCCAACACCACGCGCAAGGACTTCGTCGCCTTCGATATTCTCAAGCGCAACCCCAAGGTCGTTGGAATTTACCGACTCGTCATGAAGGCAGGTTCCGATAACTTTAGATCCTCCAGCATCCAGGGCATCATGAAACGCCTCAAGGCCAAGGGCGTGGAAGTCATCGTCTATGAGCCCGTGCTTCAGGAGGTCGAGTTCTACCGCTCGCGCGTCGTCAACGACCTCGCCGAGTTCAAGCGCCAGGCCGACGTCATCGTCGCCAACCGCATCACCGACGACATTCAGGATGTGCCGGAAAAAATCTACACGCGGGATCTGTTCGGGCGGGATAGTTAAATGGCCTATTCACAAACGACGAAACTCAGCGCCGCCTCCAAAGTCGGCTTCGGCACCAGTGGTGTGCGAGGTCTGGTGACGGACCTGAGCGATCAGGTGTGCTGGGCCTATGTCACCGCGTTTTTGCAGGCCGTCACCCCGGGTGCGAAGCGTGTCGTGCTGGGACAGGATTTGCGGCCCAGCAGCCGGCACATTGTGGAAGTGTGCGCCGCTGCCGTGCGCGATCGGGGCATGGAACCCGTTTACGCCGGCGTGCTGCCAACGCCCGCGCTGGCGTTATACGCCATGCAACAGGGCATCCCCGCCGTTATGGTGACGGGTAGCCATATTCCCTTCGACCGTAATGGCATCAAGTTTTACACGGCCCAGGGTGAAATCAGCAAGGCGGACGAGCAGGCGATTCTGAATGCGGAATTGACCGATCCGGGGATTTACGCGGCCACGCCGCTTGTCATTGATCCGCAACCTGTCGCCGATTATCAGCAACGCTACCACGATTTTTTCCCGGCGAATTTCCTCGCAGGCAAGCGCATCGGCGTTTACGAACACTCCAGCGTGGCGCGCGATTTCCTGCGTCCATTGCTGCAAGGGTTTGGCGCGACGGTGGTCTCTCTCGGCCGCTCCGATGATTTTGTGCCGGTCGATACCGAGGCGGTGAGCGAGGCCGATCAGGCGCTGGCCCGGGACTGGACAAAAGCCCATCAGCTGGGCGCGCTGCTTTCCACCGATGGCGATGCCGACCGGCCGCTGATCGGCGATGAGACGGGGCGCTGGTTGCGCGGCGATATCGTCGGCCTGCTGTGTGCGCGCTACCTGCGCGCCAGAACGGTGGTGACACCGGTCAGCTGCAACACTGCCATTGAGCGCTGTGGCGATTTCCGGCAAGTCATCCGCACCCGCATCGGCTCGCCCTATGTGATTGCCGGCATGGACGCCGTCCGCGCGGCGGGGGAGGGCGATGGTATCGTCGGGTTCGAAGCGAACGGCGGGTTTCTTGTCGGTTCCAAAATTTCCCGTGAGGGCCGCACGCTGGCGATGCTGCCGACGCGCGACGCGATTCTGCCGATGCTGGCGCTGTTGGCGCTTGCCCACGAACAGCATGTGCCTTTGTCCGGTATTTTGACCGGACTGCCGGCGCGCTTCACCGCCAGTGATCGCATTCAGGAATTCCCCACCGCCCAAAGCCGCGCCTTGCTCGCGGAATTCGAGGCATCGCACGCGAGCGTCGATGAATTTTTCGCGGCGATTTGCGGCAACGCGGTCAGCCGCGACCTGACAGATGGGCTGCGGCTAACCTTCAGCAACGGTGAAATTGTGCACCTGCGCCCGTCCGGCAATGCACCAGAACTGCGCTGCTACGCCGAGGCAGACAGTGAGGCCAGAGCAAAGGAATTGGTGGTCGGCACGCTGGAAAAACTAAAGCGGCTGCGCGGCTGATTCAAGGCTGAAGTACCACCGGCCTGCCGGCCTTCGCAATCACGGTGGCACGGGGGGCGACTGAACTGCTGTCGAATTCAGCCGAATAACGTTTTGAGCCCAATGGCGATAAGAACAAGCGCCAGCGCGCGTTTGACCCCGTGCGCGGAAATTCTGCCTGCGAGCAGACTTCCGAAAATGACCGCCGGGATTGAGCCGCTCAGCAAGCTGAGCAGCATCGCGCCATCGACCTTTCCCGCAATCAGGTAGCCCATGCCGGCCACCATGGCCAGCGGGATGGCGTGAACCAGATCGGTGGCGATGAGCCGGTGCGGGGTCATGCGCAGCGGGTAAAGATAAACCAGCAGCACACTGCCGAGCGCGCCGGCGCCAATCGAGGTGAGTGCGACAATACTGCCAAGCAGGATGCCCGCCAGAATTGTGAGCGGCGGTTGCAGGCGCTTGAAGCGTTGGGCATGCGCGCCGGTGCGTTTTTGCCGGGCAATTTCCAGCAGCTTGCCGGCAAAGAGCATGCCTATGGCGGTAAGGATGACGACAAGGCCGATAGCCTGACTCAACCAGTCGATCTTGTGGATTTTTTCGCCGGCAGCAATTGCAATGATGACGATCAACGCCAGCGGCAGACTGCCCATCCACAAGCGTTTGACGACTTGCCAGTCGATCTGGCCCGCGCGCTGATGGATGCTGGCGCCGACAATTTTGGTGAGCGCGGCAAACCAGAGATCGGTGGCAATAGCGGTGGTTGGCGCCACACCAAACACTACGAGCAGCAGCGGCGTCATGAGCGCTCCCCCGCCGACGCCTGTAATTCCTACCAGAAAGCCCGTTAGCGCACCGGCAGCCGCATAGCCGGCATCTATCATCTCATCCTCTATTGAGTGCCGACATCAGCTGTCGGACACCTTCGTCCAGTGAAACCCCATCGGTTTTGATCGTAATTTCCGCGTTCAACGGAGGTTCGTAGTCGCTGTTGATTCCGGTCATGTTGGGGATCAGTCCGCTACGGGCCTTTTTGTATAGTCCTTTGGGATCACGCTGTTCGCAGACCGCCAGTGGCGTATCCACAAATACCTCGACGAATTCTCCGGGCTCAAACAGCGAACGCGCAAAGTCGCGTTCCTCGCGGAATGGCGAGATGAATGCCGTGATAACGAGCAGCCCGGCATCCACCATCAGCTTGGCAACCTCGGCGACACGGCGGATGTTTTCAACACGATCGGCGTCGGTAAAGCCGAGGTCCTTGTTCAGTCCATGACGTACGTTGTCGCCATCCAGAATGTAGGTGCGGTAGCCCTCGGTGTGGATGGCAGACTCGAAGGCGTTTGCCAGCGTCGACTTGCCGCAACCCGAAAGACCGGTGAACCAGAACACTTTGCCCGGGTGGCCGTTCAGACGTTCGCGGTCGGCGCGCTTGATCGTATGCGCATGGCGGTGAATGTTGTGCGCGCGGCGCAGGGTATGGCGGATCGTACCCGCAGCCACCGTAGCGTGTGTGTACCGGTCGACCAGAATGAATGCGCCCATGGCCGGATTGTCGGCAAATGTCTCGAAGGTCAGCGGTTTGCTGGTGGATAATTTACACACGCAAATGTCGTTCAGGTTGAGCTGCTTGTGCGATTCATGCGCCAGTGTGTTGATGTTCACGCGGTAGTCGATGGTAGTGATGGCGGCCGGCGCCCATTGCGTCGCGAGACGCAGGTCATAAGTGCGTCCGCTCAGGCCGGGTTCTTCATTCATCCAGACTACTGTCGCCTCAAACTGATCAGTGGTGTCCAGCGCGTTTTGTGCATGGCTGAACACATCGCCCCGCGAGGCATCAATTTCGCGATTCAGAGTCAGCGTGACCGCTTGTCCGGTATGCGCCTGCTCAAGATCACCATCAAAGGTCACGATCCGGCTGACTTCGGCCGTTTGTCCGGTGCTGGTCACGCGGATGGTGTCGCCGACCCTGACACTGCCCTCGGCCAGGGTGCCGGTGAAACCACGGAAATCCAGGTCGGGGCGATTGACCCACTGGATCGGAAAGACCAGTCCGCTCTTCGGCGGGCGGCTTACATCCACTGTTTCCAGATAGCCCATGAGCGTGGGGCCGCCATACCAAGGCGTATGCGCGGAACGCGACAGCATGTTGTCGCCTTTCAATGCCGACAGCGGAATCGGCGTGATGCTTTCGAAACACAGTGTTTCGGCAAAAGCGCGGAAGTCGGCTTCGATCTTCTGGTAAATGTTGCGATCGAAATTCACCAGATCCATCTTGTTGATGGCCAGCGCGACATGCCGGATGCCCATCAGCGAGACGAGATAGGCGTGCCGGCGGGTTTGCATCTGAACGCCGTAGCGTGCATCGATTAGCAGGATGGCGACATCGGCGGTGGAGGCACCGGTGACCATGTTGCGGGTGTATTGCTCGTGCCCCGGCGTATCGGCCACAATGAACTTGCGTTTGTCCGTCGCGAAGAAGCGGTACGCCACGTCAATGGTGATGCCTTGCTCGCGTTCGGCGGCGAGGCCATCCACCAGCAGGGCGAAATCGATATCCTCGCCCTGGGTGCCGTGTTTTTTGGAATCGTTCTTCAGCGAGGCGACCTGATCGTCATAGATCATCTGCGCTTCCCACAGCATGCGGCCGATCAGCGTGCTCTTGCCGTCGTCCACACTGCCGCAGGTGATGAAGCGCAGCAGGCCGAGCTGCTCCTGTTCGTTGAGGTAGGCTTCGACCTGATTTCGCGCATCTGCCGCACGCTGTTCGGCATTGGTCGCAATGGGCGTATTTTTTCTGGCCATCAGAAATATCCTTCCTGCTTTTTCTTTTCCATGGAGGCAGCCTGATCGTTGTCGATGGCGCGGCCCTGGCGTTCCGAAACGTGAGAGTTCATCAATTCCAGGATGATTTCCGGCAGGGTTTCCGACTCGGATTCGATGGCGCCGGACAGCGGGTAGCAGCCCAGCGTGCGGAAGCGGATCTTGCGACGCTCAATCTTCTCGCCCGGCAGCAAACGCATGCGGGCGTCGTCGATCATCAGCAACATGCCGTTGCGCATGACGACCGGGCGCTCCTTGGCGAAATACAGCGGCACCAGCGGAATGTTCTCGCGGAAAATGTATTGCCAGATGTCCAGCTCGGTCCAATTCGACAAAGGGAAAACGCGGATGCTTTCGCCGCGCCGCTTTTTGCTGTTGTACAGATTCCACAGTTCCGGCCGCTGACTCTTGGGTTCCCAGCGATGCTGCGCCGTGCGGAAGGAAAAGATACGCTCCTTGGCGCGGGATTTTTCTTCATCGCGCCGCGCCCCGCCGAAAGCCACGTCAAATTTCCAGTGATCGAGCGCCTGCTTGAGCCCCTCGGTCTTGGTGATGTCAGTATGCAGGGCCGAGCCGTGATCAAAGGGGTTGATGTCCTTTTCGATAGCCTCGGGATTGACGTGCACCAGCAGATCCATGCCGCTCTCGCTGGCCATGTAATCACGGAACAGATACATCTCCTGGAATTTCCAGCGGGTGTCGACGTGCAGCAGAGGAAACGGTGGCGGCGCAGGGTGGAAAGCCTTGCGCGCCAGATGCAACATGACGGCACTGTCCTTGCCGATGGAATACAGCATTACCGGGTTTTCGGCTTCGGCGGCGACTTCACGCATGATGTAAATGCTCTCCGCTTCCAGCTTGTCCAGATGGCTCAGGCGGTCGGCGGGCAGGGCGCTGCGTACGCGGGCATTGCGTAACTGCGGTTCCAGATCGAGCACCGGCTGGTAACCCAGCAACCCGAAGCTGACGCCTTCCGGCGCAGGCAACTGCCGCAGCAGTCCGGTCAAAGGCCCATGCGGAAACAGCGCAATGGTTTTGCCGAGATGGGCCCGCAGCGCATTGATTGCAGCAGTTAAATTCTTGGCAGTGAGAGATTTTTCCTGAACCGGCACCCAGTAGCGTCCCCCACGCGCATCTTGCGCATGCAAACATGCCTTGCCGCTGGCCAGCTTATGTGATTGCACAAACAACACCAGATGCCGCTCGGCCCGGGCTGTGCCCATTTCCCAGTCGAGCACTGCAGGGGTGGGCGCGCGATTCAACTCATCGCGCAGATCTTCCGCCTTAAGCTCCTCAGGCAAAATTCCCAGTTCATGCAAGCGCCGTTCAGCGGTGCGTTTGGTATCCGCCTGGCCCAAGGCATTAAGGCGATTGAACGCCAGCTCGGTATTCCAAACTCCAGGCGTGTCGAGGGAAAACAGCTCCATTTTAAAGACTCCTGCTTCGTCGCAATTTGCGAAATTATGACGGGTTTACAAAAAAATCACAATTTAACTGGATTAATTTTTAGAGATTAAAACGAATCTTTCAGATTGCGACAATTTCTAGGCTGGGGGAGTTGCTGGCGCGATTCGAACTGCCTGCAATTTGCGGAATACGTGAAGGTGTCAGCACAAAATAAAAAAGCCTCGCATCTCTGCAAAGGCCTGATTTCATTGGTGCCGCTTGTCGGATTCGAACTGACGACCTACCGCTTACAAGGCGGTTGCTCTACCAACTGAGCTAAAGCGGCTGTCGCATCGTGAATGGTGGGTCGGCCGAGATTCGAACTCGGGACCAACGGATTAAAAGTCCGCTGCTCTACCGGCTGAGCTACCGACCCCTACGCGAAGGAGCGCGAATTATACAGAAACTCGCCCATCCGTCAAAGGAAAAATCCCGAATCTTGCGCCGGACATTCCCAAATTCCGGGGGGGCGGTTCGGCATCGCGTCCGGGATTGCTGGACCGGAGGGAGGAGGGCGTGATTGACTAGTGGATCACTGCTATTTGATTAATCAATTCTAATATAACGACACGTCCCCAGCTAAGCGAGGTATGCCGTATACTGCCCGCCCGGTATAGAGTACATATTTTAGGTGTCAGTCAAGGTGAGCTCATTGATCAGCGATGAAAAATAATGACGAACTAGTGCATCAACTTTCCGAGATTTCCAGTGAAATTGCTCAGATGCGTTCCCTGCTCCAGGACAAAGGGGAGGTGACGGGCAATTTCTCCATACGGGATCGAGTCTTGTCCGAGCAGCAGTTGCTCCGGACAGTGATTGACGAAATCCCCGATTACATTGTGCTGAAAAACCACGAGGGGAAATTTTTGCTAGGCAACAAGGCCGTGGCCAATTTTTATGGCACAACGCCGGAAGCGATGGTTGGCAAGGATGAGGGTGATTTCGGCGCCACACTCGAGCAAACGGAATTTTTCAGACAAAATGTCCTTGAAATCATGGCGAAGGGGAAAACAGAAGTCGTGTTCGAAGAGAGCACGGATGATCATACCGGTGAAGTTCGTTACTTCAAGTCGATCAAGAAGCCATTTGTTGGAATGGATGGTAAAAAGCAGATTTTGGTGATTGCTCATAACGTTACTGATTTAAAGCGCGCTCAGATACAAATCGAGCAGAGTGAGCGGCGCATGCATTATGTGCTGGAGGCTACCGGGGAGGGAGTCTGGGATTGGGATATTTCTTCCGGAGCTGTTCAGCATAATGCCCGTTGGTCTGAATTGCTGGGTTACCCTGCAGGTGAGCTCTCTAATACGTTGGATGAGTTTGCCAATAAGCTGTATCCAGATGATGTGCAAGGTACGATGGATGCCATCCAGGAGTCCTTGAAAAGTAGTGGCGATTATCGCCATCAACACCGCATGATCCGTAAGGATGGCAGTGTAATCTGGGTAATGGATCGTGGCCGTGTGGTTGAATGGGACGCCTTGGGGCGACCATCCCGCATGGTGGGGAGTATCGCTGATATCTCGCTACAGAGGCAGACCGAACAGGAAATCACGCAGCTCGCGTTTTATGATGCGTTGACCGAGTTGCCGAACCGACGTCTGTTGATTGATCGCCTGCAACAAGCTATTACGATATGTCATCGCCAACGCCATTTTGGCGCACTTTTTCTTGTCGATATCGACGACTTCAAAACCATTAATGACAATCTTGGTCATGGCGCGGGCGATGAAATGCTGAAAATCGTTGCTAGGCGTTTACAGGATGCAGTCCGTGAAATGGATACGGTTTCCCGTGTTGGCGGCGACGAATTTGTTGTTCTGGTGGCTGATATTGGAGGATCCCTTGCCGATGCAATGCTTGCGGCAGAAGTGGTGGCCGGCAAGCTTGTCCGAGTGTGTAATGAAGCCTTCGTATTGCGTGGGCGGGAATATCTTTCCAGTCTGAGTGTCGGAGTGGTCATGCTGGATGAGCAGACGCATTCCACTGAGGAAGTTCTCAAGCGCGCGGATATGGCGATGTATGCTTCCAAGGATGCGGGCCGCAATCGGGTAAGCTTTTTCGAGCCGATTCTTGAGCATCATCTGTCAGAGAAAATGCAGCTTGAACAAGAGCTGCGTGACGCGTTGGTGAAGGACGAGATTCATCTGATGTATCAACCTATCTTTGGAAAAAACGGTGAACTGGTGGGGGCCGAAGCACTGGTGCGTTGGCGGCATCCAATACGCGGCCGGGTGATGCCGGACGAATTTATAGGATTAGCCGAGAAGAGCGGGCTGATACATGACATTGGCCAAACCGTATTGCGTCAGGCCTGTCGTCAATTGTCGGATTGGCAAAAATCGGAGCAGACGGCGCAGCTGAAAATTGCAGTAAATGTCAGTGCACAGGAATTTCATCAGCCCAATTTTGTGGCGCGAGTGCTCGAGGTGCTGCAAGAAACTGCTGCACCAGCAGGTAACCTGAAAATCGAACTAACTGAGAGCGTGATGCTAAGCAATGTTGATGACACGATTGCGAAGATGTCCGAATTGAAGCGCCACGGTATTGCTTTCGCGCTAGACGATTTTGGTACGGGGTATTCTTCCCTGTCTTATTTGCATCATTTGCCGCTGAACGAGTTAAAAATCGACAGGTCTTTTGTTTCCGGGATAAAAGACGGGAACAATTCGTCTGCCATAGTGCTTAGCATCTTGGCTTTGGCCAAGGCGCTGGATTTGCTGGTGACAGTAGAGGGAGTGGAAAGCGAACAACAGCTGGCATTTATGCAAAATTCCGGTTGTCACTTTTTTCAGGGCTACCTGCTAGGCAAGCCAGTGTTGGCGAATGATCTTAAGATTCCCGGAACCTGTAAATAAGCTGCCGAGATATGCGATCAAAGAGGGATTTATCCACCACGTTCAATGCCCTCCGTTTGGGAAAACAGGTTGAGCACGAGAACTTCTTGCCGCAACGGGATGTTTTTTAGAAAATCCAGTCAATTCAATCAAGGGAAGATAATTAAAAATACATATCCTATAAACAAAGTAGCCAATACCGCACCCTGCATCATATTCGGACGTCCAGTTGAAAGCGCGATGTTTGCCACCCAAAAGGTAGTGACAAGCATCACGATATCTCTGGCGGGCAATCCCAGGACCATCTCGGATTGATGTATAGATGACCAAACCAGCATGACTGGAACGCTGAGAGATAGCGTTGCCAGCCCACTTCCTAAAGCCACATTGATTGAACGCTGTAACCGGTTTTTACGTGCCGCATTGATTGAAGCCAATACCTCCGGCATCAATACCAATAATGCGACCAACACCCCTCCCAGCGCTTTAGGAACGCTTCGCTCTTCTAATCCTATATCAATCCACACGGCCATTTTCTCAGCCAGCAAAACAACCAGAACAAGGTTAACTCCCAATCCGAGGAATGAAAGCAACATCACTTGTTTAATCGATGTGTTGGCGGGATACGATTTTCCCGCAGCTGAATCATCGAACAAGTTTTTATTCCGATGTGTCTGAACAAACAAGAAAATCAAATAAAGCGCGAACGAGGTTAAGGCTAAGAATGCCGCCTGAGACGCGGCGAAAGTGGGCGCACTTGTGCTAGTAGTGAAATTGGGTAGCACAAGGATCAGCAACGCCAATGGAACAAGCAAGCCCAAGTAGACCATTGCTCCTTCGGCGTTCACTTGCTGCGCTTTATGAAAAGATCCGCCAATCAGCATGGACAACCCAAGCGCACCACCGACGGTAATCATCATGGTGGCGGCAATTGTGTCTCGAACAAAAGTCTGGTTGACATTGCCATGCGATTGCATCGTGACCATGATGGTCACTTCGATGATTGTCGCAGCGACGGTTAGTATTAAGGTCCCATATGGTTCGCCGAGTAGATGCGCTAATTTATCGGCATGATGGGTCACACGGAAAACACAGCTCAATGCCACTACAAACAAAATTCCAGTCAAAATACTTAGGTGAATCACTTGCTCCAGACTTTGTTGCTGGAAATAAAGGGCAATAACTACCGGCACCGCCAACATAAGGGGCCACTCATCAGTCCACTTTGATTCCGAGAATAAATTCATGCTAAACACCCCGCAAGATAAATGCTTTGTTGCCTGATGAAAATTTTTCCTTCTTTGCTCTTGGCCTTTTTTCGAGCAATCTGGAGTCTGGAAACGGTTGCCCCGGAGAACTCCTTGTCGCAACGGGAAATTACTTTTTGGTGACTGGCGCCTGGACTTCGTAGCCCTTGTCTTTGAGAATGTACACGGCCGTCCCGCCTGCGGCGGCGCCAACGGCAAGCGCACATCCCGAAACAACAGGGATCAAGCCGCTGGCCAATAACAGTACGATGAGTTTTTTCGGGGCATACATGGGGGCGCTCCTTCTGGTAACGGCTGATTGCCGCAAGCACTATATCAAACCAGAGGTTCCTTGCACCAACGGAGGATCAACCGTGATGCCGATAATTGGGTAAGATTGCGCCTGCGCGCCGATTTCGGCGCGATGATTTTGGAACGGGTCGTTCAGATGAAAATTCACGAGTATCAGGGTAAGGCGATTTTGCGCGAGTTCGGGATTCCGGTGCCGCGCGGTCAGGCGTGTTTCAGTGTCGAAGAGGCGGTCGCGGCCGCTCAGTCGCTGGGCGGGCCGGTATGGGTGGTGAAAGCCCAGATTCATGCGGGCGGACGCGGCAAGGGCGGCGGCGTGAAAGTGGCGAAATCGCTGGAGGAAGTGCGCCAGTTCGCGCAGCAGATTCTCGGCATGCAGCTGGTGACGCATCAGACCGGTGCTGCCGGGCAGACGGTGCGTCGCTTGTTGATTGAGGAGGGCGCGCAGATCGCCCGCGAGTTTTATGTGGGAATGGTGGTCGATCGTGCCGCCCAGCGCGTGGCGCTGATTGCGTCGAGCGAAGGCGGCATGGAGATCGAGGACGTCGCCCGGCACAGCCCCGAAAAAATTCACACCGTACGCATAGATCCGGTCACCGGGCTGAGCGACGCCGATGCGGCGCAGGTGGTGCGCGCGATTGGCATGCCGGATGCGGCTGGGGCCGAGGCGGTTGCCGTGTTGCAGGGTTTGTACCGCGCGTTTGTCGGGAAGGATGCGATGCTGGCCGAGATCAACCCGCTGGTGCTGACCGCAGACAACCGCGTCATTGCGCTGGATGCCAAGTTCAATTTCGATTCGAATGCGCTGTATCGCCACCCGGAGATTGTGGCGCTGCGCGATCTCGACGAGGAGGATCCGGCCGAGATCGAGGCGTCCCAATTTGATTTGTCCTACATTTCGCTCGATGGTGACATTGGCTGTCTGGTGAACGGCGCGGGGCTGGCCATGGCGACCATGGACATCATCAAGCTGTACGGCGGCAGTCCGGCCAATTTCCTCGATGTGGGCGGCGGCGCGACTACGGAGAAAGTGACCGAAGCGTTCAAGCTGATGCTCAAAAATCCGGGCCTCAAAGCGATTCTGGTCAACATCTTCGGCGGCATCATGAAATGCGATGTGATTGCCGAAGGCGTGGTGGCGGCCGCACGGCAAGTCAGCCTGACGGTGCCGCTGGTGGTCCGTCTGGAAGGCACGAACGTCGATCTGGGCAAGCGCATTCTGGCCGATTCCGGCCTGCCCATCATTGCAGCGAACGATATGGCGGATGCGGCCGAGAAAGTCGTGTCTGCCGCGAAAGGTTGAGTTTCCATGTCTATCCTGATCAATAAGAATACGCGGGTCATCACCCAGGGCATGACCGGCAAGGTCGGCCAGTTTCACACCCAGCAGTGTCGTGCCTATGCCAATGGGGAAAATTGTTTTGTTGCGGGCGTCAATCCGAAAAAAGCGGGCGAAAATTTCGAGGGTATTCCGGTGTACGCCAGCGTGCGTGATGCGAAGGCAGCCACCGGCGCGACGGTCTCGGTAATTTATGTGCCGCCTGCTGGTGCGGCGGCGGCCATCGATGAGGCGGTGGAGGCCGAGCTGGATCTGGTAATTTGCATCACCGAAGGCATTCCCGTGCACGACATGCTCAAGACCCGCTACAAAATGGCGGGCAGGAAAACTTTGCTGATCGGGCCGAATTGCCCGGGGTTGATTACGCCGGACGAAATCAAGATCGGCATCATGCCGGGGCATATTCACCGCAAAGGCCGCATCGGCGTGGTGTCGCGTTCCGGCACGCTGACTTACGAAGCGGTCGGGCAACTGACGGTGCTGGGCTACGGTCAATCGTCCTGCGTGGGGATTGGCGGTGACCCGATCAACGGGCTTAAGCATATCGATGTGATGCGTTTGTTCAACGACGATCCAGAGACCGATGCGGTCATCATGGTCGGCGAAATTGGCGGCACGGATGAAGAAGAATGTGCGCGCTGGATCAAGGACAACATGCAGAAGCCGGTGGTCGGATTCATCGCCGGCGTTACTGCGCCGCCGGGCAAACGCATGGGCCATGCCGGGGCGATCATTTCCGGCGGGCAGGGTGGCGCCGAGGACAAGCTCGCGGTCATGGAGGAATGCGGGATACACATCACCCGCAACCCGGCCGAGATGGGGCGTTTGATGCAAAAAGTGCTGCGAGGTTAATAGAATGTTTGAGATGTTTGCCGAGCCGCAATTCTGGGCGGGCGTGTTCAAGATCATCATGATCGATTTGTTGCTCTCAGGCGACAATGCTGTGGTGATTGCGCTGGCCTGCCGCAATCTGCCCGAGGCGCAACGCCGCAAAGGCATCCTCTATGGCGTGAGCGGGGCGATCGGGCTGCGGGTAGTGCTGACGTTTTTCGCGGTCGGCATGCTGGCGCTGCCTTATCTCAAGCTGATAGGCGCCTTGCTGTTGCTCTGGATCGGCATCAAACTGATTCTGCCCGAGGACGAGGCGCATGGTGAAAGCAACATCAAGGCCGAAGCGCATCTCTGGGGCGCGGTCAAAACCATCATCATTGCCGACTTTGTCATGAGTCTGGACAATGTGCTGGGCGTGGCGGCGGCGGCGCATGGCAATGTCTGGTTGCTGCTTTTCGGCTTGCTCGTGAGTATTCCGCTGATTGCCTGGAGTAGTCAGCTGGTGCTCAAATTGATCGACCGCTATCCCTGGATCATTTACGCGGGCGGAGCGTTGCTGGGGTATGTGGCGGGTGAAATGCTGGTGACTGAAGCTTTGCTCAAACCCATGATGGAGGCGTGGCCGCTGCTGCACGGGCTGGTGCCGGTGGTCGGCGCGCTGACCGTGCTGTTCGCCGGACGCTGGCTGTCCATGCGCAAGGCCGTGGCCGTCAAAGCGGTGGATCTGGTGGACGAGAACATTCCGGCGCGGACCGGTGAATAGCCCTGGGAGGGACGAGATGAAACTGTTGATTCCGGTAGATGGTTCCGATAATGCCTTGCGTGCGGTGAATCTGGCGATCAGCCAGGCGGCGGCGCTCAAGGTTGTGCCGCAAATCCTGTTACTCAACGTTCAGTGGAATGTGGCCGCAGGCAACGTCAAGCTGTTCATCGATCAAAACACGATTAACGATTACTACCGCGAGCAGGGCGAGGCGTCCCTGCAAACCGCGCGTGCCGCGCTGGAGTCCGCGGGCTTGCCCTATCGCTACCACATCAGCATCGGCACGCCGGCTCAGGCAATTGCGCAATATGCGGCCGAGGAAGCCGTCGATCAGATCATCATGGGGTGTCAGGGCCAGGGCGGACTGCAATCCCTGCTGCTGGGTTCGGTAGCCAACCGTTTGCTGCATCTGACCGACAAGCCGGTGCTGCTGGTCAAGTGAAAATCGAAAAGGCACTGGAGATCGTATGTCTTACGGATCCGGGGCGTCGGCGCTCGCATAACGAAGACCATGTCGCCGGTCTTGCAGCAGCCGGTCTGGTGGTGCTGGCCGATGGCATGGGCGGCCACAATGCCGGGGAGGTGGCGAGCGATCTGGCTGTGCGGTTCATCACGGCGCAGGTCAAAACTTGTCTGGAAGAGCAGGCCGATGAACTGGCGGCAGATCAGGATTATCTGGCAGTTGCCTTGCGCGAAAGCATCGAAAGCGCCAATGCACGAATCTTTGCAACTGCCCAACACGAGCCGCAGCATGCGGGCATGGGCACGACGCTGGTCGCCGGCTGGTTTTACGATAATCGTCTGGCCGTCGGGCATGTGGGCGATTCGCGCATGTACCGGTTTCGCGCTGGCGTCCTGGAGCGCTTGACCCGCGACCATTCGCTGTTGCAGGAACAGCTTGATCATGGGCTGATCAGCCGGGAACAGGCGCTGCATTCCAGTCATCGCCATGTAGTGACGCGGGCCGTGGGCGCAGATCCCAAAGTGGAGGCCACGCTCACGCTGCATGCCGTGCTGCCCGGGGATATTTACGTGCTGTGCTCGGACGGCCTGACGGATATGGTTGGGGACGAGGATATCGCCGCGACCTTGCGGGTGATGCGGGATAATCCTGCGCTTGCGGTAAAACAGTTGGTGCGCATGGCCAACGAGCGTGGCGGGTATGACAACATTTCGGTGGCGCTGGTCAAGGTGCATGGCGATTTTTCCGTGCCGCGCAGCCTCTGGTCCAGATTGCTGGGAAAACTCGGGAGAAAGCAACCATGACAGCAAAACTCATTCTCAGTATGGACGGTCGTGTCCTGCGCGAATATGTGCTTGACCGACCGCGCATGACCATAGGCCGCAAGCCCGGCAACGACATCGTGATCGACAATCTGGCGGTCAGTGGTGAACACGCGGCGCTGCTTGCCGAGGGAGAGAATTTCCGGCTCAGGGACTTGGGCAGCACCAACGGCCTGACGGTGAATGGCGCGGCACAAACCGATTGCCTGCTGCGCAACAATGACCTGATCGTGATCGGCAAGTACCGCCTCAAATTCATCCAGACCGGCGCCGCAGCCGACGATCTGGAAAAAACCATGCTGATTCGCACGCCGCCGCGTCCCGCAACACCGCCGGCGGAAACCGTGGCCAGTCTCAAAGTGCTGACCGGAGCCAATGCCGGACAGGTGCTGGTGTTGGGCAAGCCGGAAACGTCTTTGGGTAAAGCCGGACAGCAAGTGGCGCTGATCAGCCGCCATCCTGCAGGCTATAGGCTCAGCCAGCGCGAAGGTGTCGAGCCGCTGCGGCTGAATGGTGCAGCGATCGGCGCGGGTGAAACCCCGTTACAGGCCGGCGACCGGCTCGAGGTGGCGGGCGTGGAAATGTTGTTCCAGCAGAATTGAGCGGTGCGGGATTGGCCGCCGGGCTTGACGCTGGCGGATGAAGCAGGGAATATGTCCAACCTTTTTTGAGAGTTAGCAAAGCTGGATGAGTGTGAGACTGAAAGTGCTGGGGTGTAGCGGCGGCATTGGTGGTGTGCACCACACTACTTCCATGCTGCTCGATCACGATGTGCTCATCGATGCGGGCACCGGCGTGACCACGCTCAGCCTTTCCGAATTGGGACGGATCGACCACGTGTTTTTGACGCACGCCCATCTGGATCACCTTGCCAGTCTGCCGCTGCTGGTGGATAGCGTTGGCTTCATGCGCGAGTCGCCCATTACCGTCTATGCCTTGCCGGAAACCCTGGAAGCGATTCGCCGGCATATTTTCAACTGGAAAATCTGGCCGGATTTCAGCGTGATTCCTACGCCGGAAAAGCCCTACATGCGCTTTCAGGCGATCCAGCATGGTGAGACGGTCAGCCTTGCGGGGCGCCATATTACGGTGCTTCCGGCACACCATTCTGTCCCCGCAGCGGGGTATCAGATCAGTAGCGGCGCCGGGAGTCTGGTGTTCAGCGGCGATACCACGAGCAACGATGATTTCTGGGAGGCCGTCAACGCGATTCCCGATTTGCGCTATCTGTTGATCGAAGTGGCGTTTTCCGATGGCGAGGAAGCGATTGCCGTGCTGTCGCGGCATTTGTGTCCGAAGCTGCTCGAAGCAGAATTGGAAAAATTCCGGGGCAATGCCGAAGTTTTCATTACCCATCTTAAGCCGGGCGAAGTCCAGTTGATCATGAATGAGATTGGCCGGACACCCAAAGGACGTGCCGCAAGAATGTTGTTGAACAATCAGGAGTTCATGTTTTGATTTGGGCCACCGGGAAGATTTGCGGCAGGGGGGCTGGTCATGAGTGACGCTATGGCGCATCCCGCCTTGCAAGAGACGGAATTCGACGGCCAGCTGGATCGCCTGCTGGAGAAAATCCGCAATTGCGACAAGCTGGATCAGAGTGTGCTGGATCTGAGCCGGGATATCTGTGTGCTGTTTCATGCCGAGCGGCTCACCATCTATGAGGTGAGTGCGGACAATAAATCGCTGATTTCAAAAGTCAAAACCGGACTGAACACATTCAAGGAACTCAAGCTGCCGATCAGCGAGCAAAGTGTGGCCGGGCATGTGGCGCTCCACAAGCAGATGATCAACATCCGCGACGTTTACGACCAGGCGGAACTGATGGCTATCAGCGCGCAGCTGCGTTTCCTGCAGGAGGTGGACAAGCGGACGGGCTATCGCACCCGCCAGATGCTGACGGTGCCGCTGCTGGAAGCAGGTGGCGAGCTGATCGGTGTAATTCAGGTGCTCAACAACAAGGCCGGCGTGCCCTTTTCGCCGCAAATTGAAAATGCGGCTGCCGAAATCGCAGAAGCCTTGACCAAACTGCTGGGGCAACAAACCACGCACGCGCTGACCAAGGTGAAGACCCGCTATGACCACTTGCTGGCGGCCGGTTTGATTTCCTCCGCAGAGTTTGATCTGGCATCACGCACTTCACGGCGTCGCGGGCTCAATCTGGAAGACGTGCTTTTCGATGAATTTCAGGTACCAGCGGCGGAGATGGGGAAGTCGCTGGCGCAATTTTTTGGCGTGCCTTATTTGCCCTTCCGCAGCGACCGGCTCAAACCGGCCGAGCTGCTGCGCAATCTCAAGCGCGAGTTCCTGCAGAGCAGTCACTGGATTCCCATCGAGGAAACGCTGAATGGCTTGATTATCCTGACGACCGATCCCGAGCGGATTCAATCCTCGCGCGTCGTGCAGGCGATTTTTCCGAAGCAGAAACTGATTTATGCGGTCAGCTCGCAGCGTGAATTTGATCAGACGCTGGCACAGTTTTTTGGAGGGGGTGCTGCGGTAGCATCTGGCGGCATAGCTATCGAAGAAACCTCGATGGATGATCTGCTTTCCAGCCTTGGCAACGATGAGGATGAAGAGGTCAGCGCTGGTCAGGCGGATGTCAACGCGGCGGCGGACAACGAGTTGGTCAAGCTGGTCAACAAGATCATCATGGATGCCTACCGCATGGGGGCGTCCGACATTCACATCGAACCGCAGCCGGGCAAGGCCAAGACGCTGGTGCGGGTGCGCCGCGACGGTGCGCTGCTGAATTACATCGAAGTGCCGGCCACCTATCGCAATGCGCTGGTGACGCGGATCAAGATCATGTGCGATCTGGATATTTCCGAGAAGCGCCGGCCGCAGGATGGCAAGATCAAGTTCAAGAAATATGGCCCGGCCGACATCGAGCTGCGCGTGGCGACCATTCCCTCGCAGGGCGGCGTGGAAGACGTGGTGATGCGTATTCTGGCCTCGGGCGAACCGCTGGCGCTGGACAAGATGGCGTTTTCGGCGCGCAACAACGAGTTGATCAAGGCGACGGTCGCCAAACCCTACGGTCTGTTCTTCGTGTGCGGCCCGACCGGTTCCGGTAAAACCACCACGCTGCATGCCATCCTGAAACACATCAATACGCCGGAAACCAAAATCTGGACGGCGGAAGATCCGGTCGAAATCACCCAGAAGGGGCTGCGCCAGGTCCAGATCAACAAGAAAGCCGGGCTGGATTTCGCCACCATCATGCGCGCTTTCCTGCGCGCCGATCCGGACGTGATCATGGTCGGCGAAATGCGCGACAAGGAAACCGTCTCGATTGGCATCGAGGCCTCGCTCACCGGCCACCTGGTGTTTGCTACCTTGCACACCAACAGCGCGCCGGAATCCATCATCCGCCTGCTCGACATGGGCATGGATCCGTTCAACTTTGCCGATGCGCTGCTCGGCATTCTCGCCCAGCGTCTGGCGCGCCGGCTCTGTCCGGATTGCAAAAAGCCGCATGTTGCGACAGACGAGGAAATTCAGGCCATGCTGCACGAGTATAGCGAGGAGCTGAAAGCCACGCCGTCATGGCTGCAGGCGCCGGAAGTTGCCATGCAGATGCTGCGAGCGGAATGGGTCAAGCTGTACGGCAACGAAAAGGGGGAGCTGGTGATCCACGAACCGATGGGTTGCGACAAGTGCTCGGGCACCGGTTATCGCGGCCGCGTGGCATTGCACGAGTTGCTGCTTGGTTCCGACCGGGTCAAGAAATCCATTCAGGAACATGCGCGCGTGGCCGAGCTGCTTGGCATCGCGATTGAAGAGGGTATGCACACCCTCAAGCAGGACGGCATGGAAAAAGTACTGCAGGGCATCACTGACATGCGCCAGGTGCGCTCGGTTTGCATCAAGTAACCATGCCTACCATCAACGACCGTTTGCTCGATCGTCTCAAGGAGCTGAATGAAATCGGCATCGCGCTGTCGAGGGAACGCGACATCGGCAAGCTGCTCGAACTGATTCTGGATGCCGCCAAGCGCTTTGCCCGTGCGGATGCCGGCACGCTTTATCTCTTCGAATCCGAAGCGCAAACCCTGCGTTTCGAGATTCTGCGCAACGATACGTTGCACACCAATCTGGGCGGCAGCAGCGGCCAGCCGATCAAATTCCCGCCCATCCGCATGTACGACGACAGCGGCAGTCCCGTACACTCGATGGTGGTGACCCATGCCGCGCTGACCGGCGAAACCGTCAATATCGCCGACGCTTATGACGAGCAGAAATTCGATTTTGCCGGCACGCGCAAATTCGACGCCAGTACCGGCTACCGTTCCAAATCCTTCCTCACCGTGCCCATGCACAACCACGAAGGCGAACTGGTCGGCGTGCTCCAACTCATCAATGCCATCGACCCGGCCAGCGGAGAAATCGTGCCATTCTCGCGCGATGACCAGCACATGCTGGAATCCCTCGCCTCGCAGGCCGGCATTGCGCTGAGCAACCGCCAGCTGGTGCAGCAGATGGAAAAGCTGTTCGAATCCCTGGTGATGCTGATCAATACCGCGATCGACGAAAAATCGCCTTATACCGCCGGCCATTGCGAACGCGTACCGGAACTCACCATGTTGCTGGCCGAAGCGGTCAACCGCACTGTGGCCGGGCCGCTCAGCGATTTCCACATGACCGACCGCGATCGTTACGAGCTGCACATCGCCGGGCTGTTGCATGACTGCGGCAAGATTTCCACGCCGGTGCACGTGGTGGACAAGGCGACCAAGCTGCAGACGATTTTTGACCGTATCCACCTGCTCGACACCCGCTTTGAAGTGCTCAAGCGCGATGCCGAAATCGCCATGCTGCGCGGCGCGGCGGCCGGCGGCGATGCTGACTCTCTGCGCGCGGCATATGAATCCCGATTGGCCCAGATGGATGCCGACCGCGAATTTCTGCGCCACAGCAATATCGGCAAGGAAAGAATGTCGGATGAGGATGTCGCGCGCGTCCACGACATTGCCGGCCGCTATCGCTGGCACGATGCCAGCGGCGCCGAGACCGATTTACTGTCCGCCGAAGAAGTGGAGAATCTCGTCATCCGCGCGGGCACGCTGACAGGCGAGGAGCGCGGCATCATCAACCGCCACATCGACGTCACCATCAAGATGCTCAACGCCTTGCCCTGGCCCAAGCATCTCAAAAATGTGCCGGAATATGCCGGCGGCCACCACGAGCGCATGGACGGCAAGGGTTATCCGCTGGGCCTCACGCGCGAGCAGATGTCGGTGCAGGCGCGTTGCATGGGGATTGCCGACATTTTCGAGGCGCTTACCGCCAAGGATCGCCCCTACAAGAAAGGCATGAAGCTTTCCGAGGCGCTGTTCATTCTCGGCAAGTTCAAGGAAAACGGCCATATCGACCCCGACCTGTTTGATGTCTTCATCCGCGAAAAGGTTTATCTGGCCTACGCCCAGAGCTTCATGCTGCCCGAACAAATCGACGAAGTGGACCTCGGCAAAGTACCAGGCTGTCCGGCGCTTTAGGGTCTTACACAGAATTTTCAAAAAATTTGGCGCAAAGGTTGTTTTCTCGGCGGGGATATTGCATGATTACGCCCGACACACAGCTAGTGTGTCAGCCGGAGGTTGTAAAAGCGGCTTGTGGCGGACACCGAGTGAGTGGCAACCAATTTCAGGAGGAATAAATGAAGAAGGTACAACAAGGGTTTACGTTGATCGAACTGATGATCGTGGTCGCGATCATCGGCATTCTCGCGGCTGTTGCGATTCCAGCGTATCGAGACTACACCAAAAAAGCACAAGCTTCTGAAGCTTTCTCTTTGATTGATGGTGCTAAAACTCCCATTATCGCTGCAGAAGCCGATAGCTTGGGTTGTACTGCTGTTACCGTACAAACAGCCGGCAAGTATGGTACGTTGGCAATTACCGGTACTAGTGCTCCGGCATGTACGGCAACCTACACATTCTCTTCAGGTGGGAATGCTGGTGATGCTGTGGCGTTTGCTTACAATGCAGCGTCCTCAACTTGGGGTTGTACTGTCACTGATTCAAATGCCGATGGACTTCCCAAGTGCCCCTGATAGTGGCCAAAATACAAAAAAGCCCGCCGAAGCGGGCTTTTTTATTGCCCCGGCCCCATCATTTCCCGCAATTCCCGCAGATCACTCTCGATGGTCGAGAGCTGATAAAAACTTCCCCCGGCCTGTTTGGCCAGTTCCAGTTGTTCGATGGCGCCATGCAGATTGCCCTGCCAGGCATAGCTGTAGGCCAGCGCCTGGTGCTGTTCCAGCGGTTTGTTAAGTTGTCCGTAGGCGCGCGCTTGCAGATCGTACAGCGTGGTGTCGGTCGGATGCTTGAGGACTTGTTCGCTCAGGATGCTGACAGCATTGGCAGCCTGATTGTTTTGCATGAGCAGCCGGGCGTAGTCGTACACCAAGGCCCGATGTTGCGGCCAGGTTTGCACGGCTTGCCGGTAAAACGCCAGCGTGTCGGCGTCGCCGTTGGCGCGTTTGACCTCTCCGGTCAGTGTGTCAATGATCGCGTTGGATTTCACCTGCTTGCGTAGCGCGGCGAGTTCCTGCGCGGCGAGTTCGGGTTGGCGGTTGCGCAGCAGGGCGCTGGTCAAACCATAACGTTGAGCGACCGGATTGCCGAACTTGCGTGCGCCCAGCGCACCCTGGAAAAACGCCACGGCCTCGGCCGGCGTTTTCTGTGCGGCTATGAGCTTGGTGCGTACGAGCTGGAAATCGAGACTGTCCGGCAACAACATAAACGGCTGCTTCTGCACGCGGTTCTGGATGTCGGCAATCCGGTCGCTGGTGACCGGGTGAGTGCGCAGATAACTGGGCGCGTTGTTTTCCAGCAGGCGCGTGGCCTTTTGCAGGCGGTCGAGAAATTCCGGCATCGCGTGGGTGTTGAAGCCGGATTTCAGCAGAATTTCGAAGCCGATGCGGTCGGCTTCCTGTTCGTGAGTGCGGGTGTAATCCAGCTGTTTCTGAATAGCACGCGCCTGCATGCCGGCAATCGCCGCCTGCGAGGCTTGCGAGTTGCTGCGCGCGGCGAGAATGGCGACCGCGAGCGCCGCCATGGATTCCCAGCTGCTGCTTTGGGTGCCGGCAATGATGCGCGCCGTGTGGTGCTGGGTCACGTGGGCGATTTCGTGGCTGAGCACTGCGGCGAGTTCGGATTCGCTCTGGGTCGTCAGCAGCAGGCCGGAATTGACGCCGACGTAGCCGCCCGGCATGGCGAAGGCGTTGACGTTGTAGTCGTCAACCGCAAAGAACTCGAAATTCGAACCCGGTTCGGCGCTGTTTCCCACCAGCCGGTAGCCGATCTGGTTGAGGTAGTCGTTGACTTCGGGGTCGTTCAGAAACTGCTTGCTGTGGCGGATTTGCAGCATGCTTTGTTGCCCAAGCTGGCGTTCCTGCAGGGGCGTGAGCACGGTTTGCGAGACATCGCCCAGTTCGGGCAATCCCTCGGCCATGAGCGTGGCCGGGAAGCAGAGCAACAGCAGCAGGGTGAGTTTTTTCATGCGCCGTATGATAATCGCTTTGCGCGATGGTTCACACCCGGGCGCAACAGTTCGTTACGAATTCGGCGATTGGTCGGATTTTCGCCGGATCAGGAAATGATATTCACCGTGGCTTTCCGTCGAGGACAACAAGGTGTTGCCGGTCTTGCGGCAGAAGTCCGCGAAGTCCCTCGGTGCGCCGCCATCCGTGGCCATGACCTTGAGAATCTGGTCAGCCGCCATGCCGGAGAGCGCTTTTTTGGCGCGCAAAATCGGCAGCGGGCAGGCCAGCCGTCTTACGTCCAGCTCGACATCGAATGCCGTCATGCGATCGGTAATCCGGCGTAGGCCCAGGCAGTGATGCCGCCTTGCAGGTTGTAAACGTTGCTGAAGCCGTTGCCGGCCGCAAATGCGGCGGCTTGCGCCGAGCGCCCGCCCATCTGGCAATAGAAAACCGTAGCGGCTTGCTTGTCCAGTTCATTCAGGCGCAGCGGAATCAGGTGCAGCGGAATCGATTCGCCCTGGGGAATTTTGCCACGCGCCACTTCGGCGTCGGTGCGCACGTCGATCAGGCGAATGTCACCCTGTTGCAGCAGGTGTTGCAGTTCTTCGGCGCTGATGTGTTTGAAATCGTACATGGAGTGTCCTTGTATTACGGATCAACCCAGCTTGTTGCGCTGGGCGGTGAGTTGGGTCAGTGTGGCGCTGAAATCGTCGAGGCGCTGGCGTTCCTGTTCGACCACGGCCGCCGGCGCGCGGGCGACGAAGCTTTCGTTGCCGAGCTTGGCTTGGACTTTGGTGATTTCGCCGGAAAGGCGGGCGATTTCCTTGTCCAGGCGTTCGCGCTCGGCCGCGACATCGATTTCGACTTTCAGCATCAGTTTGAAATTGCCGACAATCGAGACGGGCGCGTCGCCCTCGGGAAGATCGGCAACGATTTCAACTTCGCTGAGTTTGGCCAGCGCCTGCAGGTAAGGCGCGAAGCCTTGCAATTGCGCGATGTCGCCAGCGGCAATCAGCGGGACGCGCTGTGCGGGTGAGAGATTCATCTCGCTGCGCAGGCTGCGGCAGGCGGCGACCAGTTGTTGCAGCAGCTCGACCTGAGCCACCGCCGCGTTGTCGATCTTGTCTGCATCGGACTGCGGGTAGGGCTGCAGCATGAGGCTGGCGCCGGATTGGCCGGCCAGCGGCGCGACCGATTGCCACAGTTCTTCGGTGATGAACGGGATGATGGGGTGAGCGAGACGCAGGATGGTTTCCAGCACGCGCACCAGCGTGCGGCGCGTGCCGCGCTGTTGTGCCTCGGCCGCCTCAATCCTTAATCCTCGATCCTGAAGTTGTACCTTGGCCAGTTCCACGTACCAGTCGCAATAGGTGTCCCACACCAGTTCGTACACGCTGCGGGCGGCCATGTCGAAACGGTAGCCCGCAAAGTGGTTCGCCATTTCGGCTTCTGCCTGCTGCAGACGGCTGATCATCCACTTGTCGGCGGCGGAGAACTCCAGCGGCAGCGAGGTGTCGAGACCGACGTCCTGACCCTCGCAATTCATCAGCACGAAGCGCGTGGCGTTCCACAGCTTGTTGCAGAAATTGCGATAACCCTCGCAACGCTGCATGTCGAACTTGATGTCGCGGCCGGGCGAGGCGAGCGAGGCGAAGGTGAAGCGCAGCGCGTCGGTGCCGAAGGCGGGGATGCCGTTGGGGAATTCCTTGCACGTGCGCTTTTCGATCTTCTCGGCATCTTTGGGATTCATCAGCCCGGTGGTGCGTTTTTTCACCAGATCGTCGAGGTCGATGCCGTCGATCAGGTCGATGGGGTCGAGCACGTTGCCCTTGGACTTGGACATCTTCTGGCCTTCCGCATCGCGGATCAGGCCGTGTACATAGACGTCGCGGAATGGAATCTTGCCGGTGATGTGTTTGGTCATCATCACCATGCGCGCGACCCAGAAGAAGATGATGTCGAAGCCGGTGACCAGCACCGACGAGGGCAGGTAATGCTGCACGAACGGATTCTGCTGCTCGAACGGTTTGCCTTCTTCCCAATTCAGCGTGGAGAAGGGCCACAGCGCGGACGAGAACCAGGTGTCGAGCACGTCGGCATCGCGCGTTAGCGGGCCGGCATAATCTTCCTTGTCTGCGAGCTGGCGGGCTTCGGTTTCATCGTGCGCCACAAAAACTTCGCCGTTCACGCCATACCAGGCGGGAATCTGGTGGCCCCACCACAACTGGCGCGAAATGCACCAGTCCTGGATGTTGTTGAGCCACTGGTTGTAAGTGTTAACCCAGTTCTCGGGGTGGAATTTGATCTGGCCGGATGCGACGCATTCCAGCGCCTGTGCGGTAATGCTCTGGCCATTGGGATTGTCTTCCGTTGCGGGCGCAGGCTTGCTCATGGCGACGAACCACTGGTCGGTCAGCATCGGCTCAATCACCACGCCGGTGCGGTCGCCGCGCGGCACCTTGAGTTTGTGCTTTTCAGCCTTTTCAAACAGGCCGGCGGCTTCCAGATCGGCGACGATTTGCTTGCGCGCCGCGAAGCGATCCATGCCGCGATAGCTTTCCGGCGCATGGTCGTTGATCCTGCCGTCCAGCGTGAGCACGGAAATCATGGGCAGCTGATGCCGCTGGCCCACGGCGTAGTCGTTGAAGTCATGCGCAGGCGTGACCTTGACCACGCCGGTGCCGAATTCGCGATCGACATATTCGTCGGCGATGACCGGGATTTCGCGGCCGCACAGCGGCAGTTTGACGTGGCCGCCGAGCAGGTGGCGGTAGCGTTCATCTTCCGGGTGCACCATGACGGCAACGTCGCCGAGCAGGGTTTCGGGACGGGTGGTCGCAACCGTCAGATATCCGCTGCCATCGGCCAGCGGATAGCGGATGTGATACATGAAGCCATCTTCCTCTTCCTGTACCACTTCGAGGTCGGAGACGGCGGTGTGCAGCTTGGGATCCCAATTCACCAGACGCTTGCCGCGATAGATCAGCCCCTCGCGGTAAAGCCGCACAAAAGTATCGGTGACGGCCTTGGATAATCCTGCGTCCATGGTGAAGCGTTCGCGCGACCAGTCGGGCGAGGTGCCGAGGCGGCGCATCTGCTGCGTAATCGTGCCGCCGGAGTATTCCTTCCACTCCCAGACTTTCTCGATGAATTTCTCGCGGCCGAGGTCGTGGCGCGAAACGCCTTGCCCGTCGAGCTGGCGTTCCACCACGATCTGGGTGGCGATGCCGGCGTGATCGGTACCGGGTTGCCACAGGGTGTTGTCGCCGCGCATGCGGTGGTAGCGCGTCAGCGCATCCATCAGCGTCTGGTTGAAACCATGGCCCATGTGCAACGTGCCGGTGACGTTGGGCGGCGGCAGCAGGATGCAGAAATTGTCGGGGATGTGCGCATCGAGTCCGGCGCGGAAATGGCCGGCATTTTCCCACGCGGGATACCAGCGGGATTCGATGTCTTTCGGTTCAAAACTTTTGGCGAGTTCCATGATGTCGTGCTCGGTGCAGCTGAAAGGGCGCGATTATAAAGGAGGCGCTGATTTATTCCCACATGGCCGCGCAGACGGCTTGGTGGGCGCTGGAGGTCTGTGTGCTCAGCTGTGCTCGTCAGGCGGGGTTTCGTGCAGCCATTGCGGCAGCTCTGCGCGGATTTCGGAGAGGACTTCGCTGATGACGGCGCGCTGCATGACTTGCAGGTGCGCTTCGAGTTTTTCGGCGATGCGGCCTTCGAGTTGTGTCATGAGACGTGCGATGTCGGCTTCGCTCAGCGTTGGTTTGTCTTCGGCAACGATGTCCGGCTGCACCACATTTTCTGCGGCGGGAATGACTTCCGTCAGCACCGGCAAACCTTCTTCAACCACTTCCGTCAGGATCGGCAGGTCGTCCGGCAGAATTTGCGCTGGGGTAGTCATTGGCGTTGTTGCAACAAATCGGTATGACTCAGGGCATAGCCGCGATCACGATAAAACTTGAAACGGGCGCGGCCGCGTTCGCTATCGGCGGGGTCGGTCGAGATGATTTCAATGACGCGCTCAAAGCGGCTGAACAGGGGAATGCATTCGTCATGCAGGCTGATGAGCAGGGCGTGATCCGGGAATTGCGCCTGCGCGTCGCCCAGTACCACGGGCATGTGCGCGGCGTCGGGCTGTGTGCTGTGGCAGTGCGGAATGAAGGCCGTGGCCGGAAATTGCCAGAGCAGTTTATCCAGCGCTTGCAGCATCCCGGCCTCGGCGCTGAGCATGACGCGCACGCCGCTTTGCATGGCCTTGTGGCTGAGCTGGCAGGCGGTGCGGAGTTTGTCCTGCGAGCCGGTATAGAAATCGACCTTGGTCACAGACATCCTCGCAAATCTACTGCGCAATCCAATCGCGGTGTCGCGTGCTCGTTCAATCCTCGCCTACCCACGTGGTATGTCTCGTCTTTCACTGTGCCGCTCCTTGCGCTTGGGCTTGCTCGCTACGATTTCCAAGGGTGTCTGACATCACTTTACCTAGAGGCCCTGTCAATCAGGTACTGGGTGAGCAGCGGCACGGGGCGTCCGGTCGAACCTTTTTCCTTGCCGGATTTCCAGGCAGTGCCGGCGATGTCCAGATGGGCCCAGCGGTAGTCCCTGGTGAAGCGTGCGAGGAAGCAGGCGGCGGTGATGCTGCCGCCGGCGCGACCGCCAATGTTTTGCATGTCGGCAAAGTTGCTGTCGAGTTGCGGCTGGTAATCGTCCCAGAGCGGCATCTGCCAGGCTTTATCGTGAGTGAATTCGGCAGCATCCAGCAATTCCCGGGCGAGGCTTTCCTGATTGCTGTACAGGCCGGAAGCGACATTGCCGAGCGCGATGACGCAAGCGCCGGTCAGCGTGGCGATGTCGATGACGGTATCCGGCTTGAATTTTGCCGAGAAGGTCAGGGCATCGCAGAGGATCAACCGGCCTTCCGCATCGGTATTGAGCACTTCGATGGTCTGGCCGGACATCGAGGTGACGATGTCGCCCGGCTTGGTGGCGCTGCCGGAGGGCAGGTTTTCGCAACTCGGAATGACGCCGATGACATTGAGCTTCAGACCCATTTCTGCAATTGCCTGCAGCGTGCCCAGTACGCTGGCCGCGCCGCTCATGTCATATTTCATTTCATCCATTTCAGCGCCCGGCTTGAGCGAAACGCCGCCGGAGTCGAAGGTGATGCCCTTGCCGACCAGCACGATCGGTTTTTGTGTTTTAGCAGCGCCCTGATATTCCAGGGTAATCAGTTTTGCCGGTTGTTCCGTGCCCTTGGTGACGGACAGGAAGGCGCCCATGCCGAGCTTGCGCATGTGACTTTCTTCCAGCACGGTGGTTTTGATGGTCTTGTGCGCCTTGCCCAGCGCCAGGGCTTTGGCCGCGAGATAGGTTGGCGTGCAGATGTTCCCCGGCAGGTCGCCGAGTTCGCGGCAGAGCGCGACGCCTTTTGCAATGGCGGCAGCCTGGCTCACTGCGCGCTGGGCGGCGGCAGCGGGTTTGCTGGCAGTTGCGAGGACGATTTTCTGCAATGGCCCGGCAACGGCGGGCTTGCTCTTGAGCTGGTCGGGCCGGTAGGCGGCTTCCGATAGCGAGAGTATGCAGTGGCGGATTTTCCATTCCTCGTCGCGCTCGGGGACGGCAATATCGAGCAGGAAAACGGCCGCATCCTTGCAGGCGCTTTGCTGCAATGCGCGCGACATGGTTTTGGTGACTTCCAGAAAGGATTTGGCGCTGATGTCAGCCGGTTTGCCGAGGCCGACCAGCAGCACGCGTTCGGCGGCGATGCCATCAAGTTGGGGAACCAGCAGCGTTGTTGCGTTTTTGCCAGTCATGTCACCCCGGGCAATCAGGTCGCTGAGGCGGTGCCCGGCGGCGCGATCAAGCTGTTGCCCCTGTTCGGAGAGCTTGCCGTTTTCGAAAACGCCAACGACGATACAGCCACTGCGCAGCTTTTCCGGGCTGGTCTGTTTTATGCTAAATTCCAATTGCCTTCTCCCTGAATTGTTCCGAACCCAATGTCCATGCCGGATTATCCGCAAACTCATCCCCCGAAGTCAAAAGCACTGCATGGCGGGCACTTCCGCCGCACCTTGCAGGGGGAGTTTGTCAGCAACGGCATATTGGTGTTTTCCGTATTGATCGGGATCGTGATTGTCACCCAGCTGATTCGTCTGCTGACGGATGCGGTGAGCGGTGCCATTCCGGTCGACGGCGTGCTGGCGTTGCTGGGTTTCGGGGCGCTGAATTATCTGCCGGTACTACTTTCGATCAGTCTGTTTATCGCGATTCTGATGACTATTTCCCGTTGCTACCGCGATAGCGAGATGGTGGTCTGGTTCAGCGCTGGCGTTGGGCTGACGCGCTGGATAAGTGCGGTTATGGCGTTTGCCTTGCCGGTGGTTGGATTGATTGCGCTGCTGAGTCTGGCGCTATCACCCTGGGCGCTGCAAAAGGCCGACACGCTCAAAAGCAAGCTGGAAAGCCGGGATGACGTGAGTGCCGCGATTCCCGGAACTTTCCGGGAATCGCGCCAGGCTGACCGGGTTTATTTTGTCGAGAATCTGTCGCCGGGTACGGCGCAGGTCAGGAACATCTTTGTGCAGTCGATGCAGAACGGCAAGCTGGGGACGATGGTCGCCCGTGAGGGCGTGCAGGAAACCATGCCCAACGGCGACCGTTTTCTGGTGTTGCTGAATGGCACGCGCTATGAGGGAACGCCGGGGCAGCTGGATTACAACATCATCGAATTCGAGCGCTATGGTGTTCGCATTGATAGTGCGGTGACCAAGGAGGCTACCCCCTGGATGCGCACCATGTCTTCGCTGGCGTTGTGGCGCAATCCCACGCCGCTGAATCTGGCCGAGCTGGAGTGGCGCGTGGGGCTGCCGATCAGCGCGGCCATCCTTGCCTTGCTGGCGATTCCGCTGGGTTATGTGAATCCGCGCGCGGGGCGCTCGCTCAACATCATTCTCGCAATCGTGCTGTACATGCTCTACAGCAACATGATCAGCGTGACCAACGCCTGGGTCGGACAGGGCAAGTTGTCGCCGGGCATCGGCCTGTGGGGCATTCATGCCTTGATGCTGGGGGTGGCGCTGCTGTTGTTCTACCGCCGGATGAATCTGTCCTGGCTGGCTGGAGTCGCCCGGCGATGAATTTGCTCACGCGTTATCTCGGTCGCGAAATTTATACCAGCGTCGCCCTGGTATTTGCCGCGCTGATCATGCTGTTCGCGTTTCTTGATCTGATTCATGAGCTGAATGTCATGGGCGTCGGGCAATACAACCTGGGTTACGTCATGTTGTTTGTGCTGCTGACGATTCCGGGTCACGTGACCGAATTGTTCCCGGTGGCCGTGTTGGTGGGAACGGTGCTGGCGCTGGTGCAGCTGGCCGCGAATTCTGAATTGACCGTGTTCCGCGCATCCGGTGCTTCGTTGTGGCAGATGCTGGGCGCATTGTTCAAACTTGCCGTGCCGTTGCTGGTTCTCAGTTTCCTGATCAGCGAGTTTGTCGCGCCGCCGAGCGAGCAGCTGGCTCAGCAACTTCGCCTAAAGGCGCAGAATGCCCAGGTAACACTGCGGGAGTTTCGCTCCGGCGTGTGGGTCAAGGATGAGCAGAGTTTCGTGAATGTGCGCAACGTCATGCCTGATACCAGCTTGTCGAACATTTCCATTTACCGGTTTGACGACGATTACCATCTGGCATCGATCACGAATGCCAAACATGCGCTTTACCAAGAGTCGGGGCACTGGCAGCTTCAGGATGTCAGCGAAACCCGGTTCGAACGCCATGGCACATCGATTGTGCATGCACCGCAGCAGGAATGGCGTTCGGCACTGAATCCGGGAATTCTGAGCGTGCTGCTGGTGGTGCCGGAGCAGATGTCGGCCTATGACCTCTACCAGTACGTCGAGCATTTGAAAGATAACCGGCAGAAAAGCGGGCGCTACGAAATCGCGATGTGGAACAAGCTGGTTTATCCGCTGGCGATTTTCGTAATGATGTTATTGGCGCTGCCGTTCGCGTCCTACCATCGCCGTGCTGGCGGGATCAGCATGATGATCTTTGCCGGAATCATGCTGGGCCTGGTATTTCACTTTATCGGGCGGCTGTTTGCCAATCTGGGGGCGCTCAATGATTGGTCGCCATTCCTCAGTGCGACCAGTATGACGGCGGTGTTTCTTCTGTTGGGAAGCTCGATGCTATGGTGGACCGAGCGGCGCTGATTACTGTTTTTCCTGCTCACGCACCATTTTTCTGACTTGCTCCCGTTTCTCTTCCGGCACCTGGCTGAATGCCCGGTACTTGTCCCGTGCGGCCTGGCGCTGGACCGGCGTCAACCGGTGCCAGGTTTCAAGCCGGTTTTTGAAGCGCAGCTTCTCCTCGGGTGCCAGCTTGGGATAGTGGCGTGCCAGATCAACAAAGTTGCGTTGTTGCGACTCGTCCAGTTGTGCCCACTCATCCTGCAGGGAATGCAATGCGTCCTGTTCCGCAGGTTTGAGTTTTTGCCAGGCGATACCTGCCGCCCAGGTGCTGGCAGAGAGCAGCAAAAAACCGACGGCAAAAAGGCTTAAATGTAAATTTTTCATCTGAAATTCAATTGCCTAGTGATGCTGCGGGTCGACAAAAACTTCCATGGGCATGTCGTCGGTAAGAATGGCAATGTCAACATGCGATACGTCATGACTTTTTTCAGGTTGCCAGAAAGTTAATGTGCCGATTCCAAGCGCCAGCAAGAGCGGCAGGGCGGTTGCCAGATGGGGGTGATGCGCCGCAAAAGGCCAGCGTAGGGACAGGATGGCGACGCCGGGCCAGAATGCCGGTTTGTTGCGCTGACGCTGAAGCGCGCGTTGGCGCCCGGCTTGCAGGGAGTGGATGATGCGTGGCTCCAGCCGCTCCAGGCCGGCATCAAGCAGACGGGTCATCTTCCCGGCCTCGGTGGTTTCATCGATTGCTGTATTTTTCATGAAAGTGTTATTCCTTTGGATTTCAGTGTCCGCGCCAGGGACTGTACGGCGCGAGAACAATGGGTTTTGACGCTGCCCTCGGTGCATCCCATCGCCAGTGCTGTCTCTGCTGTATCGTAACCTTCCCAGTAACGCAAAAGAAAAGCTTCACGTTGACGCGGGGGGAGCTGTGAAATGGCGGATTCAATTACATTAATTATTTGATTCTGCTCAATTGTTTCTTCTGGAGTGGGTGGCGAATTTTCTCCGCCAGCAAGCTGTTCGAGCGGGTCGCTGTCTTCATCCTCGTCATGCCCCGGTCTCAGGGCGGAAAACAGGCTGACCCAGGTTTGCCGGACTTTTTGGCGCCGATAATGATCCCGGATCGTGTTCTGCAAAATTCGCTGGAACAGCATGGGAAGCTCTTCGGCGGGCTTGTCGCCGTATTTTTCTGCCAGCTTGATCATGGCATCCTGGACGATGTCCAGCGCCACATGTTCGTCACGCACGGCAAACAGCGCCTGTTTGTATGCGCGACGTTCCACAGTGCTGAGGAATTTGGACAGTTCGGCGGAATAAGACAGTTGATTGCTCCACGGAGTTTGGGGAAATCTTACCAAATTGCACCGATTCCAAGCGCGAATCCTGCAAAAGCTGTTGGCAAAGGTTGACCAAAAAGCCGTCAGCCATTATCTTACACGGCTCTTTATTGGCATAAAAACTCAGGGTGTCTGCGATGGAATTGACCGGTGCGGAAATAGTTGTCCGCTGCCTGCAGGAAGAGCAGGTCGAATATGTGTTCGGATATCCGGGCGGTGCAGTGCTGTTCATTTACGATGAGCTGTTCAAGCAGGACAAGGTTAAGCACGTCCTGGTGCGTCATGAGCAGGCCGCCGTTCACGCGGCGGATGGCTATGCCCGCTCCTCGGATAAAGTCGGTGTCGCGCTGGTAACTTCCGGCCCTGGTCTCACCAATGCGGTGACGGGGATTGCCACGGCGTATATGGATTCCATTCCCATGGTCGTGATCAGCGGTCAGGTGCCGACTTCCGTGATCGGTGAGGATGCTTTCCAGGAAGTCGATGCTGTCGGCATTACACGCCCCTGCGTGAAGCATAATTTCCTGGTCAAGGATCCCAAGGACATCGCGCCGACCATCAAGAAGGCTTTTTACCTGGCGCGAACCGGGCGTCCGGGGCCGGTGCTGGTGGACATTCCCAAGGATGTTTCCAATCAAAAGGCGGTTTTCGAATACCCGGCTGAGGTCAGCATTCGTTCCTATTCCACTCCCGGTAAAGGCGACAGCATGGCGATCCGCCACGCAGCGCAGATGCTGTTGGAAGCCAAACGGCCGGTGGTTTATGCCGGCGGCGGCGTCATTCTTTCGCATGCAGCGCCAGAGCTGACGGCGCTGGTCAAATTGCTGGGCTTTCCCTGTACCAATACGCTGATGGGACTGGGCGGCTATCCCGGTACGGATGCGCAATCGCTGGGCATGCTGGGCATGCACGGCACCTACGAGGCCAATATGGCCATGCAGCATTGCGATGTGTTGCTGGCGGTTGGCGCGCGTTTCGATGATCGCGTCATTGGCAATATCGAACACTTTGCCCAAGTGCCGCGCAAAATCATCCACATCGACATTGATCCTTCCTCGATTGCCAAGCGCGTCAAGGTGGATTTGCCCATCGTGGGCGACGTGAAGCTGGTGCTGTCCGAATTGCTCGATGTGTTGCGCAGCAGCAAGCAAAAGCCGGATGCGGTTTTGGCGGACTGGTGGACTCAGATTGAGTCCTGGCGTACGCGCGGCGGACGTCTGGCGTACCGCAATTCCGATGAAATCATCAAGCCCCAGTTCGTGATCGAAAAGCTTTATGAAATCACTGGCGGCGAGGCCATCATTACTTCCGATGTTGGCCAGCACCAAATGTGGGCGGCGCAGTACTACAAGTTCGACCAGCCCCGGCGCTGGATTAATTCTGGCGGTCTGGGCACCATGGGCTTTGGTTTGCCGGCCGCCATGGGAGCGCAGTTGATCAATCCGGATGCGACGGTGGCCTGCGTCACCGGCGAGGGTAGCATCCAGATGAACATTCAGGAGCTTTCGACCTGCAAGCAGTTCCGCCTGCCGATCAAGGTGATTGCGCTGAACAACCGCTACCTGGGGATGGTGCGGCAGTGGCAGGAATTTTTCCACGGTAACCGTTATTCCGAGTCTTACATGGATGCCTTGCCGGATTTCGTGAAGTTGGCGGAAGCCTACGGCCATATCGGCATGCGCATCGACAAACCGTCCGATGTGGAGCCGGCTTTGCGCGAGGCGTTTGCGCGCAAGGATGGTCTGGTCTTCATGGATTTCCGTACGGATTCCACCGAGAATGTGTTCCCCATGGTGCCCGGGGGCAAGGGGCTTTCGGAAGTCATCCTGTCGGAGGATTTATGATGAGGCATATTATTTCCCTGTTGATGGCGAACGAGGCCGGCGCATTGTCGCGGGTAGCCGGCCTGTTTTCGGCGCGTGGCTACAACATTGAATCTCTGACGGTCGCGCCGACGGAAGATCCCACCTTGTCGCGCATGACGATCGTGACCAGCGGTTCGGATGCGGTGATCGAGCAGATCAACAAGCAGTTGAACAAGCTGGTGGATGTGATCGCGGTGCTGGATCTCAGCGAAGGCGATCATCTGGAACGCGAGCTGATGCTGATCAAACTCAAGGCTGAAGGCGAAGATCGCGAGGAGTTGAAGCGTCTGGCCGATATTTTTCGCGGGCGCATCATCGATGTTTCGAGCACCAGCTATACCGTGGAGCTCACCGGCTCCCGCGCCAAGCTGGATAACTTCATTGCAGCAATCAGCCCCGAGCTGATACTTGAAACCGTGCGCACCGGAGCATCCGGCATCGGGCGCGGCGACCGAATTCTGAAAATCTGATTTTTAACCAAGAGGGCAACATGAAAGTTTATTACGACAAAGATGCAGATCTGTCCCTGATCAAGGGCAAGCAAGTCACCATCGTGGGTTATGGTTCGCAAGGCCACGCCCACGCGCAGAACCTGAAGGATTCCGGCGTGAACGTTACCGTCGCATTGCGCAAGGGCGGCGCTTCCTGGGCCAAGGCCGAGGCTGCCGGCCACAAGGTTGCCGAGATCGCCGATGCCGTGAAGGGCGCCGACCTGGTGATGATTTTGTTGCCGGATGAAACCATGCCGCAGGTGTACCACGCCGATGTCGCGAAGAATCTGAAGTCTGGCGCTGCGCTGGCGTTTGCCCATGGCTTCAACATCCACTACAACCAGATCGTGCCGCCGGCAGATGTCGACGTCATCATGATCGCCCCCAAGGGCCCCGGCCACACCGTGCGTTCCGAATACCTCAAGGGTGGCGGCGTGCCGACGCTGATCGCCGTGTATCAGGATAATTCCGGCAAGGCCAAGGACATCGCATTGTCCTACGCGGCAGCCAACGGCGGGACCAAGGGCGGCGTGATCGAGACCAATTTCCGCGAAGAGACCGAGACCGATTTGTTTGGCGAACAGGCCGTGTTGTGCGGCGGTGCAGTGGAGCTGGTGAAGGCCGGTTTCGAAACGCTGACCGAAGCAGGTTACGCGCCCGAGATGGCTTACTTCGAGTGTCTGCATGAACTGAAGCTGATCGTCGATCTGATGTACGAAGGCGGCATTGCCAACATGAACTACTCTATTTCCAACAATGCGGAATATGGCGAGTACGTCACCGGCAACCGCGTGATCGCCGACCAGGCGCGTGCCGCGATGAAGGAATGTCTGGCCAATATCCAGAACGGTTCCTATGCCAAGCAGTTCATTTTGGAAGGTCGCACCAACTATCCCGAGATGACCGCGCGCCGCCGTCTGAACGCCGAGCATCCGATCGAAGTCGTGGGCGGCAAGCTGCGCGCCATGATGCCGTGGATTGGCAAGAACAAGCTGGTCGATCAATCGAAGAACTAGGATTGAGGAGCGAGGATTGAGGATTTGGGGGGCGAAAGCCCTCGGTCTCAATCCTCTGTTTCTGGCTTGCCACTCAATCCTCAATCCCCAATCCTATGAACTCATATCCCCATCCCATCATTGCCCGCGAGGGCTGGCCGTTTCTGGCAATCGCCACTGTCGTGGCGGTCCTGGCTTCCACTTTTGTGCCCGGGTTTATTTCTTTCCTGGCCTGGTTGGCAGCCTTGTTTGTGCTGCAATTTTTTCGCGACCCGCCACGCGATATCCCGCAGGGCGAGGGTTTGGTGTTATCCCCGGCGGACGGGCGGGTGATCAAGGTTGAGCGCACGCAGGATCCTTATGCGCAACGCGAGGCCATTCTGGTCAGCGTGTTCATGAATGTATTCAATGTGCATTCGAACCGTAGTCCGGTGGATGGCGTCATCGGGAAGGTGCAGTACTTTCCGGGCAAGTTTGTAAATGCCGATCTTGACAAGGCGTCACTGGAAAATGAACGCAATGCCATTGTCCTGAAAACAGCGCAGGGGAAAACGGTGACCTTTGTTCAGGTCGCGGGCCTCATCGCGCGCCGCATCCTGTGTTACGTCAAGGCTGGCGATCCATTGTCGCGCGGCCAGCGTTATGGCTTTATCCGTTTCGGTTCCCGCGTTGACGTGTATTTGCCGCTGGAGGCCAACGTTAAGGTGACTATCGGCGAGAAAGTCTCGGCAACCTCGACTGTTCTGGCTGTTCTGGACTAAAACTGATAGCCTAGCGCCATGAATCAGAACGATAGCGATAATCTGAAGTTGCGCCGGCGCGGCATTTATCTGCTGCCCAACCTGTTTACGACAGGGGCGCTTTTCGCCGGCTTCTATGCCATCGTGCAGTCGATGAACGGGCGCTTCGAATTTGCTGCCGTGGCAATTTTTATCGCCATGGTGCTGGATGGCATGGATGGCCGCGTCGCCCGGCTGACCCACACGCAAAGTGAGTTCGGTGCCGAATACGACAGTCTGTCCGATATGGTCTCGTTTGGCGTGGCGCCAGCGCTGATTATCTACGAATGGGCGCTCAAGGGCCTGGGCAAGATCGGTTGGTTCGCCGCTTTTATTTATTGTGCGGCCACGGCACTGCGTCTGGCGCGTTTCAATACCAATATCGATGTGGTCGACAAGCGCTATTTCCAGGGGCTGCCCAGCCCGGCTGCGGCTGCCCTGATTGCAGGTTTTGTCTGGGTCATGCTGGACTACGGTTTCAAAGGCGGCCAGTTGAGTTGGGCTGCCGCCGCGCTGACGGTTTTTGCCGGCTTGAGCATGGTGAGCAATTTGCCGTTCTACAGTTTCAAGGATCTCAACATGCGCAAGAGCGTGCCCTTTGTGGCCATTTTTCTGATCGCGCTGTTTTTCATCCTGATTTCCAGCTATCCGCCCGGCGTGCTGTTTTTGCTTTTTCTGGGCTACACCTTGTCCGGCTATGTGCTGTGGGTCATGCGCAGACGCACCAAGCCGGTTGCGTGAGTTTGCAAAACTGGTAATATTCGCGCATGCATTTCTCCACTCACATCGCACAGTTGCATTCCACCTTCAGCCTGCTGGCAGCGCTGCTGCTGCGCTTCGCGCGCTAATTCACACTTCCCCTCATAGATTTACCCGTCGCGGATTCTCCAGCAGGAGCCGCAGCTAAATGATATTTGCATGGAGCTCATCATGAAGGACAAATTGATCATATTCGATACCACATTGCGCGATGGCGAGCAGAGCCCGGGTGCGGCGATGACCAGGGAAGAAAAATTGCGGATTGCGCGGCAGCTGGAAAAGTTGGGCGTAGACGTGATTGAAGCCGGGTTTGCGGCCGCCAGTCCCGGTGATTTCGATGCGGTAAAGTCGATCGCCGAGACCATAAAAAACTCCACGGTATGTTCGCTCGCCCGCGCCAGTGAAAATGATGTCCGGCGTGCCGGCGAGGCCATTACACCCGCCAGATCCGGACGCATTCACACGTTTATCGCCACCAGCCCCATCCACATGCAGCACAAGTTGCGCATGACTGAAGACCAGGTGGTTGAGCGCGCGGTGCAGGCGGTGAAATGGGCGCTGGAATATACCGACGATGTCGAGTTTTCGGCTGAAGATGCTGTGCGCTCGGAAATGGATTTCCTCGTCCGGGTATTCGACGCGGTGATTCAGGCGGGCGCGAAAACCATCAATGTGCCGGATACCGTGGGCTACAGCATTCCGGCCTTGTGGGGCGAGCGTTTCAGGCAGCTGATCGAGCGGGTGCCGGGTAGCGACAAAGTGGTGTGGTCGACCCATTGCCACAACGATTTAGGCATGGCATCGGCCAACTCGCTGTCGGCGGTTTTGAACGGTGCGCGTCAGGTGGAATGCACGATCAACGGCTTGGGTGAGCGGGCCGGCAATGCGTCGCTCGAAGAAATCGTCATGGCGGTCAAGACCCGCCAGGATGTGTTTAATTGCGACACTCGCATCGATACCACACAGATCGTGCCGACGTCCAAACTGGTGTCCAGTATCACCGGTTATCCGGTGCAGCCGAACAAGGCGATTGTCGGGGCGAACGCTTTTGCGCACGAGTCCGGAATTCACCAGGACGGCGTACTCAAGCATCGCGAAACCTACGAGATCATGCGTGCCGAGGATGTGGGCTGGAACGCCAACCGCCTGACTTTGGGAAAATTGTCCGGGCGCAATGCGTTCCGCAATCGCCTGCAGGAGTTGGGCATCGTGCTGGAAAATGACGATGCGCTGAATGCGGCCTTTGCCCGTTTCAAGGAGCTGGCCGATCGCAAGAGCGAGATTTTTGACGAAGATATTCAGGCGCTGGTCAACGAGGAAAGTATTTCCAGCGTTACCGAGCACTATCAGCTGTTGTCCATGCGGGCGCATAGTGAAACTGGTGTGTTGCCCAAGGCCAGAGTGGTTTTGAGTATCGGCGGGACTTCCCATGAAGCCGAAATGCAGGGGGGCGGACCGGTCGATGCGACCTTCAAAGCGATCGAAGCTGTAGTGCAGAGTGGTGCTGAATTGTTGCTGTATTCCGTCAACAACATCACCAGTGGCACCGATGCGCAGGGCGAAGTGACCGTACGGCTTTCCAAGGGCGGCCGCGTGGTGAACGGGCAGGGCGCCGACACGGATATTGTGGTGGCATCGGCCAAGGCTTATCTGAATGCGCTCAACAAGTTGCATGGCAAGCTGGAAAGAACCCATCCGCAGGTTTGAACTTTAATTCCAGTGGTGGGTCTCTAGCTGCAGGGCGTTCAGGACGCCCCGAATTTGACAAACATACCGGAGGTTTTTGTGAAGAAAGTTCTGTTGGGTTGTACCGTGATTGCCGCTTCCGTCATGAGCAGTGCAAGCTGGGCTGATTGCTGGATTATTCCCAAATCCCAGTGTCCGCACGCTGAATTGTCCGGCCGTGATGTTTCCGGCAAGGATATGCATGAAGCTCAGCTGGTCGAGGGCAATTTGAGCAAGGCCAATTTTTCCAAAGCCAATCTGCGTGGCGCAAACATTTATCACGGGAATCTCAAAGACGCTGATTTCAGTGGAGCAGACATGAGCGATGTCACGCTGTATAACGCGGATGCCAGCGGTGCCAATTTCACCGGGGCAAATCTTTCTGGCGCCAAACTCAAAGGCGCGAACCTGAGCGGTGCGAACCTGACCGATGCGGATTTGACCAACGCGGAAATTGAACATGCCAAGTTTGTCAAAGCCACGTTTTGCCGCACGACCATGCCAAACGGCATCGTGAACAGCGGTCCCAATTGTTCGGCCGCCAAGCCGGCCAAGCGTGCGGTTGCAAATCCTGATGCCAAATCAAATGCAGAGTATTTGCAGGATTTGGAAGCGTTGGGCCGTTTGAAGGAAAAGGGAATCATCACTGACGAGGAGTTCCTCGAAAAGAAGAAGAGAATTCTCGACATGATGTAATCATCGTGCAACACCTGAAAGGGGCACGCTTCGGCGTGCCTTTTTCATTTCAGGGCGCGGCTGTTTCGGCCAACTGATGCAACATGTTCAGCGCTGTTTCGGCATCCGTTGCAATGGTAGGGAAGTTCAGGCGTAACAGTTTTTGATCCACCATGACGGTTGCGCCGTCACAGTCAATATCCACCAGCTCCCAGTGTTGGGACGGCAGGCTTTGATGCTGCAGGCAAGCCTCGATGACGTGCGGATATTCTACGTTGATGCGCTTTAGCAGACCTTCGGCTTCTGTCATCAACGGGGAAGGCGCGGCGCAAAAATGGCTGTTGATCCAGCGCGCCTGGCCGAAGCCTGCGACGTGGCGCACGGCTTGCGGCACGATGCGGAAAAACGAGAAGTCGCCAAGTTCGAACAGATGGGCGTTTTCCGGGAAATGGCGCAGCCAGCGTTTCTCATAGGGTTCACGTCCGTCGAGCGGATGGGCGTCGCCGATGAGAGTCACGCGCCCCTGGGTCTGGATGCGCGGGTCGTTCTGATCATGGGTGATCAGGCTGACGCGCGGGTCCCGCAACAGATTTTTCGTGTGTTCCGCCAGCCCGGAGATGAAGAGCAGTACGCTGCCATCATGGTCGGTGAGATAAGGGGCGATGGAGCCGAAAGGATGGCCATCGAAGCGTTTGGACAGCGTGGAAAGCACACCGTAGCGGTGGGCGCGCAACAGGCAACGCGCTTCGCGTGCGTGATTCGAATTATTCATTAGGCGAGTTTCAGCGCCGTCTGCGCCAGACGGCGGCCCAAGGCCAGGCAGAGTTTTTTTTCTGCATCGCTTATGGGCTGATCGTTGCCCAATCCTGCAACATGGCTGGCGCCATAAGGCGTGCCGCCGCTGGTGGTTGTGGCGAGCTCCGGCTCTGAGTAGGGCAGGCCCACAATAAGCATGCCGTGGTGCAGCAGCGGGAGCATCATGGAAAGCAAGGTGCTTTCCTGTCCGCCATGCAGGCTGCTGCTGGAAGTGAAAAGTGCGGCCGGCTTGCCGGCCAGGGCATGTTTCATCCACAAGCTGCTGGTGCCATCCCAGAAATATTTCATCGCGGCGGGCATGTTGCCAAAGCGCGTGGGGCAACCCAGTACCAGACCGATGCAATCTTCGAGATCCTGCAGCTCGGCATAAGGGGCGCCTTGATCGGGAATGGCGGGGCTGGAGGCTTCGCAGATCGTGGAGACTTTGGGCACCGTCCGCAGCCGGGCGCGCATGCCGGGGATTTGCTCCACGCCGCGTGCAATCAGCTGGGCCATCTGTTTGGTGGCGCCATGCTGGCTGTAGTACAGCACCAGAATTTCAGGGTCGGTTATCATGCACGCATTATTCGATAAATAAATCAACCATGCAAAACAAATGGCATGACCTGCTCGCTTTTACGCGCTTGCTTGCAGCCCGCTTCGGCGAAGACCGTTGCCCGCAGGTGGCTGCCAGCCTGACATTCACCACGCTGTTGTCGCTGGTGCCTCTGGTGACGATTGCCCTGACGATCTTTTCGGCGTTTCCGGTGTTCGAGGAATTCTCCATCCAGATAAAGATTTTCCTGCTGATGAATCTGGTGCCGGACATGGCCGGTAAAATCATCACGGATTACATGGTGCAATTTACCAACAGCGCCATGCAGCTCACCGCGATCGGTATCGTTTTCCTGGGGGTGACTGCGATGATGTTATTGCAGACGATAGAGCAGACCTTCAACATCATTTGGCGGGTAAAACACAGCCGCTCCATCATCAAACGCTTTGTTGCTTATTGGGCGGTGATCACGCTGGCGCCGCTTTTGCTGGGTGGGAGCATCGCGCTGACGTCATGGTTCGCCGGCATGTCGGCGGGTTATGTCGAATATGTCCCTTTTCTGGGCAAGAGCGTGTTGAAACTGTTGCCGGTACTGTTGACCTGGATTGCCTTCACCCTGATTTTCCGCTTGGTGCCCAATCGTTATGTCCCGCTTAGCCACGCGCTCGCCGGTGCGCTGCTGGCAGCCATTCTATTCGCGCTGATGAACTGGTTTTTTGCGTTCTATGTCAGTCGCGTGCCGACCTATCACCTGGTTTATGGCGCCTTTGCCAGCCTCCCTATTTTTCTGATGTGGATTTATTTCTCCTGGCTGTCCATCCTGACGGGCGCACTGATCACGGCCTCTTTTTCGTATTGGCATACTTCGCCCGCCGGCCAGCGTTCTGCAGCCATGAAAATGCTCGATGTTCTGAACATATTGCAGGCGCTCGTGCGGGCGCAACGCTTGGGTGAGCGCAGCAGTCTGCCTGAGCTATCACGGAGTTTGAAGCTGTCCTATGACCGAATTGAAGCCGTCATCTCTACGCTGGCCGATGCGGGCCTTGTCGAACAAACCCGGCAAGGCGGCTGGGTGCTGTTGCGTGCAGCACAACAGATCAAAACGGCTGAAATCCTTCGTCTTTTTGTGTTGAACGGCGATGATTTGCGGGCAGTGCAACAACGCGGAGATGCCGTTGTCGGTTGGCTGGCGCACTGTGCCGATCGCATGGTCGGTGATGAAGACATGACGCTGGATGCGTTATTCCCCGGAGAAAATCGTTGAGGCGCTTGCCTTGGGGCTTGTGATTGAGGTCTAATCCGGATCGTTTTTATTGAGCGGAGGTAGGAAATGGGTTTTTTGGAAAAACTGTTTGAAGGCGCTTTGTGGAACAGCCGTTTCATGATTCTGACTGCGGTGATCGGCAGCTTGCTCGCAGGCGTTGCGATTTTTTACATGGCGACGGTTGATGTGGTTGAGGTATTCAAGCATGCCCTGCATTACGCCGACAGCAGTTTGACAGCCGAAGCGCGCAAGGCGCTGCACGATTCCTCGGTTTCCCATATTGTTGAAGTCGTGGACGGTTATCTGCTGGCCACGGTCATGCTGATTTTCTCGCTCGGTCTGTATGAGCTTTTTATCAGCGATATCGATCAGGCGCACGGCAGCCGCTCTTCCAGCAAGATTCTGGTAATCAGCAATCTGGATGACCTGAAGTCCCGCTTGGCCAAAGTCATCCTGATGATCATGATCGTGACGCTGTTCGAAGAAGCCTTGAACATGCACTTTGAATCGCCGCTGGATCTGGTGTATCTCGGCGCCAGTATTGCGCTGATTGCAGTTGCACTGTATTTCACTCATGCGTCTGACGGCGCGCATCCGGAAGGCGACAACAAAGACGCGCACTGAAGCGAAGCAGAATGGTCTGGAATCAGAAAACGCCCGGTTCAGCCGGGCGTTGTTGTATGCGGGAGGCGGGTTTGCATGGGCTGCTGCCAGCGTTGCCACGAGGCGCGCACCCGGTTCGGATAATCGGGCTTGCCAAGGCTGCCGTTGTAACGTCCCAGTGCGCGGAACAGGTTGCCCTGTTCGATGTCCAGATAATGGCGCAGGATGGTGCAGCCGTAGCGCAAATTCGTCCGCAAGTGAAAAAGATTGTGATCCGGCGTGCCGATCAGACGCATCCAGAAGGGCATGACCTGCATGTAGCCGCGCGCGCCCGCTTTTGAAACGGCGTATTTGCGGAAACCGCTTTCCACCTCGATCAATCCCAGCACCATTTGCGGATCCAACCCGGCGCGCCGGGCTTCATAGTGCACCGCGTTCAGAAAGTCCAGACGCTGGGTTTGTTCCGGTATGCGCTTTTCAAGGCGGCGTGACATTTCTGTGAGCCAGAGATTGGCTTCTTCAGTGTTCGAAAAAACCGCTTGTTCTGGCGCCTGGTCGGCAACACTGTGCTGCAAAGCAGCTTGTACGCTGGCTGCCAGGGCTTCCTCCTGCTGGGCGCCCGCATGGGCGTGCGCGGGGAAAAGCGCGAGGCAAAGGGTCAGGGTCGCGGCCGATCGTCGGGTCATAACCTTGTGCGGATGAACGATTCGATTTCGGCCAGCGGCACACGCTGCGCTTCGGCATCCTGCCGCCCCTGATATTCGACCATCCCTTCCTTCAGTCCGCGATCACCGATGACGATGCGATGCGGGATGCCGATCAACTCCAGATCGGCAAACATCACGCCGGGACGTTCGTCGCGGTCGTCCAGCAGGACTTCGATGCCGAGCGCCGTGAGGTCGTTGTAGAGTTTTTCCGCCGTTTCGCGCACAGCGTCGCTCTTTTTCAGGCCGATCGGGGCGATCGCCACCTGGAACGGCGCCATGGCTGCGGGCAGGGCAATGCCGCGCGCATCGAAATTCTGCTCGATGGCGGCCGCCACAATGCGCGACACCCCGATGCCGTAGCAGCCCATTTCCATGACTTGTGATTTTCCGCTGTCGTCGAGGAACACGGCCTGCATGGCGCTGGAATACTTGGTGCGCAGCTGGAAGATGTGACCGACTTCGATGCCGCGACACAACTCTAGCGTTCCTCGGCCATCCGGCGACGGGTCACCAGTAACAACGTTGCGGATGTCGGCCACGAGATCCGGCTCGGGCAGGTCGCGCCCCCAGTTGATGCCGGCGCTGTGGAATTTGGGCTGGTTGCTGCCGGCCACAAAATCGCTCATGCCGGCAACGGCGTGGTCGGCGATGAGACGCGTTCTGCTGCGGTCGATACCGACCGGGCCGAGGAATCCCGGCGGGCAATTGAAAAAGGCGCGAATTTCGTCTTCGCGCGCGAAGCGGAAGCCTTCCAGTCCGGGCAGCTTGCTGACCTTGATTTCATTCAGAGTGTGATCGCCACGCAGCAACAGGATGACAAGTTGTTCCTCGGCGATGACGGCAAGCAGCTTGACCGTGCGTTGCAGGGGGATTTCCAGCAAGGCCGCGACATCTTCGCAGGTGGTCTGGCTGGGGGTTGCCATGAGGCGCATTTCTTCTGTGGCTTGAGGGCGCGGGGTGCTCGGGGGCAGGGCGGCAGCCAGTTCCACATTGGCGGCGTAATCCGAATCCGGGCAGAACGCCAGTGCATCTTCGCCGGAGTCGGCCAGCACGTGGAATTCGTGCGAACCGCTGCCGCCGATCGCGCCAGTATCGGCCGCGACGGCGCGGAATTTCAGGCCCAGCCGCGTGAAAATTCGCGAGTAGGTTTCGTACATGACCTGATAGGTCTGTTCCAGGCTGGCGAAATCCGCATGAAACGAATAGGCGTCCTTCATGACGAACTCGCGCGCGCGCATGACGCCGAAACGGGGGCGGACTTCATCGCGGAATTTGGTCTGAATCTGATAAAAGTTGACTGGCAACTGGCGGTAGCTGCGGATTTCCCGCCGGGCAATATCGGTGATGACTTCTTCGTGGGTCGGGCCGAAGCAGAAGGCGTTGTCGTGGCGGTCGCGGATTTTGAGCATCTGCGGGCCGAAAACTTCCCAGCGCCCGGTTTCCTGCCAGAGTTCAGCGGGCTGCACGGCGGGCATCAGTAATTCAATGCCGCCGCTGCGGTTCATTTCTTCACGGACCACGGTTTCGACCTTGCGCAGCACGCGCAAGCCCAGAGGCATCCAGGTATAGAGACCACTGGCCAGCTTTTTGATGTAGCCCGCCCGCATCATCAGCTGGTGGCTAGGGAGTTCGGCTTCGGCCGGGGCTTCTTTTAGCGTGGAAATGAAGAATTGTGAAACGCGCATGGTGCATGAACCGTAGTGGAATTGAAAACGGTCGCGATTCTACAGCGAATGGCGCCGACGCGCTAAGCGGCGCTTTCCATTCCGGGGGAAATGTGAAAGAATCCACGCCATTGAAAATAATCCAGTGATGAAAAATGATAGACCGAGAAGGCTTCCGCCCGAATGTCGGCATCATTATCACGAATGACAAGAATCAGGTGTTTTGGGGCAAGCGCGTGCGTCAGCATGCCTGGCAGTTTCCGCAGGGCGGAATACAGCATGGCGAGACCCCTGAGCAGGCGATGTACCGGGAATTGCATGAGGAAGTGGGTTTGATGCCGGAGCATGTCCGGATTTTGGGCCGAACCCGCGACTGGATGCGCTACGAAGTGCCGCAAAATTGGAACAGGCGCGAGTCGCGCGGGCATTACCGGGGGCAAAAACAAATCTGGTTCTTGTTGCGCCTGACAGGTCGTGATTGTGATGTGCGTCTGCGGGCCAGTGATCACCCCGAGTTTGATGCCTGGCGCTGGAATGATTACTGGATTGACATTAACGCCGTCATCGAATTCAAACGTGATGTTTACAGGATGGCGTTGAACGAGTTGGCGAAGTACCTGCCCCAGCTCGGAAACAGGACTTTGCGCTGATCGCGCATCTCGATTGTTGATGTTTTCAAATTCTAAGGAGTGATAGTGATGATCAAGGAATACCCCGCACTGCCCAGCAATCCATTGAAGGCTGGTTCGTCCTGCGTCCGTCCCGTACAGGCATTGCCCGAGCGCGTCAAATTGTCCGACTCGGCCATTGATGTCATGACCGACTTGACCAAGGTCTCGGTAATTACGGTGCGTGCCAAGACCTCGATGGACAAGGCCAATGCCAAAATGATTCGCTACGGCGTGCGCATGTTGCTGGTGCTGGATGACAACGAACAGGTGGCTGGCCTGTTGACCGCCAGCGATGTGCTGGGTGAAAAGCCCATGCGCTTCCTGCAGAACATGGGCGGTACGCATGCCGACATCATGGTGCGCGATATCATGTCCACCGTGCGGGAAATCGAAGCATTGAAGATCGAAGATGTCCGTAATTCCAAAGTGGGCAACATCGTGGCTTCGCTGAAGAAGGCTCACCGTCAGCATGCGCTGGTGGTCTCCGAAGCGGCGGATGGCCGTCAGTCGGTTTGCGGGTTGTTCTCGATCACGCAGATCGCCCGCCAACTGGGAGCGCAGGTTCAGAGCTTTGAACTGGCCCGCACGTTTGCAGAAATCGATGCCGTCATTGCGCACTAGTTAAATATCCATTCCGGGAAATCGCATGAATGTTATGTCGCGTTTGATCGCGGTAGTGATTTTGTCGTTCGCTATCGCGGGGTGCTCCTCGGTTAAATCCGCCAAGGATTCCGTGGTTGGTTGGGTGAATGGCGGTGACGATACGCTCAGCACCCAGAACTTGAAAAAATCTTCGACGCAGTCGAATTCTCCTCTGCTGAAGTACGGTGCTACCTTGCGGGTCAACAAATATGTCGATCAGCGCAAGGTTGATGATCCAAAATTTCTCGGAACTGCCACTGGCCGCGTGGGTGGCGTCAGCGGAGACCGGTTGATTCTTGATCAGGAAATTGCGGCTGCCGTGACGACCGCCATACGCCAGCGTTTCGATACGGAAGGTTTCCAGGTGCTGGACGGCAGTGCTGCCGGCAATGCGCTGTTTGAAGTGACCGGTGTGGTGAAAGAGCTGACCCTGAATGTCAAGAATCGCGATGAAATCAGCATCGCTATTGAAACGACGCTGAAGGATTTGCAAACTGGCGAAACGGTGTGGTCGGGTTTGGTTACCGAAAAGAATGACCGTTTTGCCGGGGTGTCGGGTAACAACAAGGACGATGTCGTTGCCTATTTTAACCGTGAGCTCAAGATCGTTAGCGTCAAAACCGTGGAGGCAGTGAGTGCATCCCTGATGGCGGCTAAACCGGAGTTGTTTAATCTCACTCCGGGAACCAAGGCCATTCCGGGGGTGACGGTGTATACCGCTCCCAAGGCCGCAGCACAAACTGCAACCACCGTCACCGTGGGACGCACAAACCCGTCTGTGTCTGCTGAAACTCCGGTTCCTGTGCCGGGCTATGTGCCTCATGCCAGCGCAACATCCGGTTTGCTGTTGGTCAATACCAATCCGCCACGTGCCAAGGTGTATCTGGATGGCGTGTATTACGGATTGTCGCCGCTGCGCCTTGAGATGGAACCCGGCGTTCACGCGATCAGTGTCAAGCTGGAAGGCTATCGTATGGTGACCGAGAAGGTGTCGGTGCGCAAAGGCGACAACACCGAAATGGAGCTGAACCTCGAGCGCTGAGTCTCGTTGTTGTTTCTGCCCATGAAAAAGCCCGCAAACGCGGGCTTTTCAATTCTTGCCGTCGGTAACCTAGTGTTTGCCGGTGCTGCCGAACCCGCCGGCACCGCGCAGGCTCAGCGGAAACTCTTCCACGATGTTGAACTTCGCATGCATGACCGGCACGATGACCAGCTGGGCCATGCGCTCCATCGGCATCAGCGTGAACGGAATCTGGCTGCGATTCCACAGCGACACGAAAATCTGGCCCTGATAATCCGAATCGATCAACCCGACCAGATTGCCCAGCACAATGCCGTGTTTATGCCCCAGCCCGGAGCGCGGCAGAATCATCGCGGCATAGCCCGGATTCTCCAGATGCAGGGCAAGGCCGCTGGGAATCAGCTCGCATTGCTTGGGCTGGATCACCATGTTGTGATCGATGCAGGCGCGCAGATCAATCCCGGCCGAGCCCGGCGTGGCGTAACCGGGCATGCTTTCGTGCAGGCGCGGATCAAGGATTTTGACGTCGACGGAAATCGGTTTCATGGTTGGGCTCCCGGATAGCGTAGTGCAATGTATCGCATCAGCTCACGTGCCAGTGTCAATTTGTCGGCGCGCGGCAAGCGGTGCTGCCCCTCGTCGTCAAACAGCACCAGTTCGTTGTCATCGCTGCCGATCGCAGACTGGGCGAGATTGCCGACCAGCAGCGGCAGCTTTTTCTGCTGGCGTTTTTTCTCCGCATATTCGGCCAGATTCTGGCTCTCGGCGGCAAACCCGACGCAGAACGGCGGCTGCGGCAACTGTGCGACGTGCGCAAGAATATCCGGATTCGGGGTCAGTTCCAGAGTCAGCGGCGCGTCGCTCTTCTTGAGCTTGTGTGCATTGGGTTGGGCCACACGATAGTCGGCCACAGCGGCGACACCGATGAAAATATCGCACTGGCTGACATGCTGTTTGACGGTCTCGAACATTTCCGACGCCGTGTTGACGCCCAGGGTTTGCACACCGGCAGGTGCCGTCAAGCTGACCGGTCCGGAAACCAGCGTGACCTTGGCGCCCAGTTCGCGCGCGGCCTGGGCGATGGCGTAACCCATCTTGCCGGAGCTGCGGTTGGTGATACCGCGCACGGCATCGATCGGCTCGTAAGTCGGGCCGGCAGTCATGAGCACATGGATGCCGGCAAGCAGCGCGGGTTGCCATTGCGCCTGAATGGCGTCAGCCAGCGCAGCGGCTTCCAGCATGCGTCCGGGGCCGGTCTCGCCGCAGGCTTGTTCGCCTTCGGCCGGGCCGAGAATCTTTACGCCGTCGGTGCGCAATTGCGCGAGATTGCGTTGCGTGGCTGAGTTGTTCCACATCTCGCGGTTCATCGCAGGCGCGACCAGCAGCGGACAGTTACGGGCAAGGCACAACGTGGAGAGCACATCATCGGCCAGCCCATGCGCGAGTTTGGCGAGGAAATCCGCCGTGGCCGGCGCGATCACGATCAGGTCAGCCTCGCGCCCGCGCTGAATGTGCGCCATGCCGCGTTCGCTGTCATCCCACTGCGACAGCAACACCGGCCTGCCGGAAAGCGCCTGCAGCGTGGTCGGCGTTATGAAGTGGCAGGCCGCTTCCGTCATCGCGACCTGAACCTCGTAGCCCTGCTTGATCAGCAGGCGCACCAGCTCGGCCGCCTTGTAGGCCGCGATGCCGCCGGTCAGGCCAAGCAGGATGCGTTTTGACTGGGCTTGTTTCATAATGGCCCGCATATTATCAAGAATATGCGCAGCTGGGAGGGCGGGAACATGGCGATTACCGATTGGCCCGAAGGCGAACGTCCGCGTGAAAAGCTGCTGGCGCGCGGCCCGGCAGCCTTGTCCGACGCCGAGTTGCTGGCGATTTTTCTGCGCACCGGGGTGACGGGGAAGAGTGCGGTGGATCTGGCGCGCGACCTGATTACGCGCTTTGGCAGTCTGACCGCGCTATTTGCCGCGAGCGAGGCCGAGTTCTGCGAAATGCTTGGCATGGGGCAGGCCAAATATGTTCAGCTGCAAGCCGTGCTGGAAATGTCGCGCCGTGCACTCAAGGAAGAATTGACACGCGGCGATGCGCTGAATTCACCCACGGCAGTGCGCAATTATTTGCAGCTGTTGCTGGGCGGACGCGCGCAGGAAGTTTTTCTCGTATTGTTTCTGGATACGCAGCACCGGGTGATTTCGGCCGAGGAGCTGTTTCATGGCACACTCAGCCAGACCAGCGTTTACCCGCGCGAAGTGGTCAAACGTGCGCTGGCCGTTAATGCGGCGGCCGTGATTCTCGCGCACAATCATCCGTCGGGCGTCGCCGAACCCAGTCAGGCCGACCGACTGCTGACTGATGCCCTGAAACAGGCGCTGGGGCTGGTTGACGTGCGGGTGCTCGACCACTTTGTGGTCGGCGCCGCACAGACGCTGTCGTTTGTCGAGCGCGGCCTGCTTTAAGGAACATCGAAACACCTGCTGCGCGACTTGATGGCTGCGTTGCGCGGTACTCGCCCACTCGCCTATCCCATCGATATGTCTCGTGCGCTCCGTTCCGTGCGCCTTGCCCTCAGGCTGCTCGCGACGGTTTTTCGAAGTTCCAGATCATGCCTGCTCAACAGGGCATCAAATCCGTTTGGCCAGCTCGGTGGCCTTGCCGAGATACGAAGCCGGGCTGAGTTGCAGCAGGCGCTGTTTCTCGCTTTCCGGGATATCCAGTGTGGCGATGAAACTTGCGAGGCTATCGCGGTTGATGCCGCCCTTGCCGCGCGTGAGTTCCTTCAACTTGTCATAGGCATTTTCCACACCGTAGCGGCGCATCACGGTCTGAATCGGCTCGGCCAGCACCTCCCAGCTGTTGTCGAGGTCTTCGGCCAAGCGTTGCGGATTGGCTTCCAGCTTGTTCAGTCCCTTGAGCAGGGATTCGTAGCCGAGCAGGGTGTAGCCCAGCGCGACGCCCATGTTGCGCAGCACGGTGGAATCGGTCAGGTCGCGCTGCCAGCGGGAAATCGGCAGCTTCTCCGAGAGGTGGCGCAACACCGCGTTGGCCAGCCCGAGATTGCCTTCGGAATTTTCGAAATCAATCGGGTTGACCTTGTGCGGCATGGTGGAGGAACCGACTTCGCCGGCGACCACTTTCTGCTTGAAATAGCCGAGCGAAATGTAGCCCCAGACATCACGGTCGAGGTCGATCAGGATGGTGTTGACGCGCGCAAAGGCATCGTAGAGTTCGGCCATGTAATCGTGCGGCTCGATCTGGATGGTGTAGGGGTTGAAGGTCAGGCCGCGCGCCTCGACGAAGCGCTGCGCAAAGGCTTCCCAGTCAACCTCGGGATAGGCCGACAGATGCGCGTTGTAATTGCCCACGGCGCCGTTGATTTTTGCCAGGATTTCAATGCCGGCGACGCGTTGTTCGGCACGCTGCAGGCGATACACCACATTCGCCATTTCCTTGCCCAGTGTGCTGGGCGTGGCGGTCTGGCCGTGCGTGCGGCAAAGCATGGGCACGTCCGCCAGTTGCAGCGCCAGTTCGCGCAGACGCGCGATGACGCGTTGCAGCATTGGCAGCATCACGGCTTCGCGCGCATGCTTGAGCATCAGCGCGTGGCTCAGGTTGTTGATGTCCTCGGAGGTGCAGGCGAAGTGGATGAATTCCAGCGCTGCGGCGGTTTCCGGATTGCCCGAAAGTTGCTGGCGCAGCCAGTATTCCACCGCCTTGACGTCGTGGTTGGTGGTTTTTTCGATATTTTTGATGGCTTCGGCATCCGCCTCGGAAAAATGGCTGTTCAGCGCATCCAGCCGGGCGATGGTCGCGGCGGAGAAGGGCGCAATTTCCGGAATGTCGTTTTGCGCGCTCAGCGCTTTCAGCCATTCGATTTCGATCAGGACGCGAAAGCGGATCAGGCCGAATTCGCTGAAATAATTGCGCAGCGCATCCACCTTGCCGTGGTAGCGTCCGTCGAGCGGGGAAAGTGCGGTCAGTGTGTTCATGGTCTTGCCTTGCATGGGAAAGCGCGCATTTTACGCGAATCAGGGGAGAGCTTGTTCGATGATGGCGCCGCCCAGACAAACTTCGCCCTCGTACAGCACCACCGATTGCCCGGGGGTGACCGCCCATTGCGCCTGGTCGAAGTCGATGCGGCATTGCGTGCCTGCCACGCTCGCGATGCGGCAGGCGGCATCCTGCTGCCGGTAACGGGTTTTGGCGGCATAGGGTTGGGCCGTGTCGGGCGCCGAGCCGCTGATCCAGTGACAATCCAGCGCGCTCAAATGCTGACTCAACAGCGCCGGATGGTCGTGCCCCTGCACCACGATCAGGCGATTGTTGGCCATGTCCTTGCCGGCGACGAACCAGGGTTCGCCGCTGCTGTCGCGGCCACCGCCGATGCCCAGTCCCTGGCGCTGGCCGAGGGTGTAGAACGACAGTCCCATGTGCCGCCCGACGAGCTTGCCTTCCGGCGTGATCATGTCTCCCGGCTGGGTGGGCAGGTAACGGTTGAGAAACTCCCGGAACGGGCGCTCGCCGATGAAGCAGATGCCGGTGCTGTCCTTCTTGGCGTAATTGCTCAAGCCGTGTTGTTCGGCAATTTCGCGAACCTGCGATTTCAGCAAATCGCCGAGCGGAAACATTGCTTTCGAGAGTTGTGCCTGGTTCAGGCGATGCAGGAAATAACTCTGATCCTTGCTGGCGTCCGCCGCTTTGAGCAGCTGGAACAAGCCATCCTGCTCGCGCACCCGGGCGTAGTGGCCGGTCGCGATGGCGTCGGCGCCGAGCTGGAGCGCGTGGTCGAGAAATGCCTTGAACTTGATTTCGGAATTGCACAGGATGTCCGGGTTCGGCGTCCGGCCGGCTTCATATTCGCGCAGGAAGTAACTGAAAACGCGATCCTTGTATGCAGCGGCGAAATTGACGGCCTCGATCGGGATGCCGATGGTATCCGCCACCGCGACGGCATCCAGCAAGTCCTCGCGTGAGGAACAGTATTCGCTGTTGTCATCATCTTCCCAATTTTTCATGAACACGCCGATGACGTCATAGCCCTGCTGTTTCAGCAACAGGGCAGTCACCGACGAATCCACGCCGCCGGACATGCCGACCACAACGCGGAATTTCTTTTGCTTGCCGCGAAGCGGCACGTTTGCTCCCTCGCCCGCAGGCGGGAGAGGGTTGGGGAGAGGGGAATGCTCGTCAGTCATAGTGCGTAATGATTTCGAGGGGATAACGCTTGCCGGCCAGATAATCCTCGACGCAGCGCAGGATCAGCGGACTGCGATGGCGATCCTGCGTGGTGCGAATTTCCTCCGGCGTCATCCAGATTGCGCGCACGATGCCCTTGTCGAGCGTGCGTTCCGGCTCGTGCCCGCCCAGCTCGCCACAAAAGGCAAAGCGCAGGTAAGTGACGTTGGCATTATCCGAATGCCAGCGATAGATGCCGAGCAGATGTTTGGGGGTGAAGTGCCAGGCGGTTTCCTCCAGCACTTCGCGCGCCGTCGCCTGCACCAGCGTCTCGTTGGGTTCCCAATGACCGGCGGGCTGGTTGAATTTGAGCCCTTGGGCGGTTTCTTCCTCGACCAGCAGGAATTTGCCCTCGCGTTCAATCACGGCGGCTACGGTTACATTTGGTTTCCAGATCATGCTTGCGATCCCCAGAAAACAAAAAAGCCCCTGGAAACAGAGGCTTGTTTGTATTGGATGGTGCCGGGGGAGGGACTCGAACCCTCACGCCTTGCGGCACCGGATTTTGAGTCCGGCACGTCTACCAGTTCCATCACCCCGGCGAAGAGCGGCGGATTATCCATGAAACGATATGCTTAATCAACTACAATCCCGCGCTCGAAAATTACAGTCCAAGCAATGCGCACCGAAGATTTTGATTTTGATTTGCCCGAAGCCCTGATCGCGCAACATCCGCCCGAGACGCGCGGCGCCAGCCGGCTGCTGCACGTTCGCGGGGCGCAGCTGGAGGACGGCGTATTTGCCGATTTGTTGCGTTTCATTCGCCCCGGCGACCTGCTGGTGCTGAACGACACGCGGGTGATCAAGGCGCGGCTGTTCGGCCAGAAGGAGAGTGGCGGCCGGGTGGAAGTGATGGTCGAGCGCGTGCTCAGCAACCACGAAGTGCTGGCGCAGGTGCGTGCGAGCAAATCGCCCAAGGCTGGGTGCTACTTGCAGTTCGCCGAAGACGTGAGCGCAGAGGTGCTGGGGCGCGAAGGAGAGTTTTTCCATTTGCGCTTCGGCGGTGATGAAGCGGTGCTGGCACTGCTCGAACGTCATGGCAAATTGCCGTTGCCGCCCTATATCACGCACGCCGCCGCCGAGGACGATGAGCAACGCTACCAGACCGTATTTGCCCGTGAGGCCGGTGCGGTGGCCGCGCCCACGGCAGGACTGCATTTTGACGAGACGATGCTTCAGGCCCTGCGCGCAAAAGGTGTGAATCTGGCCTATGTGACCCTGCATGTAGGCGCAGGCACTTTTCAGCCCGTGCGGGCGGAACGTGTTGCCGACCATGTCATGCACAGTGAGCGTTACGAAATTCCATCCGAGACAGTTGCAGCCGTGGCAGCGACCAAGGCATCCGGTGGCCGGGTCATCGCGGTGGGAACCACCAGCTTGCGCGCGCTGGAAAGTGCGGCCGCCTCGGGCGAATTGCAGGCCGGTAGCGCCGAGACGCGCATTTTCATCACGCCGGGTTATCGCTTCCGCGTGGTGGACGTGCTGCTGACCAACTTCCATTTGCCGAAGTCCACGCTGCTCATGCTGGTGTGCGCCTTCGGCGGCATGCAGAATCTGCTGACGGCGTATCGTCACGCCGTCGCCCACCAATACCGCTTCTTCAGTTATGGAGACGCGATGCTGATAGAAAGAACCGAATGAAATTCACTTTGCACAATACCTCGGCAGCGGCCCGTCGCGGCACGCTGGAACTGGCTCACGGCCGGGTGGAAACCCCGGCATTCATGCCGGTGGGAACTTATGGCACCGTGAAGGCGATGTCACCCGCTGAGCTGAAGGACATCGACGCCCACATCGTGTTGGGCAACACCTTTCATTTGTGGCTGCGGCCGGGGCTAGAAGTGATAGCGGCGCACGGCGGTCTGCATCGCTTCATGGGCTGGGATGGCCCGATCCTGACCGACTCCGGCGGTTTTCAGGTGTTCAGTCTGGGCGAGCTGCGCAAGATCACGGGCGGCGGCGTGGAATTCCGTTCCCCCGTGAACGGCGACAAGTGTTTTCTCTCGCCCGAAGAATCCATGCGCATCCAGCGTGTGCTGAATTCCGACATCGTGATGATTTTTGATGAATGCACGCCGTATCCCGCCGACGAACGCATGGCCGGCGAATCCATGCGCATGTCGCTGGGCTGGGCCGAGCGCAGCAAACGCGCCCACGAGGGCAATCCCAATGCGCTGTTTGGCATTGTCCAGGGCGGCATGCACGAGCACTTGCGCGACGAATCGCTGGCCGGACTGACCGGTATTGGCTTCGACGGCTACGCCATCGGCGGGTTGTCGGTCGGCGAACCCAAGGAAGACATGCTGCGCATTCTGACGCATACCGCGCCGCAGATGCCTGCTGACAAGCCGCGCTATCTCATGGGCGTCGGTACACCCGAAGATATTGTGGCGGCCGTGGCGCAGGGCATTGACATGTTCGACTGCGTCATGCCGACCCGCAATGCGCGCAACGGTCATCTGTTCACACGGCATGGCGACGTGCGCATCAAGAATGCGCAATACCGCATGGACACCCGGCCGCTGGATGCGGAATGCGGCTGTTACACCTGCCGCAATTTCAGTCGCGCCTATCTGCATCACCTGCATCGGCTCGGTGAAATCCTGGGCGCGCGCCTCAACACCATCCACAACCTGCATTACTACCAGGATCTGATGCGCGATATTCGCGCCGCGATTGAGGGGGGGCGCTTCCCGGAATTTGTGGAAACCTTTACGCGGCAGCGTGCCGGTGTAGGAAAGTTGTCATAACCTTCGTGCTAGAATGCGCACCCTTTTAGTTATCTTTCCGGAGATTGAATGATGTTCATCAGTAATGCCTACGCCGAAGGCGCCGCCGCTGCACCGCAAGCCGGTTTCATGGAATTCCTGCCGCTGATCGCGCTGATCGCCGTGTTTTACTTTCTGGTGTTGCGTCCGCAGCAAAAGCGCGCCAAGGAACACAAGTCGATGACGGAAGCGCTGCAACGCGGTGATGAAATCGTGACTGCCGGCGGCGAAGTGGGCAGCGTAACCCAGGTTTTTACGGATTACGTCAAAGTGGCCGTGGCTGAAAACGTTGAAGTGACCGTGCAAAAAGCCGCGATCCAGAACGTTCTGCCCAAGGGAACCATCAAGTCCATCAAATAAACTCCGGATCCCGCCCCGGGCGGGATTTGCCGTTTTCTGAAGCATTTCCGAGGTTGTCATGAACCGCTATCCCCTGTGGAAATATCTGCTGATCCTGTTCGCACTGCTTGCCGGGTTGATTTACACCTTGCCGAATTTTTTCGGTGAATCGCCAGCGGTTCAGGTGTCGCCGCTGCGCAGCAGTCTCAAGGCTGATGAAGCGCTCTCCGGGCAAGTCTCCTCGATTTTGACCGAGGCGGGCGTGGCGCCGGAAGTGGTGACGCTGGACGGCAACAGCATCAAGGTTCGCTTTGGCAGTACCGACCAGCAGCTCAAGGCCAAGGATATTCTTGCCACCCAGCTGGGCGAGGATTACATGGTGGCGCTGAATCTGCTGTCGCGTTCGCCGCAGTGGCTGAGCAAGCTGAATGCGCTGCCCATGTATCTTGGTCTGGATTTGCGTGGCGGCGTGCATTTCCTGTTGCAGGTCAATATGAAAGCTGCGCTGGACAAGGCGCTGGATGCGGCGAGCGACGACATCCGCAGCACTTTGCGTGAGCAGCGTGTGGCTTATTCGGGTGTGACGCGGGAGGGCGACGTTTTGCGGGTCAAGTTCCGCAACAGCGAAGCGCGTGCCAAAGGTGAGGAAGAGATTCGTCAGCGCTATGCCGATTTTGACTTGTCCTCTGTGGATCAGGGTGGGGAATTCCTGCTGCAGGCAATGTTGAAGCCGGAAGCCCAGCGGCGCATCCAGGATGCGGCGGTGCAGCAGAACCTGATGACGCTGCGTAACCGCGTCAACGAGTTGGGCGTGGCCGAACCCGTGATCCAGCAACAGGGCGCCGACAGGGTGGTGGTGCAATTGCCGGGTGTGCAGGATACGGCACGCGCCAAGGATATTCTGGGGCGGACGGCGACGCTGGAAGTCCGCATGGTTGACGAAGAGCATCAGGCTGTTCCGGGCGGAATGCCGCCGTTTGGCACCGAGATGTTCCGTGAGCGCCAGGGCGGGTATCTGCTGGTTAAGAAGCAGGTCATTCTCACCGGCGAACGCATCAACGACGCCCAGCCCGGCTTTGACAACCGCACCAACGAAGCTGCCGTGCATATCAACCTCGATGGCGTAGGCGCGCGCAAGTTCAAGGAGGCCACGCGTGAAAACGTGGGCAAGCGTATGGCCATCATCCTGTTTGAAAAGGGCAGGGGTGAAATCGTCACGGCTCCCGTGATTCGTGAAGAAATCGGCGGCGGCCGTGTGCAGATCAGCGGCCAGATGAATACGGTCGAAGCGCAGGACACCGCCCTGTTGCTGCGTGCCGGTGCGCTGGCGGCTCCGATGGAGATTGTCGAGGAACGCACCATCGGGCCTAGCCTCGGCGCCGAAAACATCGCGCGCGGTTTCAATTCGACCCAGATTGGCTTCCTCATGATCGCCGTGTTCATGATTGTCTATTACCTGATGTTTGGCGTCGTGTCCGTGCTGGCGCTGGGGGCCAACTTGCTGTTGCTGGTAGCGCTGTTGTCTATGCTGCAAGCTACGCTGACCCTGCCGGGGATGGCCGGTATTGCGCTGACACTGGGTATGGCGATTGACGCCAACGTGTTGATCAACGAGCGTATCCGCGAAGAATTGCGCAATGGCATAACGCCGCAGGCGGCGATTCATGCCGGCTATGATCGCGCCTTCGGCACGATTCTGGATTCGAATATCACCACGCTGATCGCCGGTATTGCGCTGTTCATGTTCGGTTCCGGGCCGATCAAGGGATTCGCGGTCGTGTTGTGCCTGGGCATCCTGACCTCCATGTTCAGCGCCATCATGGTTTCGCGTGCGCTGGTCAATCTGATTTACGGACGCAAGGCCAGACTGGCCAAAGTGGCTATCGGTTAAGGGAAGGCACCATGGATTTCTTCAAGATCAAACGCGACATTCCATTCATGAGTTATGGGCGGTACACCACGACGATTTCGCTGGTGACTTTCATTCTCGCCGTATTTTTCCTCGCAACTCGCGGGCTGAATTTCGGCGTGGACTTCACCGGCGGCACGGTGATGGAGGTGCATTACGCCCAGCCGGCTGACTTGCCCAAGGTGCGCGCCCAGCTGGCCGCTGCCGGTTTGCCGGATGCGCTGGTGCAGAACTTCGGTTCCAGCCAGGATGTGCTGATTCAGGTGCCCTTGAAACAGAATCTGGCCGGCGCTCAACTTTCAGAGCGGGTCATGCAGAGCCTGCGTCAGCAGGATGCTTCAGTCGAAACCCGGCGCGTGGAATTTGTCGGTCCGCAGGTGGGTAATGATCTGGTGGAAAACGGCGCGATGGCGCTGTTGCTCGTATCGCTCGGAATTGTCGGCTATCTGTGGCTGCGTTTCGAGTGGAAGTTCGGTTTGTCGGCGATCATCGCCAACCTCCATGACGTGGTGATCATTCTCGGCTTCTTCGCCTTCTTTCAATGGGAATTTTCGCTCTCGGTCCTGGCTGCGGTGCTTGCTGTGCTGGGTTATTCCGTCAATGAATCGGTCGTGGTCTTCGACCGGATTCGCGAGAATTTCCGCAAGATGCGCAAGACTGAGGTGGCCGAAATTATCGACAACGCGATCACCCGCACCATGTCGCGCACCATCATTACCCATGGTTCGACCCAGATGATGGTGCTGGCAATGCTGCTCATGGGCGGCGAGACGCTGCATTATTTTGCGATGGCCCTGACCATCGGCATCATCTTCAGTATTTATTCCTCTGTGCTGGTCGCCAGTCCGCTGCTGATGCTGCTGGGCGTGTCGCGCGAGGATTTCATCAAACCCGAGAAGGTGGAAGCCGAGGAAGTGCTGCCCTAAATGGAGCTGGTCACCGCCTTCATCGACATCCTCCTGCATCTGGATGCTCATCTGCTGGCACTCACGCAGGAGTACGGCATCTGGGTTTACGGCATCCTGTTCCTGATCATTTTTTGTGAAACCGGTCTGGTGGTGACCCCTTTCCTGCCGGGGGATTCGCTGCTGTTCGTTGCGGGCGCCTTGTGCGGCCTGGGCGCATTGCAGCTGGAATGGCTGATGCCCTTGCTGATGATCGCGGCATTCAGCGGCGACAACACCAATTACTGGATCGGCCGGCTGGTGGGGATGCGCCTGCTGAAAAAAACCGACGGGCTGATCAAGCGGGAACACATCGACAAGACCCATGCTTTTTACGAAAAACACGGGGGCAAGACCATCCTGTTCGCGCGCTTCCTGCCGATCATTCGCACCTTCGCGCCTTTTGTGGCCGGGATCGGCCTGATGCACTACCGCCTGTTCGTCTTGTTCAGCGCGCTGGGTAGTCTCGCCTGGATTGGCAGTCTCACCGTGGCGGGCTATCTGTTCGGCAACATTCCATTGATCAAGGACAATCTCACCCTGATGATCCTGTTCATCATCGCAATTTCATTTTTGCCGGCGATTCTGGAATTCCTGCGCCATCGCCGCCATACGCCCTGAATTACCCTCATTTATAGCGCGCTTGTCTTGTACATTTTGAAACAGTTATGATGGAACAAGTCCCATGCGGGTGAGTCATAGAACCGTCCCGCAGCGAGCGGGCGATTTTTCCAAGGAGCGATAAATGAAAAAGAGTCTGTTGGTATTGAGTCTGGTCGGTATTACTGGCGGCGCTTATGCGGCGGATTACAGCGACACCGCCCGGGTGATTTCCAGCACCCCGATTTATGAGCGTATCTCGGAGCCCAAGCGCGAATGCTGGACCGAGACGGCGCAGGTGCAACCCAAGGAACGCTCTATGACCGGTGCGGTTGTTGGCGGCGTAGCTGGCGGTTTGCTCGGTAGCCAGGTCGGTGGCGGCAGTGGCAACACCGCAGCAACAGGTGCAGGTGCAGTGGCCGGTGCGGTGATTGGTGACCGCGTGGATAACCAGGATAGCAATCGATCCGCAACCGGCGCGATTGTCGGTGGCGTAGCGGGTGCCTTGCTGGGTAGTCAGATTGGCGGTGGGACTGGCAATAAGGCAGCAACCGCAGTGGGTGGTATTGCTGGTGCAGTAGTCGGTGATCGTGTCGCCAATCCGACTTCGAACCAGCCGCGTACCGAGCAGGTTCAGCGTTGCCGCGAAGTCCAGACCAGCCGCGAGGTGATCAAAGGCTACAACGTGAAATATCGTTACGACGGCCGCGATTACACTACCACGCTGCCCTACAAACCGGGTTCCACCATCCGCGTGCGCGTGAACGTGAGGGAAGACGAAGGTGATCGCGGTGATCGCAATGACTATCGGGATGAGCGTGATTACCGTTACGACAACCGCTAATCCTTAATCCGCCGCACCAGACAAAACAGGCCCGAATTCAGGGCCTGTTTTTTTGTGACCGTGATTCACGGCGGGGCAAGCCGGATTACTCGAAAGCCGTATATTTCTTCGCATTGCCCCGGGATTTTTCAACCGGATATTTCGCCGCGTTCTTTTCCAGTTTTTGCAGGGCTGCCGAGAATAAATCGATGTCCAGGCGGTCGGACAGGCGAACCAGATACAGCAATACATCGGCCAGTTCTTCGCCAACCGCCAGCAAATCCTCGGCAGACAAATTGTCGGACTGATGCTCAGAGCGCCACTGAAAGTGCTCGATCAGTTCGGCGGCTTCCACCATGAGCGCCATGCTCAGATTCTTCGGACTGTGAAACTGCTCCCAGTCGCGTGCGGCCGCAAAGGCCCGCAGCTCGTCGCGCAACATCTGAAGTTCGGAATGCGAGTGCATGGCAGCGGGTCAGAGCAGGGCGTTTTCTTTTTCACCCTGCTCGTAAACCACGTTTGCGCGGCCGACCAGCAAGGGATCCAGCGGGCCGATATGGCTCAGATCCTTGTTGCTGTAGGGGAGCTTGTGCAGGATGTAGCGCAGGGCGTTCAGGCGCGCCCGTTTCTTGCAGTCCGACTTGATCACGGTCCAGGGGGCATCGGCGGTGTCGGTGTAGAAAAACATCGCCTCCTTGGCCTTGGTGTATTCGTCCCACTTGTCCAGTGAAGCAAGGTCGATGGGGCTCAGCTTCCATTGCTTGAGCGGATGGATTTTCCGCTCCTTGAAGCGGCGGCGCTGTTCCTTGCGGCTTACCGAAAACCAGAACTTGATCAGATGCACGCCGCTGCGTACCAGATTCCGTTCGAACTCGGGCGCCTGACGCATGAATTCGGTGTATTCGTCATTGCTGCAGAAACCCATCACCCGTTCAACGCCGGCACGGTTATACCAGGAGCGGTCGAACAGCACGATTTCCCCGGCGGTCGGCAGGTGTTGTACATAGCGCTGGAAATACCACTGTCCCTGTTCGACTTCCGAGGGTTTTTCCAGCGCAACCACGCGCGCGCCCCGTGGATTGAGGTGTTCCATGAAACGTTTGATGGTTCCGCCTTTGCCGGCGGCATCGCGTCCCTCGAAGATGATCATCACCTTCTGGCGGTTTTCCTTGATCCAGGCCTGAAGTTTCAGCAACTCGACTTGCAGCGCATATTTCTGCTTTTCGTAATTCTTGCGCGACATCAGGTTCTTGTAAGGATAACCTCCCTGGCGCCAGTCATCGGAAAGTTCATCGTCCGGGCTGGCGCCGGCAGCTTTGACCAGCGCGGGTTGATCCAGCAGGGTCTTGCGCAGGATGGCGGCATCTTCGGGAGATGCGCCGGCCATGATGGCCTCCAGCGATTTGGCAAGATTATCGACATCCGTTTTGCTCAAATTGGCCACGATATCCGTGACCGCCGCAGTTTTGGCGCTTTGCGCCGCCTGGGTCGATTGCGTTACGACGAACTCGTCCACTGCCTTGCGGCTTAATTTCGGGGGAATATCCCCGCTGGCCACCCGGCGCGGCTTGCGGCCGGAAGAGGTTGTAGTCGGCTTGCGTGGAGTAGCTGGTTTGCGAGCAGGGGTAGTCATGACAAACGTCCTTTACTGTTGCTTGATTCAAAATAGACGCTGCTCATTCTAAACCCGAAAGAAAACGATGTCTGCCGCCTGGCCACCTGAATCAGCCGGGATTCTGATCCAGCCAATGCAACATAAAACGCCATTGCTCCAGTTCGCGTTCGGCCAGATGCGCCGGCAAATCAAACAGCGATTTCCCCTCGAAAGCCGCATTCACATACGCCTGCGTTTCGCGCAAAAAAGCCAGAATGGGGAAAGACTGGTGCCGCACAAAATTCTCCAGCGTTAATGCGGCGCGCGTTCGGGGATTCATGCGCATACCGACCACGCCCACGGCAATTTTCCCTTTGTTCACGGCTTTTACTTCTGCAAGCGTCCGCAGGAATCCGTAGCTGGCCTGAATATCAAACACGGAAGGGGCGACCGGAATGATGACGCGCTGCGCGATTCTCAACGCATGTTCCAGATTCTTGCCATGCAAGCCGGCGGGCGAATCGATCACCATCCAGTCGGCATGATTCGCCGATTTGTTTTCATTCAAGGTGCTGATTTCTGGCAGGGATTCCGGGCGGTTGGCCAGCCATTGGGTGGCCGATTTTTGCCGGTCGAGATCGAGAATTGAAACGCGTTTTCCCTGTGCCGCGAGATAACCGGCGATATTCGTCGAGAGCGTGGTTTTACCGCTACCGCCCTTGGGGTTGGCAATCAGTACGGTTTGCATGTCAGGACTCTCCCAGATTCAATCGGCCCGCGAGGTGGTCGTCGCCGCCAAACGCAGGTGCGTAAGCATAAGGGAAAAAGCCAACGCGCGGGCATCATGTTGAGGCCGTGCTGCCATCCGGCTGCCCGATATCCTCATGCCACAGCTCGGGATGTGCGGCGATGAAACGCTGCATCATTTCAATGCAGGTGGCGTCCTGCAAAACTTCGACGTTCATCCCATGCGATCTGAGCCAGGCTTCCTCGCCCATGAAAGTCCGGTTTTCCCCGATCACCACCTTGGGAATGCCATACAGCACCATCGCGCCGCTGCACATGGCGCAGGGCGAGAGCGTGGTGTACAGCACCGATTCGGCATAGACCTTAGCCGGCTGCCGCCCGGCATTTTCAAAGGCGTCCATCTCGCCATGCAAAATGGCGCTGCCCTGTTGCACCCGGCGGTTGTGTCCACGCCCGATAATTTTGCCGCGATGCACAATCACCGAGCCGATCGGAATACCGCCTTCGGCCAACCCGGCTTGCGCCTCCTCGATGGCAGCTTGCATGAATGCGTCCACAATGATTTTTAGGCTTGTTCCGTCTTGCTTTGCCACGATCCTCCAGCGGGCCAGTTGGCGTTGAAAGCCGATCCTTTGGCGGATGCCAGTGTCGGCGGCATCAGGAAATCATGCAATGCGGTGATGATGTCAGGGAACGTCAGGTCATCCACCGGCAATGCGTTCTTGCGCAGAAAAGCTTTCCACTGGGTTTGTTTTGCCGCGTCGTTGGCAAAGGCAGAGGTAAGTGCCAGTGGTGCTTCGGTCGGCAAGGACGTTTGGCGATGCGCAAAGGTGGCCTCGATTGCCGTGCTCAAAACTTGCCCCTCAAACGGAAACTTCTGCATGATGATCCAGATGTCGTAGAAATCCTTCATGCGGCTATTGGCGATGCCGAGCCAAACCATGGCCTGGAATTTCTCCGCAACCACGGAGTAGATTGGATAAGCGCGCAGCTTGGGGGCGGCAAAATCCAGCACGGTCGGGTAGGTAATCTCTTCCGGCGCGGGTGTTACCGCATCGCCGTAGCCAATATCAATCTGGATCGGGATAACGGCATTGCCCAAGCGCGCTTCAAATGACACGCGCACGCCCTGATATTCCTGATCCTCGCGGATTTCCACGGCATGCATAGTGTCGGGAAGAAACTCCAGTCCATCCGGCTCCACGGACACTTGGCAAATATCCTGGAAAATCTGCACCACCTGCGGCAGTTCGCTAGACCCGAATCCCAACAGATCAACGTCACGGGTAGGGCGGTGCGCTTCTCCACCCCACACAGCAAATAGCATGGCTCCTTTGAGCAAGAACTGGTCGCAGTATTGAGATTGCCCCAAGCGATACAAAAGGCGCTCCAAGGCATAGCGCGTCAGCACCAGATCGAATGCCTCGCCATCGCGCTTGGCGATATTGAGCAGCCGTTGGCGCACGGAGGCGGGGAGGTTACTTGGTTGATCGACGCTCATGTCAGTGTTTCCAGATAGGGACGCATCACATTGGATACCCGGCAAATCGCCGCGTAACGCCAGAGCTCGTCCATGCTGCATTTGCGCGCGCGCCAGCTTTCCCTTAGTGCCTCCACGGCCACATCCAGTCCGATCTTGTTCCGATACTTGAAACAATCGGCGATTGTCTTGGCGAGTGAGTAAATTCGTGTCGGCACACCGTCTATCACATGCGTTTCTATGCCTGACTCTAGCGCCTGCCCGGAGAATCGGACGACGCGCAGCGGCGTTTCCTTGGCGGCTGGCGCGCGCGCTTTGTTTTCAATCGCTATCCAGACTTCGAATGGGGCTTGGGTGGTGACCCCATGAAACCGGAGTGCCGAGAGCAGGCAGATCACGCCATGGGGAACACGCTTTGCAGCCTCACCCAGACTATGATTGGTGGTGATGGCGCTATCGGCCAGCATATAAAGACCGCGCCCAAGACGCTGGAGCCTGCCCGCTTCACATAGGCGGGCAAGATAGGTGCGGGGTATGTTGTGCGGTTCCAGGTCTCGGGCGCGAATAACGCCTTCCCGCTTAGCGAGACTCAGAACCTGCATGACTTTTGAAGTTTCCATGCCTGTTACATATCGTCGGTAGTTGCCTATATTTACCGACATTCAGTATCATGTCAACTTGGGAGGTGAAGCGGGAGAACGCTGCCTATATATTCTTGATAGTTGACACATAGTTGCAACTCAACGATTCTCACGGGCTTAAAGATAACCAATGACGATGCGCAAGCCCATGAGCTACAGCCCCCATCAACTAGCCTATTTTGCGCATCAGTTAACCCTGCGCGCGGCTTCTGACTCGATGGAAAGCATGGCTAGCGCCCTGCTGGATGCGCAAGTAGACCTGAGCCCGCACCAGATCGACGCGGCACTATTCGCCTCAAGCAACCCGCTTTCCAAGGGCGTCATCCTGGCTGACGAGGTGGGGCTGGGCAAAACCATCGAAGCTGGCTTGTTGATCGCCCAGCGCTGGGCTGAGCGCAAGCGGCGCATTCTGGTTATCGCACCGGCCAACCTGCGCAAGCAGTGGCATCAGGAGCTGGCCGACAAGTTCGGCATCACCGCTGGCATCATCGAGGCCAAGTCCTACAAGCAGGCCATCAAGGATGGAGCACACAATCCTTTCGAGTCCAGGAGCGTGCTCATCTGCTCCTACCAGTTTGCAGCAGGCAAGGCCAAGGAAATGCAGAGCATTCCTTGGGACTTGGTGGTGATCGACGAAGCGCACCGCCTGCGCAATGTTTACAAGCCAGACAACAAAACCGCAAACATCCTGCGGGAAGCCTTGGCAAATGCCCCCAAGGTATTGCTCACCGCCACACCTCTGCAAAACTCCCTCCTGGAGCTATATGGACTGGTCAGCATTGTGGACGACCGCGTGTTCGGCGATCTGGATAGCTTCAAGACCCAGTTCGGTCAACTTAGGGATGCCGCCAGCTTCGATGCCCTCAAGAACCGCATCCAGCCCATTTGCAAACGCACCCTGCGCCGCCAAGTGGAAGCCTATGTGAAATACACCCGGCGCATCCCCATGCTGGAAGAATTCATGCCGGGGGCAGACGAAATCAGACTGTACAACCACGTCTCGGAATACCTGCAACGCGATTCGCTGTTCGCATTGCCCAATAGCCAACGGCAACTCATCACCCTCGTTCTGCGCAAGCTGCTGGCCTCCTCGACATTCGCGATTGCAGGAGCGCTGGAAACGCTCATTAAACGCCTCAAGCAGGCGTTGGATGAAAAGGCAGCCAGCGTCGATCTGGCCGAAGAATTGGACCAAGACTTCGAGGCGCTGGATGAATTGGCCGATGAAATGGATGTGGCCGCCCAGAACAATGGTAAAGCCAAAACCGAGAATGAGATCGCCGCCATCAAAGCGGAAATCGCTGAGCTTGAATCGTTCCGATCCTTGGCTGTATCCATCACCGAAAACGCCAAAGGCATGGCCTTGCTGCAAGCCTTGAAGGTTGCCTTCAAGAAGCTGGAAGAATTGGGTGCGGCCAAGAAAGCCATCATCTTCACCGAATCAAGGCGCACCCAGGACTACCTGCTAAACTTGCTGGCGAGTACGCCGGAGTTTGGCGAGGGCACCCCCGGCGTGGTTCTTTTCAACGGAACCAATAGCGACGAAAGATCGCGCCGCATCTATACAGACTGGATCAAACGTCATGAGGGCACTGACCGTGTAACCGGATCGCGCACGGCAGACACCCGCGCCGCGCTGGTGGATTACTTCCGCGAACAAGGCTCCCTCATGATCGCCACCGAAGCAGGCGCAGAGGGCATCAACCTGCAATTCTGTTCCATGGTCATCAACTACGACTTGCCGTGGAATCCGCAGCGCATCGAACAGCGCATCGGTCGCTGCCACCGTTACGGACAAAAGCACGATGTTGTAGTCGTCAACTTCCTGAACAGGGAGAACGAAGCCGACAAGCGGGTTTACGAACTGCTGGCCCAGAAATTCCAGTTATTCGATGGCGTCTTCGGGGCGAGCGATGAAGTGTTGGGTGCAGTGGAATCTGGCGTGGACTTCGAACGCCGCATCGCAGAAATCTACCAAACTTGCCGTCATCCCGATGCAATAAATACCGCCTTCCAGCAACTCCAGCTTGACCTGGCGGGGGAAATCAACGACGCAATGATTAACGCCCGAAAGTCGCTGCTCGAAAACTTCGACGAAGATGTGCAAGAAAGACTGCGCCTGCGCGACCAAAATGCCCGCGCCTCGCTGGGTAGGTTAGAACGCCTGTTAATGCGTTTCACTCAAGCGGCCTTAAATGGACACGCGAAGTTTGACGAGGACAGCACCGGCTTCCAGCTGAACACCTTGCCCGCCTTTCTGACCTCGCCCGCAAGCGGGGGAGAGGGGGCGGCAGTCCCACTTGGCCGTTATGAGCTACCACGCCGTAGTGAAGAGGCGCACATCTATCGCTTGGCCCACCCATTGGCCCAATCTCTCATTGAGCAGGCGCAGCACCAATCCTTGCAGCCCAGCAAACTCGTTTTTGACTACGATGCATACGGAGCCAAGGTTAGCGTTGTTGAGCAGTTGCGCGGAAAATCGGGAACCTTGTTAGTGCAGAAGCTCAAGGTTCAAGCACTCGGCACAACGGAAGAGCATCTGTTAATGGCTGCCGTTGATCGCTCAGAAAAAATCTATGATCAAAGCATCGCTGAAAAACTGCTGAATATCCCGGCGCACTCCATCGCATTACCCAGATTACACAGCCTGCCTGAACAAACGGCCCTGCCAGACGTTGCGCCTGTTGCGGGGCAGAATATGCTCGACTTTGCTGCCGCAAACGTGTGGGTTCCGTCGTTCCTCGAAGAAGAGGTTGCCCGTCAAAAGGCGCGCATCCTGAGTGATCTCGAAACCCGCAACTTGAGCTTCTTCGCCCAAGAGACTGAAAAGCTGGACTCATGGGCGGATGACTTGAAAGTTGGCCTTGAACGTGAGATCAAGGAGCTTGACCGTCAGATCAAGGAAGCACGCTCAAAGAGCAAAGGCGCAGCAACTCTGGCTGAGAAGCTGGCAATGCAAAAGGAACAGCGCGACCTCGAAGGACATCGGGATCGCAAGCGCCGAGAGCTTTTCCAGCGCCAGGATGAAATTCAAGGTCGGCGTGACAACCTGATTGATGAACTGGAGCAGCAATTGTCGCAACAAGTGACAGTGCTGCCACTACTTGCCTGTGAATGGGAGGTTGCATGACTAACTTGACCGGCTTTGGGCGATAATTAGTCCATTGGTAATGGGTGGAATAGCGAAATGAAGAGTGAGCCAGTCGCCGGAGTGCGACCAGAGGTTATGCGTTGGGCAAGACAGTCTATCGGTCTGTCGGTGTCTGATGTCGCCCTTCGCTTGAAAAGACCCGTTGAAGAAGTCGAGGCTTGGGAGGCAGATGGGCCATACCCAAGTTATTCCCAACTGGAAAAGCTGGCGTATCAAATTTACAAACGTCCTTTGGCGGTTTTCTTTTTGCCCGCCCCTCCCGAGGAAGTGAGCCCGGCACGGGAATTCAGGACGTTGCCTGCGGAAGATCTGCAATCGCTTGCCGCTGACACGCACCTGCACATCCGCCGCGCCCACGCATACCAACTCGCGCTGCGGGAATTGTTTGGCGCCCGCAATCCCAGCGAGCAGTGTATTTGGCAGGATTTGTCGGTATCACGTGCGCGTCCTGTCGTGGATCAGGCGTCGGAGGTACGCGGCTATCTGGGCATTAGTGTCGAAGAACAAATCCGCTGGAAGGATGATGAGCAAGCGCTGAAGAAATGGCGGAAAGCGATAGAAGACAAAGGCGTATTCATTTTCAAAGAATCTTTCGCGCAAAAGGAAATTTCCGGATTTTGCCTTGCAGACATCCAATTTCCCGTTGTCTATTTGAACAACAGCACGACCAAGACAAGACAAACCTTCAGCCTGCTCCATGAGCTTGCACATCTGTTGCTCAGCGTTAACGGGCTGAGCAAATTCGACCAGCGATATGTTGATCGCCTGCCAGAACAGGAAAAACATATCGAACAGTTCTGCAACGCAATCGCTGCGGAAATCCTGATTCCATCGTCCGACTTTCAGATGCAGGCAAAGCAATTTCCGGCGGACATCGAGCGGGCATCCGAACAGCTTTTTTCTGACCTCGCTGCGCGATATGGCGTCAGTCGCGAAGCTGTATTGCGTCGATTTTTAGATCAGGATCGCGTTACCGCCGCTTTCTATGAGCAGAAGGCGAAAGCATGGGCGGCACAGCAGAAAAAAGGGGCAGGCGGCGATTGGTACGCATCACAGAATGTTTACCTGAGTGATCGTTTTGCGAGAGAGGTTGTCAGCCGCCACTATAAGAACCAGCTCAGTGTCGAACAGGCCGCCGATCTACTGGGGATAAAGCCCAAGAACTTCGCCGGGCTTGAGCAGCGTATTCTGCAAGGCGTCGCTGCATGATTTACGTGTTTGACACCAGTTCGATACGCTCACTCCAGCACTTTTATCCAAGTGTGTTCAAAACTATCTGGGATGGACTGGATGGCTTGGTCCAACAACAAAATCTGATTTCAACCCGTGAGGTATGGAATGAGCTTGAGCGACAAAACGTGAGCGCAGATGTTTTTGCATGGGCGAAGAAGAATAAACAAGTCTTTACCACCCCGAATGCCGCTGAGCTTCAGTTCGTTGCGCAGATATTGCAGATTAAACATTTTCAAAGCCTGATCGGAGAGCAACAGCGGCTAAAAGGTACGCCCGTTGCCGATCCCTTTGTGATCGCCTGCGCGAAAATTACAGGCGGTACGGTCGTTACTGAAGAGCAGTTAAAAGCAAACGCTGCGAAAATTCCCAATGTGTGCGCACATTTCAATGTTCCTTGCATTGATCTTGAAAAATTCATGCAACAGCAAGGATGGGCATTCTGATGTCGGGTGGTCAATGAAGCTCAAGTTCATTCCCGCCCTACTGATGTTTATCAGCTCCTATTTTCCGCTGGCGCTGATTTTCATCATCAAAGACTTGGACAATACAACGTTTTTGCCAATGCACCCGACTGCGACTGCAATTGTCGTGGTAACGGTGCTGCTTGCTTGTACTGTCGTCCTTGTTGCCGCCAACAAAATCGAGAGTGGCATATCTGTAAAAATAACGAAGGTCTCTAACAAGTCTGGGGATATGTTTACCTATACGATTCCCTACATGATTTCCTTCTTCAATTTCAATCTTGGGGACTGGAAGACGCTGCTCAGTCTTTTCGTCTTCATGTCCTTGATGTTTGCATTGGCCTACCGGACGCAAAACCTATTTATCAATCCTGTCCTGGCGCTAGCTAGTTATGGCCTCTATGACTGCCAGTTTAAGGATGGCAATCGAGAGGTTCAGGGGCTGCTGATTTCCAAGCATGAGTTCCAACTTGGAGATACGTGCATCGTCGAGAAGCTCTCCAACTTCCTTTACTTCGTAAGCAGCGTCCAATCCAAGGAGAAAAACAATGGCGGCTAAGATCGCAAAGAGACTGGCCCACTTGCGCCAGACCGACTTCAAGCCTTGGGCTGTGACTCTCTGGCTAGTCAAGCGACATCTCGACGTCCATAAGCAAGCACACTATTCGGTGCTGCGTGTCGATGCCGACAAAAAGCTCCAGAACAAGCTCAAGAAAGCTGTTACTGATCGCGTGCAGGACGGTAATTACAAGCTTGAGCCGTATGATTTTCTGACAGCCGATCAAGACAACCAAATCTTCACCATTGAGTCATCGGAAACTGACTTCACTAAAATTCAAGGCGAGGTCGACAAAGGGCTCGCAAATCAGAAAGTGGAGAAATACGAAGACCTGCTGGATTCATGGGCATATGTGGTTAAGCTGGAACATGATGGGAACGTTGTGTATGGCGTGAGGAAAATCAATAAATTTACCCAAGTGGCGAAAGTTCAATCCGTGTCCTATTTCCTCTTTGAGGATAAGAAGCTGGTTGACCTTGAAGATAAAAAGATATTTGCTATCGATACGCATATCGATTTCTTCGCATACGATGGTACGACGTTCATAACCAACAAAAAGGAATTTGAGAGCGCTCTGAACTTCCGTGAAGGGATGGAAAAGAACCGCGATGTGATTCTTGCGGAATTCGTGGAACTGAAAGTCTTCAGCGACATTGAACCCATACGGAAGATGGTTGGCTCAAATCTTCATCTGCTTAGAAAAATGTCCTCGATCCAGAAAAGTGCGTATTACAAGGACAAGAAATTCCTGAAAGAACTGCATGAAAGAAACAAAGAAAAGGGCTGGAATTTGACGATTCACAATGGCGTTATTGTCATAGATGAGACGAACGTGGATTTTGTGTTGAAGCTTTTGAATAACGAACGAGTTGAGTCGCAGATCAATCACGAAGTATTTGATGCAGTCGTGAAAAAGAAGGTCGCATAACGGGTACGCAAAGCATGAGCAAAAAACAAAAACTAGAACTCACGTGGATCGGCAAGGAGAATCGGCCCAAGCTGGAGCCGCGCATTTTGCTGGAGGACCCGGCGAAGAGTTATCACGCGAAGCATCGGGTGACGGAGAACGACATCTTCGACAACCGGCTGATCTTCGGCGACAACCTGCTGGCGTTGAAGGCGCTGGAGGCGGAGTTTGCGGGGAAGGTGAAGTGCGTGTTCATTGATCCTCCATTCAATACTGGCTCAGCATTCGAGCACTATGATGATGGTTTAGAGCATTCGATTTGGCTCGGACTGATGCGTGAACGGTTTGAACGTATTCGGAATTTGCTATCAGTTGACGGGGTCTTATTTGTCCATCTTGACGATTCAGAAGCGGCCTATGCGAAAGTGTTGCTTGATGAGGTGTTTGGTAGAGCAAATTATCTCAACACGATTTCTATGACCACAAACGATCCGTCGGGATTTAAGGCGACGGCAGCTACTGTGTTTTCAACAGTTAATTATTTGTTGATTTATGCTAAGGATAAATCAACGAAACCGCTTCAGAAGTTGTGGATTCCCAAAGGGTACGATGCAGGCTATAACAAGGTGCTCGTTGATCGAGATGCCCCCGTTGATGAGTGGCGATGGGTTGGCATTGGTGAAGCGACGGCAGATAGCCTCGGTTTTGGAAGTGTTAAAGATGCTAAGAAAGATCGCGGTGAGTATTTTGACGATGACATCGCCGACTTTGCTTTGAACAATGCTCGTCGGGTATTTCAGCCTGCGGCAATAGGTGGTGGTGCTGCGCTTAAGCGAAAGATAACCATCGCAAAATCAAAAACTGACCGCGACCGAGTATACGTTCACCCTGGCGATGAAGGCCAAGGTTTTTACATTGTGAATGGTCGGCAGATGCTGTTCTATGAACATCGGTTAATAGAAGTTGATGGTCAGTTAGTTCCCGGTGAAGCAATTACAGATGTTTGGACGGATATTTCTTGGAATGGCATTGGGCCTGAAGGAAGTGTCGACTTCAAGAATGGCAAGAAGCCCGAATCGTTAATCAAGAGAGTTCTTGAGATGGCGAGTAAGCCTGGCCATATAGTTCTGGATTCTTTTGGGGGTTCCGGCACCACCGGCGCAGTCGCCCACAAGATGGGCCGTCGCTGGATCATGGTGGAACTGGGCGAGCATTGCCACACGCATATCATCCCGCGCCTGCAAAAGGTGATCGACGGCGAGGATAAGGGCGGCATCACCGAGGCGGTGAACTGGCAAGGGGGCGGCGGCTTCCGCTATTACACGCTCGCGCCCAGCCTGTTGCAGCAGGATGCCTACGGGCAGTGGGTCATCAACAAGCAGTACAACGCCGAGATGCTGGCGCAAGCCCTGTGCAAGCTGGAGGGCTTCACCTACGCGCCCTCTGACGCGCATTACTGGATGCACGGGCATTCCACCGAGCGGGATTTTATCTACGTCACCACGGCGAACCTGAACCACGAGCAGTTGCAGCAGCTTTCGGATGAGGTCGGCTCGGAACGTAGCCTGCTGGTGCTCTGCACCGCTTTCCGTGGGCGGGGCGAGTATCCGAATCTGACCATCAAGAAAATCCCCAAGATGGTTTTGCAGAAGTGCGAGTGGGGGCATGACGATTACAGCCTGAAGGTCGAGAACTTGCCGCAGGCTGCCCCTCACCCTAGCCCTCTCCCGGGGGGAGAGGGAGTTAAACAAGCAGCGAGCCTGAAAACAACCAATCCTGCCCAAGCTGGACTATTCGCGGGGGATGAACAATGAGCGCTGAAGCCATCGTTCGTTCCGTTTCAGGTCGTCTGAGCTTGCGCGCCCCGCAGTCCGAAAGCCTGGCGCATTTGCATAGCGCACTGGAATCTGTGCCTGCATTGCGTGATTCCAAGGCGCGTTCGCCGGAGGAATTGTCGGCGATGATCGCTGCGCTGGCAGTGCAATTTCCCACGCTCTCGGATTTTGAGCGCGAGTTTCCTTCGATGTGTTTTGCACTGGCTACCGGCGTGGGCAAGACGCGGCTGATGGGGGCATTCATCGGCTACTTGCATGCCGCCTATGGCTACAGGCACTTTTTCGTGCTGGCCCCCAACCTGACGATCTACGACAAGCTGATCCGCGATTTCACACCTAATACGCCGAAGTACGTGTTCAAAGGCATAGCGGAGTTTGCGACAACTGTGCCGGAGGTGATCACCGGCGACAACTACGAACAGCGCGGCAGCAAGAGCCTGCTTGGCGGCATCGAGATCAATATTTTCAATATCTCGAAGATCAATTCGGAAGTGCGGGGAGGCAAGTCACCGCGCATCAAGCGGCTGTCGGAATATTTGGGGCAGAGCTATTTCGAGTACTTGGCTGGTTTGCCCGATCTGGTGCTGATCATGGACGAGTCGCACCGCTACCGTGCCAGCGCTGGCATTAAGGCGCTGAACGATTTAAAGCCACTGTTGGGCCTTGAGTTGACCGCTACGCCCTTTACCGAAGGCAACAAAGGGCCCGTACCGTTCAAGAACGTGGTGATGGACTATCCACTTGGCCGGGCTATCGAGGATGGCTTTGTGAAAGAGCCTGCGGTGGTGACGCAGCAAAACTTTGACCCTTCCGCCCATAGCGCAGAAGCGCTGGAGCGTATCAAGCTCATGGATGGCGTGCGGGTGCATGAAGAAACCAAGGTTCATTTGCTGACATATGCGCAGCAGACCGGCGAACCGTTGGTGAAGCCGTTTATGCTGGTGATCGCCCGAGATATTACTCATGCCGCCGCGCTGATGGCGTTGGTCCAGTCTGGCGACTTTTTCCATGGCCGCTATAAGGGCAAGGTCATCCAGGTGGATAGCAGCCGCACCGGCGCTGAGGAAGAGGAGATGATCCGGCGTTTGCTGGCGGTGGAAAGCTATGACGAGCCGACCGAGATCGTGATTCACGTCAACATGCTGAAAGAGGGCTGGGACGTAACCAACCTTTACACCATCGTGCCGCTGCGCGCCGCGAATGCCAGGACGTTGATCGAGCAATCCATCGGGCGCGGTCTGCGCTTGCCTTATGGCCGCAAGACTGGCGTGGATGAGGTGGATCGATTGAACATCATTGCGCACGACAAGTTTCAGGAAGTCATCGACGAGGCGGGTAAGGGCGACTCGCCCATCCGCATGCGGGTGCTGAAGCTTGCGCCGGATGGGGATAACGGCACCGGGCTGAAGAGTATCTCGGTGCAACCAACGGCGAACGTGGTGACGGGAACGGTGACGGCAGGCACGTCGCAATTGGCAGCGGGGGCGGCGCAGCATGATTCGACGCAATACGGCACTGCTGCCCCGGCCATTGTACTGCGCACGAGCGAGGAACGGAAAATCGCGCAGGTGGCCATGGATGTAATCGCCGAGATCAGCCGGGAAAAGCGGGATGGTCAATCGGTGGTTCCCAGCAGCGCTTCCTTGTCACAAAAATCCATACAGCAGCAAATCGCCCGGCGCGTGCAAGAGCGTATGGCGCCCAAGCAAGGTGACCTGCTGGCGACCGAGCCGCAGCCCGTGGACGAAATCGTCAAGAAGACCGTGGCAGTATTTGTGGAGCATGCCATCGACATTCCGCGCATATCCGTTGTGCCCAAAGGGCCGGTGAAGTGCGGTTACAAGGCGTTCAAACTGGATGTGTCGAAGATGAACTTCCAGCCGCAGGATATGGCGTTGATTGGTCAGGGGCTGAAAACCGGCAAGCAGGTGCTGTATGGTCAATCGTCATCGGTGCTTGAAGAGCGGCTGGAGAATTACATCGTTCGCGAGTTGATCAACTACGATGACATTGACTACGATGAGCACGCGGACTTGATCTACGAACTGTCCGGGCAGGCCGTTGCGCACTTCAAGAGCTATTTGAAAACCGAAGATGAGCTGCACAATATTCTCGGCAACCATGGCAAGACGATTGCCGAAAATATCTATCAGCAAATGTCACAGCATTACTTCGAGGACATTTCAGAATCTGATGTTGTGGTAAGCCAAGGCTTCACGCCTCTCAAGCCCTGCGCATTCACGGCAGAAGGCGATGTGCTGCCGTTGCATCAGGCACCCGCCGAAAAGAGCAAGATCGCGCAGTATGTGTACGGGGGCTTTGCCAAATGCGCCTACCCGGTGCAGAAGTTCCATTCCGATACCGAGCGCGTTTTGGCGGCGATCCTGGAACGCGATGCCCGGCGCTGGTTTCGGCCTGTAGCGGGACAGTTCAACATCTACTATCGCGCGGGAGTGAATCAGCCCGAGTACATTCCAGACTTTGTCGCGGCAACGGCTGCACACAACCTGCTGATCGAAACCAAGGCCGCAAAGGATATGGAAGTCGCAGACGTGAAGGCCAAGGCCGATGCTGCGTTGATTTGGTGCAAGAATGCCAGTGTCTATTCCACCCAGCACGGCGGTAAGCCCTGGAAATATCTACTGATCCCCCACGATGTCGTGGCGAGTAACGTAACCCTCGCTGCTTTGATTGATCGCTTTGCACTGAAATAAACTAGCGGCGTATCTCGTAGGACAAAAAGTGCGCGGTTTATTCCGCGCATTTTTCATCTTGTTCTTAATTTGCGCTTCATTGCCCCGCAAATAACCCCCTCTGAGAATCATATTCCTGTTCGGTTTGGCTGGTTGAAAGCCGTTCTTGCGCCATCCCTTCGCGTCGGATTGCTGCATGCAGGTGCCGTGTTGAAACAAACTCCCTAAAGCGGTCGTCACTTCAAGCCAACCATTTTGGCTACGGCTAAAAACCGTGGCTGTGCTCGGCTTCGCCTTCCGCGCAGGCCGCACCACTTTTTCGCCTTCGGGCTTTCCGTTCCTCTCCTTGCTTTCGACGTTTGCGCTGCCGCGACACGGCTCCAAAACGCATGCAGCAAACCGACAAACGAACGAAGGAGAAAGACCATGGACGCAGCGAACACAACCAGCCAAGCCGAACAAATCAAAACCGACACTCACCAAACCGCATGTGTGAGAAACGAAATCTCTCCAGCCTATGCAGTGCAAATTCGGAGCGAGGAAGAAGACATCATTGCCAAGGCGCTTGAAATTCTTTCACGCCGGATGCGTCAGGCGGAGGCGTTTTTCAGTTCCCCTTCGGCTGTGCGTGATTTCCTGCGGCTGAAAATGGCGGAGCTTGAGTTTGAGGTTTTTAGCGTGATTTTTCTTGACGCACAGCATGGCGTCATTGCCACCGAGGAGATGTTTCGCGGAACGCTTACACAGACCAGCGTTTATCCCCGTGAAGTCGTGAAGCGGGCGCTGCACCATAACGCCGCCGCCGTGATTTTCGCGCATAACCACCCGTCCCGAGCAGTGCAGACCAGATGCTGACCGATGCACTCAAGCAAGCCTTGTCACTTGTTGATGTACGCGCCCTTGATCACTTCATTGTTGCCGGTGCGGACTGTATGAGCTTTGCAGAACGTGGCTTGATCTAAGGGGTGGCCATCATGATGACAACCAACCACAAGACGAGAGAGGAGGCGATGGATTCGCTGCGCTTCCTGCAAGGCTTCATGTCTCATGCACAGCTCGCCGCCATCGCTGGCGGGATGCGTGGCGAAGAGCAGCAGTTTTTTTTCGATAAGGTGGTGGAAATGGAAAGGCTCATTCGCACGATGCCAAAGACCTACGAGCAGGACGGCGCGGGTGAAGAGGCTATCGCGCACCTGCATTACTTCCTGAATGGTTTTGATTGGTACATCACGGAGCGTGATATGGAGCGCGAGCAGTTGCAGGCTTTTGGACTGGCCTGCATGGGCGAGGAGGAGATGGGGTATATCAATATCGTGGAGCTTATCCGCAATGGCGCGGAGCTGGACTTGTATTTCGAGCCGCGCAGTTTGCGGAAAATATTCGCGGAGCGCGGATAGATCATGGTTGGGCCGGGGATGAATCTCCAGTCTGTTAGCGCGGCGGCACCCTTGGCAGAGTGGTTGTCTCTGGTTGCCGCTATTTCAACGATTGGGATTTTTGCCACAAATTTGCCACACTGAAGTGTGGCAACGTGGTTATTTCGAGTTGCTTGCGCTAGTTTGCACTTATCGCAAGTTGTTGATTTGGCGGAGAGGGCGGGATTCGAACCCGCGGTGGGGTATTACCCCACACACGCTTTCCAGGCGTGCGACTTAAACCGCTCATCCACCTCTCCGAAAGGGCGCGCAGGATATACCAGAACGGCTATCGCCGCAATCGGAATGCGCGCCTCGGCGTCGCAGCGGGGGCTTAAAAATCGTTGCACCAGCGGCGCAAGGCGCTGAAAACCGCCAGCGCGTTGTCATGCGGCAGACCGCGTGATTGCAGCGTGCCTATCAGTTCTGGAGAGTCGCAGCGCAAAAACGGGTTGGTGGCCTTTTCCAGCGCAATGCTGGAAGGCAGGCTGGGCAAACCTGCGGCGCGCAGCTCTTGGGTGTCCCGCACACGTTGCCAGATTTGCGGGTTGCCGGGCTCGCAGGCGAGGGCGAAGCGCAAATTGGCTTCGGTGTATTCGTGCGCGCAATAAACCCGTGTGCCGCCGGGCAGGGCGGCCAGCTTTTCCAGTGACTGGTGCAACTGCGCCAGGCTGCCTTCAAAATTGCGTCCGCAGCCGGCGCCAAACAGGACGTCGCCGCAAAACAGGGCATCATTGCCGAGGTAGGCGAGGTGGTCGTCCAGATGCCCGGGCACTTCAATAATTGAAAAACTGATTCCGGGTGATGCGAGTTCGAGCCGGTCGCCTGCATGCAGGTCGTGGGTGATGTGCGGATTTGCCGGATGTCGCCGTCCGTACACGGGCACGTTGTATACTCCGCGCAGTTCCGCGATGCCCCCGATGTGGTCGGCGTGGCGGTGCGTGCAGAGGATGCCGCTGAGCTGCAAGGCGTGTTCGGTCAGGAAGGCAAGCACGGGTTGGGCTTCGCCGGGATCGACGATTACGGCGATGGTTTTGTCGTGGACGGCCCAGATGTAATTGTCGCGAAGCGCAGGGATGGCGGTGATGTCTATCATGATCAAGGACTGAGCGGGATGCCGGATTGTAAGACAACTTCGGAAAGTTTGAGCGCCTGGTTCGATACGCCACAGGGGCGTTATGTGCTGGCGCGGGAACAGGCCTATTTCGATCGCACGGTGTCGGATATTTTCGGCTTTAACGCATTGCAGATTGGCTTGCCGGAGCGGAACTTTCTGTCAGCCAGCCGGATTCCGTTGCGCATCAGGGGGGCGGATGCGCCGGGTGGCGAGGTGCTGATGTGCTGTTCGGAGCTACCGTTTGCGAGTGACAGCATGGATTTGGTGGTGCTGCCGCATGCGCTGGAATTCGCCGAATATCCGCACCAGATTCTGCGCGAGGTCGAGCGCGTGTTGCGCCCGGAAGGCAGTCTCCTCATCAGCGGTTTCAATCCGCTGAGCCTGTGGGGAATGCGGCGCGCGCTGGGCTGCAAGCAGGATTATCCCTGGCGCGGCCGTTTCTTTACGCTGCTGCGGCTCAAGGACTGGCTGGCGTTGCTGGGGTTCGAGGTGGCCGGGGGGCGTTTTGCCGTGTACGCGCCGCCCCTGCATTCCAACAAGTGGCTGGAACGTTACGGCTTCCTCGAAAAAGCGGGGGATCGCTGGTGGCCCGTGGCTGGCGGGGTTTATTTTCTGCATGCGGTCAAGCGCGTGCCCGGCATGCGGCTGATCAAACCCAAATGGAACAAGGGGCTGGTGCGGAATCTGATTCCGGCGGCGCCGAAACTCAATAACCGGATAACGCAACACACGGAACATGATGAGCACTGAGTTGGTTGAAATTTTTACGGACGGCGCCTGCAAGGGCAATCCCGGTGTGGGCGGCTGGGGCGTCTTGTTGCGCAGCAAGGGGCGCGAGCGGGAAATGTTCGGCGGTGAAGCGCATACCACGAACAACCGCATGGAATTGCTGGCCGCGATTTCCGCGCTGGAGGCGCTGAAGCGGCGCTGCCATGTGCGGCTGCACACCGATTCCAAATATGTGCAGCAGGGCATCAGCGAATGGATTCATGGCTGGAAACAGCGTGGCTGGAAAACGGCGGACAAAAAGCCGGTGAAAAACGAGGACCTGTGGCGGCGGCTCGATGGGCTGACCACGCAACACCAGATCGACTGGATCTGGGTAAAGGGCCATGCCGGTCACGATGGCAACGAGCGCGCCGACGAACTGGCCAATCGCGGCGTCGCCTCGGTGCAGGGAGAACAAAATGCGTAGGATAGTGCTGGACACGGAAACCACCGGTCTGGATCCCCGGCAGGGGCACCGGATCATCGAACTGGCGGCGATCGAACTGAATAACCGCAATATCACCCAGCGGCGTTTTCATCGCTATCTCAATCCGGAGCGGGAAATCGACGCCGGCGCGGTGGCAGTGCACGGCCTGACGTACGAGCGGCTTCAGGGGGAGCCGAAGTTTTCCGATATCGCGCATGGTTTTCTGGAATTCATCGGCGAAGCGGAGTTGATCATTCACAACGCACCGTTTGACATGGGTTTTCTCAACCACGAGCTGGGCATGCTGGGCTTGCCGGCATTGGGCAACCCTGTGCTGGATACGCTCAAGATGGCGCGCGAGATGCACCCGGGCAAGAAGAACAGTCTGGATGCTTTGTGCGGGCGTTATGAAATCGACAATGCGCACCGCACCCTGCACGGCGCATTGCTGGACACCGAATTGCTGGCCGAGGTTTATCTCGCCATGACGCGCGGCCAGGACACCTTGCTGGATGAGACGCACTTCGATAGCGGCCTTGCCGCTGCGGCGTTTTCTCTGGATGCGGCGCGTCCCGCCCTGCGGGTTTTGCGGGCCAGCGAGGAAGAATTGGCGGCGCACCAACAGCAGCTGGCCGAGATCGACAAGGCCAGCAAGGGCGCTTGTCTGTGGGCGCAGCTGGCATCAGCACAAGAGACCGAGGGCGCAGCATGATCCGGCGCTGGCTGGGCGCAGTTGGCCTGTTGCTGCTGGTCGGATATCTGGGGGCGTGCGGTTATCTCTGGGCGGCCCAGCGACAGGCGATTTTCGAACCCGCCCGGGAATTTCAGACCACGCCGGTGCGCATGGGTTTGCCGTATGAAGAGGTGCATATCCCCGTGGGGCAGGACGAGATCGCCGGCTGGTGGATTGCGTCCGCGAGCGCTGACGCACCTACAGCGCTTTATCTGCATGGCAATTTTCGCAACCGGGGGTATAACCTCGATCACGTCGCGCGCCTGCACGACATGGGATGTAATGTGCTGGTCATCGATTACCGTGGTTATGGCGACAGTAGCGCCGTGGGGCCGACGGAGCAGGGCGTTTATGCGGACGCCGAGGCGGCCTGGCAATATCTGCTCAAGACGCGCGGTATTCCTGCCGGACGCGCCTTCATCTTCGGCCATTCGCTGGGCGGGGACATTGCGATTGATCTGGCCGTGCAGCATCCCGAGGCGGCGGGCTTGATCACCGAAGGGACGTTCACGTCCATGCAGGCGATGGCGGAACGGGATTACAGCTTTCTGCCGGTCGGTTTGCTGCTGAACCAGCGCTTCGATTCGATCGACAAAATTTCCCGGCTCAAAATGCCGCTGTTGCTGATCCACGGCACCTGGGATCCGCGCATTCCGGTCAGCATGGCCGACGCGCTGTATGCCGCTGCGCCACAGCCCAAACAGTTGCTGAAGATTGCCGGCGGCGAGCACAGCAACAGCGGGGTCGTGGGCAAAGTGGAATATCGCGCAGCGGTGAGTGCATTCATCCGCCAGCACAGCAGCGAATGAAAGCGGACGTCATCATCCTGGGGGCGGGCGCGGCCGGCATGATGTGCGCCCTGCAGGCCGGGCAGCGCGGACGCCGCGTGCGGGTGCTCGATCATGCGCGCAAGCTCGCGGAAAAAATCCGCATTTCCGGCGGCGGACGCTGCAATTTCACCAACCTGCATACGAGTCCCGAGAATTATCTTTCCGACAACCCGCATTTCTGCCGCTCGGCGCTGGCGCGTTACACGCCGCAGGATTTCATTGCGCTGATGCGAAAGCACGGGCTGGATTATCAGGAAAAGGCGGCGGGCCAGCTGTTCTGTGAGCAGGGTGCCGGCGCCATCATCGAGATGCTGAAAAGCGAATGCGACCGGGCTGGCGTGGAATTTGTCATGCCGTGCGAGATTCTGGGCGTTGAGCATGATGAGGGCTTCCGGGTGCGGACCTCGCGTGGCGACTACGAAGCCCAGTCACTGGTTGTGGCCAGCGGCGGGCTCTCCATTCCGAAAATCGGCGCCTCTCCGCTGGGCTACAAAATCGCCGAGCAATTCGGTCTGCCCATGGTCAAGCCCAAGCCTGGCCTGGTGCCGCTGACCGTGGCTCCCGAGGCGTGGGCGCCTTATGCCGGGCTGGCGGGCATTGGATTGCCGGTGCGTGTGCGTTGTGGTCGGCGCGAGTTTCGCGATGACCTGTTGTTTACCCACCGGGGATTGAGCGGGCCGGCGATTCTGCAAATTTCCTCGTACTGGTCGCATGGCGAAAAATTGCATATTGATTTGCTGCCGGAAATCGATGTGCTGGCGTTGTTGCAGGCGCAGGCCAGCAGTCAGAAACAACTGGCGAATTGGTTGACGCAGTGGTGGCCCAGGCATCTGGCCGAAATTTGGTGCGCCCAGCATGGGGGTGGCAAGCCGCTCAACCAGTATGGGGACAAGGGCCGAGCTGCACTTGCGGCACAGTTGCACGACTGGCAGGTTCGGCCCAGCGGCACGCTGGGTTATGCCAAGGCCGAAGTGACTTGCGGTGGCGTGGATACGCGTGCGTTGTCTTCGAAAACCATGGCTTGCAGTGTGCTGCCCGACTTGTATTTCATTGGCGAAGTCCTCGATGTTACGGGGCAGTTGGGCGGTTACAACTTCCAGTGGGCCTGGGCCTCCGGCCATGCCGCCGGAATGAGCGTGTAAACCATGGCGCAAGAAATCGAGCTCAAGCTGACGCTGACGCCGGCTGCGCTGGCGAAACTCAAACGCCATCCCTTTGTGCGCAGCCTGCAGCAGGGACGGGCGCGTAGCGTGCATCTCGACAACATTTATTTCGACACCCCCGATTACGCGCTGCAACGTGCGCGTATGGCCCTGCGCCTGCGCCGGTCCGGTCAGCAGTGGCTGCAAACCCTGAAGGGAGGCGGTGGCGTGCAGGCCGGCCTGCATCAGCGCAACGAATGGGAAATGCCGGTGGCGGGAGAACAGCTCGAACTGGCTGCGCTCAAGGCCGCCGGGGCGCGTTTGCCCAAAGGGGCAGCGAAACATTTGCACGCCGTGTTTCGCACGGATTTCTCGCGCGCCATCCGCGAATTGCGTTATGAAGATGCGCAGATTGAACTCTGCATGGATCAGGGCGAAGTGAGTTGCGCGACGGGAAAAATCAACATTTGCGAGCTGGAGCTCGAATTGCTGGAAGGCCCGCCGGTGCGCCTGTTCCAGCTGGCCGTGCAGTTGCATGCGCTGGTGTCATTTGAGCTGGAATTCGTCAGCAAGGCGGAGCGCGGTTATTCCCTGCTGCAAGGAAAACGCCAGGCTCCGGTGAGGGCTTTTTCGCCCTCGCTCGCGGGGATGAAACGCAAGGGCGACGTTCTGCGGGTCTTATGCGGCGCTTGCGTGCAGCAATTGCAAGGCAATCTTTCCGGCGCGATTGCGGGGGAGGATCCCGAATATCTGCACCAGTTGCGCATTGCGCTCCGGCGTTTGCGCGGGGTGCTGGCGCTCGCCGCCTCGCTTGCACCGGATGAGACGCTGGCGCAACTCCGGCAGAAATTCGCGGCCCTGGGGCGGGAGCTTGGTGTGCTGCGTGGGCAGGATGTGTTCATCAATGAAACTTTGCGCCTGTTGTTGCAGCAGCGTCCCGGGCATGCGGGATTGCAGGCACTGCTGGCGCTGGCCAATGCCCAGCGGGATGCTGCCATCGCCGAAATCCGGGCGCCGCATTGGCGGCATCATGTGCAGGATCTGATCTTGCGTCTGGCCCTCTGGCTGCAGGGAGATTACTGGTTGCAGGCACCATTGCAGGGAGAGGCTAAAGATATGCAAAAGCAGGGCCTGCGCCGCCGCGTCCAACGTTTTCTCAAGCAGGCTCAAGTGCTGGATCCGGCCGACCCGGCGAGTCTTCATCGATTGCGGATACTGGCCAAGAAGGTGCGCTATTTCATGGAATTGTTCGGATTGGACAAGTCCTCCAGAGGCGCTTTGCATGATCCTCTGGTAAATCTGCAAATGCGGCTCGGCGAATACAACGATACGGTCAATGTCGAGATGCAGGTCGAGCGTTTGAGGGCATTCCAGCCGGACTCTGCGGTGTTGCAGGAAGCATGCGTGCTGGTGCTGGGCTGGAGTCTGCAACGGCAAACAGCGTTGCGAGCCCCGCTTGCGAAGCAGATTCGGCGTACAGTCAAATCCCTGGCACGGACGTCGTCATAAGGACGTAACAGTTGCGGATTATCGTTGCCTGACGATGACAGGTCATGGCGGATAGTGGACAGATTCACGGGGTTATGCGGCCCTGTCTGCCGGCCCGGGTGTTAGAATGACGCCAGATTGAGGAGTGATTCCGATGTTTTCCCGCAGTACCCCAGATGTTCCCGACCTTGAGCGCATTCTGCTCAAACATGGCAATGACGCAGGTCAGTTGTTGCAAATCCTCACCGATGTTCAGCAAGCCTGTGGATACATTTCTCCCGATGCCGTGAGTCGGGTTGCCGCGCATCTGCAAATTCCGCTGGCCCGGGTCAGGGGCGTTGCCAGTTTCTACAGTTTTCTCAAGCTCGCGCCGCATGGCGAATATCAGGTTTTATTTTCGGACAACATCACCGACCGCATGCTGGGCAACCAGACCTTGCTGGATGAAATGTGCCGCCAGCTTTGGTTGCAGCCGGGCAAGGTCTCCGAGGATGGCTTGGTCAGCATCGGTCTGACTTCCTGCACGGGGATGTGCGATCAGGGGCCGGCGCTGCTGGTCAACGGCCGCGCGATTACCCGTCTGAGCCATCAGCGAGTCCGCGAAATTGCCGGGCTGATCCGCAACCGTACGCCGCTGGAAACCTGGCCGGCGGAGTACTTCATGGTTGAAGACAACATCCGTCGCGCGGGGCCGCTGCTTTCCAATGGCCACCCTCCGGGGGACGCCCTGCGTGCCGCACTGGGCATGGGCGAGACGGAAATCGTGGACGCGATCAAGCGCTCTGGCCTGCGTGGCCGGGGTGGCGCGGGTTTTTCGACCGGACTCAAATGGGCGGCCTGCCAGCAGGCTTTCGGTGCCGAGAAATACGTGGTGTGCAATGCCGACGAAGGCGAGCCGGGGACATTCAAGGATCGCGTGCTGCTCACGCGGCAGGCCGACTGGGTGTTTGAAGGAATGACGGTGTGCGCGCTGGCGATCGGCGCGCGTCAGGGCTATCTGTATCTGCGGGGCGAATACCGCTACCTGCTGAAACCGTTGCAGGAGATTCTGCAAAAACGGCGCGAAGCCACTCTGCTGGGCCGCGACATTCTGGGGCATGCGGGTTTTGATTTTGATATTGAAATTCATCTGGGTGCGGGGGCTTATGTCTGCGGCGAGGAGTCCGCGCTGATCGAGTCGCTCGAAGGCAAGCGCGGCGTGCCCAGAAATCGTCCGCCATTTCCGGTGACGCAGGGTTATCGTCAGCAACCCACGGCCGTGAATAACGTGGAGACCTTCTGTAGCGCCGCGCTGGCGCTGGCCATGGGGGTGGAAAACTTCCGCTTGATCGGGACGGAAAAATCTTCAGGCAGCAAGCTGATTTCCGTAGCGGGCGACTGCGCCCATCCGGGGATTTACGAATATCCCTTTGGCGTGAGCGTGCGTCAGGTGCTGGAGGATTGCGGTGCTGTCAACACCTTGGCCGTTCAGATCAGCGGCCCCTCGGGCGCCTGTGTCGGACAAAATGAATTTGATCGCAAACTGGGATTTGAGGATTTGCCGACCGCCGGCGCCTTCATGGTGTTTGACGACAGCCGGGACATGTTTGAGGTCGCCCGGAATTTTGTGCATTTCTTCGCCCATGAGAGTTGCGGTTTCTGCACCCCTTGCCGGGTGGGGACTTCGATGCTGAAACAGAGCATGGACAAGATCGCCGCCGGCCACGGCACCCGGTATGACCTGCACGAAATCGAAAAACTCGATGCTGTGTTGCAGGCGAGTTCGCATTGCGGCTTGGGGCGTACCGCCTGCAACCCGGTGTTGCACACGCTCAAGCATTTCCGGCCCGCGTACGAAAGCAAACTGAAATCGCTGGATTTCGAGCCGGCGTTCGATCTGGATGGCGCATTGGCGCGGGCACGGCAGATGACCGGCCGCGATGATGCCGGTGCGCACCTCAAGACGGAGGATGAATGAGCAATACTTTTCGACTGGATGGCGCCGAGGTCAGCTTTGAGCCGGGCCAGACCGTGATGCAGGCCGCGCTTGCCGCCGGGCATTACATTCCGCATTTGTGCTACCACCCGGAATTCAAACCGCATGGCAGCTGCAAACTCTGCACGGTCAAGGTCAACGGCCGGACCAGCGCTTCTTGCACCATGCCCGCCGAAGCAGGTCTGCAGGTGGAAAGCAACACCGAGGAGCTGAATGCATTGCGCCGCACTCTGGTGCAGATGCTGTTCGCCGAGGGCAATCATTTCTGTCCATCCTGCGAGAAAAGCGGCAACTGCGTACTGCAGGCGCTGGGCTATGATCTGGAAGTCCATACGGCGGGATTCCGCCATCTGTACCCGGATCGTCCCGTGGATGCTTCGCATCCCGAGATCCTGCTGGATTTCAATCGCTGCATTTTGTGTGAACTCTGTGTTCGTGCGTCCGCCGAGGTGGATGGCAAACATGTGTTTGCGCTGGGCGGGCGCGGCATGGAAAAGCATCTGATCGTCAATGCTGAATCCGGTTTGCTGGCCGACACCAATATCGCGCTGGCGGACAAAGCCATGGAAGTCTGTCCGGTAGGCGTGATCCTGCGCAAGGAAATCGGCTTCAGCCAACCCATCGGCGAGCGCCGTTACGACCAGCGTCCCATCAGCGCACAGGCGCTGGAGGATGCGCCGCGTCCAGCGACCGGGCAGGGCGCTTGCGACGTCTGCGAGGGCCAGTCATGAGCAAGAAGCTACGCATCGCTACCACCTCGCTGGCAGGCTGTTTCGGCTGCCACATGTCGTTTCTGGATATCGACGAGCGCCTGTTCCCGTTGCTCGATCTGGTGGAATTCGACCGCTCGCCGCTGACCGACATCAAACATTGCGGGCCCTGCGATATCGGGATTGTGGAAGGCGGTATTTGCAACGCCGAGAACGTGCATGTGCTGCGCGAATTCCGCCACAACTGCAAAATCCTCATTGCCATCGGCGCCTGTGCCATCAACGGCGGTTTGCCGGCGCAGCGCAATCATCTGGATTTGGGCAGCTGCCTGACCGAGGTCTATCTGACTGAACCCGGGCTGGTCCACGGCGGGGTTCCCAACGATCCGGAGTTGCCGCTGCCACTGGATAAGGTGCATCCACTGCACGAAGTCGTGAAAGTCGATTATTTCATTCCCGGCTGTCCGCCCTCGGGCGATGCCATCTGGAAATTCCTTACCGACCTGCTGGCGGGCAAGACGCCGGAGCTGGGGCACGGATTGATCAAATACGATTGAGCATGACGGCTCAATTTGCCAGGAGAACACATGATGCATCCCATGACAAGATTGATTACCGCCGCGCTGACCGGTGTCGGCTTGCTGGCGTTCACGGCCTGAAGCCCGCCTCCGTTACGGAATAAATCATGACTGATACACGCTCCAACCTGGAAACTGCAACCCATCCCGAAGGTCTGCGCCGCGTCGCCATTGATCCGGTTTCCCGTGTCGAAGGGCACGGCAAGGTGACGTTGCTGCTGGACGACGACAACCGCATCCATCAGGTGCGCCTGCACATCGTCGAGTTTCGCGGTTTCGAGAAATTCATCCAGGGCCGCCCCTACTGGGAAGCGCCCGTGATGGTACAGCGCCTGTGCGGCATCTGCCCGGTGAGCCATCACCTTGCAGCCTCGAAGGCGATGGACATGATCGTCGGCGCGACGCTCACGCCCACGGCCGAGAAAATTCGCCGCCTCATGCACTACGGCCAGATTCTGCAATCGCATGCCTTGCATTTCTTTCACTTGTCCTCACCGGATTTGTTGTTCGGTTTCGATTCCGATGTGGCGCGGCGCAACATCGTCGGCGTGGCCGCGCAATATCCGGAAATCGCCAAACAGGGCGTGTTGCTGCGCAAATATGGTCAGGAAGTCATCCGCGTGACGGCAGGCAAGCGCGTGCATGGCACCGGGGCGATTCCGGGTGGCATGAACAAGAACGTCAGCCTGGAAGAGCGCGATTATCTTTTGAAAGACGCCGGGCAGATGATCGCCTGGAGCCGTGATGCGGTCGGCATCATCCGTCAGGCATTCGAACAGAATCTGGCGCTGTACAACGACTTCGGCAGCTTCGAGGCGCATACCCTGAACCTGGTGCGCGCCGACGGTGCGATGGACTTGTATCACGGCGGCCTGCGGGCGCGCGACAAGCAGGGCAACACGCTGTTTGACCACTATGATTACCGGCATTACTGGGATGTGATTTTCGAGGACGTCAAACCCTGGTCCTACATGAAATTTCCGTTCCTGCGCAGTCTGGGGCCGGACGAGGGCTGGTATCGCGTGGGGCCGCTGAGCCGGGTGACCCAGTGCGATTTCATTCCGACACCGCTGGCTGAAGCCGAACGCCAGACGTTCATGGCGTTTGACGCCGGCCGGCCGGCGCGTTCGACGCTGGGATTCCACTGGGCGCGCATGATCGAGATGCTGCATTCGGCGGAGATGATCCGCGAACTGCTGCTGGATCCCGATTTGCAGGGTACGGAACTGGTCAGTCTGGGCGAGCGCCAGGAGCGCGGGGTTGGGGTGATCGAAGCGCCGCGCGGCACCCTGATACATCACTACAAAGTGGACGAGCACGACCAGATCGTGCGCTGCAACCTGATCGTTTCAACGACGCACAACAACCAGTCGATGAACGAGGCCATCCGCCGCGTGGCGGCGCAGCATCTGGATGGGCGCACGCTGACCGAAGGCTTGCTGAATCACATCGAAGTCGCGATCCGCGCGTTCGATCCCTGCCTGTCCTGTGCCACTCACGCGCTGGGCAAGATGCCGCTGGAAGTGGAGTTGCTTGCCGCCGATGGCGGCCGCCTCGATATGCTGTCCCGCAACACGGACGGAGTCTGTCACACGGATTTGTGAGCATGCTTCAGCCCTTGCTGGTATTTGCGGTCGGCAATGAATCCCGTGGTGATGATGCGCTGGGCCCGCAGCTGTTGCGGCAGCTGCAAGCCGAGGCGGCCGGCCAGGCGGAATTTCTCGAAGATTTCCAGTGGCAGGTTGAGCATGTTACGGATCTGCACGGCCGCGAGGCCATTCTGTTCATCGATGCCGATGTGTCTTGTGCCGCACCTTTCGAGCTCGCGGAAATCAGCGCGGGCCACGACAACAGTTTCAGCACCCATGCCATGAGTCCCGCCGCGCTGTTGCACGCTTACCGGCAGGTGTATGCTGCCCAGGCGCCGCGCGCTTTCGTGCTGCGGATACGCGGCCATGGTTTCGAGCTGGGTTCGGCGCTCAGTCCGGAAGCCGAAGAAAATCTCGTGGCGGCCTTGCAGGCCGCACGGTGCTGGCTGATTCAGGGTGGCCATGGGGCCGGTTGAATTTTGCCCGCTGGATTTGGAAAGAGGAGAGAAAATGTTTCAGATACGTATTCATGGTCGTGGGGGGCAGGGCGTGGTTACCGCGACTGAAATGCTGTCGATTGCGGCCTTCGAGGAAGGCCGCCATGCCCAGGCTTTTCCAAGCTTTGGTTCGGAACGCACGGGTGCGCCCGTGGTGGCGTTTTGCCGCATCGACGACAAGGAAATCCGTCTGCGCGAACCCATCATGCAGCCGGACGCCCTGATCATCCAGGATCCGACCCTGCTGCATCAGATTGACGTGTTTGCCGGGTTCCAACCCGAAGGCTATGTGTTGCTGAATACCTCGCATACTTTTGCCGAACTCGGACTGGCGGATTTTGTGGCCAGGCACAAGAACGCTCACCTTGCCTGCCTGCCGGCCACGGAAATCGGGCTCCGGCACATCGGCCGGCCGATTCCCAATGTGCCGCTGCTGGGCGGATTTGCCGCGCTCTCCGGATTGATCAAGCTGGAATCCGTGGTGCTGGCCATCAACGAAAAATTTTCCGGCAAGGTGGCGGAAGGAAATATTGCCGCAGCGACCGAGGCCTACGAACAGATCCGGGCGCTCATGAAGGGAGAGACGCATGCTTAAGCAGACCGAAGGTTCTCATGCCGTGGCCGAGGCCGTGGCGCTTTGCCGTCCGGAAGTGATTTGCGCCTATCCGATTTCGCCGCAGACGCACATCGTCGAGGCATTGGGAGAAATGGTGAAATCGGGCGCGTTGCCGCAGTGCGAATTCATCAACGTCGAGAGCGAATTTGCCGCCATGTCGGTGGCGATCGGTTCTTCGGCGGCCGGTGCGCGGACGTATACCGCGACGGCCTCGCAGGGGCTGTTGTTCATGGTCGAGGCCGTCTACAACGCCTCCGGTCTGGGGTTGCCCATCGTAATGACCGTGGCCAACCGCGCCATTGGCGCGCCCATCAATATCTGGAACGACCATTCAGATTCGCTCTCGCAGCGCGACTCCGGCTGGATGCAGCTGTTTGCGGAAACCAATCAGGAAGCGCTGGATTTGCATATCCAGGCGTTCCGGCTGGCTGAGGAATTATCGTTGCCGGTCATGGTGTGCATGGACGGCTTCATCCTGACTCACGCTTTCGAGCGCGTTGATATGCCCGAACAGGCGCAGGTGGATGCCTATCTGCCGGCCTTCGAGCCGCGCCAGATGCTGGATCCCGCCGAGCCGGTATCCATCGGGGCGATGGTGGGGCCGGAAGCATTCATGGAGGTCAAGTATCTTGAGCATGCCAAGCAGCTGCAGGCGCTGGATCTGATCCCGCAATACGCCGCCGAATTCAAACAAATCTTCGGGCGCGACAGCGGCGGATTGGTGCGTCCCTATGCGCTTGAGGATGCCGAGACGGTCATCATCGCGATGGGTTCGGTGCTGGGCACCATCAAGGATGTGGTGGACGAGATGCGCGCGGCAGGTCACAAGATCGGCGTGCTCGGCATCATCAGCTACCGGCCATTCCCGCTGCAGGCCGTGCGCGAGGCGCTGGCTAACTGCAAGCGTTTCCTCGTGCTGGAGAAAAGCCTGGCGGTGGGCATGGGCGGAATACTTGCCACCGACATCCGTATGGCGGTTACCGGCTCCGGGCTCAAGGGCTTCACGGCGATTGCCGGCCTGGGCGGACGCCCGATTCCAAAATCCTCGCTGCACCCGCTGTTCTGCCGGGCCGAGCAGGAAGACCTGCCGCCCATCACCTTCGTGGATCTGGATCAGGCGGCTGTGGACAAGCAGCTCGAACGCGAAAAACAAAACCGCCGTTCCGGCCCCATCGCAGAGAACATTCTCCACGACAAGGGCCTCGTTTCGGCCAAATTCGGTTAAGGAGTCAGCATGAGCTTTCAACCCGTCAAGTTTTATCAGACCGGCACGTTTACGGTCGGCAATCGCCTGCTGGCGCCGGATGAGCGCAGCGTGCAGGCCAACCAGCAACGCAGCAATGCGATCAACTCCGGCCACCGCGCCTGTCAGGGCTGTGGTGAGGCGCTCGGTGCGCGCTATGCCATCGACGCGGCCATGGCGGCCAGCGGCGGCAAACTCATCGCCGCCAACGCGACCGGTTGTCTGGAGGTGTTTTCCACGCCGTATCCGGAATCGTCCTGGCAGTTGCCCTGGATTCACTCCCTGTTCGGCAATGCGGCAGCGGTAGCGACCGGGATTGCGGCCGCGCTCAAAGTCAAAGGCAAGCAGGACGTTCGCGTCGTGGCCCAGGGGGGCGACGGCGGCACCACCGACATCGGCTTCGGCTGCCTGTCCGGCATGTTCGAGCGCAACGATGACGTGCTCTACATCTGCTACGACAATCAGGGCTACATGAATACCGGCGTGCAGCGTTCTTCCGCAACCCCGCCGGCCGCGCGCACTGCGACCACCATGCCGGTAGGCCCCGAGCCCGGCAACGTATTCGGCCAGGGCAAGAATGTGCCCGAAATCGCCATGGCGCACGGCATTCCCTATGTGGCCACCGCCACGGTCGCGGATTTGCGCGATCTGGAATACAAGGTGAACAAGGCCATGAGCCTGCACGGCGCGCGCTATCTGCACCTGTTCGTGCCTTGTCCGCTGGGTTGGGGCACGGCCTCACACGACACCATACGCATGGCGCGGCTGGCCAAGGAGACCGGCATGTTCCCGGTCTTCGAGGCGGAGCATGGCGAGGTGACTGGCGTGCTGAAAATCCGCCATCGCCTGCCGGTGGAAGAGTATCTCAAACCCCAGCGCCGTTTCGCGCACTTATTTGGCAAGCACCCGCATCCCGAAACCATCGCGCGCCTGCAGGCCATCGCCGACCGGAATATCCGCAAGTACGGACTGCTCGACGAGGAGGGGCAGTAATCATGGAAAAACCTTTTGCCATTACGCTCAAACCCGGTTCGTCGCTGACCAACCTCACCGGCACCTGGCGCACGGCACGGCCGGAATATCTGGACCGGCTGCCGCCCTGCAACAACGCCTGCCCCGCAGGCGAGAACATCCAGGGCTGGCTGTTCCATGCCGAATCGGGCGACTACGAGCAGGCCTGGCGCGTGCTTGTCGAAAACAATCCCATGCCGGCGGTGATGGGACGCGTCTGTTATCACCCGTGCGAGTCGGCCTGCAATCGCGGCCAGCTCGACGAGGCGGTCGGCATCAACTCGGTCGAGCGTTTTCTCGGCGACGAGGCGATCAAGCGCGGCTGGAAATTTGCGATGCCTGCGGGATCCAGTGGCAAAAAGGTGCTGGTCGTCGGGGCAGGGCCGTCCGGTTTGTCTGCCGCTTATCACCTGGCGCGCATGGGGCATCAGGTCGAAATTCAAGAGGCCGGGCCGCTCGCTGGCGGCATGATGCGCTTCGGCATCCCGAAATATCGCCTGCCGCGCGAGGTGCTGGACGCCGAGGTGCAACGCATCCTTGATCTGGGCGTCGTGCTCAAGCTCAACACCAAGGTCGAGAAGATCGAACAGAGCATGAAAGATGGCGGCTTCGACGCAGCCTTCCTCGCGGTTGGTGCGCATATCGGCAAGCGGGCGATGATTCCGGCTGGCGATGCCTCGCACATCGTGGATGCAGTTTCGGTGTTGCGCTCGATGGAGGGTGAAGAGAAACCGATGCTGGGTCGCCGTGTGGTGGTGTACGGCGGCGGCAATACGGCGGTGGATGTGGCGCGCACGGTCAAGCGCATGGGCGGCGAACCGATCATCGTCTATCGGCGCACGCGCGACAAGGCGCCGGCCCATGACTTCGAGATTGAGGAAGCGCTGCAGGAAGGCGTGATGATCAAATGGCTGTCCACCATCAAGCAGGCGGGTGAGGGTGAAATTACGGTCGAGAAAATGGCGCTCGACGAAAGCGGCTTTCCGCAGCCGACGGGCGAGTTCGAGACGCTGGCGGCTGACTCTGTCGTGCTGGCGCTCGGCCAGGATGTCGATCTGTCGCTGCTCGAAGGCGTGACCGGACTCGAAGTGAAAAACGGCGTGGTTCAGGTCGGCGGCAACATGATGACCGGTCATCCCGGCATTTTCGCCGGCGGCGACATGGTGCCTTCCGAGCGCACCGTCACGGTCGCCGTGGGGCATGGCAAGAAGGCTGCGCGCCACATCGACGCCTGGCTGCGCGGGGCGGTTTATGAACCCGCGCCAAAACACGAGCTGGCAGAATTCGGCAAGCTGAACACTTGGTATTACTCGGATGCGTACAAGACCGTGCGCCCCATGCTGGACATGCTCCGGCGCAAGACCAGCTTCGATGAAGTGCAGGGCGGCCTAGACGAGAGCAATGCCCTGTTCGAGGCGCGCCGCTGCCTGTCCTGCGGCAACTGCTTCGAATGCGACAATTGCTACGGCGTGTGTCCGGACAACGCGGTAATCAAGCTCGGGCCGGGCAAACGCTTCGAGTTCAACTACGACTACTGCAAGGGTTGTGGGCTGTGCGCGGCGGAATGTCCCTGCGGTGCGATCAAGATGGTGGCTGAAGACATCTGATGCACGAAATGTCGCTGGCAGAAAGCGTGCTGCAGATTATTGAGGACGCGGCACGCGAACAAGACTTCAAGTCGGTCAAACGCGTCATTCTGGAAATCGGCCGCCTTTCCTGTGTGGAGTCCGAAGCCCTGCGTTTCTGTTTTGCCTCCGTGATGCAGGGCACGCTGGCCGCGACGGCCGAACTGGAGATTGTCGAAATGCCGGGGCGGGGGCGCTGCGAAATTTGTGCGGCTGAATTTCCGCTCGAATCCCGTTATGATGCCTGCCCGGAATGCGGCGGTTTCCGCATCCGGGTGAGCGGCGGCGACGCCATGCGCGTGCGCGAACTGGAAGTCCGTTGAGCCGGTGCGGCTTTTCATCCTGTTAATCAGCGTGCAAAATTGAATCCGCCGCCAAATAATATATCGCAGACAGGCGTGACAGCGCGGGAGGAGCATGAACCCACAGGATATCTTTAGTCGTGCATGGGCGCGCTTTGCGCTTGCATTCGTGCTGGTGGCCTTTGCCGCAGCGCTACGGATATGGCCACTCCAGGCGCTTGAATCGAAGCTTGCCTGGCTGACGTTCTATCCCACCGTCATGATCGTCGCCATTTATGGCGGAATTTATGCCGGCCTGCTGGCGACTGCGCTGGCATGCCTGACGGTCACTCTCTTCTGGCCGCTGCTCGTCGCCCAGCCCTTCATCAGCAAACCCGCCGACTGGCTGGGCATGGTGGTGTTCATCCTCACCAGCACGATGATCTCCAGCGTTGCCGAAGCCATGCGCCGCGCCCAGGCGCGCGCGATCAAGGCGCAGAAAGAAGCCGAAGCCGCCAACCGCGCGAAGAGCGCATTCCTCGCCACGATGAGCCACGAATTGCGCACACCGCTGAACGCCATCCTCGGATTCTCCAGCCTGATGCGAAGCGACCCGGCCATCACTACAGGGCAACGCGAGAATCTCGACATCATCAACCGCAGCGGCGTACACCTGCTCAGCCTCATCGACGATGTCCTCGACATGGCCAAGATAGAGTCGGGGCAAATCACGCTGACCGTCGAATCGTTCGACCTCGGCATCCTGGTGCGCGACATCATCGACATGCTGAGCAAACGTGCGGAAGAAAAAGGGTTGCAGCTGCTGCTGGACCAATCGTCCAGGCTTCCCCGCTTCATCAGATCCGACAAGGAAAAGCTGCGTCAGGTCATCGTCAACCTGGTGGGCAATGCCATCAAGTACACCCATCACGGCGGCATAACCCTGCGCCTGGGTGTGGATCAGGGAGGCGAATCGCTGCGACTGCGCATCGAAGTGGAGGACAGCGGCATTGGCATCAGCAAAGACGACCAGGCGCGCATCTTCGAGCCCTTCGTGCAGGTCGGCAAACCCGGCACCCACAAAGGCACGGGGCTGGGGCTGTCCATCGCCCATGAATACATCAAGATGATGGGGGGCGACATCGGGGTGGAAAGCACGCCGAATGTGGGTTCATTGTTCCGTGTGAGCCTGCCGTTGCAAAAAGCCGACCAGGCCGACGTGTCCACCGAATCGATGGACGCCCGGACATTCAGGCTGGAACCCGGCCAGCCTGAATATCGAGTCCTGATCGTCGAGGATCAGCTGGAAAACCAGCTACTGTTGCAGCAACTGCTGAGCGACGCCGGTTTCATCGTCAAGGTGGCCCAGGATGGCGCGGAAGGCATCGCATTGTTCCAGAGCTTTCATCCGCACTTCATCTGGATGGACAGGCGCATGCCGGGCATGGATGGCCTCGAAGCGACACGGCGCATTCGCGCGCTGGATGACGGGAAGGATGTCAGGATCGCTGCCGTTACGGCCTCCGCATTCGCCGACCAGCGCCAGGAAATGCTGGAGACCGGCATGGACGATTTCGTGCGCAAACCCTATCGCGCCGCCGAGATTTTCGATTGCATGGCGCGGCTGCTCGGAGTGCGCTTCATTTCCAAACAGACCGGACAGGCGGAACCCGAGGCCGCATTAAGCACCTCAGCCCTTTTGAATCTGCCCGAGGCTTTGCGCCAGGAACTGCTGGACAGCCTGATCGTGGGCGACACGAAACAGCTTGCCGGGCTCCTGGGCCGCATCGAGCAACGGGATGCCGCCCTCGCCAGGGAGCTGTCGAGCCATGTGGCAGCCTTCAACTACCAGCCCATCCTCAATGCGCTGGAAGCCGCAGACAAACCTGGAGACAGATCATGATCGGAAATATTCTCGTCATCGACGACGAGCCGGCCGCACTGAAGTTGCTGAAGGACATCCTGACAGCCGAAGGTCATGTGGTGCGCCCATTCAATAACGGCAATCTGGCGTTGCGCTCCATCAGGGCAGAAGCCCCCGAACTGGTTCTGCTGGATATTCGCATGCCGGATATGAGCGGATTCGAAGTCTGCCGGTTGATCAAGGCTGATTCGCGGTTGCGGGAAATTCCCGTGATCTTCATCAGCGCCGCTGCCGACATAGATGACAAGGTGCGTGCCTTCGAGGAGGGCGGCGTCGACTACATCACCAAGCCATTCCAGAAGGAGGAGGTGATTGCGCGGGTGAAAACGCATGTCGCGCTGAGCCACTCCATCAGGGAAATGAAAAGCGTCACCGCAGCTCTGCGCAAGAGCGAGGAGAACCTGAGGCTGGCCCAGACCATCGCGCGTCTCGGTCACTGGGAGTGGGACATACCATCCGGCCGGTTCCTCTGTTCGGAAGAAATGTACCGGATCATGGGCATGGAGCCCAAAGGACCGTCGACAAGCCAGGACGATTTTCTGCGGATGGTGCATCCCGATGACAGGGAGCGCGTATCCAGCCACTTGCGCGATGTTCTGGCGGGAAACGGGTTCGACATCGAATACCGGGTCGTGTTGCCTGACGGCAAAGTGCGCGTAGTCCACGGGAAAGGCAAGGTATTCCATACCGACAGCGGCAAACAGGAGAAAGTCATAGGGATCGTCCAGGATATCCACAAACACAACCAGGCGAGAATGCTGGGCGTGATCCAGGACATCACCGAGCGCAAGGCGCTGCAGGACAAGCTCGAAGAACAGGCCAATACCGATTTTCTCACCGGCCGCACCAGCCGGCGGCGCTTCCTGGAACAGGCAGAGCAGGAGCTCTTGCGCGTCCGCCGTTATGGCGGCGAAATGTCCATGTTCATGCTCGACCTCGATCACTTCAAGGGCATCAACGACAGGTATGGCCATCAGGTAGGCGATACGGTGCTCAAAAAACTGGTGCAGGTGTGCCAGGAACTACTGCGGGACGTGGATGTGATAGGCCGCCTCGGCGGGGAGGAATTCGCCATCATGTTGCCGGAAACGGAAATCGGGCGAGCCCTCGAAATCGGCCAGCGCCTATGTCATGCCGTCGCCGACACGGCAATTCCGCTGGATGACGCTCCGCCGCTTCGTTTCACCACCTCCATTGGCGTGGCCAGCCTGACAGTGGACGATTCCCATATCGACGCACTCATCAACCGTGCGGATAACGCCTTGTACAGGGCAAAGCATGGCGGGCGCAACAGGGTCTGCGAATAGGCCGCACTGGCGGTGCGCCATGCGCGTGCGCGAGCTGAAAGTCAGTTAATCTCACAGGGACGGGCAAGATCAATGCATTTCGGACATGCTGATTCCGGGTATTCCTTCGATGTCGAGGAAGCCAATTTTGACGAGCGCGTCGTTGCGCGTTCACAGGAAGTGCCGGTGCTGCTCGATATCGGGGCTGACTGGTGTGCGCCGTGCAACGTCCTCGCGCCGCGTCTGGAAAAACTTGTGCGTGAATACGCAGGACAGTTCGTGCTGGCCAGGGTCGATGCCGACGAGAATATGCGCATCGCCGGTCGGCACAAGGTGCGCGGCTTTCCGACCGTGATCGCCTACAGCCGTGGCGCGGAAAGCGACCGTTTTCACAGCGCCCAGCCGGATCAGTTTCTGCGCCGCTTCATCGACAAACTCATCGCCCATCACGCGGCAGGCGCGGAATGAACAGCGCGCGTCGGTTGCCTGCCTTACCCCAGCAGTTCCTTGACGTGCTCGCGTTCCTCCAGCAGTTCGCGGTAGCTGTCGAGCATGTGTTTCTGACCGAGTTCGCTGATGGGTAGTCCCTGCACGATGCTGTAGTGGCCGTTGCGGCAGGTGACCGGGAAGCCGTAGATCACGCCTTCCGGAATGCCATAGCTGCCATCCGAGGGGACGCTCATGGTGACCCAGTCGTTGTGGTGGGAGCGCAGCAGCCAGTCGTGCATGTGCGAGATGGCGGCGTTGGCTGCGCTGGCGGCACTCGAAAGCCCGCGCGCTTCGATCACGGCCGCGCCGCGTTTTTGCACGGTCGGGATGAATTCCGCTTCAACCCAATCCTCCCAATGGTTCTGGCGCAGAACGTCGATGACTTTGCGGCCGCGAATTTCGGCATGTGAAAGATCGGGATACTGGGTGCCGGAGTGGTTGCCCCAGACCACCATTTTCTTGATGTCCTGGATGGGCTGGAACAGTTTCAGTGCGACCTGGCTGATCGCGCGGTTGTGATCCAGACGCATCATCGCAGTGAAGTTGTGCGGATCGAGATCGGGCGCATTCTTCATCGCAATAAGCGCATTGGTGTTGGCCGGGTTGCCGACCACCAGCACCTTGACGTGACGCGCGGCGACTTCGTTGAGGATGCGGCCCTGCTCGGAAAAGATGGCGCCGTTGGCCGCGATGAGGTCCTTGCGTTCCATGCCCTTGCTGCGCGGACGCGCGCCGACCATCAGCACGACTTCGGCATCGCGGAAGGCGACGCGCGGATCATCGGTGGTGATGGTTTGTTGCAGGGTCGGGAAGGCGCAGTCCTCGAGTTCCATCGCGACCCCGCGCAGGGCTTGCTGGGCCTGCGGCAGATCGAGCAGTTGCAGGATGATGGGCTGTTCGCGCCCCAGCATGTCGCCGTTGGCGATGCGGAACAGCATGTTGTAACCGATCTGGCCGGCGGCGCCGGTGATGGCGACTCGAATGGGCGCTTTCATGATTTTCTCCTGAACAAGATGGCGCTATTGTGCCAGCCTTGCACGTCCGGAAAAAGTGCAAGTGACAGAAAGTCGGGCAGTCGCATGGCTGCAATTTGCCGGAACGCACGGCTGGCTTCGGGTGTAAACTCGCGTCTGAGTTTTTGTTCGCATTGATTGCCATGCAAAAGAACCGCCCCAAGTACCTCAACCTGTTCCGGATCAAACTGCCGCTGCCCGGGTTTGTTTCCATTCTGCACCGGGCCAGTGGTTTGCTGCTTTTCCTCGCGCTGCCTGTGTTGCTCTGGATGTTGCAGGCCAGTCTGATGTCCATCGAAACCTTTACCGGGTTGCAAGGCTATCTGGATCATCCGCTGCTCAAACTGCTGCTCATTGGCCTGCTGTGGGCGCTGTTGCATCATTTCTTTGCGGGCCTGCGTTACTTGCTGATCGACATGCACAAGCTGCCCGGACTGGCGGGCGCGCGTCACTCCGCCGTCTGGGTGCTGCTGCTGAGCCTGTCCCTGACGCTGCTGCTGGGAGTGAAACTATGGTGAATCGCGTTGTCGTCGGGGCGCATTACGGACTGCGTGACTGGCTGATCCAGCGTGTGAGCGCGGTGCTGATGGCCGTTTATCTGGTTACGCTGGCGGGCTACTGGTGCTGGCAGCCGTCCCACAATTACGACACCTGGACGGCGCTGTTTTCCAGCCAGTGGATGCGCAGTTTCAGCCTGCTGTTTCTGCTAAGCCTGTTCTATCACGCCTGGGTGGGGGTGCGCGACATTGTCATGGATTACGTGAAGCCGGCTGCGGTCAGACTGGTCATTCATGTGGGCGTCATCCTGCTGCTGTTGCTTTACAGCATCTGGTCGGTACAAATTCTCTGGGGCATGTAATGGCCGATACCTCCATAAATCCATTTATCTGGCGAATCGCGGCGTCGCGTGCTCGTTCGCTCCTCGCCTACCATCGTGGTATGTCTCGTCGCTCACTGCGCGGCTTCTTGCGCTTCATCCCGAGAAATGAATTTCTGGAGGTATCCAGTGGCAGTTTCTAAACGGACATTCGATGTAGTGGTGGTCGGTGCCGGCGGTGCCGGGATGCGCGCCGCGCTGCAACTGGCGCACGCGGGGCTGAAAGTCGCGGTGCTGTCCAAGGTGTTTCCAACGCGCTCGCACACCGTCGCGGCGCAGGGCGGCATCGCCGCCTCGCTGGGCAATGTCAACGAGGACAACTGGCACTGGCACATGTATGACACGGTCAAGGGTTCCGATTATCTGGGCGACCAGGACGCGATCGAATTCATGTGCCGCGCGGCGCCGGAAGTGGTCTATGAGCTGGAGCATTTCGGCATGCCGTTCGACCGGCTCGACAGTGGCAAGATTTACCAGCGCCCCTTCGGCGGGCATATGCAGGATTACGGCAAGAATCCGGTGCAGCGCGCTTGTGCGGCGGCCGACCGTACCGGACATGCCTTGTTGCATACGCTGTACCAGCAGAACATCAAGGCCAACACGCATTTCTTCATTGAGTGGATGGCGCTGGATCTGATTCGCGACGCGGATGGCGATGTGCTGGGCGTGACGGCGCTGGAAATCGAAACCGGCGAAGTGATGATTTTCCAGGCGCGCGCCACGCTGTTTGCCACTGGTGGCGCGGGGCGGATTTTCGCCTCCAGCACCAATGCCTACATTAATACCGGCGACGGCTTGGGCATGGCCGCACGGGCCGGAATTCCGCTCGAGGACATGGAGTTTTTCCAGTTCCACCCCACGGGCGTGTATGGCGCGGGCGTGCTGATTTCGGAAGGTGTGCGCGGCGAGGGCGGCTACCTGCTGAACAAGGATGGCGAGCGCTTCATGCCCAATTACGCGCCGACTGCCAAGGATCTGGCCAGCCGCGATGTGGTGTCGCGCGCGATTACGATGGAGATCAACGCCGGGCGGGGTTGCGGGCCGCGCGGCGATCACATTCTGCTCAAGCTCGATCATCTCGGTGACGACGTCATTCGCCAGCGCCTGCCGGGCATCCGCGAGATCGCGCTGAAATTCGCCCATGTCGATCCGGCCAAGGCGCCGATTCCCATCGTACCGACCGCGCATTACATGATGGGCGGCATTCCGACCAATTATCACGGCCAGGTGGTTGCGCCCTACAAGACCGGGCCGGACGAAGTCGTGCACGGGCTGTATGCGGTGGGCGAGTGCGCCTGTGTTTCGGTGCACGGCGCCAATCGTCTGGGCTGCAATTCCCTGCTGGATTTGCTGGTGTTCGGCCGCGAAGCCGGACGGCAGATTATCGAAGATCTGAAAAACAATCCGCATCCCAAACCGTTGCCGGCAGATGCCGCCGAGCAGCCACTGGCGCGTCTCGCGCGTCTGGATAACCAGAAGAATGGCGAACGTGTGGCCGAGGTCGGCGATGCGATGCGTCAGGTGATGCAAAGACATTGCGGCGTGTTCCGTTTGCCGGAGCTGCTGGCCGAGGGTGTCTCGCAGATCAAGGCAGTGGCCGGGCGCGTGGCCAATACCGGCATTGGCGACAAGAGCCGGGTTTTCAATACCGCGCGCATCGAGGCGCTGGAGCTGGACAACCTGATCGAGGTGGCGATGGCAACCATGATTTCGGCCGAAGCCCGCCAGGAGAGCCGTGGCGCGCATGCGCGCGAGGATTTCCCGCAGCGCGACGACCAGAATTGGCTCAAGCACAGCCTGTATTTCCGCGAAGACAACCGGCTGGATTACAAGCCGGTGCGGCTCAAGCCGCTGAGCGTGGAGTCCTTCCCCCTCAAGGCGCGGGTGTACTAGGAGAACGATGATGAAATTCCTGATCTATCGTTACAACCCGGAAACTGATGCCGCGCCGCGTATGCAGGAATATGAACTGGATGTCGCGCCGGAAGGCAAAATGCTGCTCGATGCGTTGTTGTTACTGAAAGAGCAGGATGACACGCTGTCCTTGCGCAAGTCCTGCCGCGAGGGCGTTTGCGGTTCCGATGCGATGAACATAAACGGTCGCAACGGTCTGGCCTGCATCACGCCGCTGGCTTCACTGAAACAACCGGTGGAGCTGCGTCCGCTGCCGGGGCTGCCTGTCATTCGCGACCTGATCGTGGATATGACCCAGTTTTTCAAGCAATACCATTCGATTCGGCCCTATCTGATCAACAACGATCCGCCGCCGGAAACCGAACGCCTGCAGTCGCCTGCCCAGCGCGTGCATCTGAATGGCTTGTACGAGTGCATTCTGTGCGGTTGTTGTTCCACATCCTGTCCGTCGTTCTGGTGGAACCCGGACAAGTTCGTCGGACCGGCCGGTCTGTTGCAGGCGTACCGCTTCATCGCCGATACGCGTGATCAGGCGACCAGCGAGCGCCTCGATGATCTGGAAGATCCGTACCGCCTGTTCCGCTGCCACACCATCATGAACTGCGTGGACGTCTGTCCGAAGGAGCTCAATCCGACCGAGGCGATAGGGCATATCAAGGACATGATGATCAAGCGCATGGTATGAAGACGCTGGAACGTGTGCGCTGGCGCGCCCGGCGCGGTTTGCTGGAACTGGATATTGTGCTGGGGCGTTTCATCGAAAATCACTACCTCCAGCTGGATGCCGCCGAGCGCCAGACTTTCGAGGTGTTGCTGGATATGCCGGATACGCCGCTCTGGGATATGATTGCGGGCAAATGTGATGCCGGGGAGAAATCAACGCAGGCATTGCTGGATAAAATCAGGGCTGTTTAGACAGCGCCGCTCGGGAGAAAATTTATGGAAGACAAACAACGCACTGCCACACTCACGCTGGATGACGGACGCAGCATTACATTGCCCATCCTGTCCGGAACCCTGGGGCCTGATGTGGTCGATATGCGCGGCCTGAGCAAGCTCGGGGTGTTTACTTACGATCCCGCCTTTATGGCAACCGCCAGCTGCACTTCCGAGATCACCTTCATCGATGGTGAGGCCGGTCTGCTGTATTACCGGGGTTATCCGATCGAGCAGCTTGCCGAGAAATCCGATTTTCTCGAAGTTTGCTATCTGCTGCTCCATGGTGAACTGCCCAATGCCGATCAGAAACAGGAGTTCGGGAGCATCATCACGCACCACACCATGGTGCATGACCAACTGGCCCGTTTTTTTAACGGTTTCCGCCGCGATGCCCATCCCATGGCGGTGATGGTCGGGGTTGTGGGCGCCATGTCGGCCTTCTATCACGACTCGCTCGACATCAGTAATCCGCATCATCGCGAGGTGTCGGCGCACCGCCTGCTATCGAAGGTGCCGACCATTGCCGCGATGGCCTACAAGTACAACATCGGCGAGCCGTTCATGTATCCGCGCAACAACTTCAGCTATGTGGAGAACTTCATGTACATGATGTTCGCCACGCCGGCCGAGGATTACGTGCCCAACCCGGTGCTGGTGCGAGCGCTGGAACGCATCCTGATCCTGCATGCGGATCACGAGCAGAACGCTTCCACTTCCACGGTGCGCTTGTCCGGTTCCAGCGGGGCCAACCCGTTTGCCTGTATCGCCTCCGGCATTGCCGCCCTCTGGGGGCCGGCGCACGGTGGGGCGAACGAAGCTGCGCTGAAAATGCTGGAAGAGATCGGCGATGTCTCGCGCGTCAAGGATTATGTGCAGGGCGTGAAGGATAAAAAATATCGTCTGATGGGATTTGGCCACCGTGTGTACAAGAACATGGACCCGCGCGCCAGCGTGATGCGCCAGACCTGTTACGAAGTGCTGAAGGAGCTCAAGCTCGAAAATAACAAGTTGTTCGAACTGGCCATGACCTTGGAACAGACGGCGCTTAGCGATCCCTACTTCGTCGAGCGCAAGCTCTATCCCAATGTGGACTTTTACTCCGGCATTGTGCTGCGTGCCCTGGGTATCCCGTCCAATATGTTCACTGTGATTTTCGCGTTGGCGCGCACCATAGGCTGGGTCTCGCAATGGAACGAGATGATCGCCGATGCAGAGCATAAGATCGGCCGCCCACGCCAGCTTTACCGTGGTTCGGGGCAGCGTGATTTCGTGCCGCTGGAGCAGCGTTGAACGAACCCGTCAATTTCCTCAAACTGATGCAGGACAGCTCGGCGCTGTTCGGCGGCAATAACGTTTTTATTGAGGGGTTGTACGAAGACTTTCTGCGCAGTCCTGCGAGCGTGCCGGCGGAGTGGCGGGAATATTTCGAACGGTTGAGTGCGGCTGGCGCCCGTCCGGATGTGGCGCATAGCCCGATTCAGAAGCACTTTGCATCCTTGCCTGCCGCGGCCGACGTTTGTTTTCCGCAGACCGATGGCATGCGCAAGCAGGCCTCCGTGTTGCAGCTAATCAATGCTTACCGCTTCCTTGGTGCGCGGGTGGCCAATCTGGATCCGCTCAATCGTCATGTCAAACCGGAAATCGCCGAGCTGAATCCGTCGTATTACAACCTCGGCGACGCCGATCTCGATACGACTTTCAACACCGGCTCGCTGGTGGGCGGTGCGCGCATGACGCTGCGCGAGATTCTGCATCGGCTGCGCCACATTTATTGCGGAAGTGTCGGCGCCGAATACATGTACATCAGCAATGTGCCGCAAAAACGCTGGATCCAGAGCCGGCTGGAAGGCCCGCAGGGCGACCCGGTGTACGCCCCGGAAATCCGGACGCGAGTTCTGGAGCGGCTGACGGCGGCTGAAACCCTGGAGCGTTATCTGCATACCAAATATGTGGGGCAGAAACGCTTCTCGCTCGAAGGCGGGGAGACGCTGATTCCGTTGCTTGACCATTTGTTGCAGCGCGCCGGTGCGCAGGGAGTGCAGGAGACCGTGATCGGCATGGCGCATCGCGGCCGGTTGAATGTGCTGGTGAATACGATCGGCAAGTTGCCCAAGTCGCTGTTTGCCGAATTCGAGGGCATCCACCATGAGCACCTGAGCTCGGGCGATGTGAAATATCATCAGGGATTTTCTTCTGATATTGCCACTCCGGGCGGGCCGATGCATGTCACGGTGGCGTTCAATCCCTCGCATCTGGAAATCGTCAATCCGGTGGTGGAGGGCTCGGTACGCGCCCGCCAGGACCGGCGCAAGGATGTAACGGGCAAGCAGGTGCTGCCGGTGCTGCTGCATGGCGATTCGGCGTTCTCGGGGCAGGGGGTGAACCAGGAAACCTTCAACCTCTCGCAGACGCGCGGTTACCGGACAGGTGGCACGGTACACATTGTGATCAACAACCAGATCGGTTTTACTACGTCGCTGGCGCAGGATGTGCGTTCGTCGCAATACTGCACCGACGTGGCGAAAATGGTCGAAGCGCCGATCTTCCATGTCAACGCCGATGATCCGGAAAAAGTTTTGCTGGTCACCGAAATTGCGCTGGATTTCCGCATGCAGTACGGGCGCGATGTTGTGATCGATCTGGTCTGTTTCCGCAAGCTGGGTCACAACGAACAGGATGAACCGCTGGTCACTCAGCCTTTCATGTATCGCTATATCAACCAGCATATCGGCACGCGCGCCCTGTATGCCAAACGTCTGGTGGATGAAGGCGTGATCCGTGCCGAGGCGCCGGAGCAGATGATTCTGGATTACCGCCGCGCCATGGATGAGGGGCATAACCCCGTGCATTCGATGAAGACGGATTTCAAGCGTGAGCATGCGGTGAGCTGGGAAAAATTCAGGCACGATTTGCCCTGGTACACGTCCGTCGAAACCGCAGTGCCTCTTGCACGATTGCAGGCGCTGGGCAGGCGTCTGACGGAAATGCCGGAGGATTTTAATCTTCATCCCCGCGTAGCCAAAGTCATTGCCGATCGTGCAGCCATGTCCCGGGACGAGATGCCGCTGGACTGGGGGATGGCAGAAACGCTGGCCTATGCGACGCTGTTGACCGAGGGCTATGCGGTGCGGATTTCCGGCGAGGATAGCGAACGCGGGACCTTCTTTCACCGCCATGCCGTGCTGCATGACCAGCAGCGCACCCAATGGGACAAGGGCTATCACACGCCGCTGCAGAATCTCGAACCGGGGCAGGCCGAATTTGTGGTATTCAATTCCATCCTTTCTGAAGAAGCTGTATTGGCCTTCGAGTACGGTTACGCGACGGCCGAGCCCAACACACTGACCTTGTGGGAAGGTCAATTCGGCGATTTTGCCAATGGCGCGCAGGTAGTGATCGATCAGTTCATCACCTCCGGCGAGGCCAAGTGGGGACGCTTGTGCGGGCTGGTGATGTTGCTGCCGCACGGTTATGAAGGGCAGGGGCCGGAGCATTCTTCCGGGCGTATCGAGCGCTATTTGCAGCTCTGCGCGGATTACAACGTCCAGATTTGTATTCCCTCGAACTCCGCCCAGGTATTCCACCTGCTGCGGCGCCAGATGCTGCGTCCGTTGCGCAAGCCGCTGATCGTGTTTACGCCCAAGAGTTTGCTGCGCAGCAAGGATGCCGCTTCGCCGCTGGCGGAACTGAGCGAGGGCAAATTCCACAATGTCATCGGCGAAGTGGAAAGTTTGCCGGCGGCCGGGGTCAAGCGTGTGATTGCCTGTAGCGGCAAGATTTATTACGACCTGCTCAAGGGCCGAAACGAGCGCGGGATTGGCGACATGGCCATCATCCGGATCGAGCAGCTTTATCCGTTCCCGCATGAGGATTTCCGGGCGCAGATCGCCGCTTATCCGAACGCCACCGAGGTGGTCTGGTGTCAGGAAGAGCCCGGCAATCAGGGCGCCTGGCACCGCATCCAGCATTATCTGTTGCGCCATATGCGTCCCGGTATGAAGCTGGGCTACGCCTTGCGGCCGTCTTCGGCCTCGCCGGCGGCCGGCTATCTGGCTATCCACCATGAACAGCAGAAGGCGGTGATCGAAGCCGCTTTCCGTCCCGACTTGAGTATTACGAATAATCCAGGAGCCCAACGCCATGCTCATTGATGTCAAAGTGCCACAGCTGTCCGAGTCCGTGTCCGAAGCCACATTGTTGAACTGGCACAAGCAGGCCGGTGAACCGGTGAAGGAGGGCGAAAATCTGATCGACATTGAAACCGACAAAGTCGTGCTGGAGTTGCCGGCCATCAAATCCGGGGCCTTGCGCAATGTACTGAAACGCGATGGTGAAAAGGTGGTGAGCGGTGAGACCATCGCCCAGATTGACACCGACGCCGTTGTCACGGAAGCGAAACCGGCGGCGGTGCCCGCATCCGCCCCAACAGAGTCCCCGGTGTTGTCGCCCTCGGTGCGCAAGCTGGCGCATGAGCACGATGTCGATGCGAGCCAGCTGCAGGGCAGCGGCAAGCATGGCCGGGTGACTAGGGAAGATGTCTTGCAGATAGCGCAGCAAACTGCGCCCGCAGTTCCTGCCGCCGTACCAGCCGTTGCGCTGGCAGGTGAGCGGACAGAGCAGCGCGTGCCGATGACCCGCATCCGCCAGCGGATTGCCGAGCGTTTGCTGCAATCGCAAGCCAATGCGGCAATTCTGACGACGTTCAACGAAGTCAACATGCAGGCGGTGATGGAGCTGCGCAACCGTTACAAGGACAAGTTCGAGAAAAAGCACGGGGTGAAGCTGGGCTTTTCCTCGTTCTTCGTCAAGGCTGCCGTGCATGCGCTGCAGAAATTCCCCATCGTGAATGCCTCGGTTGACGGGACGGACATCATTTACCACGGCTACTTCGACATCGGCGTGGCGATCGGTAGCGAACGCGGCCTGGTTGTGCCCATCATCCGCGATGCCGACAAGCTTTCTTTTGCGGAAATCGAGAAGCGCATCGCGGATTTTGCCGCACGGGCCAAGGACGGCAAGCTGGGCATGGAAGAGCTGTCCGGCGGAACCTTTTCGATTACCAACGGCGGAGTGTTTGGCTCGATGTTGTCCACGCCCATCATCAATCCGCCGCAAAGCGCCATTCTGGGCATCCATGCGACGAAGGACCGCCCCGTGGCCGAGAACGGCCAGGTGGTCATCCGTCCGATGAATTATCTGGCGCTGTCCTACGACCATCGCATCATCGATGGCCGCGAAGCGGTGCAGTTCCTCGTGGCGATCAAGGAATTCCTCGAGTATCCGGGCCAGGTGCTGCTGGATTTGTAGTTGTCGATGAGTTTTCGCGCCTACCGTATTTTTGAGGAAAACGGCAGCGTTAGCGCGCGTTTCGTGCAGCTGGATATAACAGATCTGGATCCCGGTGAAGTGCTCATCCGGGTGCATTATTCCGGGCTGAATTTCAAGGATGCGCTGGCCGCGACCGGCGCAGGCAAAATCATTCGCCGTTTTCCCTGTGTCGGTGGCATCGATGCGTCGGGAATAGTCGAAAGTTCGGCAGACGCCCGTTTCAATCCCGGGGATGCGGTGCTGGTGACGGGTTACGACATGGGCGTGGCCCACGACGGCGGTTTCGCCGAGTTCCTGCGTGTCCCCGCCGACTGGGTTGTGCCGCTGCCTGCCGGACTATCCCTGTTTGATGCCATGGCGCTGGGCACTGCCGGGTTTACGGCGGCGCTGGCTATTCACCGCCTGGAACAGAATGAGTTGTCGCCGGAACGGGGCAAGGTGATCGTGACCGGTGCTTCGGGCGGCGTTTCCGGTCTGGCCATCCAGATGCTGAATCAGCTGGGTTATTTTGTTGTCGCGCTGACCAGCCGGGAAGGCCAAGCCGATTATCTGAAGTCCCTGGGGGCGCAAGATGTCCTGCTGTTAAGCGACATCGATCTCGGTAGCACGCGTCCGCTGGAAAAAGGTCTGTGGGCTGGAGCACTGGATGCGGCTGGCGGTTCCGTGCTGGGCTGGCTGACGCGCAGTATGCAACAAAACGGGGTGATCGCCAGTTTTGGCAATACGGCAGGGGCGGTGTTGGAAACGACGGTCTTTCCCTTCATTTTGCGGGGCGTTCGCCTGCTGGGCGTGGATTCGGCTGCGACCCCTATGCCCTTGCGTCGCCAACTCTGGCAGCGTCTCGCCGGCGAATTGTTTCCCAAGCGCTTGGGGCTGGTGACGCATGAGGCGGACTGGGCGCAGTTGCCGCCCCTCCTGCAGGCGATGGTGCAACATCGATCTTCGGGAAGAACGGTGCTCCGCCTGCCGGGGGCGGCGCAAGCATCCGCAACGCGACAGCAGCGGGAGTGATGCTATAATCCGCCGCCTGTCAGGCATGGCAAGGCGAAAGTGGCGGAATTGGTAGACGCACTGGATTTAGGTTCCAGCGCCGCAAGGCGTAAGAGTTCGAGTCTCTTCTTTCGCACCATCCGCTTAAAAAATCAATTTAATTCAAGGAAATACCAAGTATGTCCAGCGTAGAAACCCTGAGCGCGCTCGAGCGTCGTCTGAATGCAAGCGTTGACCAGCAAGCCATTCGCAGCCAAGTTGCGGGCAAGCTCAAGAATATCGGCCGTACGGCCAAAATTGCCGGCTTCCGTCCCGGCAAAGTGCCGGCCAAGGTGTTGGAGCAGTACTACGGCGCCCAGGCACATCAGGAAGCGCTGGGTGATGCGCTGCAAACTTCATTTGCGACTGAAATTGATGCGCATGCATTAAAGGTCGCGGGTTATCCGCAATTTGATGTCAAGACTGCCGATCTGAATGCGCCAGAAGTTGAATACAGCGCCACTTTCGAGATTTATCCGGAGGTCACATTGGGTGATCTGGGTGCTGAAGCCGTGGAGCGCAGCGTATTTGAGCTGGGTCAGGAAGACGTTGATAACACGGTTGCGACATTGCGCAAGCAGCGGGCTACCTTCGAGAAAGCTGATCGTGCCGCGCAGGCTGAAGATCAGGTGCGTATCGATTTCACCGGCACGCTGGACGGCGAGGTGTTTCAGGGCGGGGAGGCGAAGGATTATCCCTTCGTGCTTGGCGTCGGCCGCATGCTGCCCGAGTTCGAGGCCGCCATTACTGGAATGAAAGTCGGTGAGACCAAGTCTTTCGACATGACTTTCCCCGAGGATTATCACGGTAAGGATGTCGCCGGGAAGCAGGTGACTTTCAGTGTGACGCTGCATGGCGTTGAAGCGCCGAAGCTGCCGGAGCTGGATGCGGAATTTGCCAAGTCAGTCGGCATCGAGGATGGCGACATCAGCAAACTGGAATCGGAAATTCGCAGCAATCTGGGGCGCGAAGTGGCGCGCCGCCTCAAGGGGCGCAACAAGGCAGCTGCCATGGATGCGCTGCTCAATGTGGCTGCTTTTGAACTGCCAAAAGCCCTGATCGATTGGGAGGTGCAGAGCTTAATGCAACAAACCGTGCAGGACATGGAAGCGCGTGGCATGAAGATGCAGGGTGTTTCGCTGCCGCCGGAGCTGTTCCGCGACCGCGCCGAGCGTCGCGTCAAGCTGGGATTGATTCTGGCAGATCTGGCCGAAAAGCATGATCTGAAAGCCAAGCCCGAGCAGGTTCGCACCCTGATTGAAGATCTGGCGCAAAGTTATGACGAGCCGGGGCAGATGGTGAACTGGTATTACGCCGATCCCGCACGTTTGCAGGAAATCGAGAATCTGGTGATCGAAGAAAATCTCACGGATTGGGTGCTTGGGCAGTGCAAGATCAGCGACAAGTCCATGACTTTCCAGGAATTGATGGGGAATTAAGCGCATGAGCTATCAGGAGCCGCAAAACATCGGGCTGGTGCCCATGGTGGTGGAAACCAGCGGGCGGGGCGAGCGCGCCTACGACATTTACTCGCGCCTGCTGAAGGAGCGCGTAGTGTTTCTGGTGGGTGAGGTCAATGACCACACGGCCAACCTGATCGTTGCCCAGATGCTGTTCCTGGAATCTGAAAATCCTGACAAGGATATCCATTTCTACATCAATTCACCGGGCGGCTCGGTCACGGCTGGCATGGCGATTTACGACACCATGCAGTTCATCAAGCCGAATGTCAGTACGCTGTGTATCGGTCAGGCGGCGAGCATGGGCGCGTTCCTGTTGTCAGCCGGCGAGAAGGGCAAGCGTTTTGCGCTGCCGAATTCGCGGGTGATGATTCACCAGCCACTCGGCGGTTTCCGTGGGCAGGCTTCGGACATCGAGATCCATGCCAAGGAAATCCTGTACCTGAAAAAACGCTTGAACCAGCTACTGGCGCAGCACACCGGTCAATCCGAAGAAACCATTGAGCGCGATACCGATCGCGACAATTTCCTCAGCGCGCCGGATGCCATGGCCTACGGTCTGGTGGATCAGGTGCTGGAAAAGCGTCCTTGATGGCCGCGTATAACCTTCTGAAGGATTGATATGGCCGACGACAAGAAAACGGGCGACAAGATTCTCTATTGTTCCTTTTGCGGCAAGAGTCAGCATGAAGTTAAAAAGCTGATTGCCGGGCCTTCCGTATTCGTATGTGATGAATGTGTCACCTTGTGCAATGACATCATGCGCGAAGAAGCCAAGGAAGCGCGTGCAGCGGGAGATCATCCACCGCTGCCATTCCCCAGGGAAATTTCCGCAGCACTTGACGAATACGTCATCGGACAGGAGCGCGCCAAGCGCATTTTATCCGTAGCGGTTTATAACCACTACAAGCGCTTGCGCAGTGATGCCGATGACGGCGTGGAGCTGGCCAAGAGCAACATTTTGCTGGTCGGCCCAACCGGTTCCGGCAAGACACTGCTCGCGCAAACGCTCGCGCGCTTGCTGGATGTGCCGTTTGTAATGGCTGATGCGACCACGCTAACCGAGGCCGGATACGTCGGCGAAGATGTTGAAAATATTATTCAGAAGCTGCTGCAAGCCTGTGATTATGATGTTGAAAAGGCGCAGCGTGGAATTGTCTATGTGGACGAAATCGACAAGATTTCACGTAAATCCGACAACCCTTCCATTACCCGTGATGTTTCTGGCGAGGGCGTGCAGCAGGCATTGCTGAAGCTCATCGAAGGCACGAAGGCCTCCATCCCCCCCCAAGGCGGGCGCAAGCATCCGAACACCGAGTTTCTGCAGGTGGACACGACCAATATCCTGTTTATTTGCGGCGGCGCTTTTGATGGTTTGGAAAAGGTTATTCGCAACCGTTCCGAAAAGGCGGGCATCGGTTTTGGCGCGAGCATCGCCAGCAAGGTGGAGCGCAAAACCGGCGAAACCCTGAAAGACGTGGAGCCGGAAGATCTGGTCAAATTCGGGCTGATCCCGGAATTTGTCGGCCGCCTGCCGGTCGTGGCGACACTGGAAGAGCTGGACGAGTCTGCGCTCATCAAGATTTTGACCGAGCCGAAAAACGCCCTGACCAAGCAATATCAGAAGCTGTTTGCGATGGAAGGCGTGGAGTTGGAATTCCGCGAGCATGTTCTTTCCGCGATTGCCCGCAAGGCGCTGGCGCGCAAAACCGGGGCACGGGGACTGCGCTCAATTCTGGAAAATGCCTTGCTGGACGTCATGTTTGATCTGCCGTCCATGGAAAATGTCAGCAAGGTGGTGCTGGATGAGCCCGGTTCTTCCGGGGAAATCAAACCTATCCTGATTTATACGGACGCCCACAAGGCAGCCTAGTTTCAAGACTTGATGTGACGGGGCAGCTTGAATTTTTTCAGGCTGTCTCCATCTAACGACCCACAGTCAAAACAGAGATACCGCCATGTCAAACGAAAATCTTCCCATCCCTTTCAGCATGCATCCGCTGTTGCCGCTGCGCGACGTGGTGGTGTTCCCGCACATGGTGATCCCGCTGTTCGTCGGACGGGCCAAATCTATCAAGGCGCTGGAAAATGCCATGGAAGCCGGAAAGGGCATCGTGCTGGTTGCGCAGAAATCCGCAGCCAAGGATGAGCCCGGCAAGGAAGACTTGTATGAAATCGGCAGCATGGCCAATGTGCTGCAGATGCTCAAGTTGCCGGATGGCACCGTAAAAGTATTGGTCGAGGGAACCGAGCGCGTGCGCGTTTTGCGCGTGAACGATGCAGATAATCACTTCGAGGCCGAAGTCGAAATCATTCCGGCTGAGGATGGCATGAACAGCGAGGTCGAGGCCATGCGCCGCACGCTGATCGCGCAGTTCGATCAATACGTCAAACTGAACAAGAAAATTCCGCCGGAAATTTTGACCTCACTCGCGGGCATCGAGGATGCCGGACGGCTGGCGGATACCATCGCGGCCCATTTGCCGCTCAAGCTCGAGCAAAAACAGGAAGTGTTGGAAGTGTTCGGTCTGCGCCAGCGGCTGGAGCATTTGCTCGGCCTGCTCGAAGCCGAGATCGATATCCTGCAGGTTGAAAAGCGTATCCGTGGCCGCGTCAAGCGCCAGATGGAAAAGAGTCAGCGCGAGTATTACCTGAACGAACAGGTCAAGGCGATCCAGAAAGAGCTGGGCGAGGGCGAAGAGGGCGCCGACTTCGATGAGCTCGAAAAGAAAATCAAGGCAGCCCACATGCCCAAGGAGGCCCGCATCAAGGCGGAATCGGAGCTCAAAAAGCTGCGCCTGATGTCGCCAATGTCAGCAGAAGCAACGGTGGTACGCAATTACATCGATGCGCTGGTGGGGTTGCCGTGGAAAAAGAAAACCAAAATCAGCGCAGATTTGAAGAAAGCCGAAGAGGTGCTGGAAACGGATCACTATGGTCTGGAAAAGGTCAAGGAGCGCATTCTTGAATATTTGGCGGTGCAGCAACGTGTTGACAAGCTGAAGGCACCGATTTTGTGTCTGGTCGGGCCGCCAGGCGTTGGCAAGACTTCGCTGGGGCAGTCGATTGCGCGTGCCACCAATCGCAAGTTCGTGCGCATGTCGCTGGGTGGCGTACGCGACGAATCGGAGATTCGCGGCCATCGTCGGACCTATATTGGATCAATGCCGGGCAAGATCCTGCAGAACATGAACAAGGTCGGCGTCAAGAACCCCCTCTTTTTGCTCGACGAAGTCGACAAGATGGGGATGGACATGCGCGGTGATCCGTCGTCGGCCCTGCTGGAGGTGCTTGATCCCGAGCAAAACAGCACCTTCGTCGACCATTACGTCGAGGTTGAATACGATCTTTCCGATGTGATGTTTGTCGCTACGGCCAACACCTTGAATATTCCCGAGCCATTGCTGGATCGCATGGAAATCATCCATGTGTCCAGCTATATGGAAGAGGAAAAAATCAACATTGCGACCCGCTATCTGGTGCCGAAGGCGATCAAGAACAATGGCCTGAAGCCGGAGGAAATCGCGATTTCCGAGAGTGCGCTGCGCGACATTATTCGCTATTACGTCCGCGAAGCTGGCGTGCGTGGCTTGGAGCGCGAAATTTCCAAGATCTGCCGCAAGGTGGTGAAATCGCTTGCGCTCAAGGAACGCAAGGAGCGCGTCACCATTACGGCCCGCAACCTGGATAAATATCTGGGGGTGCGCCGCTACAGCTATGGTGTGGCAGAAAAAACCAATCAGATCGGGCAGGTGACCGGTCTGGCCTGGACCGAAGTCGGGGGAGAGTTGCTGACTATCGAAACCGCAGTGCTGCCGGGCGCCGGAAAAGCAACGACCACCGGGCAATTGGGCGAGGTCATGCAGGAATCCATTCAGGCCGCCATTAGCGTTGTTCGTGGACGTGCGCGTCGTTTGGGCATCAAGGAAGACTTCTATCAGAAGACTGAATTGCATATCCACCTGCCCGAAGGCGCGACACCCAAGGATGGGCCAAGTGCGGGTATCGGCATTTGCACCTCGATTGTGTCGGCGCTGACCGGCATTCCAGTGCGGGCTGATGTCGCCATGACCGGGGAAATTACCTTGCGTGGCGAAGTGTTGCCGATTGGCGGCCTGCGTGAAAAGTTGCTGGCGGCGCAGCGCGGCGGTATCAAGACCGTGCTGATTCCGGAAGAGAACACCAAGGATCTGGCAGAGATTCCGGACAACATCAAGAACAAGTTGGAAATTCTGCCGGTACGCTGGATAGACCGTGTGTTGGAGGTGGCATTGGAACGCCAGCCCGAGCCCTTGCCGGAGATTGTTGAACCTGTCCAGCCGGTCAGCCTTGCGTCCGCAGATATTTCGGGCGAAAGTGCAACGCTAGTCAAACATTAATTGAAGGGGAATTCAGAATGAACAAGGCGGACTTGATCGAAGCGATCGCGACATCGGCAGATATTTCCAAGGCGTCGGCTGGTCGTGCGCTGGATGCTGTGCTCGATAATATTGTCGAGGCATTGCAAAAAGGTGACGTCGTTAGCCTCTCTGGATTCGGCTCATTTAAGGTTGTCGAACGTGCCGCGCGAGAGGGGCGAAACCCGAGCAACGGTGAGAGTATTCACATACCGGCCAGCAGAATTCCCAAATTTAGTGTTGGCAAAAATTTCAGGGATGCTGTAAACTAGCGCGCTGTTGGTGATTCGCCAGGGTGCTTAGCTCAGCTGGTAGAGCGTCGCCCTTACAAGGCGAATGTCGGCGGTTCGATCCCGTCAGCACCCACCAATAATTGGAGCGGTAGTTCAGTTGGTTAGAATACCGGCCTGTCACGCCGGGGGTCGCGGGTTCGAGTCCCGTCCGCTCCGCCAATCTTTGGTATCTATTTGATTGTAAAGCCATTTATCCTGTACTGGGTGTGGTGGGGCGCTCAAAGTGATCCACAAAGGGGGTCCACATTTACGATGTGGGCCCCTTTTTCATGGCACGCTCTATCGTGCGTACTTGCCCAATTGGTTACCGCAGCTTTGAACGCTTTCTGCCAAGATTTTCTATTGACATGATTTTCATGCCGGCGCAGCATTGCGCGTGGGTAATTATTAATATTGTTAACAATGACTTAACAGATGGAGATGGTCATGGGGATGCTGCCGCGGAAATGGGATTTTGGGCCGCACATGTGTTGGCCCACCAACGTACTGGGCGAGGACGGCTGTGCTGTGGTGGGTGAAGACGCGTTGGTGCATTTATCCGCAAGGGGCACTCCCAGCGTAACGCTGTCGGAAATGGTCGATGGCATTACCGCCGACTGTCTGCATCAGGGGATCGCCACCAACGAATTTCTGGGCAAGGAGAAACCGCTATGAGAAAGCCAGGCTACATTCCCGATGCCGGCGATGTCGTTGCGTTGCAACTCGGTTCGGAAGACACGGGGATGGGATATTTTCGCAAACCGTCTGCGCTGGTACTCAGTCCGGCGAGCTATAACGCCAAAACCGGACTGATGGTGTGCTGTCCGATCACCAGCAAGATCCGGCGCCACCCTTTTGAAGTGGTCACCGAATTGAACGGATCGGGCTATGCCATTCTGTCGGATCAGATCAAGACGCTGGACTGGAATGCGCGCTTTGTGGAGAAAATCTCGGTCGCCTCGGCGTTGTTGATGGCGCATGTGCGCGCCAAAATGAAGGCCTTGCTGCTGATTCTTTGAGGGGCGGCGCGATAGATTGAACGAACCTGCTTGTGGGTTTGCCCCAATGCTCGAATCAGTGTTCTATTCTTACGCAGTTGCCACCGGATACTTGTGCCTGATGCAGGGCATTCATGGCGCGTTCGATCAGTGTGGCAAGCCGGTCATTCTGTCTGGCCTGGGCAATGCCCAGTGAGACGCTGATGGCGGGCAGGGCGTCGCCGCTGGGTAACACTACAGGTGCATTCTTGATCGCGATGCGCAGGCGTTCGCCCGCAATTCCGGCATCACTCAATGCGCTGGTGTTGGGCAGGAAAATACTGAATTTCGATCCCATATAATGGCCGGCCTGGTCATCCGGACGCAGGCAGGTCAACATGCTGTGGGCGATGGAGCGCAGGGCGAGATCCGCACCCGGCATGCCAAACTCGTCGGCAAACTTGTCGTATCCGTCCATTTCCAGCATGACCAGGCAGCCCGGTTGCTTGTTGGCGTTGCCGCGCTGCAAATAGCGCTCCAGCTTGTCATTCATCCAGTTGCGGTTGTACAGCCCGGTGAGCTCGTCCACCATGCTGGGGTCGGTATAGCCGCTTTGCTGTTCGCTGGTGTCGTTGAGCGCGCGGCTGTTGAAACTGAAGCGGTGGCTGAGTATGCGCAGGATATTGAGCGCGGCCTGATGTGAAGTGTCGATGAGCTCCCAGATGGCTGCCTGGCTGATGGCGACCAGCTTGCATTCCGTTGCCGCCACTACAAAGGCCGAAGCGAAGCCGTCACCCAGAGTCGACATTTCCCCGACGCATTCGCTTTGACCAACCAATGCAAAGGGCGCACCGGTTTCGTTCATCTGTATGTTCAGACGTCCGGACAGTATCAGATAAAAGTTGTTGTTGTATTCCCCGCGCTTGAGCAGGATATTGCCCTTGCCCAGACTGACGAGTTTCGATTTGCGCAGGACGGCGATGATGTCACGGTGCGCAACTCCCAGAAAAAGCGGCGAAGTTTCGAGAAGGTTAAGTATTTCAGAGGATTGGCTCATGCTGTGTACTTTACAGTCCTGACGGCGTGGTTGGGATAATACCAACCTTTGGAGCATGCTGCAGCTTGTCCTCGGTTCGCGGATTTTGTTTTTTCCCTGTTCACAGAAGTTCGCTAATCCAGTAGAGTTACAGCCATCCGAAATTCAGACGAGTAATTCAAATGACCGTAAAAGGACAACTGCTGCAAGATCCGTTCCTGAATGTATTGCGCAAGGAACATGTTCAAGTGGCGATTTATCTGGTCAACGGGATAAAACTTCAGGGGCAGATCGAGTCGTTCGATCAATACGTTGTTCTGCTGAAAAATACCGTGACTCAAATGGTATACAAACACGCCATTTCCACCATCGTGCCTGCCCGCGCGGTTAGCCTCCCTGCAGACGACAACTCATAATGCCGCAACCTGTTGCCGCAGCTGAAGCGGCGTTACTGGTCAGTCTCGACTTTGGCGAGGCTGACTATGCCGATAGCCTCGAAGAATTACGTTTGCTGGCCGAATCGGCCGGTGTTGCAGTCGTTGCCACGGTGGAGGGCAAACGCAGCCGCCCCGATCCCGCATGGTTTGCGGGGACGGGAAAGGTGCAGGAAATTGCCGATACGCTGAGCCAGCATCCTGCCGATGTGGTGATTTTCAATCACGATCTTTCGCCTGCCCAAATGCGCAATCTGACCGGACATCTCGGCGTCCGGGTGATCGACCGCACCATGCTGATTCTGGATATCTTTGCGCAGCGCGCCCAAAGCCACGAGGGAAAAGTGCAGGTCGAACTTGCCCAATTGCGCTATCTGGCCACGCGGCTGGTTGGAATGAATACCGACATGGGGCAGCAAAAGCATGCCGTGGGCGCTCGCGGGCCGGGGGAAACCAAGCTTGAATTGGATCGGCGCAAATTGGACAAGCGCGTGCATTTGCTCAAGCTGCGGCTGGACAAGCTGCGCCGCCAGCGTGTGCTGCAACGCAAGGCCCGGCAGCGCGGCGAGGTGCTCTCCGTTTCCATTGTGGGTTATACCAATGCGGGGAAGTCCACGTTGTTCAACGTGCTGACCCGCGCGGATGTCTATGCCGCCAACCAATTGTTCGCCACGCTGGATACCACCACCCGGAAAATCTTCCTGGGACCCTCCGAAAGCGAGGGCGGCCAATATCAGCCCGAGGCCGCCGCCGGCGTGGTGGTTTCCGATACCGTCGGTTTTATCCGGCACTTGCCGCATTCCCTGGTGGCGGCTTTCCGCAGTACGCTGGAAGAAACCATTCATGCCGATTTGCTGTTGCATGTCGTAGACAGCAGCAATCCCCACCATGACGCGCAAGTGGATGAAGTCAACAAGGTTCTGGCCGAGATCGGCGCTGCAAGCATTCCGCAAATCATTGTGCTCAACAAGATTGATTTGAGTGGGCTGCCCGAGGGCGTGAGCCGGGATGAATATGATAGAATTGCCGCCGTTCGTTTGAGTGCCAAAACCGGTGCAGGAGTAGAGGCGTTGCGCGCTGCTTTGGCTGAAGTGCGGGATGCTGAACCCGTTGCAGCGCCCGAGCCGGAGTGGCATCCGCTCAATCATCAATAGGATAAGACATGGGATTAAATGACCCCCAATGGGGCAACAAGAACAGCGGCGGCCCGCCGGATCTGGAAGAGTTGCTGCGCAAATTGAATGCAAAAATCAGCGCGCTGTTCGGCGCAGCCGGTGGGGCATCGAAAAATACCGGGGGGAATGCGCCGCAATTCAAGGGCGGCAGTCTTGGTCTGCTGGTGATTATCGCCTTGCTGATCTGGGTCGCCAGCGGCTTTTATATTGTTGATGCCAGCCAGCGCGGCGTCGTCTTGCGCTTCGGCAAATTTATCGAGGCAACGCAGCCTGGGCCGCGTTGGCACTTGCCATTCCCTATTGAAACTGTGGAGGTGGTCAGTCTCAGCCAGGTTCGCACTGTAGAGGTTGGCTATCGCGACAACGTCAAGAACAAGATGCTGAAAGAGTCGCTGATGCTGACGGACGATGAGAACATCATCGACATCCAGTTTGCGGTGCAATACTTCCTCAAGGATCCGGCCGATTACCTGTTTAACAACCGCATGCCGGATGAGAACGTACGCCAGGCGGCGGAAACGGCCATTCGCGAAGTGGTGGGCAAGAGCAAAATGGACTTTGTGCTCTATGAAGGCCGGGAGCAGGTTGCCACCACCACCACCAAGCTGATGCAGTCCATTCTTGACCGCTATAAATCCGGCATTGTGATCAGCAAGTTGACGATGCAAAACGCGCAGCCGCCGGAGCAGGTGCAGGCCGCCTTCGACGATGCCGTCAAGGCCGGGCAGGATCGAGAGCGCCAAAAGAATGAGGGGCAAGCGTACGCCAATGATGTTATCCCGCGTGCCAGTGGTGCGGCCGCGCGGCTGTTGCAGGAAGCCGAAGGTTACAAACAAAGTGTGATTGCCAATGCCGAAGGTGACGCCAGCCGCTTCAAGCAGATTCTGGTGGAATATGAAAAAGCGCCGGCCGTTACGCGTGAACGCATGTTCTTGGATATGCAGCAACAGGTTTTGAGTAATGTCAGCAAGGTGCTGGTGGATCAGAAAAACGGCAACAGCCTGCTGTATCTCCCGCTGGATAAACTGATCGAAAGTACCCGCGCTGCTGCGCCGGCTGCCGAGGCTGCCGCCGCAACACCTTCGCCATCTCCTGCGGAAAGTGCTGTTCCGCGCCCGCGTGATTCCGGATTAACCCGCGACAGGGAGGCCAGATAATGGACAAGAAATTGGGGAATTTCCTGATCGGCGCGGCAGGCGTCCTGATCCTGCTCAGCATGAGCATGTTCGTGGTGGACCAACGCCAGAGCGCAATCGTGTTCCAGCTGGGTGAGGTGGTGAGTGTCAAGACGACTCCCGGTCTGTATTTCAAAGTGCCGTTGATGCAAAACGTGCGTTATTTCGATTCGCGGATTTTGACGCTGGAAACCAGCGAGCCGGAGCGTTTTATCACGGCCGAAAAGAAAAACGTGCTGGTGGATTCTTTCGTCAAATGGCGCATCGTGGACGTCAAGCAGTATTACATCAGCGTGGGTGGGGACGAGATCCGCGCCAACACACGCCTGTTGCAGACGGTCAATGCCAGCATGCGCGAAGAGCTGGGCAAGCGCACGATTAGCGAAGTGATTTCCGGTGAGCGCGACAAGATCATGGAAATCCTGCGCACCAAGGCAGACAGCGATGCGCGCAAGATCGGCGTGGAAGTCCTCGACGTTCGCCTGAAGCGTGTTGACTATCCTCTGGAGATCAGTGAGTCGGTGTATCGGCGCATGGACGCCGAGCGCAAGCGGGTGGCCAACGAATTGCGTGCTTCCGGTGCTGCGGAAGGCGAAAAGATCAAGGCGGATGCCGACAAACAGCGCGAAGTGATTTTGGCGGAGGCCTATCGCGAAGCGCAGAAAATCAAGGGGCAGGGCGACGCCAAGGCCTCAGCGATTTATTCGGCGGCGTTTGGTCGCAACCCCGAGTTTTATTCCTTTTACCGCAGCCTTGAGGCTTACAAACAAAGCTTCAAAAACAAGAGCGACGTGATGGTGCTGGATCCGAGTTCGTCCTTTTTCAAGTATCTGAAAGGGACTTCGCGCGGCAAAAAATAATTCACCATGCTGGATTATCTGGGATTGGCGCTGGGGTTGATGCTGGTGCTGGAAGGCATGATGCCCTTCCTGTTTCCGGCGGCCTGGCGCGAAACGCTGATGCGGTTGATTCGTTTTGAGGACGGGCAATTGCGATTTCTGGGCCTCACGCTCATGTTGACGGGGCTCTTGTTGATTTACTGGATGAAATAAATTGATGCAGAACTGGTTGTTGCCGGAATACATACAGGATGTGCTGCCCGACGAAGCTTGGCGCATCGAGGCCATGCGCGCACGTTTTCTCGAGATGATGCGCGTACACGGCTATCAACTGGTTGCGCCTCCGCTGCTGGAATATGCCGAATCGTTGCTGATCGACGACAGCGCGGATATGAATCTGCGCACCTTCAAGCTGGTCGATCAACTCAGCGGCCGGACACTTGCCCTGCGCGCTGACATCACACCACAAGTCGCGCGCATAGACGCTCACTTGTTGAATCGCCAGGGCGTCACCCGACTGTGTTATGCCGGCAGTGTTTTGCACACGCAGCCCGTCGGCCTGACACGCACTCGCGAACTGTTGCAGATTGGCGCCGAACTCTATGGCCATGGCGGCATCGAGAGCGACCTCGAAATCCAGCGCATGATGTTGCAAACCCTGGCGTTGTTCGGTGTTGCGGACGTGCATCTCGATTTCGGGCACGTCGGCGTTTTCCGGGCGCTGGTGCGGCAATCCGGCATCGGCAAGGCGCTGGAAGGTCGTTTGCTGGCGGCTTTGCAGCACAAGGATGTTGCTGGCCTTCAGATATTGGTGCAGCCTCTGGCTCCCGAAATTCGCGAAGCCATGCTTGCCTTGTCCGGCTTGTACGGTGAATGCGGCGACACATTGGCCAGAGCCCGCGAGCGTCTCCCGGCCTACCCGGAAATTGTCGCAGCCATCGACGCCCTCGAGCGGGCTTGCGCCCATGCCCAATCACGGGTGGCAAAGGTCGGCATTGATCTGGCGGATTTGCGCGGCTACCACTATCACAGCGGCATGGTGTTCGCGGCCTACCATGCGGGCAGTCATGATGCGATTGCCTTGGGCGGTCGTTATGACGATCTGGGAAAAAGTTTCGGGCGCAAACGTGCAGCGACCGGCTTCAGCCTGGACTTGCGTCAGATTTATGGCCTGTCACCCGCCACCGCCATGCAGCCCGGCATTTGCGCGCCGGCGCTGGACGATGCCGCGTTGCAGGCGAAGATCGCGAACTTGCGCGAGAGCGGCGAAATCGTCGTGGTGGATTTGCTGGGCGAGCCCGGCCTGAAAACCGAATTGAATTGTGACCGCGAACTGGTTCTGCGTGATGGCAGCTGGGTGGTCGCGCCCCTGAATTGATAATCGGAAATAATGCAATGGCAAAAAACGTCGTGGTAATTGGCACCCAGTGGGGTGACGAAGGCAAGGGGAAAATCGTTGACTGGCTGACGGATCATGCCAAAGGCGTGGTGCGCTTCCAGGGCGGACACAATGCCGGTCACACCCTGGTGATCGGTGGCAAGAAAACGGTATTGCACCTCATTCCATCCGGCATTCTGCGCGATCACGTCATGTGCTATATCGGCAACGGCGTCGTACTGTCGCCGCAAGCCTTGCTCAAGGAAATGGACGAGCTGCAGGCGGCCGGCATCGACGTCTATGGCCGCCTCAAGGTGTCTGAAGCCTGCCCGCTGATCCTGCCTTATCACGAGGCGCTGGACAAGGCGCGCGAAGCCGCCAAGGGCGATGCCAAGATCGGCACGACGGGACGCGGCATTGGTCCGGCCTACGAGGACAAGGTTGCCCGCCGGGCGATCCGTCTGCAGGACATTTTTTATCGCGAACGCTTTGCGGCCAAGCTGGGCGAAGTGCTCGATTACCATAATTTCGTGCTGAAGCACTACTTCAATGCGGCCACGGTCGACTTCCAGAAAACGCTGGATGAAACCCTGGCGCTGGGCGAGCGGATCAAACCGCTGGTGATGGATGTGCCGCGCGCTTTGTACGAAGCCAACCAGAGCGGCGACAACCTGTTGTTTGAAGGCGCGCAGGGTGCGTTGCTGGATATCGATCACGGCACTTATCCCTTTGTGACTTCCAGCAATTGCGTTTCCGGGGCGGCCAGCGCCGGCGCCGGCGTCGGTCCGCAAATGCTCAACTATGTGCTCGGAATTACCAAGGCCTACACCACGCGCGTGGGTTCCGGTCCGTTCCCGACCGAACTCTACGATGCGGTCGACAAGCGCGATCCGATTGGCGAAGGTCTGGCGAAACGCGGTCACGAATTCGGCTCAACGACCGGCCGGGCGCGTCGCTGCGGCTGGTTCGATGCCGCAGCGCTGAAACGTTCCATCCAGATCAACGGGGTTTCCGGCTTGTGTATCACCAAGCTGGACGTCATGGACGGGATGGACACGGTGCGTCTGGGCGTAGGCTACCGGATTGACGGACAGCAAAGCGACATATTGCCCGTGGGCGCGGATGCGCTGGCCAATTGCGAAGCCGTGTATGAGGAAATGCCGGGCTGGCAGGAAAGCACCGTGGGCGTGCGCCGTTACGAGGATCTTCCATCTGCGGCGCGCGACTATCTGGCGCGCATCGCAGCAGTGTGCGGTGTGCCGGTCGATATGGTTTCCACCGGCCCGGATCGCGACGAGACCATTGTCTTGCGCCATCCCTTCAAGTAGTCGCATTGGCGCCAGGCGCCATTTCCGGGAACCGGTACATATTTTGCAGGCGCCAAGCTTGCCAGTTTTTTTTATTTGATTGAATGCAGGAGAACATCATTAATACCGCAAAGCAGAAGAAAGAAAATCTCTCCGTCTTGGGGGATCTTCCCCCCCTGAGTATGGATGCGAAAAGCATCGTGGGAGATTTTCGCCGCTATTTCAGCCATACGCTGGGACGCGAGGTTTCCAAAGAATCCACCTATCAGATATATGCCTCGCTGGTGCTGGCGCTGCGCGACCGTCTGGTCGAGCGCTGGCGCAATACCCGCCTGGCTTACGCCGAAGCCGATTGCAAACGGACTTATTATCTTTCCCTGGAATTTTTGATGGGCCGTGCATTGGGTAACGCCATGCTGAACCTTGATGTTGATCCGCAGCTTGCCAAGGAGCTGAACAAGCTGGGAATCGAAATGGAGGCCATGGTCGAGCGCGAGCATGACGCCGGCTTGGGCAATGGCGGCCTCGGCCGTCTGGCGGCCTGCTTCCTGGATAGTTGCGCCACCTTGCAGCTTCCGGTCATGGGCTATGGCATCCGTTACGAGTACGGCATGTTCCGCCAAAAAATCGAAAACGGTAACCAGATGGAAGAGCCGGATCACTGGCTGCGCGATGGCAATCCCTGGGAAATCGAACGTCCCGAATGTGCGACCCGCGTCAAGTTCGGTGGCCACACCGAATACATCACGGATCAAAAGGGGCGTATGCATGTGCGCTGGGTGAATACGCATGACGTCATGGCGATGCCGCATGACATGCCGATTCCCGGCTATCGCAACGGTACCGTGAACACTCTGCGCTTGTGGCGCGCCGAGGCCACGGAAGAATTCGATCTGTCCGAATTCAACGCGGGCAGTTATACCGAAGCCGTGGCCGCGAAGAATGCTGCGGAACACATCACGATGGTGCTGTATCCCAACGATGCGAGTGAAAACGGCAAGGAGCTGCGCCTGCGTCAGCAATACTTCCTGGCCTCCGCCAGCTTGCAGGACGTGTTGCGCGGCTGGGTCGCGACCCACGGTCACGACTTCAGCCAGTTTGCGGAAAAGAACTGTTTCCAGTTGAACGACACCCATCCGACCTGCGCGGTGCCGGAGCTGATGCGCCTGCTGATGGACGAGCATGGTTTGGGCTGGGATCAGGCTTGGGCCATTACGACCCGCACGATGGCTTACACCAACCACACCCTCCTGCCGGAAGCGCTGGAAAAATGGTCGGTCAGCATGTTTGGCCGTTTGTTGCCGCGCTTGCTGGAAATCATTTGCGAGATCAATGCGCGCTTCATGGCCGAGGTTGCGCTGCTGTATCCGGGAGACATTGGGCGCCAGCGCCGCATGTCAATTATTGAAGAGGGGCATGATCGTCAGGTTCGCATGGCCTATCTGGCGGTTGTCGCCAGCTGTTCGGTGAATGGCGTGGCCGAGCTGCATTCACAGCTGTTAAAGCAGCACTTGTTCCACGATTTCTACGAAATGTGGCCGGAGAAATTCAACAACAAGACCAACGGCGTCACCCCGCGTCGCTGGCTGGCCTGGAGCAACCCTGCGCTCAGCCAGCTGATCGATGAGAAAATTGGCGAGGGTTGGCGGACGGAGCTTTCCGGGCTGAAAAACCTGTCCAGTTTTGCGGACGACGCAGCGTTCCAGGCGCGCTGGCACGCCGTAAAACAATCCAACAAACAGCGTTTGGCCGAAATGATCGAGCAGGATTGCGGCGTGACTTTCGATACCGCAGCCATTTTCGATGTGCAGGTAAAGCGCATTCACGAATACAAACGCCAGCTGCTGAATGTCCTGCATGTGATTCATCTGTACGACCGCATCAAGCGCGGCGATACGGCTGACTGGACGCCGCGCTGCGTGCTGATTGGCGGCAAGGCGGCGCCCGGTTACATGATGGCCAAGCGCATCATCAAGCTGGTCAATGCGGTCGCTCGCGTTGTGAACGGCGATCCGGCAACGAAGGGCAAGCTGCGCCTCGCTTTCCTGCCGGATTACCGGGTGAGCGCAATGGAAGTGATTTGCGCGGGCACGGATTTGTCGGAACAGGTTTCCACGGCGGGCAAGGAAGCTTCCGGCACGGGCAACATGAAATTCATGATGAATGGCGCGCTGACTATCGGTACGCTGGATGGCGCCAATATCGAAATCCGCGAGGAGGCGGGCGACGACAATTTCTTCCTGTTCGGTCTGACCGCAGAAGAGGTCGAATCCACCCGTGGCCATTACAGCCCCGGGGCCATTATCGATGGCGATGCGGATTTCCATCGCGTGATGGAATTGCTCAAGAGCGGGCACTTCAACCTGTTTGAGCCCGGCATCTTTGATCCGATCATTGGTGCCATCTACAGCCCGAATGATCCCTGGATGACAGCGGCCGACTTCCGCAGCTATGTGGATGCCCAGCAACGCGTGGCGCAGGCTTACAAGAATCGCGAGCACTGGACGCGCATGAGCATTCTCAATACGGCGGGGAGCGGAAAATTCTCCAGCGATCGCACGATCGAGGATTACAACCGGGAAATCTGGCACTTGCCGAAGATTAACCCCACCCGCTAATGAGTTGTTGCTGTTGAACAAAAAACCGCCGGCAAGCCGGCGGTTTTTTTATCCGGTCGTGTTTTCCGGGGTAAACAACTGGACTTGATCCCGGCCGCTTGCTTTTGCCTGATACATGGCAAAGTCTGCGTGCGCTTCCAGTTCAGGCTGATTTGCGCCGTGATCTGGATAAATCGCCACGCCCATGCTGGAGGAGATATTCAGCTGTTTGGCCGAAATTAGGAAAGGCCGATTTAGCGCCTCACGCACCTTGTTGGCGATGGCCAAAGCGTTTTCCGCTGAACCCACCTGTGGCAGTAACAGTACAAACTCATCACCGCCAATACGGCCCACGGTGTCAGATTCGCGGATACACAGACGTATGCGGGCGGCGACTTCTTTAAGCAGTAAATCGCCCACAGCATGCCCGTAGGTGTCATTGACCGGTTTGAATTTATCCAGATCGATGAAGACCAGCGCAAGTCGGGTTCGTTCTCGCCGTGCGGCGGCGAGGGCACGTTCTGCCATCTCCGAAAACAAAGAACGATTGGGCAAATCGGTCAGAGTGTCGTGCTGGGCCATGTGGCGAATTTTTTCTTCAGCCTGACGGCGTTCGGTAATGTCACGGCTCACACCGCGAATCTCGATACGCCCGGTTTTCGGATCAAGATTGTAGTGGTAAATGGTTTCCGCCCATACGGTGCCGCCGTCCTTGCGGGTTTTTTCCAGTTCAACGGTGAAATGATCGTTGCTGCTCAGGCGGCCTGCGCGCACTTCGGGCAGGTGTTCTGCAATCTGTTGGCACGAAGCGGCGTAGGATTTCGGGGTTAGGGCATCCTGCAGCGGCGCAGCCAGAACTTCTTCCGGGGTGTAGCCACGCATGGCCTGCACGGAAGGACTGGTGTAGGTGAAGCGCAACGTTTCCGGATCCAGCACCCAGACGACATCGCGCATGCTTTCTGTCAGGGTCTGGTATTTCTGATGGCTGACGTCCAGTTCTTTTTTGGCTTCATTCAGTTGTGCCAGACTCAGTTTTAGCCGGCGATTGGTCGTATGGATGAAGCTTGCGAAGCCGCCCAGAACGATGACGATGCCGAGGCTGCTCAGCAGGGTGGTGTAGAGCCAGGTCAAATCGCTTTTGGGATTGGGGTCATACAGAAAACCCTCGAGCGGGAAATCTTTCGGCAACATGCCAAGCTCGCCGTACACACTGACGATATGTTGCCAGCGTCCCGGATACATATAGCCGATGTCTACATGTTCCGGCTGGATCAGTTCGCGCATTTCCCGGGCTTCAAATTCCAGTTTGGCGCGTGGCTGGCTTTGCGAATAGTCTCTCAGAATCAGATCGATGATCTCATCCGGATGCTTCATGGCGTAGGTCCAGCCCTTGAGGCTGGCTTCGCGGAATGCCTTGACCAGATCAGGGTGCTCCTTCAGGAAGGATTCTGAAGTGAACAGGTTGTCTCCGTAAAAATCGATGCCGGCAGATCGCGGGGAAAAGACGCGATAGTTAAATCCGGCCTGATCCAGATAAAACGGCTGCACGCTGGAGTAGGCAAAAATGGCATCCGTGCGATTGCTCATGAAATCACGGATGTCATGACTTAACGGAATGGCCCGGTACTCTGAAGAGGAAATGCCTTCGCGTTGCAGATAGGCTTCGAGCTCTTCTGCCAACGGCTCGACCATGATGCGTTTGCCCGCCAGATCATGGATATTTCTGATGCCATTGGCAGGATTGGCAATCAGGACATAAGGCGAGTGCTGAAAAATTACCGCCAGAACCACCACTGGGGCGTGTGCATTGCGGTTAAGCAGCAAACTGCTGGAACCCGTGCCGAATTGCGCCCGGCCAGACACAACTTCCACGACGGCATCGTCACCGGGTTTGCCTTCACTGAACCGCACTTCCAGGCCGGCATCGCGGTAATAGCCTTGCGCCTTGGCAGCGTAATAACCCGCAAACTGAAAAGAGTGCGACCACTTCAGCTTCAGGGTAATCGGCTCCATGCCCCAGGCCTGCCCAGTCATGAAAAACAACAAAAGCAGAAGAAAAATGCGCGGTCTGAAAGTCATCGGTCCAGTTTTGCGTGCTTGGCGGCTAGGTTTAGCATCTCGAATGCTATCACAGACCAATCATCAAAGCCGCTTGTTGACCTTGACGATACCGGCGTCTTCATCGCTGGGTTTGGTGTCAAAGCCCAGGCGCGTCACCAGTTTGAGCATTTTGTGGTTGTTGCGCAGCACTTCCCCTTCGATGCGTGAAAGCCCGCTGGATCGCGCTGCTTCCATCAGCGAGGACATCAGTTTTTGCCCCAGACCCTTGCCTTGCATGGTGTCGGCGACGACGAGCGCAAACTCGCAGGAATCCGCGTCTGGATTGATGGCGTAGCGCGCCACACCGAGCTCGATTTCCTGGCCTTGTTCTTCGGTCACGGCAATCAGGGCCAGCTCGCGGCTGTAATCAATCTGGGTGAAGCGCACCAGCATGGTTTCGGTCAATTCCTGGATGCTGTTCATGAAGCGGAAATAGCGCGCTTCTTCGGACAGGTTGCGGACGAAACTTTGCACCAGCTCGGCGTCTTCAGGGCGAATCGGGCGTATCGTGATGTTGGTGCCATCGGCCAGTTGCCACTGGTTTACCAGATGGGTGGGATACGGGTAGATCGCCATGTGGGCATAGCGGTCGGCGCTGGGCTGGCGGAATTCCACCACGACGCGCGCGTCGGCGGCGAGGGCGCCGTGTTCGTCCAGAATCAGCGGATTGATGTCCATTTCCTTCAGCAGCGGCAGCTCGCACACCATTTCGGAAACGCGCAGCAGGACATCTTCCAGCGCGTCCATATTGGCCGGAGGCATGTTGCGGAAGGCGCCCAGCATTTTTGAAATGCGTGTGCCCTGAATCAGGTCCTTGACCAGGAAACGGTTCAGCGGCGGCAGGGTGACGGAACGATCGCCCATGACCTCTACCATGGTTCCGCCCGCGCCGAAGGTGATGACCGGCCCGAATACGGGGTCGCTGGTCACGCCGATCATCAGTTCACGTCCGTTCGGCTTGACGATCATGGGCTCGATGGAGATGCCGTCTATCGTGGCGTTGGGGCGATTGCGCTTCACGTTATCGATGATGTGCTGATAGGCCGCGCGCACTTCGGGGGCGTTGCGCAGGTTCAGCATGACGCCGCCGGCATCGCTCTTGTGGCTGATGTCGGGCGAATTGATTTTCATGGCCACCGGGAAGCCGAGTTGTTGGGCAATCAGCAGGGCCTCGTTGGGTGAATGCGCGATCATCGTGCGGGCGACATCGATGTGGAAAGCCGAGAGCAGTGCCTTCGATTCCATCTCGCTCAGCACCTTGCGATGTTCCTGCATGGCGCCTTCGATAATCAGGCGCGCGCTTTCGACGTCAGGCTCGACATGGTGCGACAGGGGGCCCGGCATCTGCATCAGCAGTTTCTGGTTGCGGTAATAATCCGACAAATGCGAAAACACTTCGACGGCCGGTTCCGGCGTGCGGAAATGCGGACGATGCGCACGGGCAAACGCCGCGCGGGCTTCGTTGACTTGCTCCTCGCCCATCCAGCAGGTCAGCAGCGGCTTGCTGTGGGTATTCGCCAGTTCGATCAGCGCCTGGGCGGACTCCAACGGCTTGGTCATGGCCTGCGGGGTCAGGATGGCGAGCACGCCGTCCACATTGCTGTCTTCGAGACAGGCCTTGACGGCGTGATGGTAACGGTCGGCCTGGGCGTCACCGATGATGTCGACCGGATTGCCGTGCGGCCAGTTGGGCGGCAGATACTGGTTCAGATATTCAATGGTCTCCGGCGAAAGTTCAGCCATCGCCAGACCCAGATCCGCCGCGCGGTCGGTGGCCATGACGCCCGGTCCGCCGCCATTGGTCACGATCGCCAAACGGTTGCCGACGGGGCGGAATCCGCAGGAGAGCGCCTTGGCCGCGGTAAACAACTGCGTGATGGTTTGCACGCGCACCACGCCGGCACGGCTGACGGCCGCGTCGAACACATCGTCCGCGCCGACCAGCGAAGCGGTATGCGACATGGCGGCTTTGGAGCCAGCCGCGTGGCGTCCGACCTTGACCAGAATCACCGGCTTGAAGCGCGCCGCTGCCCGCACGGCGCTCATGAAACTGCGCGCATTGCGGATGCCCTCGATGTAAAGCAGGATGCTGTGGGTTTCGGGATCGGAAATCAGGAAGTCGAGGATTTCGCCGAAATCCACATCGGTCGACGAGCCCATCGAAACGACGCTGGAAAATCCGACATCATTGCTGTGCGCCCAGTCGAGAATTGCCGTGCACAAGGCGCCGGATTGCGAGATGAAAGCGATATTGCCGCTGTTGGCGCCGCCCTTGTTGAAAGTGGCGTTCAGACCGATGCCCGGACGCATGATGCCGAGGCAGTTCGGCCCGATCAGGCGGATGTTGTAACGGCGGGCCATTTCGATGAGTTCGCGCTCCAGTGCAACCCCCTCCGGTCCGGCTTCGCCGAAGCCGGCGGTGATGATCACGGCTGCTTTTACGCCGTGGATCCCGCATTGCTCAATGATGCCCGGCACGGTGGCTGGCGGTGTGGCAATAACGGCCAGTTCCACGGTTTCGTCAATTTCCGCGAGACTGCGATAAGCCTGTTTGCCTTGCACTTCCGCGCTCTTGGGATTGATCGGGTACAGCCCGCCGCTGAACCCGCTTTCCAGCATGTTGTGGAACACGATTTGCCCGACGGCGTCCTGGCGGTCGGTTGCGCCGAATACGGCGACAGATTTCGGGGCGAATAATACGTTAAGGTAATGTTTGCTCATGATGAGGGGGTTTGATCGCAGAGTTTGATAGAGGGATAATCGCACGACATTATAACCTTTCACTAATATGCCGTATGCATACAGCCTACATTTCCCACGCCTTGTGTCTCAAGCACGACATGGGGCCGCATCATCCGGAATGTCCTGCCCGGATCCACGCCATTGAAGATCGCCTGATTGCGACCGGGCTCATGGATGTGCTGCAATATCACGAAGCGCCGGAAGCCACAGAAGAGCAATTGCTCCGGGTGCACGCGCCGGAATATTTGCAGCGCATTGCCGAGCTTGCGCCCAGCGAGGGCAGGGTAGCGCTCGATGGTGACACTTTGATGAATCCCTTCAGCCATGCCGCAGCGCTGCGTGCGGCCGGGGCGGTGGTGCAGGCCGTTGATCTGGTCATGCGTCATGAAGTGGAAAATGCCTTCTGCTGCGTGCGGCCGCCGGGGCATCACGCCGAACGTGCGCGCGGCATGGGATTTTGCATCTTCAATAACGTGGCGGTCGGCGCGGCTCACGCGCTGGCGGCGCATGGCTTGAACCGGGTCGCGATTGCGGATTTCGACGTGCACCATGGCAACGGCACCGAAGACATTTTCCGCGATGATCCGCGTGTCATGTTGTGCTCCACGTTCCAGCATCCGTTTTATCCCTATTCCGGCGCGGACAGCGGCAATGCCCATATCGTGAACGTGCCGCTTGCCGCCGGGACGACCGGCGAAGGTTTCCGCACGGCAATCGAGCAGCACTGGCTGCCGGCGCTGGAGGCTTTTCGCCCGGAGCTCATTTTGATTTCCGCCGGCTTTGATGCGCATCGCGACGATGACATGTCCATGCTGGGACTGGCGGATGGCGATTACGACTGGGTGACGGCAACGCTCATGGAGGTGGCCGCGCGTCACGCTGAAAAGCGCATCGTGTCCGTGCTGGAAGGCGGCTATGAATTGAATTCGCTGGCGCGCGCCGTGCTCGTTCACCTCAAGCGGCTGAGCGGTTTCTAAAGCTCCTGCAGCGCGAGTTGCAATGACTCGCGTTTTGCCGGTTGTGCGAGGGCGTTGCCGCTGATCCAGAAGACATCCTCGGCGCGTCCGCCCAGCGTGTTGATCTTGGCGCGGTGCACCCGGATGTCATGGCGGTCGAGCACAAGCGCCATCTGGGCCAGCAGGCCGGGGCGGTCGCCCAGCGTGAGCGACAAGCGGTAAAGCCCTTTGTGATCCGGCTGCAATTCAATTTCGGTGGACAGCGGAAAGTGTTTGAGCTGGCGGCTGATGCGGCCGCCGCTGCCCGGCGTCACCGGTTTGGCCTGAATGATTTGCTGCGCCAGTTCAAACTCGATATAGGTCATGAGATCACGGTAGGCGGTTTCAGTGTGCGTCGCCGCCAGCACCTGAAAGCTGTTGAGCGCATAGCCATGGCGGGTAGTGTGAATCTTGGCTTCGGCAATGGTGTAATTCAGGCGCGCGAAAAAATCGCAGATGCGCACAAACAGGCCGCGTTGATCGGGGCAGTAGACCATGACCTGCAAGCCCTCGCCGGCGCGGCTCAAACGGGTTTTCACTACGGGCTCTGCGCTATTCACGCGGCGCGTCAGCAGGCGCGTGTGCCAGGCGATTTCATGCGCTTCGTGATCCATGAAATAGTTGTCGTCCAGCTGCGCCCAGAGCAGGCGATAGGCTTCCGGCTCCAGCGCGTACAGATTCAGCTGGGCGGCTGCGTCGCGGCGGATTTCCTGCAGACGATCAACCGGCAAACTGCCCGAGAGATGGCGGCGGGCTGCGTTGAACAGGTCTTCCATGAGTTTGGCTTTCCAGGCATTCCAGACCTTGGGGCTGGTGCCGCGAATATCGGCCACTGTCAGCAGGTAAAGCGCGACCAGGTAACGCTCGTCGGGAATCACGGCCGTGAACCGGCGGATGACTTCGGGATCGGAAATGTCCTGTTTCTGGGCCGTCGCTGACAAGAGCAAATGATGTTCGACCAGCCAGGCCGCCAGCCGGGTGTCAGCTTCCGGCAACTGGTGCTGGCGGCAAAAGCGCAGGGCGTCCACTTTGCCGAGCTGCGAATGGTCGCCGCCACGCCCCTTGGCAATATCGTGAAACAGCCCGGCAAGGTAGAGCGCTTCCGGACGCGCGAATTCGCTCATCAGCCGATTGCAAAGCGGGTTTTCGTGCGCATGCTTTTCGAGCGTGAAACGCCGCAGATTGCGCACAACCATCAGGATATGTTCATCGACGGTATAGACATGAAACAGATCGTGCTGCATTTGTCCGACGATGCGGCCGAACGCAGGGATATAACGGCCCAGCAGGCCATATTGATTCATGCGGCGCAGGGCGTGGGTCTGGCCGCCGGGGGCGCGCAAGATTGCCATGAACAGGGCGTGATTTTCCGGGTCGCGCCGGAATCCGGCATCAATGTGTTTGCGGCAACGCCAGAGTGCACGCAAGGTGCGGGCGCTCGGATCGTGCAGCTCCGGATGGCGCTGCAACAGCAGCAGCAATTCCAGCATCGCGCCCGGCGTGTGTTCAAACAGGGATTCATCGCGGATGTCGAGCAAATCGCCGATGCGCCGGAAACGCGGATTCAGCACCTGCTGCTGCGGTTGTTCGGGAAACAAATATTCGCGCAAATTCTGAAGCAGGATGCTGTTGAACTGCCGCACCTGCTGGCGGATCAGGTAATAGCGCTGCATCAGGTGTTCGCTGGCGCGCCGGGTCTGCGTGTCGTGCAGCCCCAGTTCTGCGGCCAGCGCGGTCTGGAAATCGAACAGCAGCCGGTCTTCACGCCGGCCGGCGAGATAATGCAGACGGATACGCAGGTTTTTCAGCCAGGATTCCTGCCGTGCAATTTGCCGGGCTTCACCCGGAGCGATAAGCCCGGCTTGGGCAAGGCCGGACCAGGAGGTGCCCAAGCCTGCCGCCCGGGCCATCCAGCCGATGGTTTGCAGGTCGCGCAGTCCGCCTGGACTTTCCTTGAGGTTGGGCTCGAGGTTGTAATCGGCTTCGGCAAAACGCGCGTGACGGCGCGCTTGCTCCTGCGATTTTTTTATAAAGAATTGTTCTTTATCAATGCGCTGTAAAAATGTCTTTATAAAATCATCGAATTCTGTTTTGCCTCCGCACACCCGGCGGGATTCGAGCAGATTGGTTTCCACCGTAATATCAGCGGCTTCCTGCAGGCACTCGTCCACAGTGCGAACGCTGTGTCCGACATCGAGCCCGATGTCCCAAAGTGTTCCGATGAATTTTTGCAGTTTTTCCTGCGCGTGCGCATCAGGCGGCTGGGGCAATAACACCAGTAAATCGATGTCCGATTTTGGATAGAGTTCGGCGCGTCCGTAGCCGCCGACGGCGACCAGCACAAAATCTTCCGGCATGTGCAAATGCCGCCAGACCTGTTCAAGAAAACTGTCTACAAGCGCGCTGTGACGGGCCAGCAAACGGGCCGGCTGGCCATGTTGCAGGAAGCTTGCCTGAAGCGCTGCCCGGGCGTTGCGCAGTTCATCGCGCAGCCGGGAAAGGTCAAATTCAGTGGGCAGGGGGCGGGCAGCCATCGGAAACCGTCAGCACTTCAAAGCCGCTGTCCGTGACGAGTATCGTATGTTCGTATTGCGCCGACAGGCTGTGATCTTTGGTAACGACTGTCCAGCCGTCGCCCAGCTGCTTGATCGCCGCCTTGCCCGCGTTGATCATGGGTTCGATGGTGAAAGTCATGCCCGGTTCCAGGCGAATCCCGGTGCGCGGTTTGCCGTAGTGCAAGACCTGGGGTTCTTCATGAAAGCGCCGGCCGATGCCGTGGCCGCAGAATTCCCGCACCACGCTATAGCCCAGCGGTTCGACAAAACTTTGAATTGCATGCCCGATGTCCCCGAGATAAGCGCCGGGCTTTACGGCGCGAATGCCGCGCCACAAGGCGGCATAGGTGGCGTCGCACAGCCTGCGCGCCTGAATTGACGGCTCGCCGACCATGAACATGCGGCTGCTGTCGCCGTGCCAGCCATCCTTGATCACGGTCACGTCGATGTTGACGATGTCGCCGTTTTTGAGTGCCTTGTCGGCGGGGACGCCATGGCAGATCTGGTGATTGATCGAAGTGCAGATGGATTTTGGGTAGGGCGTATGGCCGTGCGGCGCGTAGTTGAGCGGCGCGGGTATCGCGTGCTGTACATCGACGATGTAGTCATGACAAAGCTTGTCCAGCGTATTGGTGGTGACGCCGGCTTTGACGTAAGGGGTGATGAAATCGAGCACTTCACTGGTCAGCCGACCGGCGATACGCATTTTTTCGATTTCCTGGGGTGTTCTGATCAATACGGACATGGGTTTAAGGGTATCCAGGTAGCGCGCCTTGGTGCATCAAGAAATGGCAGGGGCGCAGAATATCACGCGGGCAAATCCTGCTACAAACGGTCAGGCGGCGAAAAGGCCTGTGCTATGATGCGCGCCATTGCATGAATGGCGAGCGGCAAGGTTTTTGAGCTCCGCCACTGTGTGCAACACAAACAAAAAACGCACCGGAGGGTGCGTTATTGTCAATTCGATGGTGCCCAGGAGAAGACTCGAACTTCCACAGTGTTGCCACCGCTAGGACCTGAACCTAGTGCGTCTACCAATTCCGCCACCTGGGCATCGATTTGCGAAGGCGCGCAATTTAATAGTTATGGAATCTGTTGTCAATGAGTAAAAGAAAGAATCTGCGTTTGCAAGACCCGCATCTTGAACGCGAACGCGAGCAGTACGCCCATCCCTTGCCGAGCCGGGAGTTTGTCCTGCAGGTGCTGGCAGATCAGGGCGGGCCGGTGAGTGAAGAAGAGTTGTTCCAGTTGCTGCACATCGCAGCGCATGAAGAGGACTTGTTTGTCCGCCGCCTGCGTGCCATGGAACGTGACGGGCAGCTGATGCGCAACCGCAAGCGCGCGCTGTGCATTGTGGACAAGCTGGATCTGGTCAAGGGCAAGGTGCAGGGCCATCCGGACGGTTTTGGTTTCCTCATTCCCGAAGACGGCAGCGCCGACATGTTCCTCAGTGAAAAGGAAATGCACAAGGTGCTGCACGGCGACACCGTGATGGCGCGCCAGGTGGGCGTTGACCGTCGCGGGCGCCCCGAGGGCAAGATCGTGGAAGTGCTGGTTCGCGCCAACAGCCGGGTGGTCGGGCGGCTTTATGAAGAGCACGGTATCCAGTTTGTGGTGGCTGAAAACCGCCGCATTACCCAGGACATACTGGTGGCTGCCGGCGAGGGGGGCGGCGCCCAGGCCGGGCAGGTGGTGATTCTCGAAATTCTCAAGCAGCCGGACAAACACGCCCAGCCGATCGGCCGTATCGTCCAGGTGCTGGGAAATTATGCCGATCCCGGCATGGAAATCGAAATTGCCCTGCGCAAGCACGATCTGCCGCATGAGTTTCCCCCGGAAACGATTGCGCTGGCGGAAGGTTATGCGCCGGAAGTCAAGCCGCAGGACTGGGCCGGACGCGAAGAAATCCGCCAGTTGCCGCTGGTCACCATCGATGGTGAAACCGCGCGCGATTTTGATGACGCCGTGTACTGCGAACCGAATAAATCCGGCTATCGTCTGGTGGTGGCCATCGCCGATGTCAGCCACTATGTGCACTCGAACAATGCGTTGGATCGCGAGGCCATTTTGCGCGGCAATTCGGTGTATTTCCCGCGCCGGGTGATTCCCATGCTGCCGGAAGCGCTGTCGAACGGCTTGTGCTCTCTGAATCCGCGGGTCGAACGTTTGTGCATGGTCTGCGACATGCAGATCAGCAAATCCGGCAAGATCGGCAAATACCGCTTCTATCCGTCAGTGATGTTTTCCCGCGCGCGGCTCACCTACACCCAGGTTGCGGCCATGCTGGCCGATCCCGACGGCCCGGAAGCGCGCCAGTTCGCCGAAGTTTTGCCGCACATCCAGAACCTGTATGCGCTGTTCCAGAAACTGCTGCATGCGCGCGAGAAACGCGGCGCCATCGACTTTGAAACCGTCGAAACCCAGATGATTTTCAACGACCAGGGCAAGATCGAGCGCATCGTACCGGTCGTGCGCAACGATGCCCATCGTCTGATCGAGGAATGCATGCTGGCAGCCAATGTTTGCGCGGCGGATTTTCTGCATACCCATCATCATCCCGTGCTGTATCGCATTCACGAAGGGCCGACGCCGGAGAAACTGGAAGCGCTGCGCGAATTTCTCGGCGAATTCGGTCTGGCCTTGGGCGGCGGCGACGATCCCCAGGCCGGCGATTATTCACGCCTGCTCAAGCTGATCAAGGGGCGTCCGGATGCGGGGCTGCTGCAAACCGTAATGCTGCGTTCCCTGCGTCAGGCGCGCTACGAGCCGGAAAATGTCGGCCACTTCGGGCTGGGCTATGAGGCCTACACCCATTTCACTTCACCCATCCGGCGTTACCCGGATCTGCTCGTGCATCGCGCCATCAAGGCGGTGTTGCAAGGCAAGAAATACAAGCCTGCGGGCAAGTGGGCGGAGCTCGGCGAGCATTGCTCGATGACCGAGCGGCGAGCCGACGATGCCACCCGTGATGTCGAGGCCTGGCTCAAGTGTTTCTATATGCGCGAGCATCTTGGCAGTGTGTTCATGGGCACCGTATCGGCCGTGACCGGATTTGGCATGTTCGTTTCCCTCGACGATTTGTATGTAGAGGGGCTCGTCCATGTTTCCGAGCTGGGCAAGGATTACTTCCACTTCGATGCGGCTCGTCATCAGCTACTGGGTGAACGCACGGGGCAGCGTTACCGCCTCGGCGATCGCTTGCAGGTTCGCGTGGTGAAAGTGGACATGGAAAGCACCAAGGTGGATTTCGTGCTGCACCAGGAAACTGATGCCGTGACGCCGAAATCTGCGTCCAAAAAAGCTGCCGGCGGGAGGAAGAAACGTGGCTGAGTTGCGACTGATTTATGGCTTTCATGCCGTCACCTCCCGTATCCGCCAGAATCCGGATGGCGTGCTGGAGGTTTATTTGCAGGCACAACGCCAGGATCCGCGCATGCGTGACCTGATCAAGCTGGCCGAGAGTCATGGCGTGCGGGTCATCAGCGTGGATGCCAAACGCCTGGATGGCATGGCGGGCGGAACGCGCCATCAGGGCGTGGCGGCACGGGTGGATGCCTCGCGCCGCGTAGTGCATCTGGACGATGTGCTCGAAACGCTGGAAGAGCCACCCTTGCTGCTGGTGCTGGACGGCGTGCAGGATCCGCACAATCTCGGCGCCTGCCTGCGCAGTGCGGATGCTTTTGGCGTACATGCCGTCATCGCCCCGAAAGATCGCGCGGTCGGGATCAACGCGACCGTCGAAAAAGTGGCCTGCGGCGCGGCGGAAACCGTGCCTTACATCACGGTGACCAATCTAGCGCGCACCTTGCGCGAACTGAAGGAACGGGATATCTGGGTGGTCGGCGCTGCGGGCGAAGCCGAGCAGGATTTGCACGGTTTCCGTCATCCGGGTGCGTTGGCCTGGGTGCTGGGTGCGGAAGGCGAGGGCTTGCGTCGTCTGACGCGGGAAACCTGTGATGAGCTGGTGCGGATTCCGATGCTGGGCAGCGTGGAAAGCCTGAATGTTTCGGTCAGCGCCGGCGTCTGTCTGTTTGAAGCCCGGCGCCAAAGGGCCCTGGCTTAGCGCCGTTCCTTTTTCATGGCCTGTGCGACTTCGCGCTTGGCGTCGCGTTCGCGTTCGGTGGCGCGCTTGTCATGTTGTTTCTTGCCCTTGGCCAGACCGATTTCAAGTTTGATACGGCCGGCCTTGTAGTGCATGTCCAGCGGCATCAATGTGAAACCGGCGCGCTGCACCTTGCCGGCGAGTTTGTCGATTTCATGGGCATGCAGCAACAACTTGCGGGTGCGCGTGGCATCCGGATGAATATGGGTTGAAGCGGTGGCGAGCGGACTGATGTGCGCGCCGATTAGATACAGCGCACCGTCCTTGACGGTAATGTAGGCTTCCTTGAGTTGCACGCGCCCGGCACGGATGGCCTTAACCTCCCAGCCTTCGAGGACGAGCCCGGCTTCGTGTTTTTCCTCGATGAAATAGTCGTGGAAGGCTTTCTTGTTCTGGACGATGCTCATGAAACAGGTGAGTTTTGTGGTGTGTTGCGATATTCTACCAGCCTTTGAAACAGCGGCATTGGGCGCATGGCCATCGTAGAAAAATCGGTTCTGGTCCCGCATAGCGCGGAACAGATGTTCAATCTGGTTGATCGGGTAGAGGAATATCCTGACTTCCTGCCGTGGTGTGGGGGGGCTGGCGTGGTCGCTCTGGAAGGCAATACGGTTCATGCCACCGTGCATATTGACTATCACCACATCAGGCAGCATTTCACGACCGAAAACCAGCGCACGCCGCCCACGAAAATCGAAATGACTTTGCAGGATGGCCCGTTCCGCCATCTGGACGGCAGCTGGACATTCATTCCGCTGAACGAAGCTGCCTGTAAGATAGAATTTCGCCTGCACTACGAATTTTCCAGCAAATTGCTGGAAAAGCTGGTCGGGCCGGTTTTTCACTATATTGCCAACAGCTTTGTCGATGCCTTTATCCACCGAGCCGGGAAAATTTATACAACGTCATGACTGCACAGATTGAAATCGAACTGGTTTACGCCTTGCCGCATGAGCAGAGCTTGCTGCGGCACAAGGTCGCCGCAGGGACGACTGTGGCGCAGGCGATAGCGTCCAGCGGACTCTTGGAAAAATATCCGGAAATCGATCTCGCCACCAACAAGCTCGGGATTTTCGGCAAGCTGGCCAAAGCCGACACGGTGTTGCGCGAGAAGGATCGCATCGAGATTTATCGTCCGCTGATTGCCGACCCCAAGGAAGTCAGGCGCAAGCGCGCGGAAGAGGGCAAGGTCATGAAAAAGGGCGGCGGCGACGCCTGAACACTGTGCTGAATTACGATCTGCATTGTCATTCCACCATTTCCGACGGCACGCTGACGCCGGCGCGGCTGGTCGAACGTGCGGCGGGGCGTGGCGTGACGCTGCTCGCATTGACTGATCACGACGACACCGATGGTCTGGCGGAGGCGCGTGCGGCCGCCAAGCGTCACGACCTCGAATTTGTCGATGGCGTGGAGATTTCCGTCACCTGGCGCAAACATACCGTGCACGTCGTCGGCCTGGGCGTCGATCCGGCGCATCCGCAATTGGTGCAGGGTCTGGCCTCGGTACGCAGCGGCCGGGGCGAACGCGCGGAAAGAATGGCTGAATCGCTTGCCCGCGCCGGTATCGGCGGCGCGCTGGAAGGCGCTTACCGCCATGCGCCCAATCCGAACATGATAGGGCGTACGCATTTCGCCCGCTTTCTGGTCGAGTCCGGGCGTTGTCGCGATGTCAAAAGCGTGTTCAACCGTTTCCTGGCCCAGGGAAAACCGGGCTATGTCCCGCATCAGTGGGCATCGCTGGGCGATGCGGTGGGCTGGATACGCAGTAGCGGCGGGATGGCGGTGCTGGCACATCCCGGACGTTATATGTGCGGGCGGCACGGCATGGGCGGCAAGAGCATGCACGAGTTGCTGGCCGAGTTCGTGGCGCATGGCGGGGATGGTCTGGAAATCGTGACCAGCAGTCATACGCCCGCCCAGTATGCCGAGTTCGCGCGTTACGCCGCAGAATTTGGTCTGCTGGCTTCTTGCGGTTCGGATTTTCATGGCCCGGAAGAAAGCTATCGCGATCTGGGGCGTCTGCCTGATTTGCCGCTGGATTGCCGGCCGATATGGCAACACTGGGCTGCCGCTCCCATTCGAAAGGTCGCCTGATGTCACAATTTTTCAGTATTCATCCGGACAATCCCAATACCCGTCTGATCCGGCAGGCGGCGGCCATGCTGCGCGACGGCGCTGTGATCGTTTATCCCACGGATTCCGGCTATGCGCTGGGTTGCCATCTGGATGACAAGGCGGCGGTCACGCGGATCCGGCAAATTCGCGGGCTGGATGAAGATCACTACCTGACGTTGGTCTGTCGCGATCTGTCCGAAATCGCCCACTATTCCCGGGTGGATAACCGCATTTTCCGGCTGCTCAAGGCCAACACACCCGGCGGATACACCTTCATTCTCGAAGCGACGCGCGAAGTGCCGCGCCGCCTGCAACATCCCAAACGCAGCACGGTCGGCATTCGCGTGCCCAACCATCCGGTAGCGCTGGCCCTGCTGGAGGAGCTGGGCGAGCCGCTGCTGAGTTCCACGCTGATTTTGCCGGAAGCCAATTATCCGCTGACCGACGTCGATGAAATCCGGGCCCATCTGGAGCGGCAAGTGGACCTGATCATCGAAGGGGGCGTCGTGGGTATCGATCCCACCACCGTGATTGACCTGAGTGGCGAGGCCCCGCAATTGCTGCGGCGCGGCCTGGGCGATCCGGCGCCTTTCGGACTGGAAGGCTAGCGCGGTTATGGACCAAATTATCCAGACCATCAGCCTGGCTGCGATTCCGGTGCTGTTCGCCATCACCCTGCATGAAGCCGCGCACGGCTACGTCGCGCGCCATTTCGGTGACATGACGGCCTGGCAGCAGGGCCGCATCTCGCTTAATCCGCTGCGGCATATCGATCCGGTAGGGACGGTGCTGGTGCCGCTGGCAACGTTGCTGATCGGCGGCATTTTGTTCGGCTGGGCCAAACCGGTGCCGGTGAATTTCGCAGCGCTGCGACGGCCGAAGCAGGATATGCTCTGGGTCGCGATTGCCGGTCCGGCCTCGAATCTGGTCATGGCGCTGGGCTGGGGTTTGTTGTACAAGCTGGCTTGGCTGGCTCCCGACAGTTATTTTGCCGAGCCGCTTATGGGTATGGCGGAATGGGGCCTCAAGATCAACATTATTCTGATGCTGCTCAATCTGCTGCCGTTGCCGCCGCTGGATGGCGGACGCGTGGCGGTTAGCCTGCTCCCCCACCGGCAGGCTTGGCAGCTGTCGAAAATCGAGCCGTATGGCATGTTCATTCTGATTTTCATGGCGGTCACACCCGTGCTGGGCTGGATTTTGCTGCCGCTGGTGCGGCTGACGTATCAACTGCTTTCCGTATTGTTAGGGACGCGCTGATTAATTCCCGCAATTCCCGGTGATCTGAGAAAATGCCCCGACCCAATCTGGAGACACAAACCATGCAACGCAGCTTCAGCGATCTGGAGTACGCAGCGGTTAAGCGGGTTACT
>Ga0233425_10000165_pt1 | contig 170262 bp, 130 predicted proteins | sample Watercolumn_Towu_2_FD_181712 | JGI IMG/M metagenome (GOLD analysis project Ga0233425, IMG submission 181712) | Freshwater microbial communities from Lake Towuti, South Sulawesi, Indonesia - Watercolumn_Towuti2014_140_MG | ecosystem: Environmental > Aquatic > Freshwater > Lake | place...
TTTGCTGCCCCGCTAGGGCTCGAACCTAGACTTTTCTGATCCAGAGTCAGACGTGTTGCCAATTACACCACGGGGCATCGTGAACTTCCATGTTTCACCGGGTAACCCTGAGCGAGCGAATTTTGCGAGTCGAAGGGTTACACCACGGGGCAATCTAGAACTTCCACCGCACCCTTGCAGAGTCCCGAGCGAGTCCCGATGTTTTCTATCGGGACGAGTCGAGGGACACCACGGGGCAATATGCACTTTCAAAGAATCCGAGGTTGTGCTGAGCGAAGTCGAAGCACACCACGGGGCAATAAATATACGAAAACAGTCTTCCTTAGGCAAGTTCATTCCTCATCAGCGATTTTCAGGCTCATTTATCAATAATCTCGGAGCGGTGAGACGACAGTCCTATGCGTTCTCCCATCATCAGTGATGTAACAGCGGTACCTAAGCGCAAGTTTGCGCTCTGACTGTATGGTGTCCTTCCTGACTCGATCTTCTCACACCACTCCGTTCAATCGCGCACTGAGGCTTGTCTGTTCGGACTCGAGCTCTTCGCATTCTGCGCCGTCTCGGGAAACCGGTACTTCCATTAGGCGAGATATCACGCTCGAAAGCCTATCTCTCGAGCAAAGGAAGCACATGTTCAGCCAAGAACCCCCGTGTGAATGATTCTCATGCTGTACCTCGTCCGTGCTGACCCTGTTTTCTTGACTTTCGGACCACTATTTGGTATACTTTATGAGCAACTGAGCCAAAATTGGGGAATTCTACGGCTCGCCCCCCATTCCCGGCAATCTGGGCACCAATATGACAGGCCATCCGGGGGCAGGGAACAACTGAGACAATAGCTTAACTTGGAGCCTTGATCCCTTCGGCATTGATACTCCCGGTTTCACCATTCATTCTATCGAAACTCCCTCTGTTCGATACGTTCCAAAGACCAGCCTTTTCCCGTATTCTGCTTCCACCTGGACAACGATCCGTCTGTTGTGGGATATCGTTTTCGGGAAGGAAATGCTCTGTGGCTGCCCGGAATGATGAAGGGGAGTGTGTGCGCGTATGATCACTCGCTATGGCTACGACGTCTTCTTTACGGTCACCCTCATCTGCGTCGCTGCGATCGTCCTCTCACTTTGGCTGGTTGAGCCACGGATCATCAGGTACGGGATCGTCTTGATCTCAGCCGTTTTTCTCGCACTCACGGTGAATTTCTTTCGTGATCCTGAGAGAAAGACGCCTGCAGGCGAAAACTTCGTCATCGCACCGGCCGACGGGAAGATTATCGCCGTCAGAACGGTTAGCCAAAAAGATTATCTTGGCTCAGAGGCAATCCTTGTTAGCATCTTCATGTCGCCCCTGAATGTGCACGTGAACCGGAATCCAATCAGCGGAGCCGTCCAGCATCTACGGTACGTGCAGGGAGAGTATTTCGCGGCGTTCGAAGACAAGGCGTCCGAAAAGAACGAGCAGATGGTGATTGGTATCGAAGGGAAGCACGGGCGTGTCCTCTTTAAGCAAATCGCTGGCTTCGTTGCCCGCCGCATCGTTTGCACGCTGAAAGTCGGCGACACCGTGAAGGCCGGTGAAAGATTCGGAATGATAAAATTCGGCTCGCGGGTGGATGTTTTCATCCCGCTGACTGCTACGGTCCGCGCCAAGGTCGGCGACGTCACGGTCGCCGGGGAAACGGTGCTGGCAGAATTCCAGTAGTAATTGAAGAAACGACTATCCTCCAAGGTGGCCAAGACCTGGTAGAGGTACTCGAAGTGATCATCAAGGAAGCTGTATTCTTCTTGGCGTCATGCTTGTCCCGAAATGCATTTGTTCGGGGGCGGTTCGTTCCTTTGGAAACGGCAGGAATATGAAAATTACGAGAGCTGTTGTTCCAAGTCTCTTTACCGTGCTGAATGCGTTTTGCGGATTTCTTTCTATCATCAACGCACATCAGAACCGGATTGAACTGGCGGCCTGGTTCATCATCCTGGCCGGCGTCTTCGATTCGCTCGACGGCATCATGGCACGCATCACCCGCTCCTCCAGCCAGTTTGGCGTGGAGCTCGATTCGCTGTCCGATGTCGTCTCGTTCGGTGCGGCACCGTCGTTCCTTGTCTACCAGGCCCATCTCTCGACCCTGAACAGCCTCGGCGTCATCATCAGTTCCATGCCCCTCGTGTTCGGGGCGATCCGGCTTGCGCGTTTCAATGTGCAGTTGGTTGGATTCGAGAAGGACTACTTCAAAGGACTTCCGATTCCTATGCAAGCGATCACGGTGTGTGCGTTCCTTCTCCAGTACAGCACGGAACACTATGGCCTCAGCGGATGGACGGGTGGCGGTCTCGTTGCGCTCGTGATCGCGCTCTCTCTCCTGATGGTGAGCAAAGTCCGTTATGACACGCTGCCGAAATTCTCGCGGCGCGGCATCCGCGCACATCCCTGGCGAGCGCTGGCATTCTCGGTTGGCGCGGTGGTGGTTATCCTGTCGGCAGGAAAATACCTGTTCTTCGTGATGGTCGCCTTTATCGGGTTCGGAATTCTTCGGTCCCTCTATGAGTGGGTCCGCTCGCTGGGAACGAAGAACGAAAAGGAACCCGAGGAAGAGAGCGAAATCTCAAGCATCGACATCTAAGACGTGGGAGAAACGACTTGTATCATTCGAAAATCTTGGTGACATTGAGACAATCGATCCTCGACCCTCAGGGGAAGGCTGTTGAGCACGGAGTTCATTCGCTGGGATATGGAATGGTGAGCAACGTCCGCATCGGCAAGTATATTGAGCTGGATGTGGATGTGAGCACCCGCCAGGAAGCGGAAACGATCACTCGGGAAGTCAGCCAGAAGCTCCTGGCCAATCCGGTGATGGAAGACTTTAGCTTTACGATAGAAGAAAAGAGTTAATTGGTGAATGGTTAGTTGGTGAGGGTTCCAATACCTAATTAACCATTTAACAAATTGACCAACACGAATCCCCATGGCGCTCAAATTCGGCATCGTCGTATTCCCCGGCTCCAATTGCGACCACGATTCTCACTACGTGGCGCAGTCGGTTCTTGGACAAGAGGCCAGGCTCATCTGGCACAAGGAATCGTCTCTTGGAGATGTCGATTGCGTGATTCTTCCCGGCGGATTCTCATACGGCGACTATCTTCGGTGCGGGGCGCTTGCCCGTTTCTCGCCGATCATGAAGGATGTGGTCAGGTTCGCCAACAACGGGGGAACGGTGTTCGGAATCTGCAACGGATTCCAGATTCTTGTTGAGGCGGGACTCCTGCCCGGTGTGCTGCTTCGGAATCAGTCGCTGAAGTTCGTGTGCAAGTACGTTCATCTGAAAGTGGAAAACGCCTCCACGGTGTTCACCTCTCAGTGCAAACGGGGTGACGTTCTGGAAATCCCGATTGCACATGGGGACGGCAACTATTTTGCCGACAACGAGACGCTCAAACGTCTCGAAGACCGGAACCAGATTGTCTTTCGGTATTGTGATCCCTTGGGGCGGATCAGCGACGACGCGAACCCGAACGGCTCGCTCGGAAACATCGCCGGGATAGTGAATGAGGCAGGAAATGTCCTTGGCATGATGCCGCATCCCGAACGCGCATCCGACCCGGCTCTTCGACACACAGATGGTCGGAAACTGTTCGATTCGGTCGTCGAAAGTCTTGTTCATCAATCACAGCTTGCCTGAAAGGAGAGCGCGCGAGTATGAGTCTCGGTGCACCTGAAATAATACTTATTCTATTTGTCATTCTGATCTTCTTTGGCGCCAAGAAAATCCCCGAGCTCGCTCAGGGATTGGGGAAGGGATTGCGCGAGTTCCGCAAGGCTGCGCGCGAAATCCAGGACGATATCGAGAAAGACGTCAAGCAAATCGATCACAAGGATGAGCCAAAGAAACAAGGCTGATTTCTCCAGTAGATGACGAAACGGAGAGGCCGTTTGCCGACACTGCCCCGGTCTCTCCCTTCGCATACGACGGTCCTCCAGCATCAGGAATCGTTTCGCCGCAGTATCTCCTAAGGGATGAATTGTGCACTACGCGGCGCGACGGCCAACTCCAGCAGAACACTCCATCCCTCACATCAAACGGCGGTTGCGGGGCATGCCAATCCGGTGAAAACGTTCGACTCCATCAAAGCCGACCTGCAATCAGGAACCCTTACGTGTGAAGCCTTGACGCACGAGTACCTCGCGGCCATTGAGGCGAGCAAGGACCTGAACGCGTTCATTTCTGTTTTCCATGAGCACTCCCTCGAGCGGGCAAAAGCTGTCGATCGCAAGCTGGAGAATGGATCCGCTGGTCCGCTTGCTGGAATGGTCGTCTCCGTAAAAGACCTCATCGCTGTCGAAGGGGAGCGCGTGACGTGCGCTTCCAGAATCCTCGAGAACTTTGTTTCCCCGTACAATGCAACCGTCATCACACGCCTGCTCGATGCCGATGCTATTCTCATCGGCAAGACAAACATGGACGAGTTCGCGATGGGATCGTCAACTGAGAACTCCGCCTTTGGACGTGTGCGGCTTCCGCAGAACAAAGATCTGGTACCGGGCGGATCCAGCGGCGGCTCGGCCGTGGCGGTGAAGGCAGGCCTGTCGACAACGTCGCTTGGATCTGACACGGGCGGCTCGATCCGTCAACCGGCGTCCTTCACGGGTGTCGTAGGGCTCAAACCGACGTACGGCAGAGTTTCTCGCTACGGCCTCGTGGCATTTGCATCATCGTTTGACTGCATCGGCCCTTTCGCGCGCACCGCGAGAGATGCCGCAAGAGTGCTCCAGATTATTGCCGGTCATGATGAGCATGACTCCACCTCCGCCGCGATTCCGGTTCCCGATTACCTCCAGGAGATGACACGGGACATCCGCGGCCTCAACATCGGGGTGCCCAGGGAGTATTTCGGGGAAGGGCTCGATCCGCAGGTTCGCAAATCAATCGAACACGCCATCGACCAACTCAAAGCCGGCGGCGCAGAGATCAGGAATGTGAGCCTTCCACATACGGAGTTCACGATTGCGACCTACTACATTCTGGCAACTGCGGAGGCTTCGTCAAACCTTGCCCGGTATGATGGTGCCCGCTATGGCCACAGGGCTGAACAGGTCCGTGACCTGAACGAACTCTATGTGAAGTCGCGAAGCGAGGGATTTGGAGCCGAAGTCAAGCGGCGAATCATGCTCGGGACCTATGTGCTTTCCGCCGGTTATTACGATGCGTATTACAGAAAAGCACAAAAGGTCCGCAGACTGATCCAGGATGATTTCTTCACCGCGTTCCGTGACGTCGACTGTATTGTGACACCCACGGCTCCGACAACTGCGTTCCGGGCTGGAGAAAAGATGGACGATCCTCTTCAGATGTACCTCTCCGACATCTACACGACATCGGCTAATCTGGCGGGAATACCGGGGATCAGCGTCCCGTGCGGGACCGACAGCAGGGAACTCCCTATCGGATTGCAGATTCTGGGCCGCCAGTTCGATGAGGCAACGCTCCTGAAAGTTGCTGATTTTCTGGAAAGCGCTTGTTAACTTTGTTCACCTTGATTCAAAACCCCCATTTCTCACTCAACTGTGTTTGACCTATGAGCATACTTGTTGACAAAAACACGCGTCTCGTCGTGCAGGGAATTACGGGAGGCGAGGGAACGTTCCACACCAAGCAGATGATTGAATACGGAACGGAAGTTGTTGCCGGCGTCACCCCGGGTAAGGGTGGTACCACGTACCATGGGAACGAGAAGGATCAGTTCCCGCACCCAATCCCGGTGTACAACACAGTGGCGGAAGCGGTCGCAAAAGAAAAGGCGAACACCTCCGTCATCTTTGTCCCCGCGGGCGGAGCTGCTGATGCGATTCTCGAATCGGCTGATGCTGGCATTAAGCTGATCGTCGCGATCACCGAAGGGATTCCGGCGAGCGACATGGTGAGGGTCTACGACCGGTTGAAAGCAACCGGTGCGCGCATGATCGGACCGAACTGTCCGGGCATCATCTCCCCGGGGAAGTGCAAGGTCGGCATCATGCCTGGATTCATTCACAAGGCCGGCCGGATTGGACTCGTGTCGAGGAGTGGAACATTGACCTACGAAGCAGTCTGGCAATTGACCGAACGCGGCCTTGGGCAGTCGACCTGTATCGGAATCGGCGGCGATCCTGTCATCGGAACACGGTTCATCGATGCGGTGAAGCTGTTCAATGAAGATCCCGACACCGATGGCATTATTCTCATAGGCGAGATCGGAGGTACGGCCGAGGAGGAAGCGGCTGAGTATATCAAGAAGCACGTCAAGAAACCCGTAGTCGGATTCATCGCCGGCCAGACGGCTCCTCCGGGACGGCGCATGGGACATGCAGGCGCAATCATTTCGGGCGGCAAGGGGACTGCTGCCGAAAAGTTTGCGGCATTCCGAAAGGCAGGCATCCACGTTGCGGAAAGCCCTGCTTTGATCGGAGAAACAATGGCCGCCGCACTCAAAGGGTCGAAGAAAGCTGCAAAGAAGGCATCGAAGCCGGCGAAGAAAAAGTCCACGCGGGTGCGACGCGCTCCGCAACGTGCGAAGAAGAAATCATCGATCCGTAAGAAACGGAAGTAAGCTGTCGACATCACGGGAGTTTGTGCGCTGGCGGCGCGGAGCGCACGCATTTTCTTGATCCCGGATAACACGAGGACCTATTATGTGGGAAGAAAAACGAATCGGCATTGTTCGGGAAGTGACGAGCTCGTCCGTCACAGTCATGGTCGATGCCGAGGTCACTAACCTTTCGAAGAAAATCGGAACGAAGCAGTACTTCATCGGTCAGATCGGCACGTACGTGCTTATCCCGGTGGGACAACTGCTCGTCATGGGCATCGTGGCGCAGTTCAAGAAAGGGGACGTGTACGAGAACGAAAAGGTTGTCCAGCGGTACCTCATGGAAGTGACCCTGATCGGTACGCTTAAGAAGGGGAAATTCGAGAGCGGCGTTTCGGTTCTTCCGACGGTCGATATGATCGTCTATCTTCTTGAGGACAAGGACCTCAAAGCCGCGTTCTCGACCTTCCAGAAGTTCAACTTCTCCATCGGACAACTCTCGATGTTTGAGAGTGAGCGAGCGTACCTCGACCCGAATAAGTTTTTCGGCAAGCATCTGGCGGTGATGGGTTCGAGCGGGGCTGGAAAGTCGTGCACAGTCTCCTCACTCCTCCAGAAAGTGGTCACGCTTCCCGATACGAACATTGTCATCCTTGATATTCACAACGAGTACAAGAGCGCTTTCCCCGAGGGCTGTCAGCATTTCGACATTGCTGCGCTCGAACTTCCGTACTGGCTGATGAACTTTGAGGAAATGGTGGAGCTCTTCGTCGATCCCCGGGACGAGAATGGGACGACGATTGTCTCAACGCTGCAGGACCTCGTCTATGCCGGCAAGAAATCGAAGAACCAGCGCCTCGCCGGCATGCTGACGGTCGATACGCCTGTCTTCTTCGACATCAATGAAGTGCGGGCGCGAATGCAGTTCCTCGATACTGAAAAAATCACCGGGGGCGTCGGCGGATCAAAAGAGGGACCGCAATTCGGCAAGTTTACGCGCTTCCTCATGCGCCTCAACAGCATGCTGAATGACCCGCGCTATGCCTTCATGTTCAAGCCGCGCGTCTGCACGGACTCAGAATCGGCAAAGGGCCTCCTTACCATGATTTTCGGCCTCGACGGCAAGTCGAAGATCACAATCATGGATATGAGCGGAATCCCGTTCGACGTCGTCAATACGATCGTCGCGCTCATCGCCCGGATCGCATTTGACTTCAATTTCTGGAATCCGAATCGCCGGGAACTTCCGATCCTTCTCGTCCTTGAAGAGGCCCACAATTACCTCTCGATGGGCTCGAAAGGCTCGACCGCAGCACGCCTGACAGTCGAGCGGATCGCCAAAGAGGGGCGCAAGTATGGAGTCAGCGTCATGATCGTAAGCCAGCGTCCGGCCGAGATTTCTGAGACGATCCTTTCGCAATGCAACAATTTCGTTGTGTTACGGCTCCTGAATCCTGTGGATCAGGCCTACATTAAACGGCTGGTTCCCGAGACCTTCAGTGGGCTCGAGGCCGTCATTTCGACGCTCCGGCAGGGGGAGGCAATTATCGTCGGCGATTCGGCGCCAATGCCAATTCGGGTTCAGATCGATGCTCCAAATCCTCCTCCCGCAAGTTCAGACATCTACTTCTACGACAAGTGGAAGCAAAAAGGCTCGGAAACAAACGCGGACGATGTGATGGAGAGATGGTGGAACCAACACAAAACTTGACTATGAGGTTCTGGAATGTAAGACGGTAGACGCAAGTACTGGGATGGCGCTTTGGTGGTGAGACGGAAGACGAAAGACGTTACAACTTGGCGGGTGAACTGTAGACTCTGAACTTTGGACTCCAAACCCCTAACTCGAAACTCAGAACTCTAACACTCAAAACTCTCATCTATGGCCATCGAACGAACACTCGCGATCCTCAAACCCGACTGTGTGCGCAAAAACCTCCAGGGGGAGGTGATCGCCCGGATACAAAAAGCAGGATTCAGAATCCTGGCAATGAAGCAGATGCGGCTGACGAAAGAAATCGCCGGCGCTTTCTACGCTGTCCACAAAGGCCGACCATTTTATGATGGACTCGTAGAATTTATGACGAGCGGGCCGTGCATGCCGATTGCACTTCAGAAGGAACACGCAGTCGCTGATTTCCGCACACTCATCGGGGCAACAGATCCGAAGGAAGCGGCCGAAGGTACCGTCCGAAAGCTATTCGCCGACAATAAAGGCGAGAATATTGTGCATGGCTCTGATTCCCCGGAGAATGGAAAAATCGAAGTCGCCTTCTTCTTCTCTGAGAGCGAACTGGTCTGACATCTGCCAGTTCGTTCCCCACGCCTCCACCGGACCATACCTATGGCGCTCTCTCGCTGGCGAACACTGAACCGCAAGGAACTCTTCAAGAATCCATGGTGGGCCTACCGGCAGGATACGTTCATGATGCCGGATGGCGAAGTGGGGGAGTACTTCTACGTACACACAAATGGTTCAAGCCTGATCATACCGGTTCTCCAGAACGGGAAGATCATTCTCGTGAAGCAATACCGCTATCTCTGCGATCAGGAGAGCCTGGAGCTTCCTTGCGGCGGAGTGAAATCCGGGAGTGACTATGTCACGACCGCTGTACAGGAACTGGAGGAGGAGGCAGGCTATCGGTCTCTCGATCTGAAACAGGTCGGTCAGTTCAATCCCTTCAACGGAGTGACGAACGAGTTTTGCAGGGTGTACGTGGCTCGCAGCCTCGAGCACGTCGGCTCAAAGCCTGAACGGACTGAGGAGTTCGAGCACTTCGAACTTACCCCTCAGGAGATCGATGAACGGATTTGTTCCGGCGAAATCTGGGATGGGATGACCATCGCAGGCTGGAGCATCGGCCGATCGTTCGTTGGGTAACACCTCAAATTATTCCCAAACGTTTGTCTTCGATTGGATCTTGCATATGAAACGATTCCTCGTTCCTCTTCTCGCGTTCTGCCTCTGTTGCCTCACAACATCTCTCGCTCAGGTAAAGGTTGGTGCGGATCTTCTTCTCGAGAAACACTTCAAGCTCATCGAAGGAAAGCGAATCGGTCTCGTCACGAATCACTCAGCGCTTCTTTCCGATGGCCGGCACCTGGTCGATGTACTCCATGCCGATGCGCGTGTGAAGCTCGTTGCCCTGTTTGCTCCGGAGCACGGTGTACGCGGTGATGCCCCTGCGGGTGCAAAGATCCAAAACGAGGTGGATCCGAGAACGGGTGTCCCGGTCTACTCGCTCTACGGGGCGATCACCAAACCGACCGACGCGATGCTCAAGGACGTCGAGGTACTGCTCTTTGATATTCAGGATGTAGGCGTCCGGTTCTATACGTACCTCGGTACGCTATCCCTCGCAATGGAAGCCGCTGCAGAGAGGAAAATCCCGTATGTGGTTCTCGACAGGCCGAATCCGATCCGCGGAACGTGGGTGGAGGGATTCAATCGAGATGACTCGTTGCGATTCCGGATCGATGGAAGCCGATATCAGGCTGGCTGGCAGCCTATCGTCATTGCCCAGGGGATGACCGTCGGTGAGCTGGCCAATATGTTCAACTTGGAAGGCTGGCTCGAAGGCAGGGTCTGGGCGAACCTGACGGTCATCAAGTTGGAAGGATGGAAGAGGACGATGTGGTACGACCAGACCGGACTGAAAATCTGGGTGCCGCCATCACCGAACCTGCCGACGCTCGAGAGTTGTGTCGTCTATCCGGGCACCTGTCTGTTTGAAGGAGTGAATATTTCCGAAGGTCGCGGGACTGCGCGGCCATTCGAGTACATCGGGGCGCCGTTCATCAACGGGGACGACTGGGCGAAGGCGCTCAATGCATACAAGCTCAACGGTGTCACATTTGAGCCGGTGGAATTCACCCCGCGAAGCATCGAACACGTGGTCACGAATCCGAAGTACGAGGGGCAGAAGTGCGGAGGGGTCTTCGTGCGTGTCACCGACAGAGAGGTGTATGAGCCTGTGAAGGTGGCGGTGTATATGCTTGCATCCGTGAAGAAGCTTTATGGTGACAAGGTCAAATGGTCGCAGTCAAGAATCAACAGACTCTCCGGAACGCCGAAGCTCTCTCAGGCAATTGACAACGGTGTACCGCCGGGTGAGATTGTCCTTATGTGGAACAATGACGTCGAGAAGTTCCAGACAATTCGTATGAAGTACTTGATGTACTAGAAGCGGTCTCAAAAAGATTTTCCCTCTGTTGATGAGTTGTTGCCTTTGCGATTCTTGGCGTCTTGGCGGTTATATTCTAACCGCAAAGGCCGCCCGCCTGCCACCGTGAGACAACTAGGCGGGCAGGCAAAGAGGCGCTAAGTCGATTTTTGAGATGAGTTCTAACAAGAAGGAGACAGTAATGAAAACACCGATCTATCTGATACTCGTAGCTGCTCTTATCGTTGGGTGTGGAGCTCCGCAGGGAAAGGTGAAGACAGGCGCCGATTTGTTGCTTGAAAAGCATATCAAGCTGATCGAAGGAAAGCGGGTGGGGCTCGTCACCAACCATACTGCAGTGCTCTCGAACGGCAAGCACCTTGCCGATGCGATTCATGAGGACGGACGGGCAACGCTCGTGGCCCTGTTCGGACCGGAACATGGCGTCCGAGGCGATGCTCCCGCAGGGGATGAAATCACAGACACTGTTGATGCAAAGACGGGTGTGCCTGCATATTCGCTCTACGGTACCATCAACAAACCGACAAAGGAAATGCTGAAGAATGTTGATGTGCTCATCTACGACATCCAGGACGTCGGCGTAAGGTTTTACACTTATATCAGCACGCTCTCGTACGCCATGGAAGCCGCGGCGGAGAACAATATCCCGTACATCGTGCTCGACCGGCCGAATCCGATTCGGGGAACCTGGGTCGAGGGGTTTGTCCGGGAAGACTCGCTCTCCTCTTTTGTCGGGCTCCATCCCATCACGATCGCGACGGGCATGACGATCGGCGAACTTGCGACGATGTATAACAACGAGGGTTGGCTGAAAGATGGGATCAAGGCGAATCTCCAGGTGGTGAAGATGGAAGGATGGACGAGAACCACGTGGTATGACCAGACAGGCCTGAAGTGGCTCCCGCCGTCGCCCAATATCCCGACGTTGGAGACTGCCGTCCTCTATCCGGGCACCTGTCTCTTTGAAGGTGTCAACATCTCGGAAGGACGCGGAACGATGAAGCCGTTCGAAAATGTCGGTGCTCCATACATCGACGGAGCTGCCTGGGCGAATGAGCTCAATGGGATGGGTCTCAAGGGCGTCACGTTTGAGGCGACAGAATTCACGCCGAAGAGCATCGCCAATATGGCGACGAGACCAAAGCGTCTCAATGAAAAGTGCGGCGGCGTGCTCGTGAAGATAACGGACCGGGAGATCCTGGAGCCCGTGAAGGTTGGAGTTGCGATGCTCGTGTCTGCGAAAAAGCTGTATCCTGATAGCCTGAAGTGGCGCGAGCGTTCGATTGACAGGCTTTCAGGCACTCCGAAATTCAGACAGGCAGTTGATGCCGGGAAGAACACCGACGAGATCGTGGAGATGTGGAAGGGAGATGTCGAAAAGTTCAAAACGGTGCGCGCGAAACACTTGCTCTATTGATCTGCAGTCCCGGGTAGCCCGACAGGTCCAAGCGACCTGTCGGGTGCTGCCCCTCTGGTCTACTTCGTCAATCCCATCCCGTACTTCATTCTCTCCGACACTGTTACCGGCAGTTTACCCTTGAACGGAACCTTGCCGTAAAGCGCTTCGGCCATGGCGTCTTGAAGAGCTTTGGCATTGTCGTATGCACACACATAGGCGGGAATCTCTGGTACCGAAGCGCCAATATAGGGATTCCCGAATGACACGAGCGTTGTTTTCGGGTTGGTTTTCATCAGCGACTTGAGAAACATCGTGTGTGCCGGCGGTAATGTGACCGTGCCGCTGCTCAGCACAATTTTCACATACGCCGCGACCACAACGACATCCGCTTCCTTTGCCATCGCCAGCGCTTTCGTAACTTCTTCGTCTCTGAGCGAGTCGCTCAACTTCAGCTCGGCGATATTGCCCGACTGCTTTCGCAACTCGTCAGGAAATGAAACCAGGCCGCGCGAAACCATCGAGTTCCCTTCCTTGTTGCTCATCGTCAGCACCAGCACGTTCTGCGTCGGCTTGAGCGGGATGATCCTGCCGTCGTTCTTGGCGAGCGTCAGACATTGAGTTGCGATTGCCTTGGCCTCGTTGTAGTTCGCTTCCGTCCCCACCAGCGAAGGAATCTTGCCAGGGTCCACGAGGCGTTGTGTGTGGAGTCCAACGCGCGTCTTGGCGCGAAGGATTCTCTTTACGGATTCATCGATGCGTTGCTGTGTGATCCGGCCTTCGTCAACGGCGCGCCGGACCGCCTCGATCCCCTTGGCGAGATCTCCGGGGAAGAGGATAATATCACAGCCTGCCTGGATGGCTTTCACAGTGGCGACATCGAACGGATAGTTTTTCGTTATGCCGCCCATGACCATCGCGTCCGTGAAGATGATGCCGTCGAATTTCAGCTCGTCGCGGAGGAGCGTGGTCATGACGTTCTTTGAAAGCGTGGCAGGAACAGTGTCCATATCGACAGCTTCGATCCAGAGATGGGCACTCATGATGCTCGATGGCGCCGCGTTCTTCAATACGGCTTTGTACGGATACAGCTCGACCGTCTCGAACACGGAGGGCGAACTCGTAACGACCCCAAGCTCTGCATGGGTGTCGATCGACGTGTTGCCGTGACCGGGAAAGTGCTTTCCTGTCGCCAGTAGGCCATTCTCCTGATACCCTTTGATGGCTGCGGTGCCGAGCGTACCGACAAGGTGCGGATTCTCGCCGTACGACCGAGTGTTGATGACCGGATTGTCCGGATTGTTGTTCACATCAAGCACGGGAGCATAGTTGAGGTGGACGCCAATGGCACGTGCTTCTCTTGCTGTGAGTTGTGCGGCGCGGTAGGCTGCCTTGGCATCGCGCGATGCTCCAAGTGCCATATTGATCGGCAGGTCCGTCGCACCGTCGATGTAGGTGCCTGCTCCTTTCTCAAAATCCACCGTCACGAGAAGCGGAAATCTAGAGGCCTCCTGAAGAGTATTGAGCTCGGCAGCGATCTTCGCTGCTTCTGTGCGTGAAAACCAGATCCCTCCGATATTGTGGCTCTTGATCCACTCCGTCGTCTTCTGGACGTCCGAATGCACCGGCACGAACAGCTGTCCGATCTTTTCGTCCAGCGTCATCGACGTGAGTGTGCGGTCCACCCACGCATGATCAACTCGAAGGAGCTGACCGAACGCCGCGGTGCTAACAAATGCAAGACAGACAATAAGGTTCTTCATGGCGTTTCGTCACCTTGTTGTGGAATGTCATGTTGTCGCAAGAGCTTGCTTCAAATCGTCGATGATGTCATCCAGATCCTCGATGCCGACAGAGATCCTCACGAGGCCGTCGGTGACGCCGATTCGTTGCCGCTCTTCAGGTGGAACGGACGCATGGGTCATCGTCGCCGGATGAGAGATGAGCGATTCAACTCCGCCCAGGCTTTCTGCAAGCGCACAGAGACGGACCGACTTGAGGAACTTCTTCGCCTTGTCCAGGCTCCCCAGGTCAAATGAGATGATTCCCCCAAATCCTCTCATTTGCTTCCGGGCAAGCCAATGTTGGGGATGGCCTACCAGTCCGGGGTAGTGAACCTTCTTGATCTTGCGATGTGTGTTCAGGAACGCCGCTACCTCGATTGCGTTTGCATCGTGGCGTGCCATTCGTACAGCCAGTGTCTTGATGCCTCGAATGCACATCCACGCTTCGAACGGGCTCATGATTCCGCCCACAGATTTCTGAATGAATCTCAGGCGCTCAGCAATCTTCGCGTCGTTGACGACGACCAGTCCGCCAAGCATGTCACTATGACCGTTCAGATATTTTGTGGCGCTGTGAAGGACGATGTCGATGCCGAGATCAAGCGGGTTTTGCAGGTATGGGGTCGCGAACGTGTTGTCGACCGCTGTCAGTACTTTGCGCGATTTCGCCAGCTTGGCGATCGCGCGGAGATCCGTAATCTCCATCGTTGGATTCGTCGGTGTCTCGATGAACATCAATCGTGTGGTTGGACGAATCGATTCCTTTACGGACTGTATCTCCGTGGTATCGACGAAGTCAAATTTCAGCCCGAAATCTTCAAGGACAAGCCGAGCGAGCCGGTAGGTTCCGCCATAGACATTCCGGGAAACGACCACATGGTCGCCTGCCTTCAGAAGGTGGAAAACCGCCGCTTCGGCAGCCATCCCCGACGCAAACGCCATCCCGTGCTTGCCGTTTTCAAGGGCGGCGATGTTCTTTTCCAGCACCGTCCGGGTCGGATTGGCGACGCGGGAGTAAACGTATCCCTTGTCCTTCCCAAGTTCCTCCTGCAAAAACGTCGACGTAAGGTGAATTGGCGTCATGAGCGAGCCGGTTGTTGGATCTGCCTCGATGCCGGCGTGTATGGCCTTTGTGGAAAAACCCATTGGTTTCCTTTCCATTGGGGGGGTCGATGGGGCGGGATTGGTGAGTATTCTGCCTTTTTCCATTCGATATTGATGGAAAAGTGCAGAAATATAGCACAAAACGTACGGAAAAGAAATTTCGGGGCTTTCAATTCGGAGCTTGATATGTATCTGTTGGTTGGCAGACCCAACCCGCGCGCAAGTCGGTAACGGGAATTGTCTTGACATTGGGACTACTTTTCAGTATAATTTTTGCCCGATTTTGGCACAAAATGGGGTGATTTCAATCAAAAATGTGAGAATTTTGTAGGAATTTATGGCGACAACTGCTGATTTCAGAATTGGAATGGTCATCCGGTTCAATGGTGAACTTCACCGGATCGATGAGTACATCCATAGGACCCCCGGGAATCTCCGGGCTTTCGTTCAGGCAAAGCTGAGAAATCTTAAGACAGGTAGAGTGACAGAAAGTCGGTTCCGTTCGGGAGAGGAAGTCGACGAAGTGCGGCTCGAGCAGAAAGAGTTTACGTACCTGTACCATGATGGGGCAAGCTACCAGTTCATGGACAAGGAATCGTATGAACAAATGCCCGTGTCGGAAATTGTTTTGGGAGACGGATCCAGATTCCTGAAGGAAGGAGAGACCGTCCAGCTGATGATGGTGGGGATGGACATCGTGGCGTGCGAGATACCTTTCAACGTAGAGCTCAAGGTCGTGGAGACTGTTCCCGGTGTGAAGGGAGACACTGCGACTGGAGCGACGAAGCCGGCGAAGGTCGAGACTGGCGCCATGGTCAATGTGCCCTTGTTTATCAATGAGGGGGACGTGATCCGGGTAGATACACGCACGGGACAATACCTGGAACGCGCAAAAAACTGATATGAACGGCGGAGGATCTTCTCCCCGGCCGTTTGGGGAAACGAAAGGGCTCTAAAGCCCTCGTCCTTCACACCATCAATGAGACATTCATGGATCTTGCATACATCAAGAAGGTCATCAAGCTTATAGAGAAAAGCGAAGTTGATGAGATAGAAATTGAAGAGGAAGGAAAGAAGATACGGGTTGCCAAGAGCCGCAATACGCAAGCTCAGTACATCGTCCCGATGCCACCTCAGGTACTTGGTGGCTATCCTCCTTCAATGCAAGCCCCGGCCGGCGCACCCACGCCGGCATCCTCACCCGGACCACAACAGTCCCAAGCCGCGGCAAAACCTGAGTCCAAACTGCACGAAGTCCGCTCTCCTATCGTTGGCACCTTCTACAGGGCGCCTGCGCCAGACGCTGAGCCATATGTTGAGATCGGCCAGGCTGTCAGCGTGGGTTCGGTGCTCTGCATCGTCGAAGCGATGAAGCTCATGAACGAGATCGAGTCGGATGTTCCGGGCAAGGTGGTACAGGTTTTGGTGGAGAACGGAAAACCTGTGGAGTACAACCAGGTTCTGTTCATGATCGAGAAGGCCTGACGACTCCGCTGTGGTCGTTTTCCTTCTCTCACAACTCGGTCCCCATACAAAGGAATACTCTTGTTCAAGAAAGTCCTCATAGCAAACCGCGGCGAAATTGCACTGCGCGTCATTCGTGCATGCCGTGAGCTGGGCATCAAGACCGTGGCGGTGTATTCCGAAGCGGACCGTTATTCGCTACATGTTCGCTTTGCTGACGAAGCTGTTTGCATTGGTCCCCCAGCGAGCAAGGAGAGCTACCTCAGCATTCCCCGTCTCATTGCGGCGGCGGAAGTCACGAACGCAGATGCCATCCACCCCGGGTACGGTTTTCTTTCCGAGAACGCGAGTTTTGCCGAAATTTGTGCCACTTCCGGCCTGACCTTTATTGGCCCGGATCCTTCATCGATCATGGCCATGGGTGACAAGGCGCTCGCCAAGGAGACCATGCGGAAAGCCGGCGTCCCGGTTGTCCCGGGGAGCGACGGAGTGGTCTCCGACTACAATGATGTGAAGCGGATCGCGGGAGAGATCGGCTACCCGGTCATCATCAAGGCGACTGCGGGAGGCGGAGGACGTGGGATGCGCATCGTGCGCGATCCGGGAGATCTCGAAAACGCATACCGGACGGCAAGCCACGAAGCGGAGAAGGCATTTGGAAATCCTTCTGTGTATATTGAAAAGTATCTCGAGCAGCCGCGCCACGTCGAGATCCAGATCATGGGTGACCTCCATGGCAACGTCGTTCACTACGGGGAGCGTGACTGTTCGATTCAGCGTCGGCATCAGAAACTCGTGGAGGAATCTCCGTCGCCGGCGATGACGCCGGAGTTGCGCGAGGCGATGGGGGCAGCGGCAATCAAAGGCGCCAAGGGTGTTCAGTATCACGGTGCGGGCACGATCGAGTTCCTTCTCGACGAAGAGAAGAACTTCTACTTCATGGAGATGAACACCAGGATTCAGGTGGAGCATCCTGTGACGGAAGAGGTGATGGGATGTGATCTCCTGAAGCTGCAGATCGAGGTCGCTGCCGGCGAACGTCTGAAGAAGTTGAAGGCGAAGCCGGAGTGGCATGCGATGGAGTGTCGCATCAACGCCGAGGACCCGACGCACGACTTCCGCCCGTCGCCGGGCAAGATTGTCAGTTTTCATATGCCGGGCGGCTTTGGTGTACGGGTGGACACGCACGCATACGACGGCTACGAGATCCCCCCGTATTATGACTCGTTGGTCGCAAAGCTCATCGTGAAGGCAAAAACACGGGAAGAAGTCGTTGAGAAAATGCATCACGCGCTCGACGAGTTCATCATCGAAGGAATTCACACGACAATCCCGTTCCACAAGAAGCTCATGAAGAACGAGCAATTCCGGAGCGGGGAGTTTGATACAAAGTTCATTGAACAGTTCGATTTCAAGAAATAACGGCACGGCGCACACCATGCCGGGATCTCCGGCGGCCGTGACGGAAACACCTATTCACCTAGAAAAAGACCAGGCGAGGATAGAATGACCTTCCCAGAGAACCTCAGGTACACCAATGATCATGAGTGGATTCGGGTTGAGGGTGAATTTGGATGGGTTGGGATTACCGAGTACGCCCAAGGCGAGCTCGGCGACATTGTGTTCGTGGAACTTCCCTCTCTCGGAACGAAAGTGCAGCAGGGAAAATCATTCGGCACGATTGAAGCAGTCAAGGCAGTCTCGGATCTCTTTGCTCCGGTGTCAGGAGAAGTGGTAGAAATCAACAAAGATATCCAGTCCGCACCCGATGCGATCAACAAAGAACCATACGGCAAAGGGTGGATGATCAAGATGAAGATCGGAAACGCTGCCGAGATTGCATCCCTGCTCGACGTTGGAGCATATAAAGAGCTCGTCGCGAAGTAGCAACATCCATCACAGGCGCGGGTACATGATGCATTCGCAACCCGCGAATTAGTCGCAAGTTCGGATTCTGCGCGGGGCGCCCGCGCAAGAATCCTTGTGAGATCCGTCATGGACTCTGCGGTACCGTTGATCCCTCTATGATGATTCCGGCTGACGCAAAATCGGTGGTGGGAGGGTATTGGAGACTCAGCCGATCACAGCGCGCGCTCGTGTCCGCTCTCGCCGTTGTTTTGATTCCAGCCTGTCTCGCCCTCGCGTATCTCCTGTCAGATATTTGGTACGTCAATCAGACGAAAGAGAAGGAATTCTCTGCTGCCGCTGCGCGCGATACACTCCTCCTGTCGAGCTATGATGCCGCAGTGAAGGTCTTCTCCCTCGCGCAAGCTGCTTACATGACTCCCTCGTTGAGAGACTCCCTTCGTCCGGAATTTGAAACGTCTGTCACCTTGTTGCGCACCATGGCTTCACTCTATGTTAGCTATCTCACCGATGCCCCTCCTGAAGAACGCACGGACCTCCTTCAAGCGTTCAACCGCCTCTGGACCAGGATCGACGGCCTTGTGGCGCGGTCGGAGAGAGTGTTCACGACAGGCTCCTCGGGTTCTGCAGGGGCACTCCTCCCAAACAATGCTGCCAGCCTTGTCGGATCCCCGAGCGCGTTCTTCAGTTCAATGCGCCTCGAGCTTGACCACGTCATGCGGGCGGAGATGATGGTCCATCTCCGTCTTGTCGGCCATCTGCGTGCCGAGTTGGAACGGACAACGATCCGCGGATTCATCGTCGCCCTTGTTCTCTTCAGCGTGGGTACCGTGCTCGCAATCCTCATCCTGCGCCGCAACCGCCTGAGCGAGCGGCGCCGTCGACGCTACGAAACAGTGCTTGAGGCGTCCCTCAATCCCATTGAGCTGGTCGACCGTGAGGGACGTGTGACGTACGTGAATCCGGCGTTTGAACGAATGATGGGACTTGATGCGAAGGATCTCATTGGAACGAATCTGTTTGAGCACGTTGAGACTGCACACGTTTCTCGGAGCGCAACCGAAATATGGAGAGAAGCCGCCCGGGAACTGGAAGCGAGCAAGGCGTGGACGGGTGAAGTGAAAGTCCGAAGGGAGGGGAAGCCTTCACAGACAACCCTTCTCATCATCTCGCCGGTGCTCAACGTCGACGGAGGGTTCCTGGAAGCGGTTGGCATTCATCACGACGTCACAGAGCGGCGGGAGCTCGCCAGGAAGTTTGAAGAGACCGAGGAGAAATATCACAGTATTGTCGAGGGCTCACTTGATGGCATTACGATCATCCAGAACGGCACCCTCGTGTTCGCGAATGATTCCTCGGCCAAGATCTTCGGGTACGATTCCGCCGATCAGATGCAGGGAAGTAAGTACATCGATATTGTCGCACCGTCGAACCGCTTCATGGTAATCGAGGAATACGAGGGGAAGACAGCGGGAGAGGATCTGTTGCGCAACTTCGAAATGAAGGGCTTGACGAGGCAAGGCAAGGTGGTCGATCTTGAAATGAACGCGAGGCTCGTCTCCTGGAACGGTCGTTTGGCTGTGCAGGCTTCGTTCCGCGACATCACGAAACGGAAGGCTCTCGAGCGTGAGCAGGCCCTGTGGCTCTGGGAGCAGGAGACGATGAGCACGATCGATCGCAAGCTCGTTTCCAGCGTCAATTTGCAGGTCGTTCTTGACGCCATCTCCTTCCATGCGAAAGCCCTTACTCGAGCAGACTGGGCGGGCGTCGTCATGGTAGATGCAGAGTTGAATCAGGCGCGATGGCGATCGGTGATCGGTAATAGGATCCCTGTTCCCGCCGATCCCATTCAACTTCAGAATGAGCAAATGGCATCGGCGCGCTCGATGGAACACGTGGTTCTGAAGAACATGGGAGATCTGCCCGTCGATAATCTGACTCTTCCCTTTCAGGGTGAAGGGATTTTGTCAGCGGCCAGATTCCCGCTTATTGTGGAGCAAGAGGCGCGTGGTCAGCTCGTTGTTGGATATAGACGGCAACACGATTTTGCCCAGCGCGAAATCCGCCTGCTCACGTCGCTGGCAGAAAAGTCATCGATCGCGTTGGCGAACGCACAGATCTACGACAACCTGCTCTCGCGGGAGCGTGACCTCGAACAGCTGTCGGGTGCCCGGGTGATGGCTCAGGAAGAAGAGCGGCGGCGGATTGCCCGGGAGATTCACGACAGCTTGGGTCAGATGCTTACGGCAATCAAGTTCAACGTGGAAATCCTCGAAGACGCGGCGGAACTCCAGTCGGAAGAAGAACGCCGGCGGGTGGCTGACATCAAGTCTCTGCTGGACACCGCAATGGCGGAGGCAAGAGAAATCTCGTATAATCTGATGCCAAGCGTTCTTTTGGACTTTGGACTGGTGCCTGCGCTGCAGTTTCTCGGAGACCAATTCCAGAAGCGGAATGAGCTCCGCGTACAGGTGCACACGCGCGGAGTTGAGGGACGGCTCGATACGGCCATCGAGATCGGGTTGTACAGGATCGCCCAGGAGGCCCTGAACAATATCGCGAAACATGCCGAGGCCCATGAAGTGAATGTGCAGCTCATCGGCGACTCAGATGCAATCCGGCTTCTCATTGATGATGATGGCAAAGGTTTCCACGTCGGCCGGACTGAAGCAGGACCAAGTCAGCGGCGCGGAATGGGGCTTGTGGGAATGCGGGAGCGGGCTGCGTCGTTCAACGGGGTGTTCGTTCTGGACTCCCAGCCAGGCCGCGGCACAGAGATCATTGTCGAAATACCGAGGGTGGTGCAGAATGTCAACGGATAAGATCCGCGTCCTTCTCGCAGATGATCACACGTTGCTCCGGAGCGGCATTGTTACGTTGCTGCAGAGCAGCAAAGACATCCAGATCGTCGGTGAAGCAGGTGACGGTGATGAAGCGATACGAAAAGCCGGCGAACTCCATCCGGATGTTGTCGTCATTGATCTCTCCATGCCAAAAATATCAGGCATTGAGGCGACAAAAATCCTGAAACGCAAATTTCCGGAGATGCGAGTGCTGGTGCTGACGATGCATGAAAACGAGGAGTACGTCTTTCAGATCCTCAAATCGGGAGCATCGGGATATGTGCTGAAGAGCGCTGGAAAGGAAGAGCTGAGTGCCGCGATCAAGGCGGCTGCGAAAGGAGAGAAGTTTTTCAGCCCAAGGATCTCACAGTTGATGGCGGATGGCTACGTACGACGGATTGAGCAGGAGTCAGGAGAGAGCGAGCGTGCGAATGTGCCGCTGACGAGGCGCGAACGCGAAATCCTGGCCCTTGTCGCAAAAGGATTGACCAATCAACAGATTGCCGACCAGCTCTACATCAGCCCCCGGACAGTCGATACTCATCGAACAAACATGATGCAAAAGCTCGACATCCACGATGTCGCAAACCTGGTTCGGTATGCCATCGAACATGGCATCACACCTGAAGGAGACGGACTGACGCCAAAAGCGTAGCCGACGTCCTCCTTTCAGTCTCCCTGTCGTTTTTCGGCCATCTTGTACTTCTTCATGAGGCGGTACATCGTTGCCCTGCCGATCTTCAGCTTGCGGGCGGCCTCCACAATGTTCCCGTTCGTTGCGGTCAGTGCCTGTCGCAGACTCTCCTCTTTCATCTTGTCCATGGACCTGACGTGATCCGACCCGAGAGAAAGAGGGGACCCGGCCTGAGCGTCATCGCTGGAACCGAATGTCACGACCGCCATGGGGAGATCCTTCTCCACGACAACCTGCCCGTCGGCCATGAGTACGGCGCGCTGAATCGCGTTTTCCAGCTCCCGGATGTTCCCCGGCCATGAGTATTCATAGAGCAGCTTGAGCGCTTTCTTTGAGTATCCGAGCCCAGGCTTTCCGACCTCTGTCGAGAATTTCTTCAGGAAATGTTCAGCGAGCAACAGAATGTCCGACCGCCGGTCGCGTAGCGGAGGGAGCATGATCGGAAACGTCGCAAGCCTGAAATATAGATCCTCGCGGAACTGCTTCTGGGAGACCATCTTTACGAGATCACGATTTGTGGCAGAGACAAGCCGGACTTCCGTTGTCAGAGTCTCGTTCCCTCCAACTCGCTCAAATTGCTTGTTCTGGATCACTCTGAGGAGTTTGGCCTGGAGACTCAGATCGAGCTCGCCGATCTCATCAAGAAACAACGTGCCGCCCGAGGCCTGTTCGAACTTGCCGATGCGACGCTGGTGGGCACCCGTGAAGGCACCTTTTTCGTGGCCGAACAGCTCACTCTCCAGCAGATCGTGCGGGATAGATGCGCAGTTCACGACGACGAAGGGTCCCTTCTGCCGTGCTCCATTGTAGTGGATGGCGCGTGCGATAAGCTCCTTGCCAGTGCCGCTTTCTCCCAGAACGAGAACGCAGATATCATTGTCTTTGACTTTTTGGACGAGCTTGAAGACTTCTTGCATCGACCCGTTGTTCGAGATGATATTGTCGAAGTGAACAGGTTTCTCGACCGCCTCGCGCAGCCGGAAGACTTCTCTCGCCAGATCATATGTCTGCAGTGCATTCTTGATGCTGATTTCGAGCTTGGCAAAGTCGACGGGTTTTGAGAAGTAGTCAGTGGCGCCCTGCTTGATTGTCTCAATCGCAACGTCAACTTTCCCCTGGGCAGAGAGCATGATAACAGGAAGTTCCGGGTAGCGAGATTTGATTTCTTTCAACGTGTCAACGCCGCCGATGCCGGGGAGCATGATGTCAAGCAAGACCAGATCTTCCTGAGTACCGAGTGCCTCGAGGCATGCTTCTCCGCTCGGGAACGTGCGTGCCTGGTATCCCCATTTCTTGGTGACCCAGTGTTCCAGGAGCTTCGAGATTGTGTCCTCGTCGTCGACGATATAAATCAGTCGGTCTTGCGGCATATGATCCATCCTTACAGTTTACTTTTCAGTGCTGCTAGGGAATTGCAGTGAAAAAGCGAGACCCTCTCCGTATGAGAGGATGTTCAAGAGTCCACCTTCCAGTTCAACCACGTGTTTCGCAAACGCCAGGCCGAGTCCCTCATGGCGTATCTCGATTCCGGGAGACTGAGTCCAGCGGAATTTCTTTCCGGCCGTTGAAGGAGAGAGACTGAGAAACCCGTGATCTTTGTTAATGATCTCAATTTGAATTCTCTGATCGAGTCTGCGCGCCGCAAACTCGATGTGCCCTCGTTGAGGAGCGAGGTCAATTGCATTCATGAGGAGATTCTCAAAGATCTGGATGAGATGATCAGGACTTGCATGTTCGATGTGGATGTCGGGCGCGCAACTCACAACGAGCGTAACAGATTTGGCCCGGGCCAGCCCAATGACGCGTTCAACCGCCCGATGGGCAAGAAGCGCCAAGTCCTCGCGTCTCTGCTCGGCAAGTTGACGGTTTCTCTCGACCACCTCAGATTCAATGTAGGCATCAAGGAACCGCGAGAGCCTCTTGCCGGCGTCGCGGATAATGGTGACGTATTCTTCCTTCGCTTCCTGTGGCATCTTCGGATCGCTGAGCATGACCTCGGCGTATCCGATAATGGAAGTGAGAGGGGTGCGCATTTCATGCGAAATGCGAGTGATGAATTCCGCCTTCCAGATATCTCTGGTGCGGAAAGACTCCATACTGGCACTCACGTTAGGCCTCTTGACGTTGACAATGTGTGCACGCGTGCATGACTAGCGATTCCAGACAAGTTCCGCCATCGCGTACTTTGTTATAGCAGACCTGAACGTCAATTGACGTGCCAGAAGATCCAAGGTAAAAAAGGCCTAAAACTTGTGCCCAAAACGAGTCACTCGAACACCAGTATCCTAGCCCCATTCTCAGAATGAGACGAGACTGCGTGAGCCATTCAACTTTCCAATACAATACGCAAGAATTCAAAAAAAAACAACTGTTTCCTGTTGAGACAACCAAAATGTCTCGTCTTGAGGCGTATGCTCATAGTGAGACACTATTTTGTGACGGCATCCTCACAATGTCACGTGTTTCATGGGTTTCTGGATCTGGCACGAGTCTTGAGTATCATATGCCAGAACGATCAAACGCAAATGAAAACAACAAAACATATCAGCTCGGAGACAACAATGAAAAAGTCAATCGTTATCCTCGGCGTCGCAATCCTCAGCATGGCGCTTGTTTCAAACGTGATGGCCCAAGCGACCGCAACACAGACGGTCAGCCTGGCAGTCAACTCAGTCTATAAGATTTCCACCTCGGGCAACCCGGGTGCACTGACAATCACCACCGGCACCGCCGGCACAAACGCTCTGACGTCTGTCAGCGACAACACGACGACCTATAGCATCACGCAGAACGTTGCTGGGACTGTGAAGCTCACTGCTTATCTGAACTCAGCCTTGACGGCAGGATACAAGCTTGAGATGAACCTTGCCAGCACGAAGGGTACGAGTGCGGGAACGGTTGATGTCTCGAATGCGACGTCCGGTTCAGCAGTGGATGTGGTAACGGCGATTGGTCTGGGTGCAGATGCTGCGCAGGCGATTGCATACACGTTCAGTGCAGATGCATCAGCCGGAACGCTTGCGTCGACGAACAAGACTGTCACGCTCACGCTGACCAACTAAGAAATCGTTGTACCCCGTGCCTCCGAGCACTAGCGAGGGCCGCCAATGTGGGAGTTGGTGGCCCTCTGATTTTTTTTAACCTTCCCGCAAGGAATCCATCCTCGGTGATTCTATAGCGTGTCCAGGCACACCGCAAACACCCTCCTTCAAGGTTCCACTCAGATTCTTTGTGCTCGTCCTTCTGATCAATGTGCGATTCCACATCTCTCCCAATCTCACAATGAGAGAGATTCTTTCGCGACTTCGTGGTCTTCGAAACAAACCCTGATCCCCTTGATTATTTGGGAAAACAGGAAATCCATCCAGGAATGGGGTATCTCGAAATGACGCGTAGGTATCAGAGTGATACACAGCTGTTCGCTTCTTATTGAAAAATATGTATGAAAACGAACTGTTCACGTTGGCACAGTCTTTGTGCAGAATAAGACAGATAGAAAACTCAAAATCAGAATCTCAATCAGAAAGGTTGGATAAGGAAATGAAGAAAGCAGCATTGATGGTTGGAGCGGCGATGTTGAGTTTCGCACTCGTTCAGAACGCTAATGCCCAAGCGACGGCAACACAGACGGTCAGCCTGGCAGTCAACTCAGTCTATAAGATTTCCACCTCGGGCAATCCGGGTGCACTGACAATCACCACCGGCACCGCCGGCACAAACGCTCTGACGTCCGTCAGCGACAACACGACGACCTACAGCATCACGCAGAACGTTGCTGGGACTGTGAAGCTCACTGCTTATCTGAACTCAGCCTTGACGGCAGGATACAAGCTTGAGATGAACCTTGCCAGCACGAAGGGTACGAGTGCGGGAACGGTTGATGTCTCGAATGCGACGTCCGGTTCAGCAGTGGATGTGGTAACGGCGATTGGTCTGGGTGCAGATGCTGCGCAGGCGATTGCATACACGTTCAGTGCAGATGCATCAGCCGGAACGCTTGCGTCGACGAACAAGACTGTCACGCTCACGCTGACCAACTAAGCGCATCAGGTTCGCGGATTCAAGTTTGTCCGACGGTTGCATAGGTAGAATGCTGATTCCAGGCTCATAAACACGAAACTTGAAACTCAAAACTTGAAACTGAAAACTCGAAACTCTCAGAAGATCATGAACCGCACGGGAAGAAATATCGCCACCTCAGCAGTGAGTCTGATAATGCTCAGCCTGCTGATGGTGGCTTCCGCGTTCGGGCAGCCGGTCAGCACCAGCCAGACGCTCACGCTGCAGGTCTTCGAGACCAACAAGATTGATTTGAGCCAGCGGGCTGTCACCCTCGTCATCAACCAGGCATCGCTCGAGACCGGGGCCCCCATTGAAGCCGTGAATGAAGACGGCAATTTGATATGGATTACAAATGGGGAGAACAAGAAGATAACGGTGGCGAGCAACAATGCCTCTCCAAGATTCCTCGTCAAGGTCAATGCGCTGGATATCAGTGGTACGTCCGGCGTAGCCGCCCCGGAAGTTGCGCTGAACGACAATACCATCAAGGATCTGGTCGTTGGCGTAAGCAGAAGCTGGGGGAAGTGCAAAGTCCGGTTCGTGGCATCGGCGCAAGTGTCTGATGGCGTGGGCACGGAAACGCACGTGATCACCTATACCATCACCGGTGGCTAAGCCGGCGTCTCAGCTTGAGACGGCTTGAATGTCACTCGAATTGGCCATATATTACCTCGTGGACAACTCCATGGCTCGCGCACTGACCAGTTCTCGAAAGTCCATCTCTTTGGACAAGACTCTCTTCCTGTTCGCTCTTTCAATGATGTTGCTCGCTCTTCCCGATCTCGTCCGTGCGCAGACCTATGGGGCAAGTTCGCACAGTGTGCGAGTAACCGTCGCGACGATCAACAACCTTTCCCTCAGTTCTGGAACCGTGAGCATGACGATTGACGCTGCGAGTGCAGTGGCGGGGCAGAACCTGATGGGACCCGTTGTCAGCTCGGGGACCTCGCTCCTCTGGGGCGTGAACAGCTCGAATAAGAAAATCACAGCGACGACGAGTCTTGCATCACCGATGTTCACGCTGAGGCTCGTGGCGGTTGCCCCAACTCCTCCGGCATCTGCTGCAGGGGAGGCGCCATTGAGCACGCTGGGCGCAGATCTGCTCACGAACGTTGGCAAATCTACGGGGAGTGCGACACTTCAATACACCGGTACAGCTCTGGCATCGAGCGGAAGCGGCACCGATACTCACCTTGTCACGTTCACCATCACGAACCAGTAGGATCGGCGAGCACCATGAACGCGAATCGACGGGAAACTAAGAAATGCTGCGAAACCGCCGCACGTTTGTTCGGAGCTGCGATGCTAATGAGTTGTCTTCTGGTTCTTGCTGATGCGCGAGGACAGGCGGGAGCCATCGTTGTGAATGGCGGCAACATAACAATGAGCCTCACGACCGGCGCGGCGGGCTCCGAGCCGGTAGCCGTGATCAACACTTCCACGTCACTGACGTATTGGCGTCAGGCTGCTGACGCGAAGATAACAGTTCAGACCAGTTGTGCAAGCCAGGCATTTGGGCTGCAGGTGGTGGCAACAGGAGTGACGCGAGGAGTTGCCCAACCGGCTGTCACGCTCACCAATGGAATGCTGGCGGTTGACCTCATACGAACCATTCGTCGCGTGCCCTCATCCTGGACATCCGCGACTGCCACGCTCCAGTATACTGCGTCCGCCACGTTCGCCCAGGGCAACAGTTCAGAGATGGGCGATGACGATCACACGGTCACGTACACGATTGTGAGACAATAGGACTGCCATGCTTAAAATCTCTCTTACCACCACTGTTGCCATGCTGATGCTCAACACAGCCGTGACCGCGCAGGTCTCCGTGATCGGCGAACTCAGCAACGACAAAGAGGTCCGGCCTGGGGAAAAGTACGAGGGTGCCATCAGTGTCCGAAACGACACGAATGAACCTCAGGAAGTCAAAATCTATCAGACCGACTATCTCTTCTATCGAAACGGGACGAACGCGTACGGGGATCCGGGATCGCATGCCCGGTCGAACGCAAGATGGATCAAATTCAGCCCATCGTTCGTGACGATCCCGCCATTGTCGTCTGTTCCGATCAACTATTCGGTTGACGTTCCTCAGGATACGCCCGAGAAAAAGCTCGTCGGTTCGTATTGGAGCATGCTGATGGTGGAGGGGATTGCGAAGGGTTCGGCAGAATCGGGTGCGCAGAGGGATCCGAAGAAAACGCAGATGGGGATCTCGCAGACGATCCGGTACGGTATTCAAATCGCCACCCACATCGCTCAGACCGGCACAAAGAAAGTCAGCTTCGTCGAAACGAAGCTCATCCCAAATGAAAAGGGGAAGCGATACTTGCAGGTCGATCTGGAGAACGATGGAGAGGTGTGGATGCGTCCTGAGGTTTACGTTGAGCTCTTTGATGAAACCGGTGCCTCAAAAGGGAAGTTCTCGGGTGTGCGGTACCGCTTGTATCCCGGAACATCCGTACGTCAGATGATTGACCTCACGTCGGCACCTTCAGGGAGCTACAAGGCCCTCGTGGTTGTCGATGCAGGTGGAGAAGACGTCTACGGAGCAGAATATACGCTTAAGTTCTGAGCACACGAGTGATACGACCGATGTACATACATCCGGTGTTCCAGCGCCGGATATTTTTTTTTCTCGCTTTGCTTCTGGCATTGACGCCCCGGCACGCCGTGTCGCGCCAGATGGGAGCCATCAGACTCGAGGCAAGCTCAGGAACCCGCGTTGAGACGGTCCCCGGAAAACTCATTACCCTCAGCTTCAAAGTCACCAACGCTTCATCATCAAAAAAGCGACTCGAATCGAGTCTGCTTCCCCCGTCCGGCTGGCGACGACTTGCTAGGGATTTCCCGTTCGAACTCGAAGCTGGGGCATCCGACGTTCGGCTTGTGAGCATTTCCGTTCCTGCGGAGGCGAAGGCAGGCGGGTATCCGCTCCGCTTCACCATTCGCGACGCTGCCACCAAGGTAGATGCCGCCGAAATCACAATAAACGCGGTGGTCGCTGCGGTGAGCGAGCAGGAACTGAAACTCCTGGACTCTCCCCGACTCGCGGTGGGAGGTGAATCGTACACCTCTACGTTCGTTCTCACCAACAAAGGGAACGTAGCGAATCGCGTGCGCCTGAAGGCGATCTCAAGCAACGGATTCCCTGCTCTTCCGGATTCATCTGTTGTGAATCTTCACCCCGGCGAGTCGCGCACGGTCGCGGTGACGGTGAAGTCAGATCCATCTGTGAAGACGAAGGGGCAAGACGTTGTTGAGCTCTCAGCGGAAATTGAGGGGCGACAGGCGGTGAAGGTCTACAGTTATGTTGATATCGTACCGCGCGTGACCGGAACCGTAGATCCCTATGTTCGTTTCCCTTTGACGGCCCGTGCCCGGTTTGCGGGTGAATCCGGAAGGAACGGTGCTCAGATTGAGCTTATGGGAACCGGATCTCCCGGGCTCAGCCTCGACGATCGCCTGGATCTGCTCATTCGTACTCCCGACATCCAGCAGAAGTCGATTCTCGGCCGGAGAGATGAGTATCAAATCGGCTACTCCACGAGACAGTACGAGTTATTTCTTGGAGACAAGAACTTCAGTCTTTCGCCCCTTACAGAGTACAACCGCTATGGATTCGGAGCGAGTGGAGATCTCAAGCTCAGTTCGGTGACTGCCGGAGTGTTCTACAACGAATCCAGGTTCTACTCGCCCCGGCAGCGAGAGGTCGCTGCATATGCGGCGGCAGATGTCGTGACCGATGCGCAGGTAAGTGTCAATTATCTCCGGAAGCAGGAGCAGGAGGAGAGCGACATCGTCACCGCGCGTAGCATCGTACGCCTCGTGAGGGATAGCGAGCTAGATCTCGAGTACGGATTTGGCGCGAGATCGGGGGACAATGACAGGGCATTTGCTGCCCGTTGGGTGGGAAGGGGAGATTGGTATTCGTTCGATGCCCGGTACGTTCACTCAGGCCCTCTCTTCCCGGGATACTTCAGCGATGTAGCTCTCAAGAACCTCAGTGTTGCCCTCGCTCCCCTCAACGATCTGCGGCTTGAGGCGTACTATCGCGACGAAGAGCGCAACCTCGGACGAGATTCAAATCTCGTGGCCGCTCCGCGTGACCGGTACTATCAGGTCGGAGCCGGGTACGCAAACTACTTCGCCGTCTACTTCCGCTCGAACAATCAGGACGATCTCCTTCCAAGCGCCCGGTACAAGCGCCGGGATGATACATGGCAGGTCCGTGCCGGATTCAACCTCACTCGTTTCATGCTCATCGGCAGCGCGGATTTCGGCATGCTGCGCGACAAACGTGCGGGAATTGACTATCCATACCGGCGATACACGCTCTTCTCGAGCATCCAGCCGTTCGACGGACATACGTACGGGCTTTCGGTCGAATATTCCAAAGACCGCGACGAGACGACACTCGAAGACCAGCATAGAGTGTCAGGCGGCTTTACAGCGAACATCTTCCTGGGTGGAGCGACACGGTTTGCGATGTCGATCTTCGGCAATCGGACGCGAGGAAGTGTGTCACAAACGTACTCGCTCGCGGACGTCAGCCTCGAGCACAAATTCCCCTTTGGTCATTCTCTCCTTCTGCGCGGTCGACAGAGCATTTTCACTCCTTCCATCGAAGGAAAGGAGATCGCGTATCTCGTCGAGTACACCGTGCCGATCGGCGTGCCGATCGCGCGCAGCACCGTAAGCGGACAACTCACCGGCCGCGTCGTGGACTCTGAAAAAGGAATGCCGGTTCCAAACGTCCTCCTCTATGCAGGAGGAGCGACGGCCGTCACAGATCGCGATGGCGAGTATTCTTTCCCATCCCTGAAACCAGATCGACATGTTCTGCAGGTCGACATGGCAACAGTCGGTCTCAACAGAGTGGCCCAGCAGCGTCTGCCGCAGGAAGTGACAATTGTCGGTGGAGAGGAGACGAGATTTGATATCTCCTTGACGCGTTCCGTGACCGTCGTTGGTACAGTTCTCCTCTACCCCGCTCAGGAACAGTCGATCGCCGATACATCAGCTCCCGTTCTGAAAGAACCGATCGGGCATGTGGGTGCCGTTGTTGAGCTCTCGAATGCGGAGGAGGTTCATCGCAGGTTGACAGACAACCGAGGGCGATACACGTTTGCGGATATCCGGCCAGGGAAGTGGACGCTCAAGATCTTCATCGGCAACCTTCCCGACAACTATTCCTTTGAGAGAGATTCCTTTGAATTGACCCTCGTGCCAGGCAGTTCAACCGAAACGATCTTCAAGGCGATCCCCCGCAAGCGGAGAGTGCAAATTCTCCGGCAGGGTCAGCTCATCGTCGCGCCGCCACAAGCTACAAAACCTCAACCGGCTCCTGTGAAGGAACAACCCGTCCGTGCAGAGAAACCCAAGGTGGCCGAACCTTCGCGGCAACAAGCGGACACCGTCCGAACAGTTCCACCCACGGTTGCCGTAAAACCGATTCTGGTTCCGGCAGCGAAGCGGCCATCTCCATCAGAAGTCTCGGTGGGTGTTGTTTTCGTTCCGAGATGGTTGAGATTCAGCATCGAATTCGCCCCATGGCCCGGACGATCGATTGCCGACTCGGCTGCACTGCATGCCACAGCCCGCACCAGCTTGCCGTCACGTATTGAGTACTTGGGGCTCCAAGATGGCCGTCCGTCCTACCGTGTTCTCATCGGCTTGTTCTCCACCAGAAGGGCGGCCGAAGCGGAAGTCGGGCGTGTCCGGGAATCGCTTCGGTAACTTTCCCTCGGCGTGACGCGGCCTTATGTTATTGATTACTCCAAAAACCCCGTCAGTCTGAGCGCCCGCCAAAGAACTCGGCGGGCTGGCGGTCCCGACGTTTCTTTCGTGGTGTGGCCTGCCCCGTGCGGAGACGAGGGATCGAAGATTGCTCTGTGCACCTCTCGACTCCGCGCAACGCTGGTCCATAAGGCTGCCCGCCATCCGCCAAAAGGTAAATCAAGGCGGACACAAAAAGCGTGAAAGGCACTGCACGGCGGGTAGACGCTCGGGGTGACGAGGCCTGTTGTTTTTGATCACCAGAAAAAACTCCGTCAGTCTAAGCGCCCGCCAAAGAACTCGGCGGGCTGGCGGTCCCGACGTCTCTGTCGTGGTGTGGCCTGTCCCGAGCGGAGACGAGGGATCGAAAACTGCTCCCTGCAATCCTTCATGAAAATTGCCAGATCTCCTTTTGCAATCTCATTTCAATACACTCTTACTCATTCAGAAACATCTCGCCGGCGGGACATGTACTCATAATTCGTACGTAACTCTGCCCATCACCGCTTGGAATAGTGTGGCATCAGGTTTGTGCGCTTGAGCGCGACGATCATTTCTTCCTTTTCTCATCGCGCTGCTTGACATTCACTACGGATTTGTGTTACTTAATTCCAGCATGATAGCCAACCCTCCCACGCGGCTTATCGTTTGCGTTGCTCTTTTTCTGCCGATCGTTGTCTTTGCGCAGACAGGGAGCAGTGTCGTTCAGAACCTCACCGTCGAAGTCCGACCCATCACCAAGATCGCCGTCTCAGGAAATCCCGGAGCTCTCTTCATCACAGACGCGCCGTATGGTGCAGATGTTGTCTCTGTGAGTGACAACCGGTCACGGTACAGCATGGTCACGAACATGGACAACATGAAGATCGTTGCCTCCATCAGTCATGAGATGCCTGTCGGTACCAAGTTGATGGTGAAACTCGAGAGTTCATCGGGGCTGAGCAATGGTGTGGTTGATATCTCGAGTGCGCGTGCTCCGGTGGAAGTCGTCACCGGACTCGGGAGAGGGAGCGACCTGAACCAGGCTATCACCTACACGTTTGCAGCGAACACGTCAGTTGGTTCGATCAGCGCCGACTCTCGTGTTGTAACATTGACACTCACAAATTGATTTCTCCGACGATGAAGCTCACGGTCACGATCGCTCTCGTTGTTGTTCTCTTGGTCTTTTGCGCAGGGGAATCGTGTGCGCAGACTTCCAGTTCAGCAACTCAGACGGTGACGTTTGGCGTACGCATCGTTGGTGCTGAGCCATTGTCTGCCAGCCAATCGGTCGCATTGAGCGATTCATACATTGAGTCACCGTTCAAGGTGACCGTTGGCACGGATCTGAAAGGCGGAGAAATCGTTGCGCTCGGGCTCCCAGCAGTGCGCAAAAAGCATACAACCTCAAGAAATCTGCTGTTCGATGGCCGAAACGTTGCGCTCGCTATCAAGACCTATCCTCCTCAGACTTCCGCAAGATCCGTTCTTACGATAACGGAATAGTAGAACTCCTCTTCTCTGCCTCAACATTTCCGCCCTCTTCATCGAGTACGTACCAACAGGGGGAGACCTCTCTGTGTCTCTCGTACCTGAAACCTGGATGACAACAGAAACATGTTCTCTGTGGATCTCTGTGTTCCGCTTTTAAAAGAGGCAGGCAGGTCCGCTGCGCTTTCATGACCGCCATCTTTGCACCGGTGTGAGTCCCGAACGGGAATCTCAGGCCGTTCCCGCATTCGTCAGATTCGTGACAAGTGTCACTCCTCCAAAAACCCTCCAAATCCTCTCACATTCACATTTCTTTCGACAATTCTCATTCTTGAATACGGTGTAGACCGTAGTCACATGCGCCCTTGACCGTATTTTTGAAAATACGGTGAGGATGCTATGCATAAGGAAGTTCCTCTCCACCACATTTAAAGCAGAAGTGCAGAAGGTGTGGTGTAAGTGGTTCAATCGATTGGAGGAATCCATGCGTGCAATGCGCGTTCTCGTAGCGGACGATCATCGCGATTTCCGCAAGTTCGTGTCGGACTATCTGCGGTGTATGCCGAATGTTGTGGTCGTCGGTGAAGCGGAAGACGGCGTCGATGTCATCGACAAGATGGAGAGGTGCAATCCCGACATCGTGCTCATGGACATCTCGATGCCGCGGCGCAACGGATTCGATGCGACGCGCATTATCAAAGAGCGTTGGCCATCGGTGAAAGTCGTCATCGCGACAATGCACGATGAGGCGATGTACCGTGCCCGGGCGGTCGAAGCAGACGCAGATGGTTTCATCTGCAAATCTTCGCTTCGCTCCGGCCTCCGGAACGTGTTTGGGAATGGCGTCTTCTCACCGGTTTTTGCAGTGCCCGACAGTGTGCCGGGAAAATGAGAAGCACCTTGAACGACGAAAGAAAGATCTCAATGGACATACATCATGAACAAACGGAGGGTGACGTGAACAATCTCAAAGTGCTGTTGGTCGACGACTACGACAAAGTCCGTCGATCGCTCGCTTCCTTTCTCAGGAGGCAGCGCGGCGTTCAGATTATCGGGGAGGCCGCGAGCGGCGACGAGGCCGTGATTCAGACGGAAAGGCTCCAACCCGATCTCGTCCTCATGGATCTCGAGATGCCCGATCGCGGCGGTCTCGACGCCATGCGGGAGATCAAGACGCGGGCGCCGCAGACCCGTGTTGTGATTCTTTCTCCGCATGGAAATGACATTTACCGGCGGATGGCATGGAAACACTCGGCGGACGGTTTTATTGACAAGTCGTCGATGAAACAGGACCTGCTCCAGATTCTCCTTGCCGAACTGGAGCGGCTCAGTGATCGCGCTGTGGCAACGGCGGCGTGAAGAGAATTCAACTCCCACAATTCTCACATAGGAAGGAGGCCCTTGTGCCTTCAATAAAGATACTTCTGGCAGATGACAACGACAACTTTCGGAGTCTGTTGATATCGTTTCTCAGTGTGCACGCCGAGGTGGATATCGTCGGTGAGGCGGCGGATGGCATTGAAGCTGTCGAGAAAGCCGTACAGACGAATCCTGATATCGTCCTCATGGATCTCGAGATGCCATTGAAGGATGGCTTCGATGCCACGCGGGAAATCAAGCAGCGGCTTCGGAAGACGCGGGTTGTCATTCTGTCAGCGTACAGTAGCGATGTCTATCGCCGCGCGGCCCGGGATTTCGGGGCTGATGGATTCATTGATAAGAACAACATGCGAGGCGGATTGCTCGCTTTGCTGATGGAAGAGCAGGCGAGAAAGCTTGCCGCGTCGGTTAATGCTGCGTGAAGAGATACAGCTTGAATAATGCAAACACACATATCGTGCTTTACGCTGAAATGGACGATGCGCAGTGCCTAGAACCAGAGGGGAGACCGTAGCGTGATGTTCCGTCGCCGGAACATATTGCTTTGGCTCCTATTGGCAGGCATAACCGCGGCCCAGAGCTTGCACGCGCAGACGACGTACTATAGCCGGGCGACGGGCAACTGGAACACCGCGGCTACCTGGTCGACTACCGGCCACACAGGTGTTGCAGCGGCCAATCCGCCGACCTCCACCGACCACGTGCAGATCCGTACTGATCACTTAGTAACGCTTGATGTGGCGTCTGCTCAGGTGGTCAATTTCACGATATTGGGCGGCAATCCCGGCGGCGGACTCGTGGTGAACGGGAATTCGTTGTTGGTTACCGGAAACGCAGTCCTCAACAATCCGACTGCACTCGGCACCGTCGACGTAAATGTCGGCAGTGGGACGCTAACCGTCAACGGTACCTTAACGATGAACGGCGCGAGTAATAACAACAGTCGCATCATCAGGCTTGTTATCGGAACCGGCACGGCGACCGTCACGGGGGGAATGGCATTCGATGCCAATAATGCAGCGAGGAAAGTTGTCATCTTCACGGCAGCCGGAGGAACCCTCACGACTGCAAGCCTCCCGAATGGGATCTTTACGCTTACCACCACGACAGCGTCCACCGTTGTGCTCAATGGAACGACTTCATACACGTTCAAGCAAGCCACATACGGCAATCTGACCGTAAACCAATCCGCTGGGACGGTTTCAATGACCACAGGCGCAGGTAACTATACGTTCAACGGAAACCTGAACGTGGCGCAGGGCACGCTTGACATGACAACCATGGCAGTGACGGTGAACGGGACGACGACGATTGGAGGTGCATCGACAAATGGGACCTTACAGTTCTCTACAGGCACCAAGACGTTCGTCGGACTCGTCACCATCAATTCCACTGGCACGTGGAATAACACGGGGGCTGCAACACCTGCGTTCCGGGGCGGGATCACGAACAATGGTTCGTTTACAGCGGGAACCGGCGTGCACACGTTCAACACCAACAGTCAAGCTCTGACAGGAACGCTGTCGATTCCAAGCGTTACCGTTACAGGGGTGACCCTGACGAACAACAACACGTTGACGGTGGCGACAGCTCTCGCTGGTACTGGTGGATTGACCCAGAGTAGTGGTGCGACGCTGAACATCGGGGGCACAGCAACCATCACGACGCTCACGGCAACTGCCTCCCCAAATCTGGTGAACTACAATGGTACGGCTGCCCAAACGCTCTTGGCCGTCAATTACAACAATCTGAGGATTTCGAATACAGCCGCAGCCGTAGCTGCGAATGCGGACTTCAACGTCGCCGGAACCTTGACGGTGGATGCGAATGCGATTCTGGCGCCAGCTGCTGCAGTCGTCATCAACAGCGCGGCAGCGGCGGGCGCCATCACGGGATCGGGCACAGTACGGGTTTCGCGCATCGCGGTAACGGCTGATTACGTGAATCAGTACAAATTCACGACGAATACGCTGACGAACATGACTGTGGAGTATTCGGGTGCGGGGGCTCAGACGGTGAACAACACGGTCGGCGCCTACGGAGGCCTGATTACAAGTGGCAGCGGGACAAAATCGTTGCAGGGTGCGATTGTTGTTAACAGCAGCGTCACGCTCACCGCGGGAACGCTCGATGTCACAGCGAGCAACTATGCGATCACAGCGGGTGGTAACTGGACAAACAATGGTGGCACATTCACGGCACGGGCGGGCACTGTTACCTTGAACGGCACAGCTGCTCAGACCATCGGCGGTTCAGCAGCGACGAGTTTCAACAATCTCACCATTTCCAACTCGACAGCCGCGGTTGCGGCGAACACGAATTTTAATGTTGCCGGTACCATGACGGTGAATGCGAATGCGATCCTGGCGCCGGCTGCGGCGGTAGTGATCAACACCGCAGCTGCGGCAGGCACCATCACGGGATCGGGAACGGTGCGGGTTTCTCGCATCGCTGCCACGGCTGACTATCTGAACCAATACAAGTTCACGACGAATACGCTTACCAATTTGACGGTGGAGTATTCTGGCGTGGGCGCGCAAACCGTCAATAGCACGGTAGGGAACTATGGTGGATTGACCATTGGCGGCAGCGGGACAAAGTCGTTACAAGGTGCCGTAGTCGTTGCCGGTGATGTCACATTGAATGCTGGCGCGCTAGACGTCACTGCGGGCAACTTCGCGCTCTCCGTCGGTGGAAATTGGTCCAACAATGGCGGCACGTTCACACCCCAAAACGGGTTGGTTACTTTCAATGGTTCCGGCGCGCAGAGTATCACTGGGACTCCTTCCACCCAATCTTTTGCCAACCTCACGATCAGCAAATCTGCCGGCACGCTGACTGTCACTGGTTCGACGACCGCCGTCTCGTTGAGCGGAGCCTTCGCAATGAATTCGGGTACGTTCACAGCTCCAACCTCCATGACGGTTGCGGGCGCGGTCACTCTCTCGGGCGGCACGTGGAACGCCGGTTCGACAACCAATGTGGCCGGCAACTGGACGAACAATACGGGCGCAACCTTCAATTCCGGCGACGGCACCGTTGTGATGAACGGCGGCTCCGCGCAAACGATCGGCGGTACGCAATCGACGACGTTCCGCTCACTGACCATATCCAACAGCGCTGGGGTCGGACTCTCCAACACGATCACGCTGAGCAAGAATCCGCCGAGCGGCGGCAATCTGACGATCAACACCGGCACTCTGTCCGACAACGGCTATCAGATTACTGGCAACGATCTCGGGACGGTGACGTTTGCCTCCGGTGCAGGACTGACTCTTGGGAGCCCCAGCGTCGCGACATTGTTCCCGACCAACTATCTCAGTTACAACATTAACATCGCCAGTACGGTGACGTATGCGTCATCGCAGCCGCAACAGGTGCTCCAGCTGCCGCCTCCCGGCTATGGCGTGGCCTCCTTTGCGGGTGGAACAAAGACACTCACTGGTCCTCTCCTCGCGCGCGGAGGTCTCTCGATTGCCGCAAACACAACGCTCGATGATGCCGGGTACCAGATCACCGGCGCCGCCGGGTATCCCATGACGATGGGAGCGAATGCAACGCTTGTTCTTGGAAGCGCATCAACGGCAACAGCCTTCCCGACGAATTTCCTGAACACCGACATCACGCTCACGTCGCCGAGTACGATCACCTACAACTCAAACCAGTCACAGACGATCTCCAATGTCCCGACTTACCGGACACTACGTCTTGCATCGACGGCGGCAGTGACAAAGACGGCTGCAGCAGCCCTGACGGCCGACACGCTCACGGTCGGTACAAGTAATACACTCGACGGTGCCGGCAGTGTGATCACGGTGAATGGGAATGTCAACAACAGCGGAGTCATCAGCGGCACCGGAAGCGGCAAGATTCTCCTTACCGGCACCACTCAGCATCTGCTCGCAGGGAACGGATCGTACTACAAACTCCAGCTGAACAACAGCTCGAATGGCGCAACGCTTACCGGCAGCCCGACGATCAGCGATTCACTCGTCCTGACATCCGGCAATTTCACTGTCGGAGCCAACACCTTGACATTGAACGGACCGCGGCTGGATTCCACCGAGACCAAACTCATCGCAGGAGCCACGTCGAGTTTCGTGTTCGGCGGAACGCAGGACACTCTCTTCTTGCCGAAGAGCATCAGTGCGCTGAAGAACCTCAACGTGAATATGCACACGACGGACAGCAAGCTGAACCACTCGGCGCCATTCACGATCAACGACACACTGACATTGACACTCGGCAGTCTTGATCTCTTCCAATATCCTAGTCCACCGACTCGGGTTGACACCGTCACCGTCGCCAGTACCGGAAGTATCAACATCATCGGCGGACGCGTCAAAGGCGGCCTGCGTCGCTGGGTGCCGGTGAATGCCGGTTCTCAGACGATTTCATGGCCGGTTGGCGGTGCGGACGTGAAGACCCAGGTCGACATCACGCTCACGAACGTGACGACCGCCGGATGGCTCACGATTCGCATGTTTGCGTCCGACCACCCGCTGATCAACACCTCGGGTATCAGCCCGACGAAGAGCGTTAACCGCTATTGGAAGGTGCGCAATGACGGAATCGCATTCTCGTCTGCAAACGTGACCCTTAATTATGCCGGGACATCAGATGTCGATGCAGGAGCGAACTGGAACTACTTCGGCGTCAGCGTCTACGATCCGATTGCCGCAGCATGGACTCCGCGGAGTGTCGGAGCACGGACGGCGACGAGCACAGAAGCGACAGGGGTGACGGTCTTCGGAGACTTCCAGGTTGGCGAGCCGGGCGTGAAACTCTGGTCGGGCAGCGGTGATGGCACAAGCTGGAGCGATGCCAACAACTGGTCGCCGACAGGAGTACCGACCAGCAACGACGCAGTCAGACTCCGAACTGCGGCAAACATCTCCATAACGACGGCGGCTGTGGCAAATTCCGTGGTGATGAACAACAGCGGCCTGACGCTGACGATCAATGCGGGCGGATCGCTCTCTGTTACCTCTGATCTCACCGATTCGACCGGAACTCTGAACACGATGGTCGCATTCCCGACCGTTGGGGGAACGGTCTCTCTGCTTGGAGGAACCGTTGGCTACACGGCAGCGGGCGCGCAAAACGTTTCGCCGCAATCATACAACAACCTCGCTCTCAGCGGCGGCGGTGCGAAGACATTCTCCGGAACCACGAGCATTGCAGGTGATTTCACCATCGGCGGTACTGCAACAGCGACGACCACCGGCACCACGATCGTCTTCAACGGTACGAGCTCTCAGGCGATTGCAGCCACTACTTACAACAATCTTACCATCAATGGCTCGGGCACCAAGTCGATTGCGAGTGACACGACGACGGTCGGTGGTACCCTGACGTTGACGGCCGGTACTCTCGCTGTCGGTTCGAACACCCTCAGGTTGAACGGTAATGTGACGGCGACAAGCGGGCTTCTCACAAGTCAGGCGGCCGGAACGGTGAGCTACAACCAGAGTTCAGCCGGCCAATCCGTCCTCGCAGCGAACTACGGGAACCTCACATTCAGTGCGTTTGCCAAGACGCTTCCGAGCAGTGGTACGGTGGGAATTGCCGGAACATTCACTCCGGGAGCCGCGAGCCACACGGTCACGGGAAGCACGATCGAGTTCAACGGTGCAGGCGCCCAGACCGTGCCGGCCACGTCGTACAACAACCTGACGATCAGCGGCAACCGCGGAGGTGCAACGGTCACGCTTGCAAATGGAGGGACGATCCAGGTTGCAGGCACATTCACTCCGTCCGCAACAAGCGTGATATTTGGCACCACCGGCAATACGTTTGTCTACAACGGATCCTCGACGCAGACGTCACCTGCGTTTGCATTCAACAACCTCGCGATCAGCAATGCGAGCGGCGTGACTCTCGCTGGCGTCGACTCTGTCTACGGCACGCTGACACTTGGATCGAACATCATCACAACGGGATCCTATCGCGTTTCCATGGGCCCGTCCGGAACCGTGAGCTCAGGCGGAGGATTTGTTAACGGCAACCTGCAGAAGTACGTCTCGACGAGCCCGGGGACGATGAGCTTCGAAGTTGGAGTCGGGACAACCTACACGCCGATTAACTCCATTACGTTCGGAACAGTATCGTCGGCCGGGAACATCATTGCCTCGAGCACCTCGAGCGAGCATCCGCAGATAGGCTCGTCGACCATCAATGCGACAAAGAGTGTGAACCGGTACTGGACGCTGGCGAACGGCTCGCCTGCACCTGCGTTCGACACCTATAGCGCAGTCTTTAACTTCCTGGCCGGAGAGGTGGATGGCGGAGCAAATACATCGAACTTCATTGTCTCGCGCTACGCCGCGACGACATGGACGCTACCAACAACCGGTACAAAGAACGCCACGAACACACAGGCTACTGGAATTACCGGACTCGGTGACTTTGCGATCGGTGAACCGAGTGCGGGAGTGACGAAGACGTGGGATGGCGGTGCAAGCACGAACAATTGGGGTGATGGTAACAACTGGAGTCCGGACGGAGTGCCGACTTCCGGTGACAACGTCAACCTCGATGGCGCGAACACCATCAACGTCAACGTCGGGGCCAGTGCGAACACACTGACGCTTGGTAACTCCGGACTTGTCCTGACAGTACAAAGCGGCTATTCCCTCACGGTCGCCGGAAACCTCATCATGAACTCCGGCACGCTCGATTTGCAGAATACCGGCAGCGCATTCCCATCCGTGACCGGAACTGTGACTCTGAACGGCGGAACCATCAGCTACACGGCTGCTGGCGTTCAAAACATTTCAACGCAATCATATTACAGCCTCGCTCTCGGTGGAAGCGGCGCCAAGACCTTCTCCGGTACAACCAACATCGCAGGTGACTTCACCATCGGCGGTACCGCGACGGCAACAACCACTGGAACGACAATCGTCTTTAACGGCAGCGGCGTTCAGACCGTCGCCGCGACAACGTACAACAACCTGACGATCAATGGGAGCGGGACCAAGTCGCTCGCTTCCGGTACGACCACCGTTGACGGTACGCTCACGCTCACTACGGGTACGCTGAGTGTTGGCAGCAGTACTCTCAACATCAACAGCACCGCAACGGCGACGAGCGGCGTACTGACAAGCGGGTCGACGGGCACAGTCACGTACAATCAGAGTTCGGCCGGTCAGGCAGTCCTCGCCGGGACGTACGGCAACCTTACCTTCAGCGCCTACGCCAAGACCCTGGCGAGCAGCGGCACCATTGGCATCGCCGGGACATTCACTCCCGCCGGATCAGGCCACACCGTCACGGGCAGCACGATTGACTTCAACGGCGCATCCGGTAGCCAGACCGTCCCAGTCTTCACCTACAACAATCTTGCAGTGAGCGGATCGGCGACGAAGACGTTCGCGTCAGGTACGATCACGGTCGGAGGCAACCTTGCGGCGAGCGGCGGGGCGGTCACAACGACCGGTTCAACCGTCGAGTTCAACGCTTCGAGCGGATCGCAATCGATCGCTGCACTCAACTACAATAACCTCACGTTCAGCAATGCCGGCACGAGGGTGTTTGCATCCGGATCAACGACCGGAATTGCTGGCACGCTCACCGTGAGCGGTGGCTCTGTCACTACGACCGGCTCGACGATTGACTTCAACGGCGGAGCTCAGTCGATTCCGGCTCTCACCTATAACAACCTCACACTGAGCGGATCGGGAACGGACACGCTCGCAGCCTCGACGACGACCATCGGTGGCAACTTCTCGCTCGGTGGAACTGCCTGGACTGCTCCGAACGGCGGCACTGTCGTCTTCACGAACACAAGCGGCAGTCAGTCCATCGCGGCCGCGCAATTCCACAACCTGACACTCAGCGGCAACTCGACGAAGACCTTCGCCTCCGGCGCGACGACATCTCTGACCGGAAGTCTCTCAGTCAGCGGCGGTGCCGTGACGACAACGGGCTCGACGATTGAATTCAACGCCTCGAGCGGATCGCAGCTCCTCGCAGCGATCAACTACAATAACATCATTTTCACCAACGCCGGCGACAGGACGTTCAACAGTGGAACGACAGGTATCGCAGGATCATTCACTGGCTACGCCAACGGCACAATCGATGTTACGACGAACAGCTCGCTCATCGAGTACAACGGCTCTTCGACGCAGACGATTGCGCCGATCACCTATTGGCAGCTGCGGTCGAACAATTCGGCCGGCCTGAACTTGAACAGCGGTGATCCGACTGTCATCAGTATCCTCTATCTGCAAAGCGGCAACGTCACAACCGGATCGAACAAGCTGATCCTCAACACGTCCACTGCCGTCTCTCGGACGAGCGGGCACATCGTCGGCAACCTGCAATACTTCGTTGATAATATCGGAAGCCCGTCAAGGACCTTCCCGATCGGCGATGCGAGCAACTATACGCCTGTGACCGTTCAGTTTGCTAATGTCACGACGACCGGCTTCCTCACGGCATCGACAACAACGGGCACGCATCCGCAGATTGGTTCTTCCTCCATCGATGCGACGAAAAACCTCAACAGGTACTACACGCTCACGAACAGCGGAATTGTGTTTTCGGCGGCAGGCTATACTGCAACATTCACGTTCGTCAATCCGGGTGATCTCAACGGCGGAGCAAATCCGAGCAACTTCGTAGCCGGTGCGTACAACGGAGCATGGACCTCGCCGACGATGGGGACGAAGACGGCGACCACAACGCAGATTACCGGCCAGCTGACATTCGGTGACTTCCAGCTTGGCGAGCCCTCACCGTTTGCGCCTAAGACATGGGATGGTGGAGGCGGCGACGGCCTCTGGAATACGGCCGCAAACTGGAATCCTGACGGCGTGCCGACCTCGACCAATAACGTAACTCTGACCGCCGCAAGCTCAACGACTATCAACGTTAATACGGCTGGCTTAGCGAACGCCCTCACGATCAACAGCAGTAACATAACGCTGAACATACAGTCCGGCCAATCGCTGACCGCGTCGGGTGCGTTCAGTATGAGTGCTGGCACTCTGAACACTCAGAACGCATTCGTCTCAGCGGCTTCGTACAGCATGACCGGTGGCACTGTCGGATACACAGCTTCCGGAGATCAAAACGTATCAACCCAATCTTACTTCAGCCTCAACCTCGCTGGCAGCGGCAACAAGACATTCAGCAGTACGACTAACATCGCTGGCGATTTCACGATTGGCGGGACAGCGGCATCGGTTACAACCGGTACCACGATTGTCTTCAACGGCACCAGTTCGCAAGCGATCGCTGCGACAACCTATAACAACCTCACCATCAATGGCAGCGGTACGAAGACGCTTGCGGCGGGTACGACGACAGTCGGTGGCACTCTCGCACTCACGGCAGGCACCCTCGATGTTTCCACGAACACGTTGGCACTCAACAGCTCCGTGAGTATCACGAGTGGATCGCTGACCAGTCAGGCGTCCGGCACAGTGCAGTACAATCAGAGTTCGGACGGGCAATCAGTTCTGGCAGGTTCGTACGGCAACCTCACGTTCAGCAATTTCAACAAGACATTGCCGGGCAGCGGAACAGTGAGTATCTCCGGTACCTTCACCACGGGTTCCGCGACTGGCCACACGATTACTGGAAGCACTGTCAACTTCAATGGTGCGGGTGCGCAGAGCATCCCGGCGTTCAACTACAACAACCTGACCTTCAGCGGCAACAGAGGTGGTGCGGCGATTACTCTTGTAAACGGCGGAACGATCGGGATCGCCGGCACCTTTAATGTCTCTGCCACGAATGCCACGTATACGATCACCGGGAATACGATAAGCTTCAACGGAAGCTCTGCACAATTGGCCTCGGGTTTCACGTACAACAACTTGACGTTAAACAACTCCGCCGGTCTGACAATTTCGGGGAACACGACGGTCAACACAACGCTCACTCTCATAGCGGGTGCAATCACTACCGGATCGAACACGGTCATAATTCCTTCCGGTGCGGCAGTCAGCAGAACCAATGGTTTCGTCACCGGAAATCTGCAAAAGAACGTTGCCACCGGAGCAAACGTTAGCCGGCGGTTCGAAGTCGGGACCGGCAGCACATTTGCTCCCGTCTACATTACCTACACGCAAGTCAACACTGCTGGTAACCTCATCGTTTCGACGACGGCCGGCGAGCATCCTCAGATCTCCACATCGGGTCTGGATCAGGCGAAGAACGTCAACCGGTACTGGACGCTCACGAACAGCGGCATCGTTGCGACGGCAGCTGGATACAGTGCCAACTTCAGCTTTGTGCCGGGGAATGATAAAGATGCACCAGCAACTGCGGCGAACTTCATCGTCAAGAGGTACTCAGGTGCGTGGAACTCGACCTCCGTGGGGACCCGCTGGTCAGACAGCACCCAGGTTCTAAACGAGCAAAACTACGGCGACTTTGCGGTCGGGGAGGCCTCGGGAGGAACGACATACACGTGGGATGGCGGGGCGGGCACAATTCTCTGGGGTGATGCGAGCAACTGGAACCCGAACGGTGTGCCGACATCTACAACAAATGTGGATCTCTCCAACGCCAGCACGATCAACATCAATGTCGCTGCTCAAACGGCCTCGCTCACGTTGAGCAACGGTGGCCTGGTGCTCACCATCCAGTCCGGACAGTCGTTGTCGGTCACCGGGAACCTGACAATCCAAAACGGCACACTCAACACCGAAGCGAGTTTCCCGACGGTGACGGTGGGAACCGTGAGCATTACAGGCGGGACCTTCGGTTACACAGGATCCGGAAATCAGGATGTTTCTACCCAATCGTACTATAACCTCAGTCTCAGCGGCGGTGGCACAAAGACGATGCCCAGCGGCACCACCAACGTCGCCGGCAACTTCACTGTCAGCGGTGTCACGGTAGCGCCAAATAGCGGAACGGTCAACTTCAATGGTAGCTCCTCGCAGTCTGTTGCCGCGACGACGTACTACAATCTGAGCATGAGCAATACCGGCAACAAGACTTTTGCTGCTGGCACGACGACAATCGCCAATACGTTCTCCGTCTCCGGTGGCGCAACGCCGGTAGCCACGGCATTCGCAACGACAATCGATTACAGCGGCGGCTCGCAGACTGTTGTCGCCATGGACTACAGCACGTTACGATTGAGCGGCAGCGGGACGAAGACGCTGGCGGGCACGGCGACGGTCGCGGCCGATCTTGATGTTGCGGCGGGAACACTTGACCTCGGAACGAACACGTCCAACAGGACTGCCTCGGGCGGCACTCTCACCGTTGCCTCAGGTGCAACGCTGAAACTTGCAGCATCTTCCGGTGGCGTCTCGGGCAGCAACTTCCCGAGCAACTTCTCGACGCTGGCGTTGAACGGCACGGTGGAGTTTGCCGGTGCAGGGGCGCAGACAATTCCTGCGTACGACTATGCCAATCTGACGAGCAGCTCGAGCGGTGCTCGGACCCTTGCGAGTTCCGGTACAGTCGGCGTCACCGGTACATTCACTCCGGGATCTAACACCTACACCGTTACCGGCAGCACGATCGACTTCAAGGGATCTGGCTCGCAGACGATTCCAGCGTTCAACTACAACAATCTTACAAGCAGCTCCTCTGGTGCCCGGACGCTTGCAAACAGCGGAACAATCAGGGTCGCCGGTGTCTTCACGCCCGGTTCAAACAGCTATACGATTACCGGCAGCACGATCGAGTTCAACAGCGGCAATTCGCAGACGATTCCTGCCTTCAACTACAACAACCTGACAAGCAGCTCGACCGGTGCGCGTACGCTCGCGAGCAGCGGAACCATCGGTGTCGCGGGCACCTTCACTCCGGGTACAAACAGCTACACGATTACAGGTAGCACGATTGACTACAATGGCACCGGTTCCCAGGCTGTCCCTGCGAGAGCTTATAACAACCTGGCATTCTCTAACAGTGGATCAAAAACAGTCGATGCCGGAACGGTGTCCATCGCCGGCAGCATGACGCTCAGTGGAGGAGCAGTTGATGCGACGACGAATGCCACCACGTTCGATTTCAATGGTTCCGGCTCGCAGTCGATCGGCAGCTTCGCCTTCAGAAACCTCACCATCAGCAATAGCGGCACGAAGACACTCACCGGCAGCGTCACACTGACGGGAGACCTGACCGTCAGTGGCGGCACCCTTGACCTGGCAAGCTACACCGCCAATCGAACCTCTGCAGGCGGAACGCTCTCGGTTTCCAACGGTGCCTCGCTGCGGATTGGCGGAACGGGCACACTTCCGGCAAACTATGCGACAAACACGTTTGGCGCCACAAGCACCGTCGAGTACTATGGTGCCGCCCAGAATATTGGCACGGGAGTTACGTACGGTAATCTCACAGTCAGTGGCACGGGAGCCAAGACCTCTGCGGCGAACGTCACCGTCGCAGGCAACCTGACGCTGAATCAGAATATCCTCCAGACCTCCGGTGCATTGACGATGACCTCGACGGTCGCGACGAACGTGACAGGCACGGGCGAGGTGCAGGGTGCCATTCGCAGATTCCACGACTTCACGGCTGGTCAGAACTACCGGTTCAACCGTGCCGACGTCTACATTGGCACCGCGACAACCTCCGGTACGGACATCACACTCTCCATGCTGCCCACAACAGATCCGACCTCTCCGGCGACGACAAAGTACGTCCAGCGCAAATACTCTCTCACTCCGGCGGTGGCCGGAAATCTCCAGACGATTCAGCTCTACTATGCCGCCGGCGAGCCGCAGGGCGGTGTGACTGAGTCGAAACTTGGTCTGCGCGGATACAACGGTTCGACCTGGTCGAAGATCAACTATGCCGGTCAGACTCGGACGTCAGGCAGCAATCTTGTCACCTACAGCGGGTTGAATAACTCCCTCGCCGGAATCCAGGAACTGGGCCTCTACGGAATCAACTTCGTCTCATCCGCTCCTAACGCGAATCTCTCGATGGATGGAGGATGGGATGAGAATGCACAGCCTGATGCCAATGACGATGCGCTTGTGGCTCACACAGGTGTCGTAACCGGTGCGACGGCAGTAAATGTCGGTACGTTGACCATCAATGCTGGTAGCGATCTGTCGACGAGCGGTGCAGGTGCGCTGGCAGTCGCGACATCAACGGCGATCAACGGCACCATGAATGTGACGACGACCAACACGAACCTTGGTGCAATAACGATCGGATCCGGCGCCCAACTGACCGTGAATAGCGGCAGGACACTGAGTGGCACGAGTATGACGAACAATTCGAGCGTCGCGTCGACCTTCACAGGAAACGTGAGCATTTCCTCGCTTGTGAACAACGGTGCAGGCACACTCAATTTCGACGGTTCGAACAGCACGATCACCGGCGCAGTCTCCAACGGGGCTGGCGCGACGATCAGCGTCGCCGGTACGCTGAGCATGATGACATCGTCTGCGCTGACGTTGACGAGCAACGGCAACATCACGTTAGATGGGGCAAGTGCGGTATTGAATGTAGGTGCTTCAGGTATCGCGAGCAACCTGACGATGTCGGGCACGAGCACACTGACGCTGAACAATGCGTCAGCTCAGCTGAACGTCTTTGGCAACCTGACGCTCGGTTCAACTATGACACTCAGCAATATCGGAACAATCAATGTTGGCGAGTAGGATCAATAATGATTCAACCAATTTACGAGTCACCAACTAGCTAATTAACCAATCACCAACTAATAAGACGAAAGGAGGCCTTATGCGACACTCACACGAACGCCCGCCCTAGCGCGGCAGAATCATGGGTACCCTCTGAGCAAGGGCAACCCAATCACGATTCACCCCGCCACAAAGAAGGCGGGCAGGTAATTAACCAATTAACAAGATTCACCAAGGAGCAATGTCATGAAAACGCAACACGAACCACCCGGCGGAGCAGCCGGAGGCAACATGAAGAAACACGCTGTTAAGAGTCAATTCATAACCCATTCAAAAAGGAGCAAAATCATGTCACAAACATCTGCAATCTCTCAGAGCGCACTAAGAGGAGTGGCCGTTCTCTTCTTACTTGTGGCTGTGACGGTCTGCGTATCGGCGCAAGACCTCATACTCAACGCTGCTACAACGGTTAACAACGGAACGATCAACGTCAACCGGAATGTGCAGAACAATTCAGGTGGGGCGGCCGCAGTGACTGGGACTGGACGAGTCCAATTCACCGGAACAGGTGGTTCCAATACCCACAGCGTTCAAGGTGATGGGGGCGTCACGTTTGAGAGGCTTGACTTCCGGGGCGACAGAATCGCGTCCTTGAGTGTCCCGACGACTGTCAACGTCCGCTTGGGTATCGGATTCTCGGCGGCATACACCGCCGGCACGACTGGCTTCAGCATCGGTGCTCAGACTCTGACCCTCGGCGGGACGAGTTCCTACCTCAACGGAAGCTCTGCGGCGCTCACGTTTTCCGGTGGAACAGTCGCATACACAAGTGGCTCTGCTCAAAATATTCTGAACATTGCCGCGGGTGTCACATACGGAACCCTGAACTTGTCAGGTGCCGGCGCCAAGACGCTCCCGACGGGCGGTACGGTGGCGGCCGCGGCATTGACACAGGCAGGTGGCCAGCTGGTGGTCAACGAAAACCTGAACCTCACGGGGACTGCGACCATTGCTGATCTTGGCTCGATCGCAGCGGCGAAGATGGTGGATGTAACCGGCACGGCAACAGCCGCCTCGGTGACGTCAATGAATAATGCCAGTACTGGAACCTTCAGGGTGTCGCCCAATATCAATGTCACGATTGGGACCCTGGCAGGCAATTCCGGGACGATCAACAACGCCGGTACGGGAACGATGAGCTTCACGAATAACATCACCAATGGTTCCACGATCACGACCGGGACGGGTAAGATCGACCTCAATGGGAGCGGTCAGCAAACGAATACTGGCGGTACGATCAGTGTGACCGGAGCAGGCGAACTCCTTATCAACGGTGATCTTGCGACGACGCCGGGAACCCTGACTCTCGCTGCGACTTCGACCACCCGATATGATGGTGCTGCTCAGAATCTCGCCACAGGCGCTACCTATGGTAACCTGAGTGCCGAAGGCACGGGTGCAAAGACGGGAGCCGCGAACCTCACGGTCGCCGGAAATCTGGCGATGAGCCAGAACATCCTGCAGACTGGCGGCGCGCTCACAATGACGTCAACAACGGCGTCAAACGTGTCCGGAACGGGTGAAGTCCGTGGTGCGGTACGTCGTGCACACGACTTCGCTGCTGCAACGAACTACCTGTTCAACCGCTCAGACGTCTATCTCACTACTGCGGTACAGGCAGGAACCGATCTGACCGTCAATATGTCCGTTGCCACGGATCCGAGCGGCACGCTTCCGAACACGAAATACGTCCAGAGGAAATACGCCATCACGCCGACAACCGCAGGCAACCTGACTGGAATGCAGCTTCACTATGAAGCCGGTGAATTGCAGGGGAGCCCGACCGAAGCCAAACTTGGCGTTCGCGGCTACACTGGAGCGAACTGGCTCAAAATCAACAACGTCGGTCAAACCAGAACGTCCGGCTCTAATGTGGTCACGTACAGCGGTTTGAACAACTCTCTGGGTTCGTATACAGAGCTCGGTATCTTCGGCATCAACTTCATCACGTTGGCGGACGCTTCCAGCATTTCGGTCGCGGGAGGCTGGGACGAGAATGCGATGCCTGATAACACAGATGATGTTGTCGTCAACCATACCGGTGTCTACACGGATAATGTCAACGTGAGCGTTGGTACGTTGACGATCAATGCTGGCAAAGATCTCTCGACGACAGGCTCTGGTGGATTCGGAGACCTGACCGTAGCGACGACCAGCACGATCAACGGTACGCTGAGCGTTACGAACCGCAACGCGAGTATCGCCGCTGCGACGATCGGAACAGGTGGCTCGGTCTCGGTTAGCAGTGGCCGGACCCTCACGGGCACGACCCTGACGAACAACTCGTCGTCTGCCTCCACGTTCACTGGTAATGCAAGCTTGACGAACCTGGTTAACAGTGGCACAGGCGCGCTCAACTTCAACGGCAATGGCAGCACGATCTCTACTGCGGTTTCGAACGCTGCCGGCGCCACAATCAGTGTGGGTGGAACGCTTAACATGCTGACGGCTGGTGTCGCGACGTTGAACAGCGCGGGCAATATCACGGTCGCTGGAGCGTCAGGTATCCTTAATGTCGGCGTGAGCGGTACTGCCAGCAATTTGACCATGGCGAATGGCTCGACATTGACAATCGACGACGCTGCCGGCCAGCTTAATGTCTTTGGTAACCTTGAGCTCGGTGCGACAGCGACGTTGAGCAACGCAGGCACGATCACGGTCGGTGAGTAAACATCCTCTGACGAGTCGATTGGCGTCGGCAACATAGAGTTCGACGCGCGATCGTACCGTGGTTGGCAGGAGTCTGACTTCGCGAGGGTACAACTTCATCGCGGAAATCAAAGGGCTCCTGCCGGACGCAGCAGCCCTGGAAGAATTCCCTTTCAGGGCGAATGGAACCGGAGGATGTATGGATCCGACTATGCCCTGCACCAGCAGTGGCGGGATTCCGAAAACAGTCGGCAGATTGCAAAACGCAGTATGCAGACTCACGCGGGGAGATCCGCCGAGGCTTCCTGTCCTACATCACGAAGTCGATGTAGGTGGCGGCTGTGGTGGAGCTTCAGAAACAGCACACGGTCTGCAGCTGCCCGCCGGTCAGGCGGGGATAGCAGCTGACAGGCTGTTATGGCGAGATCCCACCTATGCTCGGCTTGCCCGGAGTGATCTGGGTGGCTCTGGTGGCTTGCCACTGGCACGTTCCAACGTGCAGTGGCCGCCTGGGAGGCTCCTGCAGATGATGCAGGAATGGCCCCCTGGGCAACTGGAGACGCAGACTGTCATCAGTTCGCGTCACGGGTGTAGTGTGCCCATTCCAGTGAGTCGCGACGGCCCCTTCTCGACCCTAGTCTCGACGGCGGTTCAAGGAGAGAACGCCAAAGGTCGGGGACATCGTGAAGGAGTAGGTCAGGGGGCCTATTGTCGACCGACAAGGAATTGGCGCAAGGGCGTACTCTATCCATACGACTCGGTCTCAAGCTCCTCAGCTGCCGGAGGTCGGCTGGCCAACGGCTCTGATTGCTTTGACAGTGGCAATTATCAATTGGCCACTTGCGGTGAGCGAAGTCGAACCACTAGTCATTCGCAATTCTTGGGGCTTGGACCGCCTACGCAAACCGAACGTCATCCTGAGCGTAGTCCCGAGTTTTGCGAGGGACGGAGCGAAGGATCCGCCCGATTTGGTCAGCGTCTTCCTGCCCGCCGTGAAGGTGCTTCAGAGGCACGCGGGCATCCTTGGGAATCAGGCCTCGGAATGACACAAAGGCCAAGAGGTGCGCCTCCGTGGTCTGCAGTGCGACATCGTGAGGTGGATGTGGGATGTAGTGGGGGTGAAGCTCCCAGGTCAGAACGTAGTGAAGGATCTGCCCTCACAAATCAGATCTTTCCTGCCCGACCAGAAACCGCTATCAAGGCAGGAGGGCGGTTCAGGGAAATAACCCTCAGGATGACGGGACACTACGGGAGTAGTGTGTCCAATCCAAACGATCGGAACGGACCTCTGGTGTCTGCACTCCCTCGAAAGATATCGGAAGGCGTGCCGCCGTGGCTAGCTGTGCGACATCGTGAAGTCGATGTGGGATGTAGCGGGGGTGAAGCTCCCAGGTCAGAACGCAGAATGCAGATTGCAGACCTCAGACTGATGATGGGAGATCCGCCGTGGCTTGCTGTGCAGCATCGCGAAGTCGACGTGGGTCTGCCTCCGAATCAGTGCAGACGTCATCCTGAACCCGATTTATCGGGTGAAGGATCTGCTATCACAGACCAGATCCTTCGGGTCTGTGAAACGACCCTCAGGATGACAAAACGGCGTGGGTGTGGTCCGCCCGTTTATGAAGGTAGATGTAGAAGTCAGAATGCAGAAGTTAGAAGTCAGAAGTTTACCCTGAGCGAGTCCCGAAGTTGTTTGTCGGGACGAGTCGAAGGGGTAGAAGGTAGATGGACTTGTAAATGCTTCAATATTACAGCCCTACGCTCTCGTACGAGCGATGCGGAGCATGAGTTTACGCGGGCACGTAGTCCGGGAAGTACACCGATGCGGTCGTTTCGGTGCTCCCGTGGCCTGCAACTCCTTCTCATGCGGCCGTCGTCGGCTCGTGGCAGGGTAGAGTCCGATCCGCGATCGGACCAAACAACACACGTAACGTGGGGCGCGTTTTCATGACAAGAAGAAACAACATACATGTCGTCCAGGAAATCCTGTGGATTCGATAATTGGGGATTCATGAGAATGATGAATAACGAATATCGAACATCGAATAATGAAGGATTGATTGGACGGCCACGCAAGAATGGCCGGGAAATCCCGCTCAGGTTTTCCAGCCATGTAGAAGACCGACTTCTACATTTGAGCACTCAGGAAGAAGTCGGTCTTCTCAAAGGATGGATGACGAGAGAGGGCGAGTGGTGCTCCTTCTCGCGCTCTCTCAATCCGTCTTCCGCAAAAGTCATTCTGAGCGCCTGCCTGCCGTCTGTTTGGCAGGAAGCGAAGAATCTGATTCAGAGGAGCAACGCAAGAAAAGGAAGACGTCATTCTGAGGGAGTCGTTCGATTATGCACGGAGATTCTGATCGCTCGCTCACGACGACCGAAGAATCTGATTTTGAGTAGCGAGGTAGAAAAGAACTGTTGTGGCTGGGGCTTTGAGATCCTTCGTGCTAGAAAGCAGCACTCAGGATGACCAAAGGTGTGAATATGAAACAGTGTTATGTGTACATCATGTCCAACAAGACCAAGACCTTGTATACAAGCTTCACAAATGATCTGCATCGTCGGGTCTGTGAACACAAGCAGAAGGCAGTGAAGGGATTCACCAACAGGTACAATATCACAATGCTGGTCTATTACGAAGAACACTGGGAGCCATCGCAAGGGATAGAACGTGAGAAGCAAATCAAGGGATGGCTTAGAAGCAAGAAGATCGAACTGATAGAATCACTCAATCCGGACTGGAAGGATCTTGCCTCGGATTGGAGCCAGGAATGAGAAGAGCAGTCGGAGCAAAACATGTTGAAAATTCGAAACTCGAATATCGAAATTCTAAACAAATTCGAATATCAAAAATCCGAAACGCTATCCTCTGCTTCATCTTTCGGATTTCGGATTTTCGATTTCGAATTTCCTTCGGATTTCGTTTTTGGGATTTCGGATTTGGTCGAAGCATGAAACTGAGAAAGTCATACTATCATTCTGCTTTGGGCGACGGATCTGACATGTCTCAGATTCATCGCTCCAGCCCACTCTTGCTTCAGCAAGTGAACGGGCTGCATCGCGGAATGACAAGGTCATCGAAATTGTCAATTGTCGATCGGCGACTCGCGGTGAGTGCAGTCGAACCGTTGACAATTCATCAGCACAAAGGTGCTCGTATGCGCAAACAAGAAGAACTCCTCTTCTTCCGCCGGTTCAACCGGTGGCGACTGAAGAAATCGCCGTGGAAGGTCGCGTTCCTCCTCTTCCTCTGGCTCGTGGCAATCATGAGCGAGGCAAGAGCCCAGGGCGACATCAAGAACAACGGCGGTACTATCAACAATACCGGCAAGATCCGCGTCAAGGGTCAGGCAACAGGATTGCCGTCAAATGTTGGTGGAACGTTCGAGTACTTCGGTGCAGCGCAAACAGTCCCGTCCATTAACTACAACAACCTCCAAATCACAGGCACAGGAGTCAACACAACATCAGGAGCGAATTTCAGCGTCAATGGCAATCTCACAATTTCAAATACTGCACAAATAGATGTCCCCGCACCAAGCGTGATATCGCTCAACGGCAACATGGTCGAACAAGGGTACTTGAGCGGGAGCATCCAGAAAACGGTAGATCTGAGTGCCCTCCCGTCCTCCACCTACGGCGACATAGGAACCACTCTTTCATGGACCGGCTCATCTCCGGGTCTAACAACGGTCAAGCGAACGTCCGGGACAGCTCTCACCGGCCAGTCACCGGGGTACTCCGCGAATCAATCTATCAAACGGTACTACGATATCGCACTTTCAAACACCGGATTCAACGGTACGTTTGACTTCAAGTATCACGATCTCGAACTCAATGGCCAAAATGAAGCAACGCTGGAACTCTGGCGCTCGCCCGATAACGGAGTCACATGGCGTCGGCAGGGCGGGGCTGCAAATCCGGTAACAAACACGATCACCAAAACCGGTATTCTTGCTTTCAGCCGATGGACTGCATCCGACGCAGCAAATCCGCTCGGCCCCCCGGCGTTGGAATGGGTGGCTCAGAATATCGGCGGGACGTCCGGCAGCGGCCAAAGTGCACCTGTGAATACGAACCTCGGAAGTCCCTTCGTCATTACAGTGACGGACGGATATGGTAATGCTATTGCAGGCACAAATGTCACATTTGCTATCACTGGAGCTCCTGGAGGCGCCAGCGGACAATCTCTCACTGTCACGAACGCTACCACAAATGCGAGCGGTCAGGCTTCATCTCTCCTACGCGTCGGCAGCGTGGCTGGAACCTATACCGTGACCGTTACCTCCGGCGCACTCGTCGGAAGCCCATTGACATTCACCGCCTCCGCGACAGGCGGTGCTCCTCCGGTGATACCACCGGTGCCGACAGCAATCACGTTGACAGCCGGTAACGGCCAGACCGACACAGTCGGCAAGACGCTCGCGAATCTGTTGACGGTAACGATCGTTGACCAATTCGGCGCACCGTTCGGTGGTGTGGCAGTGAACTTCACTATCTCTGGAACTCCGTCCGGCGCATCGGGTCAATCTCTGACGACAACATCCACCGTTACGGCTGCGAATGGGCGCGCCTCGACACAGCTCACACTGGGCTCGAGGCCGGGCACGTATGCAGTGGTCGCAACATCGCCGGTCATCGGTGGCACAACGATTACCTTCAGTAACACTGCGGTGGTGGGCCGTGCGACGATGCTGGCCTCACTCTCCGGCAATGGTCAAACGCAGGTCGTCAAGACCACGCTCGCTCAACCGTTCGTCGTCGTGACAAGGGATCAGTTCGGCAATCCTATTCCGGGCGTCACGGTCGCGTTCGCAGTGAAGACATGGCCGGCAGGCTCGAGCACTCAGAATATCACCGATACGCTCGTGGTCACAAACGCTCAGGGTCAGGCTCAGACAACCCTCCAGCTGGGTGACAGCCTGGGAGTGTACGAGGTATCCGCTGCATCCGGCTCATTGATCGGAAGCCCGGTCATCTTCGCTGCCACTGCCACGGCGGCACCAATAGTCAGACGGGCGACCTCGATCGCGATCACGGCCGGCAACAGCCAGGTCGGTGTTGTAGGAACAGCAGGGGGCAGTGCACTCGTGGTGACTGTCTACGATCAGTTCGGTGCTCCGTTTGCTGGCGAGTCGGTCACGTTTGCGTTGAGCGGTGTGCCTTCGGGTGACACATTTGCATCGCTGACGAACACAACTGTTGTGACTGATTCAACCGGGCGCGCATCGACAATGCTTCTGCTTGGACACAAGGCTGGTACGTATGCGGTCACGGCCACCTCTGCGTCGCTGGCGGGCAGCCCGATGACATTCACTGTAGCTGGCGTCCCAGGTGTGGCGAAGAACCTCACGCAGATTGCAGGTCTGGGACAGTCTGCGACGGTCAACTCTCTGCTGCAGCCATTCGTGGTCAGCGTGACAGATACGTTTGGCAATGCGAAGCAGGGAGTCAGCGTCCAGTTCGCCATTAACACAGCACCGGCCGGTGCGGTAGGTCAAACCTTGTCGGCCGTCGCGGGCGTCACGAATTCAAACGGTCTGGTTTCGACGCAACTGCGCCTCGGTGATCAGGCCGGTGTGTACCAGGTGACGGCGACGGCGGCTGGCCTTGTTGGAAGTCCGGCGACGTTCAGTTCGACGGCACTGCTCAGTGCTGCCACCTCGATCGTCCAGGTGGCAGGCGTTGGCCAGTCGGCTCCGAATGGATCCGCGCTTGCTCAACCGTTCACGGTTCGCGCGCTGTCAGCTTCAGGCAATCCGGTTCCAGGAGTGATGGTGACCTTCGCGGTCGACAGCATACCTGCCGGGGCGACTGGATTCCTCCTCAGTCAAACAACTGCGGTGACTGGTGCCGATGGCACCGCGAGCACTATCCTGACGCTGGGTGACAAAACCGGAATCTATCGAGTGACAGCATCTTCCAGCGGACTTGCCGGAAGCCCGATCTTCTTCAGGGCGACTGCGACGGGTGCCGCCGGTGTTCCGATCCCAAGCCGTATCGTCCTGACAGCAGGTAGCAATCAGGCTGATACCGTCGGGCGTTCATTGGCGAATCCGTTCGTTATCACGGTTCTTGACCAGTTCGGTGCACCGTATACGGGTGCTCCAGTAACATTTGCCCTGAGTAGTGCTCCAATGAACGACATCTATGCTTCACTGAGTGCTACGTCGGTTGTGACGGATGCTAGCGGGCAAGCGAGGACCTCACTGGTTCTCGGTCACAAACCAGGATCGTACATGGTCACGGCTACCTCCGGCTCGATCGTGGGTAGCCCGATTGTCTTTACGGCGAATGCGGTTGCCGGCAGGCCAATGCTCCTGGCGCAAATGCTCGGCAACCAGCAGACAGGACTCGTTCGTACAACGTTGGCGAATCGATTTGTGGTAAGCGTTACGGACACCTTTGGCAACGTGAAACAGGGTGTCGACGTTCAGTTCGCCGTTACTTCGGCGCCAGCCGGAGCAATTGGCCAGTCGCTTACCTCGGTTCAGAATACGACCGATGTCAATGGACGCGCCTCGGCTCAGTTCTCCTTCGGGGACAAGGTTGGCACGTATCAGGTCACGGCGACGGCACCAGGACTCATCGGCAGCCCGTCGATCTTCACGGTGACCGCCTCAACGTCATCCGGAAGCGATCAAACAGGATTCCTGCAGGCTCAGCTGGTCAAACCGTTCAGCATCCTCGTGCTCGATCCGTCGGGCAATCCTGTGCGCGGTGCCTCTGTGACGTTCACGATCGACAGCATCCCGAATGGCGCGTCTGGGCAGTCGCTGAACGGACGCACGACCATTACGGTCACCACAGACTCAAGCGGTGTCGCATCGGTGAGCTTCACACTCGGAAATCAGCCCGGACTCTACAGAGTCTCGGCGTCGGTGGCGGGTGTGCCGGGCGTCGGAATCATCTTCTACGCCGTGGCTGTCTCTCCGGTCAGCACGCCGAGCATCGTCTACACGGCCGGCAACGGTCAATCTGCCACGATCCTCACGCAGTTGACGAGACCATTCGTCGTGACGGCGATGAGTCCGTCGGGTGCACCGCTTGCAGGCGAGATGATCACCTTTGCGATCGACAGCATGCCTGCCGGTGCGAAGGGCCAGATGATCGTACCGACAACGGTACAAACAGATGCTGCCGGTCGCGCGTCTGTCATGATGAAACTTGGAAGCAAAGCTGGCACATACAGGATATCTGCGTTCTCCGACAATCTTGCCGGCGGTCCGATTCTGTTCAGGGCTCAGGCAACGGCTGCGACGTTCCAAGTCATGCTCTATGTGTCCGGCGACGGTCAGGTGCAGCAGACAGGAAACGTGCTCGAAAGTCCATTTGTGGTGGGCACGGTCGACATTGGCGGCAATCCGGTGCCGGGCGTTGCCGTCCAGTTCGCCATCGATTCCGTGCCGCCGGGAGCTACGGGTCAGCGTCTCTCCGTCGCGAATACGGCGACAGATTCGAACGGCATCGCATCCACGGTCCTGACTCTCGGCAACGTCCCTGGTGTCTACAGGATTGTGGCGACACATCCGGGCTACACGCCGATTGTGTACAGAGCGACTGCGAAGACGTCTACGGGTGCAGTCAGGCTCGCGTACACTTCCGGCAATGGCCAGTCTGGGCTGGTGGCCGCACAGCTTGCGAGTCCGATTGTGGTGACAGTGCTGAACGAGTTTGCTAATCCTGTGGCAGGACAGCCAGTGACATTCGCGGTGGACAGCATGCCAGCTGGTGCGACAGGTGCTTCTGTCACTCCGACAACTGTGTTGACGAACGCGTCGGGTCGAGCGTCGGCAGTCGTCATGCTCGGATCGAAGGCCGGTACGTATCGGATCACGGCTACCTCGTCCGGACTGATCGGCAGCCCTGTGGAATTCAGGGTCCGTGCAGCGTCCGCTGCTGCCCGTACTATCGCCGCTGTCGCAGGAAACGGACAAACGAAGGCAATCGCAACGAGCCTCGATACCGTGTTCGTCGTCCGTGTCGTCGATGGGTACCAAAATCCGGTGCCGGGCATCATTGTTGACTTCTCGATCGATTCGATCCCGAATGGGGCTACCGGACAGAAGCTGACGGTCCTGAATGCAATCACAGATCAGGATGGTCAGGCGGCTGCTCTGATGACTCTTGGATCAAAGGTCGGTGATTATGTGATTGCAGCGAGTGCCCCGTCCCTCAGCGGCAGCCCTGTGTTGTTCAGGGTGCATGCCACGTCGGCTGCCGCTGCAGCCTTGCTGGCGGTCTCCGGAAACGATCAGACTGGAGGCATTTTGTCGCCACTCCTGACTCCGTTTGTGGTGTCCGTTGTCGATATCGGCGGCAATCCGGTGCCGGGTGTCAACGTCCGCTTTGCGCTCGACAGCATCCCGTCCGGCGCAACGGGCCAGAGCCTGCGCGTGCTGAACGCGACAACCGACGCAAAAGGCCAGGCGGCGGCGATTCTGACTCTTGGCAGCAAGGAAGGCCGCTACACCGTCACTGCATCGTCGCAGGGTCTCATCGTCAGCTCCGTCCGCTTCGCTGCGATTGCTGCAATACAGCGCGGCGACGTGAACCTCGACCGCGGCGTGGATATTGCCGATCTGACATCGATCATTGACAACATTCTTGGCCGCACACGATTGGTAGCTAACGATTCTGTGCGTGCAGATGTCAATCGCGATGGCAGAATCAACGTTGCCGACGTCGTGGCGCTCCAGAACAACATCCTCGCAATCGCCGCCCCAGTTGCATCCGTCGAAGAGGATCCACTTGGACCGGCGTGGAGTGCGACGGAAATTGATCATGCTTGGACCGCGGACACGGCAAAGGTGCAATCGGAGTTTGTCATTGCTGAAAACAGCCTCAGGTTCAATGTAGCCAACACAGTTCCTCTCAAGGGGCTGCAGCTCATGGTTCGGTTCAAGAATCCGGTCCAGTTGCGCGGTTCGGTGGATGTGTTCCAGCGGGCGCTTGTCGATTCCTTCTTTGTCAGTGTCCTTGGAAACGAGTTGCGCCTCGTCGCCTACAATCTTTCGAACAAACCCATATCCGTCGGCGATGGCACGCTGTTCCGGTTGCCAGTTCAACTCACTTCGATCGGCGATATCGAAAGCGGCCAGCTCGTGGTCAGTGTCGCGGACAGCACAGCAATGTTTGACAAGGCGGTGCGGAACATTCCGACCAAGCGGATGCTCGGCCAGGGAGACGTGCCGTACAACTTCGTCCTCTATCAGAACTATCCGAATCCGTTCAATGGCACGACGAAGATCGAGTACGAAGTGCCGGATGTCGATGGCCGGGGCGCACGAGTACTTCTCCAGGTCTTCGATCTGATGGGCAGCAAGATCAAAACGCTTGTCTCTCGGTTCCATTACGGCGGACGGTACGCTGTTGTGTGGGACGGCAAAGACGAAGCCGGCCGGTCTGTCTCGTCCGGAACATACTACTATCGTCTCATCTCCGGCGACTATATGAGCGGAAAGAAGATGATCCTGCTGAAGTGAGCCTGCACCTTTCGAAGGTTCGCGTGCTTCATACCGACCTTCGAAAGGTTTCAGTCTGCACCTAGATCAGAAGAGCTGTCTTGGTAACCCAAGAACCCGACCCCAAAGGGCCGGGTTCTTCTTTTCGGAAATGTCGATATGGCATCACGGCGAACTGCGACGAACGAAACGGCGGCATAGGAAGTGAGAGTACTCACGTCGGGGCGAATAGCAATTCGCCCCAATACGTCACGCCGTTTCGTTCGCCATCGCGCAAACTCGTCACGATAGTCCGAGGATTCACCGGAGCCTGGACATTCCGAAGAGAATACTCGCCGGACAGTTCAGAGAGCTAGTGCTGATACCGAATGGATCTGTGGTCCTCGCGTTGCTTCTGAGGCCTCTTCTGCCTACTTTGCCGATTATTAATTCTCTCCGGTGAATCGCAGTGAAGATTCAGTTTCTTGGTGCTGCACAGACAGTAACGGGCTCCATGCACCTGCTCACCGCAAACGGAAGCAGTGTTCTCCTCGATTGCGGCCTCTTTCAGGGTAAAAGGGCGGAGGCGTACGAACGAAACAGGAATTTCCCCTTTGACGCCCCGACCATCGATGCCGTCGTGCTCTCACATGCGCACATTGACCACGCGGGCAATTTGCCAAACCTCGTCAAAAACGGATTCTCAGGATCCATCTTCTGCACGAGCGCAACAAGAGATCTCTCCAACGTAATGCTCTTCGACAGCGCCTATGTTCAGGAACGTGACGTTGAGTATGTCAACAAGCAGCACAAGAAGCGGAAACAGCCCCCCGTCGAACCGCTCTACACCTCTGAGGACGTAGGGCAAACCGTCGACCAGATGTTGGGCGTTCGCTATCATCAGAAGGTCGAGGTTGCCGACGGTATTTCAATTACTTTCTTCGATGCAGGTCACGTCCTCGGCTCGGCGGTGACACTCATTGAAGTGCGCGAACAGGGCACGACTCAAACCATCGGGTTTTCAGGTGACCTCGGCCGCAAGAACATGCCGATCCTGAGAGATCCCGAATCCCTGGGTAATCCAGATTACTGGATCTGTGAAAGCACCTACGGTGCGCGAGTCCATGAACCGGCAAGTGGAATGGAGGATCGCCTGTTCGAAATCCTGACCAGAACGATAGAGCGGGGTGGAAAGCTCATCGTCCCCGCATTTAGCGTCGGAAAGACTCAGGAATTCCTCTACGTCCTCTTCACGCTGAACGACTCCGGCAGGCTCCCCCCAATTCCCATTTTTGTCGACAGCCCGCTGTCCGTCAATACAACCGAAGTCTTCAAGACTCACCCTGAATGCTTCGACAAGGAGACATTGCTCTATCTCCTCAACAATGAGGACCCATTCGGCTTTGGGCGCCTGAAATATGTCCGGAGTGTCGAAGAGTCGAAAAAGCTCAACGACATCAATGAACCGTGTGTCATCATCGCGTCTTCCGGAATGTGCGAGGCGGGGCGAATTCTCCACCATCTCGCGAATAACGTCCACGATCCACGCCATACGGTCCTTGTTGTAGGATTCATGGCAGAGCATACGCTGGGGAGGAGAATCGTTGAGCGGCAACAGCAAATCCGCATATTTGGGGAAGAGCACGCATTGAAGGCGGAAGTGGCGATCATGAACTCACTGTCTGCCCACGCCGGTCAGGATGAACTTGTCGACTACACGCGAACGATCGACAAGGGAAAACTGAAACAGATGTTCCTCGTGCATGGAGAGCTGTCGCAGGCACAACAGCTGCGGCTAAAGCTCGCCGAGGCAGGCTATGATAAGATCGCCATCCCTTCGAGAGGCGAAAGCGTGGAGCTGCATCGATGAGAATCCTTGTGACAGGCGGCAGCGGCCTCGTCGGACGCTATATCGTTCAAGACCTGCAAACGGATCATGAAGTCGAGATTCTTGATCTGAAAAAAGCCCAAAAGTCCGACGTGCCTCTTCATTTTGTTGACATCCTTGATGCCGACATGTTGAAGAGGTGTGTGAAAGGATATGACGTCGTCGTTCACCTTGCCGGCATTCCGCATCCCCTGAATCATCCTGCCGACGTGGTCTTCCGGACAAACACCGTCGGAACCTACAACGTGCTCGAAGCATGTGCCGCAAATGGCATTCAAAAGTTCATTTTCATATCGAGCGAATCTGTCCTCGGATTTGCGTTCTCGACGACGCGGATGTCGCCAGAGTACCTGCCCGTCAACGAGGAGCATCCACTGCGGCCCCAGGATCCGTATGCACTGAGCAAGGTCGCGTGCGAACAGGTGTGCAAGGGCTTCACTCGAAGAACCGGCATGCAAACCATCTGTCTGAGACCTCCCTGGATCTGGGTGCCGGAGCCCAATGAGATTGCGTTTTATCACACACTCCGTTCAGACTATCCGAAATGGTACAAGAACCTCTGGGCCTATATCCATGTCTCCGATGTCGCCAGAGCGGTGCGGCTGTGTGTTGAGAAGACCGATTTGCCTTCCCATGATGCGTACTTCATCTGTGCACCTCACAATTGGACTGGCGTCGAGAGCAGAGCCCTTGCTGTCCAATTCTATCCCGAGACGAAGCGCATCTCGGAACAGTGGTCGGGTGATGCATCGTTTATCAGTACAGCGAAGGCAGAGAGGGCATTTGGTTTTGAGGCAGCGCACGGCTGGAAGGAAATCATGGTATAGAGTGCCAAACGAAAGGCCCTCATGTTGAGTGCACTGCCTTCCAGCTCAATCGAGGCGGCAGGAAGTCGAAACGTGACACGAGCAGCAAGCATCATGATTCGAATTGAGTTTTGGATTAGCCAAACGCCGGGAGCTCTAACATGGCAAGACCCGTAATCATTGATACAGACGCAGGCGTCGATGATGCTCTGGCGTTGATCATTGCTCTTCGATCGCCGGAGATCGCCGTAAAGGCCATCACCACGGTGGCTGGCAATGTAGAGGTTCAAAAATGCACGCGAAACGTCCTCAGGATACTGAACCTGCTTAATCCAAAAGACCGCCCGGTCGTGGCACAAGGTGCGAGGAAACCGTTGAAGGCGCCTCTCCTCATCGCTCCCGAAGTCCATGGCCCTGACGGATTGGGAGGCCTCTCCTCGAAGCTCCCCGCTGTGAAAGTGAGGAATGTTGGCAAGGCGGTCGATACGATCCTTCAGCTCTGCCGTCAATATGGTAAGAAGCTCACCATCGTGACGATCGGGCCGATGACCAATCTGGCGCTGGCGCTGAAAGCGGATCGTAAGACCCTTCTCCGCGCCGGACGCATCATCTCCATGGGTGGCGCGTTTCATGTGCCCGGGAATACCGGACCTGTGGCTGAGTTCAATTACTATGTTGATCCCGATGCTGCCCACGCCGTACTCACGTCCGGAATCCCTGTGACTGTCGTTCCGCTCGATGTGACCCACCAGGTCGTGGTGATGCGTTCCGAGATGGAGTACCGCGCTCGCCGGCGCGCCAGCAATGTGGCACGGTCGGTTCTCGACCTCACACGGGATTATATGCTCTATCATCGTGACACCCAGGGCTTCAACGGCGGCTATCTCCACGATCCTCTCGCCGTCGGCATTGCGATCGATCCAATGTTCGTCCGTACGCGCCGCGTACATGTTGACGTTGAGACGACAGGGCTGTTTACGCGGGGAATGACAGTAGCGGATTTCCGGCTTCGTTCCTCGGGAACCGGATCCACAGTCGATGTTGCACTGAAGGTCGAGCGAGATCGATTCCTCAGTCTTTTTCATGATCGTCTATGGATGTGAGGTGCATCATCACCTCGTCGACGGACAAACGTCTGCTCTGCATCCCTATCTGGGTGAGTGCGATAGTGTTTCTGGTCGCGCCGCATTCAAACGGCCAGGAACAGCTTCGTCCGGCCATGGCAGGAGTGCCGGACACTCTGCGAGTCTCATCGTTGGGATTCGAGCGAGTTCTCAATACGTTCATCTGGAACGGCACCATGTTCTATGACCGGAAGTTCAACGGCATCGAACTGGCCTTCAGACAATTCCTCCGTTCCCGGTTGATCAGAACCGATCAACGCTCTGTCCAGGATGAGTACGGCGATTCGCTAACCCTCGGCGTTCCATTCCTCGACCAGTGGCAGGTACGTCTGCAACAGTCATCCTCCGTCGTTTCTGATAATCGCGCCATCGATCTGACAAAGCTTGCACAACACCAGGTGCTTGCAGGTGTGCGGGTGCACCCGTCGCCACGCGTCGTGCTTGGCCTCTTCGGAGGGTATGAAATCGATGCACAACAGGACGAGAGGGATGAGGGATTCGCATACAGAGCGGAGATGGGTGCTGAAGACATTCAGCTTGAAGCATTTCGGGGATCTCTTCGTGGACGCTGGACACAGTCCCTTCTCACACGCCGCCGGCCGGCCGCAGGTAATCTCGATGTGGCGTTGGTCCGAGAATTCGGACCAGAGGCGAAGAACACCATTCTCATCTCGTACGACAGACTCCGGAGGGAGTTCTACACGTCTGCAGGTCCCGATGTCCAGAAGCTCTATCAGGTTTCCAACAACATCTTCCGCCGCGACGCGTCCACGTTCGAAGTTTCCGAGGAACTTCAGGTCAGGTCATCGGACCAACTTCAGCTGTTTTTCAGGGGTGGACTGCTCAATCGGACCATCGATCGCGAACTGAGTTACAAGGCATTCACGGCAGGCTCCAATACTCTCCTTGATACGCGCATTCAGGAAATGCAGCTCTATGGTGAAGCGGGGACGGCCTATCAGCCTGCCAACTGGCTCGGTATTGATGTAAACCTCTCATACCGGGAACGTGAAGAACGGCACCGCGTTCTCGAAGAAGACGGGGTACCTTCGTCGGTCCTCGAGCGCCAGCGGAGGTCCGAAAGCCGCCTCGAAAATATCGCCCGCCGGACGAGCATCGCATCCCAGCTCCGGATGCAAATCTCCGACGCAGATGAGTTGAACTTTGCAGGATCAGCAAGTATCTTGAGGTATGACACTCCTGATACCACCAATGTCGACGAACGCGATGAACTGCTCGTCACATTCGGATTTCAGGAACGCCACCGGTTCAGTGACGAACTGACCCTTCTCGTCAGTGGTGATGTGAGTCTGAGCCATCTGGTCTACCTCAAGAGTGTTCAAAGCGCAAACAATAACTGGAACCGGGTCCTCCGCTTCGGTCCCGGCGTGATGTTCACTCCATCTGATTGGTTTCGCACCGTGAATCTGGCGGAGGTGCTGGCCAACTACACGGTGTACGATTTTGAGGATCAGGGGGCATTGACGAGAAGCTTCTCGTTCCGGCAGGCCTCATGGCTCGATTCGACGTCGCTTCGGCTCACACAACTTCTCACTCTCTCCTTCGTAGGAGAAATCAGGGTGTATGAACGTGGGATTTTGATGTGGGATGAGTTCAAGGAACGTCCGCAGAATTACTTTGTGGAGCAGACGTACTGGCCGCAACTGCTCTACGAGCCGATCCCGCACCTCAGGGTTGCGCTCGGATACCGCTACTTTGGCCAGAATCGCTATAAGTATCAACGCAGTGCAAGAGTCCTTGAGCGCGTGCTTGAAACTTCTGGTCCGACGGTCTCGGTGGTGTGGGAAGGGGCGTCTTCTCAGATGATGTCGGTGGAAGGGTGGAACGAAACCCAGCGGCAGGATCGGCAGATAACAAGAACCATTCCTAATCTCTCACTTCGGATAACGTTCGCAATTTGATGAAAAAGCCAAACCGACCCAGAACAAAACGGCAACAGTCGCATCCGCAACCGGAACCCTCTGCACAGACTTTCTATCTCACGTGCAATAGCGATCCGAAAGAAATCAACAAAGTGGAGCCTTTCCTTCAGGAGATTAGCAGGGTAGCGAAGCTTGATGATGGGACATTCTATCGGCTCCTGGTTGCCGGTACTGAGGCGGTGAACAACGGAATTTTGCATGGCAACAAGGGCGACAAGAAGAAACACGTTCACGTCGTTTGTATACTGAGCAAGGATTCTCTCGTATTCCGTGTCAAGGACGAAGGACGCGGATTTAGGCCGGAAGAAGTGCCAGATCCCCTTGAGGAGAAGAATCTGCTGAAGACGAGTGGGAGAGGGATCTTCCTTATGAGATCGTTGATGGATAAAGTTTCATATAAGATTACGAAAGAGGGATCAGAGGTCGAGCTCGTCATCGATCTGAAACATCTCGGGTAGAGGACGTAGTTTCTGCAACACGGAGCCTCGCCGACGTGCGGGGCTTTTTTTTGGAGACGTGCGCGCTCAAAGGATGCAGGGCGAGAAAAAAAATCCCCGCCTGCCGGAGAGGCAGACGGGGATTGAAGTGTACGTTCCTGTCAACTAATAACAGAATTCCAGATTGAACGCGAAAAGGTTTGCGCTTGCCACGTATGTGCCACTGATCACTGTCGGTGGTATCAATGGGCTCGCTCCCCGTTTCGTAACCTTCCCATCGCGGTCCGCGAAGCTGATCAACTGATAACCGACGTGGGCAGCAATGTTCTGAGTGAGCTTGTAGCCGAGTCCGACAGTCACCTCCATTCGATTTGCATCAGGGAGCATCGGTTCGACGACTGCATCGGGCTGAGGTGTCTTGTCATAGATGAATCCTGCCCTGAGAGCCAGTTTCTCCATCCTGTACTCGCCACCAACTCGTATCAAGTAGCCGTCCTCCCAGTTTTTCACCAATGTCGATGGACCCTGTAGCGGTAGCGGGATCGCCGGCGGGAACGATGGTCCTAGCGGGATTTCCAGCTTCAACTGGTCGTACGCTTTCCATCCGACATGTTGGTAGTCTGCCTCGATCGTGAAGTCCTTCGTGACATCGTACGCCACGCCCACAATGAGATTGCTTGGCATCGGCAGCGTGGTTTTTCCTGTTCCGCCCGGGAAGAAATTCGTGGGAACCGGGCCAGCAAGGGCTGCCATGTCTGTGAATTTTGCGGTTCCTTCGAATTCAATCTTCGTTTCTGATCGATAGGAAAGCCCAACAGAGAGAGCGTCGGTCGGTTTGTAGAGGATCCCGACGTTGAAGTTTGTCGCACTGCCTGTTCCGTCAAGGTCCACCGTGCCATCCTTTGCAGAAGGAGCGGGGGCAGGGAGAAGAGCTGAAAGGGTCGGCACGCGCTGCTTGAGAGTAACCTTTCCAGTCACGTAGCTGAATCCGACGCCAACAGCGAGTTTGTCGCTGATCTTGTAGGCAACCGTGGGATTGATATAGAAAGTCTGCAGATCCGTCTTCACAGCCATCTGTTGGCCGTCCCAATCGTTCGGCCATTCGGTGCCCAGCCCGTACGGATTGAACACACCGACCGCAAATGTCAGCCCGTTGGAAAGCGCATAGGAAGCATAGAGATTGATGGGTGTGAAGGTCTGATCCACCATCTTTGTCTCCTTGGCACCCGCCTTGAACGAGCTGGAAGGCATGATCAGGGTGGTCCCAAAGTAGACCTTGAAGCCCTTTTGAAATGCGAGTCCTGCCGGATTGAAGAAAATGGCAGAACCGTCTGATGCTTGCGCTGCGAAAGCGCCCCCCATCGCCAGAGATCGGGCACCATGCTCATTGATCTGGTATCCGCCCGCAAATACAGTACTGCCGCAAACCATCAAGACAACAAGAACCGCAATGGTCCTGGTGAGCGACATAATACCTCCTCTGTGGATTGTTGTAGTACGGTTGTTTAGTGGAAAGTAGAATCGTCGTGCTGCATCGGCTTCGGCAGGAGATATGCAAAGCCAATTTTAACAAATCGGATTCTCGAAATCAAGGATGTTTTTGTCAGGAGGCAGATATGCGCGTTTTTGCACGCGGATTCCCCGATTCTGACGCCTCTCTGCCACCACCAAATAGAAAAAGGGGCCGTCCCGTGGGCCAGCCCCTTTCTGCGGCGAAACTGAGAAAGCGGTTTTTGCTACTTGAGATCCGAGGTCCCGAACATGCGCTGATAATCCTTGAACGCGTCGGCGGGAAGGACAGGCAGCCCGCTCAGCTCCGAGATTTTGCCCAAGGGGGCAGGGATGCCGGGGATCTGAGAAATGTCAACCAACGGGATGCTCGTATTGTACTTCGCATTGATAACTTTGATGTACTCATTGGCCACGACTCCACTTCCGCGCGACGAAGGATGGACGCCATCCAGGCTGAAGAGTCCACCTGTGACGTAGGCGGTGGTGAAGGCCTCACCGGCGAGTGTGAGTCCCTTTTGGGAAACGGTATTGAAGAAAGAGTAGAAATCAACAACTGCCGCGCCATTCGCGTTTGCCACGCTGGCGATTGTCGAATTAAAGGCGCTAATCGCGTTGGCACAAATGACCTGCTCATCAGCGTCGAGGACCAGAGCGTTCGGCCAGGGATTCTGCGGATGAAGGCCGAAAGGCTTCGTTGTGTCAATTCCTGCAGGGAGCGCAGGGTACTTGTTCGCCTTGTACCACAGTCCGGACGGTTGTCCGATATATGCAGCGTACGTCATGCCAGTCAATGTCAGCAACGGTGCGTTCGCCTCAGTGAGCGAGGATTGCCCGGTTGCCATTCCCGATTCCCCGGCTTTCTGATAATACAGCTTCATGCCAAGGGGGCCAATCTTGGCTGCGACGGCAGGTCCGACGGTTCGGAAGAACGGAATTGCCTTGACGTCGGGAATGTTCCCCACGATCACCTTTGCATTCGGGAGTGATGTCTTAATGCTGCTCAAGGCTTGAGTGTAGAGGGTCGTGAATACCGCTACGGGTGTCGGCGCGGCGGGGGAAACGCCGCCACTTGTTGCGTAGCCCAGGACGTCGTTCGCGCCAAGCCAGAAGGTCAGCAGATCGGGATTGAGTGCTACCGCCTGCCGGTAGACGCTCTTCGGGAATGGTCCGCTCGTCCACCGGAGAATCGCATCCCTGCCGAGCGGCGCGGATTGATAGGTGCCTGTTGTGTCCATGAATCCCGCAAGCGGTATGCCCGGAATTCCAAGATTGTCAAACGGCCGGGCAAGCCCCGAGTTGATTGGTTGTCCAGCCGTAAGGCCTTTCGGCCCGATCACCGGCCCTGCAAGGCTAATGATCTCATACCGCGAGGCCTTGCCGGTAGCATCTGGTGTGCCGGGATCGGAGTACAACGGTTGCTCGAAGGTACCGAGAGAGGCTCCCGCTTTCGCAAGCTGCTGGGCGATGAGGTTTGGATAACTATAGATTTGGGCCGATTGATAAAGGCCGGCTGACTGATATCCTGCAGTCAGACTGTTGCCGACGGCAACGTACTTTTTGATCGTGACAGGTCCCAGGGAAGATACCGGACCGCTGGGAGCGGAATCACTGCACCCGCTCAGACTCAAGGCGGCGAGCCCGGTCAATACTATGAGTGATTTCATCATCAGTTTCATGGTTGCTCCTTCGTTACGTTCAGTCTCTCTTTAGAATGAGTATCCGAAATTCAGTGCGAACAGGTTCGCTGTTGAGTTGTACGTTCCGTCGAAGTTGATTTCCGTTCCGACGGCTTTCCGCTGGTCAAACTTGATGAACATGTATGCAAGGTCAAGCGTGACGTTCTTGCTGATGCGGTACCCAACGCCGGCGCTGACTTCGTTCTTGTTCGCATCAGGAAGAAGCGGTTCGACGTACTGTGTGGGTGCCGGGCTGCGATCGTAAATGTAGCCGGCGCGCAGTTGCCAGTCGCCCAGGTCATATTCCCCGCCGACGCGGACAAGGTATGTGTTTTCATAGTTCTTCGGAGACACAGAGACTGAGTTGTCCTTTTTGAACGTCAGAGCAAGTTCTCTATAGCTGGACCAGCCGACATACTGGTAGTTGACTTCGAGGGTGAGGTTCTTGAAGGGACTGTATGCGACACCTACGAATGCCGTAGCCGGCAGCGTGAGGGAGGAAGAAATGTCGCCTGCGGGATAGACACTGCGGTTCGGCTCGAATGTAGCAGTTCCCTCGGCGTCAATCTTTGCCTCACTGCGGTACGAAGCTCCGATGGACAAATTACCAGTTGCCTTGTACAGCGCGCCGACATTCCATCCGATCGAGCTTCCAGTTGCCTCGACCGTCACGTTCGCATGAGGATCAAACGGATCGCTGAGTACGCGTTTGAGGGTCACCTTTCCTGTGACATAGTTCATTCCAACTCCCAACGAGAACCGGTCGCTCACCTTGTAGGCAACCGTCGGCGAGAAGAAAAACGTCTCGAGGTTTACTTTTGTGCTGATAAACCTCCCGGACCAATCCGCAGGCCACTCCGTGCCGAGTCCGTAGGGGTTGTTAACGCCGAATCCGACGATGAGATCGTCTGTGATCCTGTATGACCCATAGACGTTGATCGGATTGAAGAGCTGGCTCTTCATTTTGGTTTCCTGATTTGTGTTGAGCTGGTCTGGCCCGTAGAAGGTTGAGCTTGGTGCTATGAGCGTAACGCCGACATAGACTTGCCCGCCCTTCTGGAACGCGAGCCCCGCAGGATTGAAATAGATCGCCGAGAGATCTGATGCCCTGGCGGCGAACGCACCGCCCATTCCCATCGCTCTAGCTCCGTGTTCGTTGAGTTGGAATCCTCCGGCAGTTGCGAGCGTCGAGCAGAGAATCAGCATTGCTACAACGCCGCTCGTGCGAACAGTTGGTCCTTTCAAGGTTCACTCCTTTCTATTGAGTATGAAGGATTTAGATCACTTCTGGCAACGATTACCAAATTCCTATTTTTGGAAAATACAGATATTCTTGTCCCAATTGCAATTCAAATTTTTCACTCATAGCACAAAAAAAAACCGGCCCCTTAGGGCCGGGATGTCGCATTTCGTTCCGGAGAATCCGCACTAGATGTTCAGCTTCGCCATGTTGGCTTTGACGTCCGCGGCAGACTTGTTCAGGGCCGCCTGCTCATCCGCGGTCAGCTTGATTTGGATGATCTCTTCCATTCCTTTCTTGCCAATCTTGATCGGAACCCCGACCACGACGTCGTTCATGCCATATTCACCCTGCAGCCAGACAGCGCAGGGAAGAATCCGTTTCTTGTCTTTCACGATGGCATCCACCATCTGGACTGCCGCCGACGAAGGGGCGTAGTAAGCACTGCCGGTCTTCAGGAAGTTGACGATCTCGATACCACCGTCGCGCGTACGCTTGACGAGCCGGTCAATCGTGGCCTGATCCATCAGGTCGGGAAGAGGAATTCCGGCAACCGTGGAGTAGCGCGGCAAAGGAACCATTGAATCGCCATGTCCGCCTAACACGAATGCACTCACGTCCTCAACCGAAACCTTCAGTTCCATTGAGATGAAGGTGCGGAATCGGGCGGAGTCGAGCACGCCAGCCATGCCCATCACGCGATGGCGGGGGAATCCGCTGACTTTCCACGCCACGTACGTCATGACATCGAGAGGATTGGAGACCACGATAAGGATCGCATTCGGCGATTTGGCCGCTGCCTGCTCCGTTACCGATTTGACGATGCCGGCATTTGTTGTCTGGAGGTCGTCTCGGCTCATGCCGGGTTTCCGGGCGATGCCTGCCGTTATCACGATGATGTCGGAATTCGCCGTGTCGTCGTACGAATTCGTTCCAATAACGCGTGTGTCCATGCCTTCGACTGGTGTTGCTTCGTACATGTCGAGGCCCTTGCCCTGCGGCATGCCTTCGACCACGTCAACAAGCACGACCTCGTTCGCGAGCTCTTTATCAGCGAGACGCTGTGCTGCGGTGGCGCCAACATTGCCGGCACCAATGACGGTGATTTTCATAGAGATCCTCCTCGAGAAAGACGTTGAAGAGAGCTTGATTAGTTGAGATCAGAGAAACGGTCGGGAGAGAAAACAGCAAGGCCTCCCGCAGATGAGGGAGGCCTCGGTGCAAAACTTAGGCTGCGGGCGGGTAGACGCTGACGCGCTGCTTCGTCTTCCCTACGCGCTCGAATTTCACAACGCCATCAACGAGGGCAAACAGCGTGTCGTCGCTGCCGATGCCGACATTCTGTCCGGGATGCATTTTTGTGCCGCGTTGCCGGACCAGAATGCTGCCGGCCGCGACCACCTGGCCGCCGAAGCGTTTTACGCCGAGACGTTGCGCATTGCTGTCACGCCCGTTGCGTGAACTTCCACCACCTTTTTTATGAGCCATACTCTCTTCTCCAACTTGAATCGTTCAAACGTGTCTTGCTATGATACTTTCGTGATCTCGAGTTCAGTGTATTGCTGTCGGTGCCCGCGATGGACGCGGTACCCCTTGCGCTTCTTCTTTTTGAAGACTTCCACCTTGTCGTCTTTGACGTGGGCAAGCACCTTGGCCTCAATCGAAGCACCCGACAAGTAGGGTGTGCCCAGCTTTGTCTGCTTCTCGTCACCAAGAAGCAATACCTTTTCAAACGTAACCTTCGCACCTACCTGAGATTCGAGCTTGGGGACGAAGATTTTGTCTGCTTTTGCAACCCTATACTGCTGGCCAGCAATTTCCACTACGGCGAACATTGGTTTTCCTCAGTTCCGTTACATGTGATGTTGTTACAAGGAATACCAATGTATCAAAATTGGCCAACAAAGTCAATGAATAATTGAGGCAAGAATAGCAGGAGATCGCCAAAGTGTCAGGTTCTGAGTATGTCCAGTTGGCAAATGAATCTTTGACGCAATTCGGCCCGTTCGGCTGGCGGAAGCAGGCTCTCGTCGACTGCGCCAAGCGCTAACTGAGCGATCGTTTCCTGTCCCCACCCGAACTCCCTTTGGCAGGCAAGGTATTCGCCCGTAAGGGTCGTATTGAACATGGGCGGATCATCACTGTTTATCGTGACCTTCAGCCTCTTTTCGATGAGCTTCGGTAGAACATGCTCCTGGAGTGAGGGAAATACCCCCAGGCAGATGTTGCTTGTTGGACAGACCTCCAGTGCGAGCTGACTACTCTTCAAATGCTCAACAAGGGCCGGATCCTCCAGGGACCTCACTCCATGCCCGATGCGTCTTGTGCCAGCGACCTCGATGGCCTCCCATACGCTCCGCGGACCGTCCGTTTCACCTGCGTGCAGGATACAAGGAATACCTGCCTCTCGCATCTTCTCGAATGCCCTGCGGAACTTTGATGGGGGATTCCCCTTCTCGGGCCCTCCGAGCCCCAATGCGATAATCCCGCCTCCATAACTGTCGATGACCCACTCTGCGATTCTATCACCAGCTTCGGCCGGATGTTCACGGGGGATGTCGATGATGAAGTCGCACCGCGTACCGAGTTCTTTCATCCCCCACTCTCTGGCCCGCCGAACGGCGTCCACCTGTGAGTGAAAATCCAATCCGCAATTGAAAAGCTGATTGTAGGGAGTGAACGTCACCTCGGTGTACAGGATATTCTGCTCTGCCTGTCCGATCAAAAACTCACGCGCAATCAGCTCGATATCCTCGGGCGATCTCAGGCACGAGGAGATCGTCATGTAGATATCTACAAAATGACTGAAGTCGCGAAACGTATACCACGCTCGGAGTCCTGCGATATCATCTGCGGGAAGAGAAATCGTGTGCCGCTTCGCAAGTTTCAGGAGCGTCTCGGGCCGGACCGAGCCTTCGAGATGGACGTGAAGCTCGGCTTTCGGCATCCGCCGGATAAACTCTGTTAGATCACGCATGTTGGTCACCGGACGAGAGAGTGGTATGGAGTCACGAGTCCTTCATCCTCAGCAGTCTCAGACCGTTAAAGATCACCAGGAGCGCGGCTCCGTCGTCGGCAAAAATGGCGAGCCAGAGGCTTGAGAGCCCAAACACGCCTAGAACAAGAAAGACGCCTTTTGTAAGAAGCGCGATCGCAATGTTCTGTTTGATAATTTGAAGTGTTTTCTTCCCTAGTGCAAGGGCGAAGGGGACTCGCACGATGTTGTCGTTCATGAGGGCGATGTCCGCCGTCTTGAGCGCAGTGTCGGAGCCGATGCCCCCCATGGCGATCCCGACATCCGCCGCGGCAAGAGCCGGAGCGTCATTGATCCCGTCACCGACCATAGCGACAGAGCCGAACCGCTTGCGTAGGTCATGTACGGCGTGGAGCTTGTCTTCCGGAAGAAGCCCGGCCTTCGCATCATCTACTTGAAGCTCGGCGGCGATGGAGGCCGCGGTTCGTGGATTGTCTCCTGTCAACAGGGTAATCTGCTGCACTCCGAGTCTGCGCAGCGCTCGGACCGCCTCGCGGCTCGCCGTGCGTACGCGGTCGGCCACAGCGATCGCCCCCAATACCTGTCGCTCGTCAGCCAGGACAATCACTGTCTTCCCCTGGGATTCCAAATCATGCAGCACCTTCTCGACGGCCGGTGTGCAAAGCTTTAGATCCTCAACGAGTTGATGATTCCCGACAACATAGGTCGTTCCGTCAACTTTCGTTCTGATCCCCTTGCCGGTGATTGATGAGAAGTCCTCAGTAACTGTGTCTGTGAGTTCGACGCCTTCGGAAGATGCCTTTCGAAGCAGGGCCTCTGCGAGGTGGTGTTCTGACCTGAGTTCCGCCGCCGCGGTAATGCGAAGGATCTCTTTGGCAGGGATTGAATCGAGAGGCACGATATCCGTCACAGTCAGTGTGGCTTCCGTCAGTGTCCCTGTCTTGTCGAATGCCACAGCGCGGACGGAGGCGAGCGCTTCCAAGTGTTTGCCCCCCTTCACGAGAATGCCATGGTGTGCTGCATTGGCAAGGGCACTTACGAGTGTTACGGGCGTGGAAATCACCAGTGCGCAAGGGCAGGCGATGACGAGCAGGACCAGGGCTCTGTACAGCCAGTCCTCGAACGCCAGGGAAAAGAGAAGGGGTGGCACGAGAGCGATGAGGATGGCCAACGCGAATACCGACGGCGTGTAGTACTGAGCGAATTTCTCAACATACGTTTGGCTTGGCGCTTTCTTGCTCTGTGCCTCCTCAACGAGATGGATGATGTGTGCAATAGCTGAATCGTGAGATAACCGCTGGACACGAACTTCGAGTGCTCCCCGCTGGTTGAACGATCCGGCATAAACAAGGTCATCCTTGCTCTTCAACGAGGGGAGAGATTCACCTGTAATCGGGGCCTCATCGACGCTCGAAAGTCCGGCAATGACCTGTCCGTCAAGAGGAATCCGCTCACCCGGCCGGATCACAACGGTTTCACCGACTTCGATGTGCTCTACCGGGAGGACTGTTTCAGTGCCGTTCCTGAGGACAGTCGCCGACGGGGGTGAAACGCTCAGGAGGGAATGGATGGCTCGCCGGGTATGGTCCAAACTGTATGATTCGATGACAAGCGAGATCGAGAAGAGCAGGACAACTGCGGCCCCCTCTGCATGCTGGCCGATGATGACCGCTCCGATTGAGGCGATCGTCATCAGGAAATTCATGTCGAGGGAGAGGAGCCGGATTGCCCTCCCTGCCTTGGCAGCAATGTGCCATCCTCCGGCAACCATGGAACTTAGAAAGAATATGGTCGGCACTGGCGAACCTACTTCGAATACTTCCCCGATCAGGCCGATGAGGAATAGGAGAGCCGACAGTGACGTCGAGAGGAGAAGACGGCGATGTGGGTTGGCTCCTGAATGGACCGGCGCCTGCTCATTGATGCCGGGGAGACCGATGTCCTTGAGATGATTCAGAATCACCTTCTCGTCACATGTGTGGCTCACCTTAAGACGGTGTGCGACAATGTTGAATTCGAGACTCTTGATGCCGGGTTGACATTCAAGACGCTTGCGGATCTTCTGCTCTTCCGTCGCGCAGCAGAGATCGTGAATCTTGAAGGAGGTTTGCTGAGTCGTCTGTTCTTGCGTCATTTCTGTGAGGTTCCCATCGGGAATTGGGCTCGTCGGCCGAGTGCTCGATCACTCTTTGCTGTGTCGTGCTGCAACTCTGATCAGATCTTCGATGTGTTCATCATCCAGCGAATAGAAGACCATCTTGCCTTCCTTGCGCTGCTTCACAAGACGGAGAGCCTTCAGCAGCCTCAACTGATGCGAGATCGCGGACTCTGTCATTCCGAGCGCCTCTGCAATATCCAGAACGCAGAGCTCCTCCTTCGCCAGAGCGAGCACGATCTTCAGCCGGGTCGGATCGCCCAGAATCCTGAAGGTCTCTGTGATCGCGATGATCGTCGGCTCATCGGCAAGGGCTTTCCGGGCCGAACGAATCGCAAGCTGGTGGTTATGTGGTCCCAAGGCTATCTCCTGAACGATTGAGCAAGTATTCAATCGTTAAGATACGAAATGGGGGCGGATTGTGTCAAGGAAAAAATCAGCAGACAGCTTGCCTTGAGCGACTCCTAGTGCAATCAAGTGGAGCCGAAGGGCTTGCCTTGAGCGATCCCGAGCGAGGCCCGAAGGGCCGAGTCGAGGGAGAGTCGAGGGAGAGTCGAAGGGAAGGAAGTAGACTAGCTCGAACCTCAGAACTTGTAACCTTTAACTCGTAACTATAAACTCAACACTTGTGGTGAGCGAAGCCTGCGCTGAGCATGGCGAAGCGTCGAACCGCTCAAACCTCATCCTCCCCCTTCCAGAAATCCCTTTTTCTCTTCTTCCGTGAGGACTTCGTTCATGCTCCCGGTCCGGTATCCTTGCAGATCGAGAGTAACGTAGGCGAATCCGAGAGACTTGAAACGGCTCACAAGGTTTTCGCGGAAAGATGGATCGATGAGGCGGGAGAACTCCTGAGGACCGATCTCGATACGGGCAGTCCGGTCATCGTGGTGGCGTACGCGGAAAAACCGGAAGCCATGGTCGCGCAGGAAGGTTTCTGCAGCATCAATTTTCATGAGGTTCTCCTTGGTGATCCCCTGGCCGTACGGAAATCTCGAAGAAAGACAGGCAAATGAGGGTTTATCCCACGTCGGAATGCCAAGCTCCCGGGCGAGCGCTCGCACATCAGATTTCGTGAAACCGGCTTCGAGCAGCGGAGAGCGGACATCCTGCTCCGACTTCGCACGCATCCCGGGACGGAAATCGCCCAGATCATCCAGGATTGTCCCGTCTGCGACATGCAGGATGCCTTCTTCGCGGGCGATCGTATGAAGCTTGCTGAAGAGTTCCGTCTTGCAGAAGTAGCAACGATCCGGAGGATTTTCCCTGAACTTCAGATCATCTGTCTCTTCAGTGTTCACGATACGGGTGCGCGACTTGAATGACTGCGCCAGTTGCACCGCTTCTTCAAATTCACGAGTCGGGTACGTTTCAGACCTGCCAATGACTGCGAGCGCGTTGTCGCCCAGGACCTCGGTGGCAACGCGGATGAGAAGCGTGCTGTCAATGCCACCCGAAAAACCAATAGCAACACTGCCGAGATCCCGGAGGAGACCTTTGAGCTTGTCGTACTTCTGCTGGAGTCCTGCGTCAATCATGAAATTCTTTGTCCTCAGTGCTGTTGTGATTGCAGTGCGTTCAGTATCACCGGCCGTACTGTCTCAATCGGCATCTCCTGCCCGAGCCAGATCTGAAACGAACGTGCGCCCTGATGAATGAACATCTCTAGTCCACTAATAGTTCTTGCCCCCGACCGCGCAGCAAGATGAAGGAGCTTCGTCTGGAGCGGTGTATAGATAAGATCCATGACGATCTGGTCTGGCCGGAAGACTGTGCCGCTGTGAACCGGGCATTCATCGACCGCGGGGAAGAGTCCGGCGGAGGTGCAGTTCACTATGAGATTCGCCCGGCGCATTGCAGCATCAAACTCTCTCGGATCCAGCGAACAAGCTCCACGCTGCGTCGTCCCCGCCGCCCCTCTGAAGTGCTCGACCAACTCCCGTGCGCGGGACAGGCTGCGGTTTGCCACGATAACTTCTGATGGGCGAAAGCGGCTCAGGAGCGTATAGAAGACAGCTCGTGACGAACCACCGGCGCCAAGGAGGAGCACAGAGTGGCCGTCGATCGCCTGCCGGAAGTGCTCCACGGAGGCAGCGAACCCGTGCACATCCGTGTTCTCACCGCCGATTCCGTCTTCTGTGAACATCATTGTGTTCACGGCGCCGACGGATCTCGCCTCGTCCGTCATGAAGTCGACCAGTCGCATCACCGCTTCTTTGTGCGGCAGCGTGACGTTGAGCCCGGCGAATCCGTTCTTCCTGAATTCATGTATCGCGGCCGTAAGTTTCTCCGGCAAGACGTCGAATGCCTCATATGAGCAATCCAGCCGCAGATGTCTGTACGCCTCGCCATGTAGCAATGGCGAAAGAGAATGGTGTGCCGGATGTCCGATGACGCCAAATCGTTTCATGCTGAGCGGGTCGCACCTGGTTGTTGAAATCGACATACCAACGAGACCGATCCCGGTCCGAGATACTCGAGATCGTGGGTCGGTCGTCAATTGCACACTTCACTCCGGTGGAATCATCGAACAGGGGAGAGTGCTACTTCTTCAGAAGTGGTGCAAAATCGCGGTGAGATTTCAGGTCAGGATAATCTTTCTTGAACTGTTTCGTGAGCTGAGGATCCAGTGAGAATGCCTTGCTCAATGATTCTACTGCCGCTTTGTGCTCACGCCGCAGAATGTGAATCTTCGCGAGGGTGTAGTGGGCAGGAGCATAGTTCGGAGCTTCCTTCACGCATCTCTCCAGCGCTTCGCTCGCCCAAGCGATCTCACCAGTTTCATACAACGTATCACCATAGTCGAACCACGCTTCTGCATTGGACGGATCGAGCTTGAGTACCATCCTGTAGCTCTCGAGACATTTCTCAATGCGGCCAAGATTATACTCGGCATCCGCCTTCGCGTGCCACAACTCACCGTACTGGGGGTTGAGCGCGATCGCCTTCTTATAGTCCAGAAGGGCTTTCTTTGGCTGCCCCATCGCATCGTGACAGCTTCCCCGGCCGAAGTACGATTCATAGTGGTTCTCGTCGTACTTCAAGGCATTTGTGAATGCCGAGATTGCTTCTTTGTACTGGCCCAGCTCCTCATGTGCGTTTCCGAGGTTATGCCAGGCGGGAACGTCGCCCGGTTCGTACTTCAACGTCGTCTTGAAACACTCGATCGCCTCGTACAAACGCCCCAGGTTTGCATATGCATTACCCTTGTTGTACCAGGCTGACGGGAAATCCTCCTTCACGGCGAGGGCCATCTCATAACTGTCGACGGATTTCGTGAACTGCCCCAGCCGGTTCAGGACGATCCCCCGATTATACCAGGCGTTGAAATTGTACGGGTCCCGGTTCAGGTGCTCGTCGTAGCATCGGATCGATTCTTCAAGCTTCTCCATGAAATCATAGCAATATCCGAGTTCGTACCAGGCGTCACCATGTTCAGGATTGGTGTCGAGCAGGAGCCGGAAAATCGAGACCGCCTCTGGATATCGTTCCTGTTTCTCGAGCGTCACTCCCTTGTGGAACAATGCTTCCTCATACAGCGGCTCAAGCTCAAGGGAAGCATTGAACGACTGGAGTGCCTCATCGACTCGGTTCAGATTGTCGAGGGTAATTCCCCGGTTCACGAAAACCTCCGGGTCTGTGGGATTGAGCTGAAGGGCCTTGTCATAGCACTGAAGGGCCTCTTCATAGCGATAGAGGTTGTTCAGGATCATCCCTTTTCGCTGCCAGGCATCGCCGCTAAACGGCTCGAACGACAGAAGGCGATCGACAAAGGTCAGCGCCTCCTCAAACTGAGCATGCTCGAAGTAGAATTGAATAATCTCCTCGAGAGCCTCAGTATTGTTGATGTCCTTCTCGCCGTTCCGCAGTTGCTCCCGGAACCGACGGAGGTCGTCGTCCGACCGGTCGTTCGGCAGGGGCAAGTGCTCGTCGTCGTCGAAGTTGTCTATTCTGGCCATCGCTCGTACATCCTGTCCACAGCTATACCTTCATGGGTGAAGCATTCTTACACACAATAAACTAAAAATTGGTCAGGCAGTCAAGGAACGCGCCAATCCTGCTCTTGGCACTTCTTGTCGCTGGTGCGTCGGGTTTTTTCGTTTGATTTTCGTACGTTTCTGGGGTATATTTATTTCTTTAAGTGGCAAAATGGTCGCGGAGAACGTAGAAACCATCAAAAAACGCATCGGGGAAGTCTGTGGCCGGTGCGGTCGTAGACCAGAGGACGTTCTCCTGGTCGGTGTCTCAAAGACGTTTGGCGTCGACAGCATCCGGAAAGCCGCCGAGTCCGGCCTCTTTGATATCGGCGAAAACTACGCTCAGGAGCTCCTCGAGAAGAGGAACAACCTGAACGACGAGCGAATCCGCTGGCATTTCATAGGCCATCTCCAGAGCAACAAGGTCAAATACATCATCGACTATATCAACCTCATTCATACAGTCGATAATGAGAGGGTGGCGGAGGAGCTTCAAAAGCGTGCAGAAAAATCGGGTCGAAATGTCAACGTCCTCGTCGAAGTGCACACGACAGACGAGGCAACGAAGTACGGTGTGCAGCCGGCTGTGACTGTCGACCTTGTAAAACGACTCTCAAAGTTCTCCCGCGTGAAGGTCCTGGGCCTCATGACCATGGGGCCGTTCTCCGACGATCCGGAAGACTCGCGGCCCTCATTCCAGCAGATAGCGGATCTCCGGTCTGCGATCGAGCACGAGGGCATTGAGAATGTCTCCATGCAACACCTCTCGATGGGGATGACACACGATTTTGAAATCGCGATCGAAGAAGGCGCGACGATCGTACGTATCGGAACAGCGATTTTTGGAGAGCGAGCGATAACAGCCTTGGACACCGCGTCTCACTGAGAGAAAGGTGGAGAGAATGAAGATCACACCGCTAGAGATCAAACGCCAGCAGTTCAAGAAGGTGATGAGGGGATACGATCCCGTCGAAGTCGACACCTTCCTCGACGTCTTGTCCCATGAACTCGAGGACATCCTTGGGAGCAACAAGGAACTGCGCGACAAGATCCTGGAGCTCGAGACGCAGCTCAAGGACTACAAAAATATGGAGAAGACGCTGCAGCAGACGTTGCTGCAGGCGCAGGAGACGAGCGGAAAGGAAATCGAGAACTCCCGAAAAGAGGCGACTCTTATCGTCCAGGAAGCAGAGCTGAAAGCGTCGCAGATCGTGGACAAGGCCCGGATGGATTTCGCGAGGATGAAAGAAGAGATAGCGAATCTGAAAGCGCGAAAAGAGAGCATCCTGAGCCGGCTGAAAGTCCTTCTCACGTCGGAGATCGATCTCATCAAGGCGCTCGAGATTGACGATGATTCGTCGCAGGGAGATATGTCGAAGGGCACGGGAAAAAGTCACATCGAAATCGACGAGATTCTCAAAAAACTCTGAGACCCGTGAGCGAGATCCGCAACAATATCGACGAGACGGTTCGGTTTATCCGGACAAGGACTGCGTCCTCTCCTGAGATCGGGATCATACTTGGGACGGGGCTTGGCGCGTTGGCAAAGGAGATCGTGCCGGAAGTTGTAATTGACTATGCAGAGATCCCGCATTTTCCGGTTTCGACGGTCGAGTCACATCACGGAAAGCTGATATTCGGCACGCTTGCCGGCAAGAAGGTCGTCGCAATGCAGGGAAGGTTTCATGCGTATGAAGGATACACGCTGAAACAGATCACATTCCCGGTGCGCGTGATGAAGTTCCTCGGCGTGAAGACGCTCTTGATTTCCAATGCAGCCGGAGCGTTGAACACGGCGTATGCCCGGGGAGACATCATGCTGATGTCGGATCATATCAACCTGCTGGGCGACAATCCGCTGATCGGCCCCAACGATGAGACTCTCGGTCCGCGGTTTCCCGACATGTCGGAGCCGTACAGCCGGAAGCTGATTGCACTCGCCGAACAGATTGCCGGGGAGTTGCAGATCAATGTCCGGAAAGGCGTCTACGTTGCGATGCAGGGACCGAATCTCGAGACGCGTGCTGAATACCGGTTTCTGCGCACGATCGGAGCTGATGCGGTCGGAATGTCGACCGTCCCCGAAGATATCGTCGCCATTCATATGGGGATGAGTGTCTTTGGAGTCTCGATCATCACGGATGAGTGTTTTCCGGACACGCTGAAGCCGATCACGCTGGAAGAGGTCATTGCGGTCGCCAATACGGCTGAGCCGAAGCTAACGGCGATCTTGAAGGAGATGGTGAAAAGGTTGTGAACGATGAGTATTGGGTTTTGAGATTTCAGTTTTCCGCCGGAGGCGAATACTCCTATGGCGGACAAGTTTTTGGTTTTTGAGTGCCGGAATCCCGGCGTCCGCTCGGCTGCCGAACTTCGAACTCCAGACAACTGACCCAGACCGTATTTCTTCTTTCCTTCCCTCTTCTCGATTGTGACGAGTCCGGTGCTGAGTCAGATTGACTTCGCCGAAGAGCCACAGGTGCCTTCACCATTTTGAGAAATCACACGGATGCCATTCAAACAACTGACAGACAAAGTCAACTATCATTCTCTTGAGACGGAACTCTCGAAGTTCTGGGAAGAGAACAAGGTTTTTGAAGAGAGCGTGCGCGTTCGCGAGGGGAAACCCACGTTCACGTTCTACGAAGGTCCGCCGACCGCAAATGGCCGGCCCGGAATACACCACGTCATGAGCCGGACGCTGAAGGATCTTGTGTGTCGCTTCAAGACGATGGAAGGATACCAGGTGCGGCGAAAAGCCGGTTGGGATACACACGGACTTCCGGTAGAGATCGAAGTTGAGAAAGCACTCGGATTCAAGCACAAGGATCAGATCGTCGAGTACGGAGTCGCGCGGTTCAATGAGGAGTGCAAGAAATCGGTTTGGAAGTACAAGATCGATTGGGAAGAGATGACCCGGTTGATGGGGTATTGGGTTGATCTCGACGACCCGTACGTCACCTTCCAGAACAACTACATCGAATCAATCTGGTGGGCGCTGAAGCAGTACTTTGACAAGGAGATGATCTATAAGGGGTACAAGATCCAGCCGTACTGCCCCCGCTGCGAGACGCCTCTCTCGTCCCATGAAGTGTCGCTGGGCTACAAGGATGTCAAAGATCCTTCGGTGTATGTAAAGATGAAGGTGAAGGGTGAAGCGAACACGTATTTCCTCGTATGGACGACCACGCCATGGACGCTTATCTCGAACGTGGCGCTGGCGGTGCATCCCGACATCGACTACGTAAAGGCCGAGCATCACGGAGAGGTGTTGATTCTTGCCGAGGCGCGGCTGGGTGTGTTGGGGAACGAGCATACGGTGCTCGAGGGGTTCAAGGGCTCCACGCTTCTCGGAAAAGAATACGAGCGCCTCTACGCGTTTCATCACCCATCGGAACGCGCGTGGTATGTGATTGAGGGTAGTTTCGTGACGACGGAAGATGGATCCGGTATCGTCCATATCGCGCCGGCCTACGGAGAAGACGACTATCAGGTCGCACGGAAAAACGGATTGCCGACTATCCATCCCGTTGACAAATCGGGAGAGTTCGGTCCGGAAGTCACTCCATTCGCGCACAAGTTTGTCAAGGATGCCGATCCCGAAATCATCGCGGATTTGAAACACCGCGGAATTCTCTTTAAGAAAGAGACGCATCTTCACAGCTATCCGCACTGCTGGCGCTGCTCGTCGCCCCTCTTGTACTATGCACGCGAATCATGGTACATCCGTACAACTGCATACGCGCAGCGGATGATCGAAGTGAACAACATGATTCGCTGGATTCCTGCTGAAGTCGGCGCCGGCCGGTTTGGCAACTGGCTCGAAGAGAACAAGGATTGGGCGCTCTCGCGCGACCGATTCTGGGGAACACCGCTCCCGATCTGGATCTGCGAGAAGTGCGGGAATCAGCATTGCGTCGGGAGTGTCGAAGAGTTCAAGAGGGGGAAGGGCGTCCCTGACCCGCTCGATCTCCACAAGCCGTTCGTGGACAATGTGACGTTCGATTGTGCGGAATGCGGTGGGACCATGAAGCGGACCCCGGAGCTCATCGATGTGTGGTTCGATTCCGGCTCCATGCCGTTCGCACAATGGCACTATCCTTTTGAGAACAAGGATATCTTCGAAGCTGCATATCCTGCTGATTTCATTTCTGAGGGGATCGATCAAACACGCGGATGGTTCTACACGCTTCACTCCATCGGCACGTTTCTCTTCGACAAGCCGACGTTCCGGAATGTGCTCGTGAATGAGCTCATTCTCGACAAGCAGGGACAGAAAATGTCCAAATCGAAGAAAAACACTGTCGATCCTTTTGAGCTTCTCCGAAAGTATGGTGCCGACGCGACACGATGGTACCTGGTGGCGAACAGTCCGGTCTGGCGACCGACGCTGTTCGATGAGGAGGGAATTGGGGAGGTCCAGCGGAAGTTCTTCAGCACGCTCGTGAACACGTACGCCTTCTTTGCCCTCTATGCGAACGTCGATGGATTTGAGTACCGGGAAGAGCGCATCCCCACTGCCGATCGGCCCGAGATCGACCGCTGGATACTTTCGGAGCTGAACTCGCTCGTCAGGAATTACCGGCAATGGATGGGTGAGTACGATGTGACGAGGACGGCGCGGGCGATCAGTGACTTCACTATCGACCAGCTCTCAAACTGGTACGTCCGGCGAAACCGCCGCCGTTTTTGGAAGAGCGAGCAGGGAAGGGACAAGACGGCCGCGTACCAGACCTTGTATGAGTGTCTGGCGACGGTTGCACGTCTCATTGCTCCGTTTGCCCCCTTCATGGCGGAAGAGGTGTACGGGAATCTCAACGCGGTGACGAAGAAAGAGCCGGCGCAGTCTGTCCACCTGACGATGCTGCCCGATGCGTCTGAAGACGCGATTGATCCGGATCTGGAGCAGAAGATGGAGCGTGCCATCAGAATTGTCGGATTGGTGCGTGCCATGCGCATGAAATCGAATTTGAAAGTCCGGCAACCTCTGAAGAAGATCATCCTTCCGGTCACATCGGAGCCGGATCGGCGCACGGTCGAGCAGATGGCGGACGTGATTCTCGAGGAAATCAATGTGAAGCAGATCGAATTCGTTACGGACGATTCCGGAATCGTGCGGAAAAAAGCGAAACCGAATTTCCGTTCTCTCGGCCAGAAGCACGGAAAGAACGTGCAGCCCATTGCAGCGCGGATCCGGGAAATGAAGTCAGCAGAGATCTCCGAGGTGGAGAAGAATGGGTCGATGGTGTTGAGCATCAGCGGTGCGGACGTGATGATCCTGAGGGACGATCTGGAGATTCTGCACGAGGACATCGAGGGATGGCTTGTGGAGTCTGACGGATCGCTCACGGTTGCCCTTGATACGGAGCTTGATGAGGCGCTCGTGAGTGAAGGGTACGCTCGTGAATTTGTGAACCGTGTTCAGAATATGCGCAAGGATTCAGGGCTTGAGGTGACTGATCGCATTCGCATTTTCTATCGCTCCGGAGAACGAGTCTCAAAAGCGTTGGCACAAATGGAAGCGTACATTCAGCAGGAAACGCTTGCCGTCGAAGTGATAACATCGCCGCCGGCTGGAATTTCCTTGACAGCGGTCGAGATTAACGGCGAGGAAGTTGCGTTGGCGATCGAGAAGAGTATTGACTCTTAACTTTTAACTCTACAAGTTTGCACACCATGCAGTGGCACCCTGCTGGTTTCTCCTGGAGTACCGGCGGGCGAGGCGGCAGCATCTATAACGTAGGAGACAGGACATGGCGAAGAAGATTACACCCAAGAAAGCAGCTCCGGCGAAGTCGGTAGCGAAGGCAAAGCCGAAAGCGGCGGTAAAAGCTAAACCGGTGAAGGCGAAAGCGAAACCGGCGCCGGTGAAACCACCGGTGGCCCCGCGCGGTTTTTCCAAGACCGAGCTTGCGCATTTCAAAGAGCTGATCATGGAGAAGCGAAAGGAGATCCTGGAGGAGCTTGAAACGCTGAAAGCCAGCATGATGGATGTCCAGACCGGGGAGTACGTCACCGAGAACTCCACCTATTCTCTCCACATGGAGCAAGGCACGGACACGATGGAACGGGAAAAGACGTTCCTCTTCGCGTCCCGCGAGGGAAAGTTCCTCAACTATCTGGACGATGCGCTGAAGCGTATTGAAAAAGGTGAGTACGGCTTTTGTAATGATTGCGGCAGTCTCATTGACAAGGAGCGGCTCGAGGCGGTGCCTCACGCTCAGCTTTGCATTAAGTGCAAACTAAAACGCGGGCGATAGTCTCTGACGTCCTGCATCATCCGCTCCTCTCAAGGCTATCGACTATGCGCGTTTTGTACGTGACGGGACTTATCGTCCTCTGTGACCAGATCGCCAAACTTCTCGTCAAAGGATTTGAGATCCACTTCCTCGATGTGTATGTTCCCGGAATGGCACTGGGAACGAGTATTCCTCTCCTGGGCGATTTCCTCCGGTTGACCTTCATTGAGAACCCCGGAATGGCCTTCGGCATCGATCTGGGAGGGAAACTCTTCCTCACCATCTTCTCGATTATCGCCAGCGCGGGAATCTTCATCTACCTCTACCGCATCAGGCAAGAAGCGTTCGTCATACGTCTTGCGCTCGCCCTCATCCTTGGCGGTGCCCTGGGAAATCTCATCGACAGGGTCTTCTATGGCGTGATCTTTGGAGAAGCCCCGCTCTTCTACGGTAAAGTCGTCGATTTCATTGATGTCGACTTCTTCAACCTCGAGTTTCTCGGCATCCATGCCTCACGCTTTCCTGTCTTCAATTTCGCGGATGCCTCGGTTACATGCGGTGTCGTCCTCCTCCTTCTCTTCCACCGGAGATTCACAGAGCCAGACCGGAATCCGGCAGCCCTCACTCCCGTAGCGGCCGGCCAGGAACCTGCGCCACCGTCCGGCGGGCTCGCCAACAGCTTTGGGCGTTCCCAGGATTCCAATTCCTGACGCGTCATCAGCCATGGGCCCCGAGAACGACTCCACGGAACAAGCCCTCGAGAAGATCCGATTCGTCATTCCCGCGAAACAGGCGAGAATGCGGATCGACGTCTACCTTACGCATCAGATTCAGAACGCAACGCGATCTAAAGTTCGGCAGGCCATCGATGAAGGATTCGTGCTTGTCGACGGTACGCGCGTCAAAGCGAGCCACCCGGTGTCACCGGGGGAGGTCATCGAGGTCACACTTCCCAGGCCTCCACGGACTGATGCCCAACCGGAGAACATTCCCCTCGACATAATCTATGAAGACGATCACCTGCTGATCGTCAACAAGAAGGCAGGTATGGTGACCCACCCGGCGTACGGGAACTATGAGGGGACGCTCGTCAATGCCCTCCTTCACCACTGCCGGTCTCTCTCCACGGTCAACAGCGAAACACGTCCCGGAATCGTTCACCGGCTCGACAAAGATACGACGGGACTGATGGTTGTGGCGAAAAACGATGTCGTTCACCACCACCTCGCGAAACAATTCTCGCGTCGTACCATTGACAGGGAATATTGGGCGATTGTCTGGGGGACTTTCAAAGGACGAAAGGGAACCATCGAAGCCGCTTTGGGACGTAGCAAGCGGGACCGAAAGAAGGTCGCCGTGACGGCTGAAGGGAAGCACGCCGTGACGGACTATGAAGTTCTCAAACAGTTCGACTTTTTGTCGCTCATACGCCTCAAATTGCGCACAGGCCGGACTCATCAGATCCGCGTCCACCTCGCTCACATCGGTCATCCGGTATTCGGCGACCCGACCTACGGAGGGCGCTCACACGAGTGGGGAGGACTCGAAGGGAAGAAGGCTCAACAGGCGTTTAATCTGCTGAAACTGATACACCGCCAGGCCCTTCACGCCAAGACAATCGGATTCATCCATCCTACGACAAAAGAGCATGTCATCTTTGATTCCGAGCTGCCTGGTGATATGCTGGAGGTGCTGGAGCGGGTGTAGCTGAATGTGAAGGCGAGTGGATGTTCGTACAAAGAGAAGCGGCGCCCGGAAGTCACGGGCGCCGCTGTCAGTCAAGGAGTTCCCACCGCTCAGTCTCTCTTTCTCCCACCTTCCCTTCGTCCCCGCTCACTTCCCCGGGAACTCTCTTGCCTGATGCTCGGTGCAGGTCGTGCCTGCTCGCTTCTCGATCGGGGAGCAGTCACCGTTTCTCGCTGCGGACGCTGAGATCGCTCAGGCGCGGTGATTGTTCGTTCGCGTTTCGGTTCTACCTGCTGCCGACTTGGCGTCGGCGTCCGCTCCTCGCGACGGCGTTCGATCTGCCGGTTCTGAGGGATCGGATTGTCTGGCAGCTCGCTTCGGCGGACGCCCTCGTCACGGGTCGTCGGCGGCTGCGGTGTCCGAACCGCAGGCCGGGACTCTTCCCGCACCGTCCCGCGTCCTGGTTCTCCCTGATTGGGAACGCGTGTCACTTCTCTTGATGGTCGCTCGATGCGCTGAAGATCAAGTGACGATCTCCGTTCCAGCCGGCGGGCCTCGATTCTCCCCTCGGACTGATCTCGAGTGTTGATCTGCGGCCGGTATGTCTCGATGCGTTCACGGTTCTGATTTCGAATGATGCGTTCACGCGGTGCATTCGTTTCCTGGACCTCGACCGGCTCAAGACGTCGGTAGCCGCCACGCCGTTCGACGAGTGTCCGTTCCACTCCACGATTGATAATGTGTTCACCGTCGTACTCGTAGCGTCCCGCGCTTCGGGTTGTCCTGATCAATCGCCGCGTGTAATGACCTGGTACAATCTCCCGGTACAACGAAGGCGACAACATATGACGATACCGGACGAAGCTCCAGTACCGCTCCGACGCGAACCAGTGTGTCGTAAAGCGAATGCCGAAATGGAAGCTGAAGCTCGCGTACGGCGGAAGGGGAGCCCAGCCGATGTAGTCGTCGTCGTACCTCCATTCGACCCAGGACGGTCCCCATGTCCGGTCCGGAATCCAGATCCATCCGTAATAGTCGTCATAGTACCATCTGCCATAATGGAAGACTGCCCAGCCGAACGGTTCGCTCGAAATCCAGTACCATCCGTAGCGCGTCCAGGACCAGTGCCCGTGGAGGTATGGCCGCCAGCCCGCGTGCATGTGACGCGGCCGCCAAGCGTGGAATCCAGTTTCGAGTTCAAGCCATTCTCCGTACGGCGACAGAGAGGAGTGAAAATAGGCTGCGTCGCCAAAGGATGCTGAAACTCCGATGGAGACCTCCTGCCGGGGCGTCTCCGCGACGGCCGTTGAGAGAAGGGTTCCAAGAACCAAGAATGCGAACATTGAGTTTTTCATATGTCACCTCACAGTAGTACTCGCCACACCAACGGATTTCTCAACCATCGTGCCACCATGACAATATCCAAATGCATCAAATTCGTAGGTAATCCCGCGGGAATGTCCTAAAGACTCGTCAAAGCGTTCGCCGGAGAGGACAGTGTTCCGGTTCGGGGCGGTTATTGATTCCAACACCAAAAAATCCCATCTTCCCGACACATTGAGGTGACATCCTGCGATGAAAAAGACATTCCTTATTCTCATCTTGCTCGCACTCTTCTATGGTTGTTCGAAGGAGGAGGATGCTGTCACGGGGCCCGACACGACGTTGAAGGCGCCGACAGATCTGAAGGCTGCGCGGATCGGGCTGACGGTCGTGCGCCTCACGTGGACGGACAATACGGAGACGGAAGAGGGATTCATTATCGAGCGAAAGGCTGGGGAAGGATTGTATGCCCAGCAGCTGTTCGCGACGAGGGATGCTGAGACGGCGATCGATTCCGTGGGTTTGATGACGGGGACCACGTATTCGTATCGTATCAGGGCTATCAGATATTCGGACCGAGGAGATTACTCCTCTGCAGTAACCGTCACGCTTTCGGTCCCCTACCCGTAATCGCGTTGCATATCCCAGGCGCGATCCGTAGTCGCGCTTCCGGCAATCTGCACTCGACAATGCGCCCGAGGGCTCGTTGTCTCCCGCGTTCGTCCAGTACCTGTTCGAAAAACCATTTCCACTCTTACTGCATTCTCAGGAGAACATCTGCATGGCAGCACGTGATACGTTCGAATGGCTGGTCAGCCAGTTCTGGCCGAAGCCGAGTCCCGAGGAAGCGAAGTTCATCCATCAGCAGCGCAGATCTCTCATGAACATCAGAAACGAAAATGAGCGAGAGCGATTCATACAGGATTTCCTTGCCCAATTGAGAGAGTCAAAGAAGCGGAGAATGTCATCATAATGGGGACATTGAGTAGGAAGCCGGAATTCTCAGATCATCGCTGCTGTGTGCACTTCTGGTCGTTGCACAGTTATCTTGGCGCCGCGTTCTCCTTCCAGCCCCTCTTCACGCAGTCAGCATGGTTCCGACCTCACAATCGCTCGGAGGAGTTCGACAATCTGTACTTTGTCGGAGCCGGTACACATCCCGGCGCGGGACTCCCGGGTGTCCTCTCGTCCGCGAAAATCGCCGAGGACCTGATCGGACCAGCGTGAACACTTGCCCTTGATCGTTCTTCTCCTTTCGATTGAAGCGCAAATTCCCTATATTTGCATATGCAACACTCTGAGCTTGTTCTCGTTCTCGATTTTGGTTCGCAGTATACTCAGCTGATTGCACGGCGAGTCCGCGAACTGGGCGTCTACTCCGAAATCCATCCCTTTAATCTCCCACTCGACCGATTACGCGCTCTCAAGCCGGTTGGCGTCATCCTTTCCGGCGGACCATCGAGCGTGTACGAACCCGGTGCGCCAAAGCCTCCGCGGGAGATTTTCGAGCTGGGCATTCCGGTTCTCGGGATCTGCTATGGCCTTCAGGTGATTGCCGATCAGCTCGGCGGTAAGGTCGACGGGTTTGCTCGCAAGGAATTCGGGAAAGCGACATTGCATATCGATCGTGGGGATGATTTGTTGACAGGCCTCGACGGTTCGACAACGGTGTGGATGAGCCATGGAGATGCTCTGAGCGAACTCCCTGCCGGTTTCGAGCCTATCGCACATTCGGACAACGCGCCGATCTGCGCAATCCGGAATCCATCCAGGAAGATCTACGGGGTTCAGTTCCATCCGGAAGTAGTGCATACGCCCCAGGGAAGAGCCATCCTCTCGAATTTTGTGCATACGATTTGCGGAGCGAAAGGAGACTGGACGCCCGCACATTTTATCGAGCGGTCGATTGTTGATGTGAAGGCACAGGTCGGAGACGCGCGCGTGCTGTGTGCGCTCAGCGGCGGTGTCGATTCTTCCGTGCTGGCGGTGCTGCTGCATGAGGCGATTGGCAATCAGCTTCACTGTATCCACATCAATAATGGTCTTATGCGCAAGCGGGAGTCGGAGTGGGTTGTTGAGACGTTCCGCAAGACGTACCATATCGACCTGACGTATGTTGATGCCACGGATATCTTCCTCTCAAGACTGGAGGGGGTCACTGAGCCGGAACAGAAGCGGAAGATCATCGGGAATACGTTTATTGAGGTATTTGAGACCGAAGAGATAAAGATTGCCGGCAGCGGCGGGGCGTTCAAGTACCTTGCGCAGGGGACGCTCTATCCTGACGTTATCGAATCGACCTCCTTCAAGGGCCCTTCGGTGACGATCAAGACGCATCATAACGTCGGTGGCTTGCCTGAGCGAATGAACTTCAAGCTTCTGGAACCGTTCCGAGAATTGTTCAAAGACGAAGTGCGGGAGGTGGGGCGTCGCCTCGGGCTCCCGGAGCACTTCATTGACCGGCATCCGTTCCCAGGACCGGGACTTGCCGTCCGCATCCTTGGCGATATCACCCGGCCGAAACTCGAGCTCCTGCGCGATGCCGATGAGATCTTCATCGAAGAGATCAGAAGCGCTGGACTTTACAACGACATCTGGCAGGCATTTGTCGTGCTGCTGCCGGTTCGATCCGTTGGCGTGATGGGAGATGTCAGGACGTACGACAACGTCGTTGCGCTCCGGGCGGTCACGAGTGTGGACGGTATGACCGCGGATTGGGCCCGTATTCCGCCCGAGGTGCTCGCAAGGATTTCGAACCGGATCATCAACGAGTTACGCGGAGTCAATCGGGTTGTCTACGATGTCAGTTCGAAACCTCCTGCCACGATCGAATGGGAATAGCGCTTTTGTGATGCGGGAGGATGTGCGATCATCGTGATGCACGCATCTGCATTCGATCATCGAGCGGACGAGGAAGCGGAGAGAGGTCCTGCCATCACCTGACTTCAGGGGGTCCGACCGAATCAAGCTTTCTGGCTATGCGAAAATTCCTAGAACGACACGACCTTCAAGTGGTGCTTCTTCTTGTTACGCTCATCGCGACGGTGCGCCCCTGGGTATCGTCAGTCGTAGAGTTCGAAAAGATGTATGCCGCGTCGCACTGGGCGCTCTCCTATGAGCTCGGTCTTGTGCGGAGGGGACTCATCGGCAGTATCATGAGCCTGTTCGTGCCGGTTGTGAGCACTGAGGTTGTGCTCACAGCTGCCTTCGTCTCCCTCTGTATCTTCCTGGGGATCCTGATGGCGGTGTTCCTGAATCTCATAAAGAACCATGATGTGGATTCGCGGATCTTTCGGCTGATTCTCCTTTTCATGGTGACTCCTGCGACGCTTTCCCTGTACGCCAAGGATCTGGGCCGCTTTGATCTCTTCCTCATGATGATTCTCGCCCTCTGTTTCATTCTTTTGTCGAAGCAGAGACATCTCTGGCTGATTCCGGTTTTGGCGATGGGGGCGATGTTCATCCACGAGGGATTTTTGATTCTCTGCGCTCCCACACTCCTTGCCGCGCTCCTGTTCGTCTATGTCCGTGACGCGAGACAGAAAAAGATGCTCACGACGCTCGTTGCGTCTGTGATTGCGGTGGGAGGCTCGTTCCTTGTTCTCGCGCTGTTTGGTACTCCGACGCTCGGATACGAGGAGTTTTCGCGGCTTGTGCAAGCGCGGGCAACCTTTTTTATTACGGAGTTGTCCATGCGGGAGTGCTACTATGGCATTGCGAATCATCTGGCGCTGGCATCTCCGTACCTCAGCGATGCAGGTTCACTTCTGAATCTGTTTGGGGCGGTGGTGATCCTGAGTCCCGTGTTCCTCGTTCTTGCGAATCTCTGGACTCGTGTGATGAAGAACTGTGGATCGGCCCGCGGAACCTGCTGGATGTTGTTGCTTTCGAGTCTGAGCGGATTGCTCGTCGTGCCGATTGCGACCGACTACGGACGGTGGCTCTCTGCCGTGGTCTTCTGTAATTTCTTCGTTCTCGCCCTGCTCATCAGCAGAGGGGACCTGAAGGCGGAGGTGCTAGAAGAGATCTCGGGAGGTTCCTTTTCTGCGTTGCTTGTGCTCGCGGTCGTAACGTATGCTCTCTTCGGTCCGCTCAACGACTGGAACCCCTATCCATACCAGCACAATCTCTTCTCCAGCGCGCTCTCACTGATCGCGGTGCTGGCATTCAACGCCGGGTTCGTGCTGAAGTGGCGATCTGTTCGGAAACCGGCGTCTCCTCGCAGCGGGGGATCCTCTCTCGCGTCGTCATTGTAAACGGTGTATGGGAAAGATAGCGAATGATTGAACTTCGAGACGTCACAAAAAAGTTCGGCAATTTCACTGCCGTGGATAATGTTTCTGTCAGGATCCCGCCCGGCGAGTTCTTCGGCTTTTTGGGGCCAAACGGTGCGGGAAAGACCACAACTATCAAGATGATGGCAGGCCTCTTTGCACCGACGAGCGGTCAGATTCTGATCAATGGATTCGACGTTGTGAAGGAGCCCCTCAAGGCGAAGTCATTCACGTCGTATGTTCCCGATCAGCCGTTCCTGTATGACAAACTGACCGGCCGCGAGTTCCTCTACTTCATCGGAGGACTCTACAAGATGCAGAAGAAAGAAGTGACACGTAAGATCGAAGAGGTTATTGGCCATTTTGAAATCGGCGAGTGGGTGGACAAGCGGACGGAAGACTATTCGCAGGGAATGCGACAGCGGGTGACGATTGCTGCGGCGCTCATCCACGAGCCAAAGGTGCTCATTATCGATGAACCGATGGTCGGTCTGGATCCGAAGAGCGCGAAGATCGTCAGAGAGACGCTTCATCAGATGGCGGGGAGCGGCGTGAGTATCTTCATGTCAACGCACAGTCTCCCGATTGCAGAAGAACTCTGCGATCGAGTTGGCTTTATAAAAGATGGTCGCCTTGTTTTCGTAGGAACTCAGACGGACCTCCAGGCCTACAAGCAGAAATTTGACGGTAAGTTCGAGTCGGTATTCCTCGAGCTGACGAAGTAACTGACAACAGTTCCGTATGTCCACATTCTGGCACATCCTTCGTTTCAAGATACTCTCGTTTCTCAAGACGACGTTTGACCGAAACGCCGTGACGGCGGTGCGCGGTATCGGGTCATTGATTGTGTTTGGAGGATTCGCGCTTTCTGCGTATGCGCTCGCGTTTGCCGTGACAAGTTACCTCGTTCCGAGGGTGGGACTTGCGGTGTTTCACCATCTCGTGTCGATGGTCCTGTTCGTGTTGTTCGTCGCGGTCAACATGGGCAACATCATCGTGTCGCATGCGACCTTGTACAAGTCTGCAGAGGTCGGGTACCTCTTTACAAAACCGGTCTCGTTTGAGCAGATCTTCGTCCTGAAGTTTCTCGACAATTTCCTCTACAGCTCCACGACGTTCTTCCTCCTTGTGTTCGCGGCGTTGCTTGGGTACGGGACGTATTTCGAATACAGCTGGGCGACGTATGCGGTCCTTCTGATTTTTGTGTTCACTCCATTTCTGTTTCTCTCGGCTTGTATCGGTGTCCTCGTCCTCATGTCGCTTGTCAAGGTGGCGAGCCGGTGGGGATTCCGAAGAGTGGTGGCGGGGCTTGCCGTCGTCTACGTTCTCGCGATCACGCTCTTCTTCAGGTTCTCGAATCCGATCGGGATGCTGGAGAATGCGAGCCGGCTCCAGTCGGGCGACGAATCGGTCTTCCAACTGTTCAATATTCCAGCTCTCTCATTTCTTCCCAACGCAATTGCCTCGAAAGTGCTGTATCATTTGAGTCGAGGCGACATCGGGAATTCTGTCCTCACCGCAGCGTTGTTGCTGCTTGGTACGTCCGCGATTTTCGCGTTCGTGTTATTCATTGGACGGAGATTCTATTATCGCACCTGGCTCATGACGTTTGATTTTCAGGCGAAGAGCAACACGGTGGAGGCAGGGCGGAAACTGAAACTCTTCGATTTTCGGAAGACTTCATGGTTGCCGGCACAGTGGGAGGTGCTCATGAAGAAGGAGTACTTCCTGTTTCGGCGCGATGCAAGTCAGACGATTCATCTGGCGCTCATGCTCGTCCTCGTTGTTGTATTCGCGCTCAGCATGCGCAATCTGAACCTCAGGTTGCGCGTGACAGAGGTCCAGACCATCGGCTATCTCGTTGTGTACTCGTTCGGGGGCTTTCTCAGCTGTTCGCTTGCGTTGCGGTTCGTGTTTCCTTCCATCAGTCTCGAGGGGAAATCGTTCTGGACCCAGCTGAGTTCTCCCCTCAACATAAAAAAAGTGTACATCCTGAAGTTTCTCCTTGGTGCGTTGCTGGTGATGCTCCCTGCCCTGCTTGTGGCGATCTTTTCGAATGTTCCCTTTGTCCGGATGTCCGAACGTCGACCCTTGCTGCTCTATTTCGGCATTTACAGTTCTTTCTGGACCTCGCTGACGCTCGTGTCCCTCAACCTGGGGCTTGGCGGGCTCTTCGCAAACTACAAAGAGAAGAATCCTATCCGGATCGCGTCATCACAGGGTGCAACACTGACATTTCTGATGTCCCTTGTGTATCTGATGGCGCTCGTCTCTATCTTCATTATTCCTCTCACGGAGTACTTCCAGTCACTCTTCCTCTTCATGCCGTTCGAGATGGTCTCTATCGTTGCGCCAGGCACGACGCTCTACATGCTCTCAGCCGCTCTGGGAGTCTTTGCATTTCTGATCGGCCTGCGCTCTCTGCAAAGGGATTTTTGATTGCAATTCAGTCGGTTGCTCTCTATCTTCTGCCAGTATGATTGACGAATCAACCACTGCACTGTGGCTGGAACAGGCCCGCTCCCTCGTCAACGAGAAGAAGCACCTCCACGCTCTCCAGGTGTACCATAAGATCACCTCGACGGTTCCGGAACTCGATGTTGCGTGGGTAGAGCTTGCCTACGTTCAGTTCGAACTCAAGCAGTTCGAGGCGGCGGAGAAGACGCTGCTCCGTGCTGTCTCGACGAGCAGTGAGCCACATGAAATCCTCTTTCTCGTCGGCAATCTCTATCTGAAACTTGAGCAGTATGCGAAAGCGTTGACGTGCTACAAGAAACTGCTTGGAGAACAGAAGGCCCTCAGTGCCGACCTTCGGGCGCATCTCAATTTCAACGCCGGTCTGGCCTACTATCACCGGGATAATGCCAGGCTGGCCGAAATCCATTTCCGTTCCGCGAGGCGTATCGATCCGCGTTTTCCGAAAATCAATGAGTCCCTCGGCGAGCTCCTGCTGCGTCGCGGTGCGTACGCTGAGGCTGTTGAGTGCCTGAAAGAAGCGATCACCGTCGAGCAGTACAGCTGGATTGCCCACTACATGCTCGGGACCGCGTACGCCAAGATGTTCGACTGGAAGCGTGCTCACGAAGAGTTCGCGCACGCCATCGATCTCGATCCGGGTGAACCGCGCGCATGGCATATGTGCGGCGAGGCGCTCCTTTCGCTTCACCGTCTCGACGAAGCCGAGCAGTACCTTCGGAAAGCTCTGGAAATGAATCCCCAGCTCACGGATGCGGTCGTCGATTTTGGATTCCTTTTCCTCCGGCGCGGCGATGTCGAGCGCGCCAAGGAGTTGTTCGAAAAGGCGCTTCAGATGGAACCGCACAATCCCCGCGCATTGCAGGGAAGCCGCGAGCTCAAGCAGTCTCAACCTCCTCAGGTGTAATCCCACCATGGCTTCAAGAATCTGCAATCTCGCCCTCGTAGTACTCCTTATGGTGGTGGTCTGCCCCGCTGGCTCGCGTGCGACCGGATCCGGGCGGGACACCGTGGTTTACAAGCCGGCCTTGGAGCAGGTATTTCAGGACGCATTGAGGCTCTTCGAGGAAAAGAACTACCGGCAGGCCGAAAACGGGTTTCTCCGGATCGTCAATCAGCCCGACGTCTCACATCGGACGACGGCAGCGTACCTGATGGCGGCGAAGGCGATGTACCATCAGAGTGAGTACCGCTCCTCGGCGGATCTCCTCCGGCGTTTTCTGTCTCGCTTCCGGGACTCAGAGTACATAGACGACGCACAGTACACCCTTGCGCTCGACTACTACCAGATGGGTCAGCACGCTGAATCCGCAGACCTCTGGCTCAAGGTGTCACAGGCGTCAACCGACACTGCGCTTGCCGGCAGGGCGGAGCGAATGCTCGAAATTGTCGTGGCGGCGAATCTTGAAATCCATGCGCTTCAGTCTCTCCTGAATGACGCCCGCCGACGGGAGACGCGAGGATTCCTGTCAGTTGTTCTTGCTGAGAAGATTCTCCGCACGGGAGATGCGAAGGCTGCGCGCGAAGCTCTTCGGCCGGCTCTTCTGCTGCCTCCGGCTCATCCCCGTCGACTTGAGGCGCAGGCGATGATCGATCGTCTCGATCGAAGCGGGGTTGCGAGTATCGGGGTGGTATTGCCACTGACGCTGAAATCCGACCAGTCATCGTCTCAGAGCGTGGGTGAGGAGATGCTGAACGGAATCAAGCTTGCCGTCGATGAGCACAACCAGGAGGCGATGCCCAAGGTGAATCTCGAGGTGCGCAACTCTGAGAGGGATGCAGGTGTTGCGGCTCGGGAGGTTTCGCTCCTCAGTGATGAAAACCAGATTCTCGCTCTCATTGGACCTGTGTTCAGTAACGAGGTGATTGCGAGTGCAGGATTCGCGGCTGCGAAGGGAATTCCGCTGATTACGCCGACGGCGACTGCGCCGGGCATTGCTGCCATGGGAGAGAGCATTTTTCAGGCAAATCCCGATTACGTCGTCCGTGGACGGGCAATGGCGCAATACGCGGTCCGGGTTCTTGGCGCGAAGAGGCTTGCGGTGTTTTCTGCGAGCGATACGGCAAACAAACAGATCGCAGGAGCATTCATTCGGGAGGCGTGGGCGCTTGGGGCCGAGTTTGTGACGTCGGAGTTTTACGCTCCGGGTCAGACGGATTTGCGGGATGAGCTTGCGCGTTTGCGTCAGCGGGGGATGGAACTCACCGAGCCGGTGACCGTCAATTTCGGGCCGAAGCTTCGGCCGCAGGATTTGAAGAAGATGCAACAGTACCCGGTCCCTCAGCCTGTTCTCGATTCCCTCATGGTGTCGGGCGCTATGGCCAACGTTGAGTTCCTCTTCGGCCCCGGTGGAGCGCGGGTAGCCGATTCGCTCAAGATTCCTACGCAGCGAATCCGGGCGAAGTACGACAGCCTGAACTATCCCGTCACAGGATTCGATGCGATGTTCGTTCCCATCGCCGGTACAGAGGAAATCGGCATCGTTTCCTCGCAGCTTCGGTACTTCAATTTCCAAACGCAACTTCTCGGAACGGGCAACTGGCAGGATCCGCTTCAGTTGGATCAGAACAGGCAATATGCGAACGGGATTATTTTCAGCACCGACACATACTGGGAAGACGATAATCCGCAGGTGCGACAATTTTTCAGACAATTTCGTGCACGGTACTCCAAAGATCCCGATGCCAATGCTATGATCGGATACGACGCCATGAAGCTCCTCCTGCGGGCTCTTCGTCAGGGTGCGACGCGTCGGGAAGAGATCATTGCAGCGCTGAGCTCTGCCCGGCCTCTCCAGGGGGTGCATTCGAAGGTCAATCTCGGGCCGCAGCGCGTGAACTCCTTTCTCACACTCCTGCAGTACAAAGGACGGTCGATCCGCAGAATCGGCGAGATCGACGTCAACCAGCCACCACCACCACGGAATGAGTAACCAGCATGACCAACCGTGAGCGTTGCGAGCGGACGGTCTTCGAGTCTTCGTATTACCATACAACGATCAAGCAGTGGCCCGCAGGTGAACGGCCGCGCGAGAAGCTTCTTAACGACGGCGCGTCGTCATTGTCGGAAGCCGAATTGCTCGCTATTATTCTTCGCGCGGGCGCGAGAGGTGTTACGGCAATTGATCTTGCGAAGAAACTGCTTTCCGACGGCAGGACACTGCGCGACCTCGCGGGGCTGTCGGTATCAGATCTGCAGCACCTCGGCATTGGGAAGGTGAGGGCGGCCAGCGTTGTAGCTGCGTTCGAGCTCGCCAGGCGACTTCCTGCAAGCAGCGGGGCGGAGCGGCCAGCGTTCCATGCTCCGGAGGATGTCACGAGGATCTTCTTGCCGAAGCTTCGCGACCTCCGGCACGAAGAATTCTGGGTGTTGCTGCTGACGACATCGAATCAACTGATACGGGATATCCGGGTGACAAGCGGCACGTTGAATTCATCTCTTGTGCATCCCCGTGAGTGCTTCTCTGACGCTCTTAAGGAGCGGGCGGCAAGCGTGATTTTCATTCACAATCATCCAAGCGGTAATCCGGAACCGAGTTCAGAAGATCTGGCGATCACAAAGCAGCTCTGCGAGGCTGGCAAAATCCTTGGTATTCCGGTGTATGACCATGTCGTCGTGGCGGGCGCCCAGTTCGTCAGTTTCGCTCAACGTGGCCTTTTGTGTTGCTTGTTTTTCTTGACTTTTTGAGCTCAATGTTGTATCATTCCACAGCATTTGACTTCTGACTCAAAGACGGTACCAGATCACATAGGAGAAGTGCTCATGAAGAAATCACTTGCGGGGTACTTTGTTGCGGGTGCGTTGCTGGCGACATTGGCAACGGGCTGCACCAGTAGGCCCAATGCAGAAGAACTCAAGCAACTTGAGGACCTGAAGGCTGAAATCACATCGCTGGAGCGCCAGATTGCCGCGAAGCAATCGGAGGCGGCCGCGTTGCAAAAAGCCATCGCAGACAAGCAGGCACAGCTTGCACAGTGCGAAAAGGAAAAAGCTCTCGTGCAAGAGCGTCTGAAGGGAATGTAATCTAAGGCCAAAAGGAGAATGAACATGAAACTGATGAAGAGTGTTATCCTTGTCGCGGCCTTAGTCCTTTTCGTGGGCTCAACCGCCGCAGCACAGGAAATGACCAAAGATGAATGGCAGAAGCAGATGACTGAATTCACGGCCAAGAGGAATCAGCTGAAGAGCAATCTGACAGCGGTCCAGGCCGAAGTCGACAAGCTGAAGAAGGAGGATGCAGCCCTTGCCGCCGCCCTGAAGAAGTGCAATGATGATCTCATGGCGCTCGTCGGTGCCGATGCCGCTGCTGAGCGTGCGTTTGCCGCAAAGCTCGATGAAATCGATGCGAAGATCAATGAACTCTCCCGTCTGTCGAACCAGGACCTCTGGGCACGCAAGGGCGAGATTGATGATGTCCAGAAGATGCTTGACGAAGTGAAGAAGAACAAGCTGAGCGCTCTCTCGAAGTACTACGAGAGGATCAAGGAGCAGCAAAATCGTCTCGATGCGCTGAAGAAGACTCTTGAGACGGCACAACTTGCGATGACCTACACCGTCGGCACATGGGCAAAAGATCGCGACTGCCTCTGGAACATCGCGAAGAAGCCGAAGATCTACGACAACGCATTCCTCTGGCCGAAAATCTGGCAGGGGAACAAAGACAAGATCAAAAATCCCGATGTCATCAAAAAGGGACAGGTCCTTTCAATTCCACCGAAGGCCGACCTGACGAAGGAAGAGAAGGCGGCAGTTCGTTCGTACTGGAACAAGAAGAAGGCAGCCGAGCAGCCGGCAGCAGCTCCTGCCAAGCAATGAGGAGGTAGAACTCCCTAGATTTGCTGACGAAGCACATCCATAGATTTTTCGAAGCGCCCTCTCCGCATCAGTATGCGGCTCTGAGGGCGTTTCGTTTTTTCGCACGGTAGGTCCTGCCACCAGGACACAAAGACACAAAGTGAATAGCGGTTTTTCGTAAGAAATCGTCTTCAATCCATACTCGTCGTGACGTAGTGCCTTCGTGGCAGTATTCGTAAAGGAGATTTATCGGATTGGCTGAACGGAAGGTCCACCTTGCCGGCGTCGACGCCGTGCAACTCCTCGGCTTCAATGATGCGAACCTGCAGGTGATTGAGGATCGGTTTGACACGACGATAACTGTCCGGGGAGATCAGCTGACGGTCCGAGGCTCCGAAAGCGATGCCTCAAAAGTCGAAAGGATCTTCAAAGAACTCATCTACATCCTCAACAAGAACGGCAACCTCACGCCGAACGACGTGGACACGGTCATCGACCTCGTGACGGTGAACGGATCCTCTCCGGAGACTCCGCGCGAACTGGCTGCGGAGGACTCTGACTATGCCATCCTCTACACCAAGGTTGGAATCATCAAGCCCCGCACACCCGGGCAGAAGCAGTATGTCCAGAGCATCCGGAGAAATGACATCGTCTTCGGAATCGGTCCTGCCGGAACGGGCAAAACATACCTTGCCGTCGCGATGGCTGTGGCGGCGCTGAAGAACCGGGATGTGACGAAAGTAGTGCTGGCCCGCCCGGCAGTTGAGGCGGGAGAAAGCCTTGGATTCCTGCCCGGCGATATGCAGGAGAAGGTCGATCCGTATCTCCGACCCCTGTACGATGCGCTCGATGACATGCTGTCTGCAGAGAAACTGCGGAGCTACATGGAAAAGCGCATCATTGAGATTGTACCACTTGCGTACATGCGCGGACGAACGCTCCATAACGCGTTCGTGATTCTCGATGAGGCGCAGAATGCGAGCGCAATGCAGATGAAGATGTTCCTCACCCGCCTCGGCGCCCACTCGCGGGCGGTGATCACGGGAGATATCACGCAGATCGACCTTCCGCAGTCGACCACGTCGGGTCTAGTGCAGATTCAGGAGGTTTTGAAGTTGATTCAGGGGGTGGGATTTGTGTACTTCGACCGGAATGATGTCGTCCGGCATCGGCTGGTGAAAGACATCATTGACGCCTACGACCGCTTCAAAGAGAACAACAACGTCCGAAAAGGGGCAGAGGGTGGCGCCCCGCCCGAAACTCCCTCAGCGTGACCGCTTTTTCTCCCGTCGCTTCCCCTCATTCCACAGAGCGTCCATTTCCTCGAGCGAAGAGTGCTCGAGCTTCTTTCCACGCTTCCGAAGCTGTTCCTCGATCTGCTGAAATCGGCGCGCGAATTTCCGTGTCGACCGATGGAGCGCGCTCTCCGGATTCACTTTCAGGAATCGGGCGTAGTTGACGAGCGCAAAGAGGAGATCCCCAAACTCTTCTTCCAGCTCTTTGTGAGACCGTTTCTTTTCCGCCTCGTGGAGCTCCGCAATTTCTTCCTTCACTTTCTTCCAGACGTCTTCTTTGCGTTTCCAGTCGAAGCCGACCTTGGAGGCCTTTTCCTGGAGCCGGTGCGAACGGAGGAGGGATGGAAGCTTCCTGGGGACGCCGTCCATGAGGGATTTTCGGCCTTCGCTCAACTTTATCTTCTCCCAGTTCAGCTTGACATCGCTCGAAGACAAAACCTTGGTATCTCCGAATACATGCGGGTGGCGGCGGATGAGCTTCTGGCTCGATTCGGTCATAACGTCCGCGACCGTAAAGGCACGTTCCTCTTCAGCAATGATGGAATGGAGGACGACATGGAGGAGAAGATCGCCGAGCTCCATCTTCAGCTCCTCCAGGTTCCCATGATCGATCGATTCGACGACCTCGTACGCTTCCTCGATGAGGCTATGGCGGATGGATTCGTGGGTTTGCTCCCGGTCCCACGGGCATTCCTTTCGGAGCCGGCGAACGACGTTGACATACTCTCCGAACAGGTTTTCGATGTTTTCCTTCTTCAAATGATCCTCCAAATGTGTGTACCATCTTAAGTAAAAGGTGAAGGAGAATCAACGTCGCTCAATGAGCTTCGCTTGATCAGGAGCTGAGCTCCCGATCAGCACGCGGGAGGAAAAGGTCAAGGAGAACCAACTGTCATTGCGAGGAGCACCCCTGAGCGAAGTCGAAGGGCCCGCGACGAAGCAATCTTACCCTGGGTCGACGCATATTTGCGCCGATAGAGATTGCCTCGGGGCTGTCCCAAATGTCATTCTGAGGTCGGACGATTCTCAGCCGACCGAAGAATCTGAACCATCATAGCAGATTCTTCACTTCGTTCAGAATGACGTTGGCCCTTATCGGACAGCCCCTCGCAATGAGGATCCAAATGACAAATTCCCTGAGACTTCTCTTATTCATAATGATGTCTCCCGTCTGCTCTTTTACTAATCTTATAGATTACCGAGAGAGAGTGGTCACAGACCTGTCAGAAAAACGTAGAGGTCTGCGCCGGGTAGGAATTACCGGATTCACCACAGAATCGGCACTTTCACATCGGCATAGATATCCCCACCGGAAAGCTGAATCCCACGCCACGGCTGAGGGCAATGATCGCGTAGGTGATACCGGCAACGATCGCTGTACCAACCACGATTCCACTCACGAGCCACGCCGTCTTCCCCGCATTCAATCTGGTCAAAGAAATACTCTTGACGGTGTCTATTGAGAGTCGTTCGGCTTGGACGATGGGTGATTGAAAATCGGTTGAGGTAATCCATTTGGCCATGCCGCGTCTCAGAAGAGAGCAGGTGCCGGCACTGTCGAGACTTAGGTCGTCAGTCTGGAATAGCAGGCCGCTTGTAGTGACGACACTTGCGGTGCCGAGATATGCTGAGCGAATACTGTCCCTTGCGATTGTTGCGTCCTCTCGCAGTTCATCGAAGTTGAAAGAAGTCTCCGATGGGACCCTCTTAACGATTTGTCCTAACAAATTGCCTAGACTATCGATCTTGCGAAGGGCAAAAGTCAGAGATTCTCCGTTTGTCTTTGTTACAGGGATTGCGATGGCGACTCCTTCATCATGCTGCAAGATCTCTCGTGCCGTGTAGCAACCGGCGAGCAACCAAATTTGGCTGGCTATGATGAGCCGTACGGATGTCCGTTTCGAGATGATACTATTCATGGTCATTGCCTCCTTCATCTTGTGCGTAACATAAAGATCGCATAGACCCGAATTGTCACGGAATTGTAGGAGAATCGCGAAAGATCGATATGGTGGGGAAACCGCCAGATTCCCGGGCAGCTGCGGACAAATTCCTTTGTTTTTCTCTCATTTTCTGGTTACTTTACGGGCAGCTCATATGGGGCTGTAGCTCAGTTTGGGAGAGCGCTTCGTTCGCAACGAAGAGGTCGGGAGTTCGATCCTCCTCAGCTCCACGATACGTGGGAGTCGGTTCCCTGCCCGCCTCAGAAGGTCGATGATGGCAGGCGGGGATCCCGATCAGCTCCACAACAAAGCCGTTAATTGGTGGACAGTTAATTCGTTAATTGGGATTGGTTCCTTCGAAAGCAGGAAGGGCAGACCACCTAACCAATTAACCAATCACTAATTAACCATCTTCAAGCTATTCTGGAGAGTTTCTTTGTTTGTTCTTCACCCTTTGAGGTCAAGTCCCGTGCAACAAGACGTTGCTCAACCCCGCCAGGTCCGGAAGGAAGCAACGGTCGGCAAAGAGTTTTGTGTGACACGGGGGCGCTTGACCTCTTTATGTTTGTTGCTGCGGAGTTGACCCGCAGCAGCCGAACGTACAGCCCGCCTCGTTGGCTTTTCACCTCAGTTCCCGGGGTGAATAAATACCAGGCCCCCTAATCAATGGTACTTCTTACTCTGGTACTTATTACTTCAATACTGCTTCTCACCATCACCACGAGCCTAACGCTTGCGTGGAGTGCGCCAGTGCGGAGAACGCCGGATGTCAGAGGACTCTTCCTGACCGGCAGCGTCCGACAGGTGCAGCGCTCTGGTCGATCTGGACGGTTGCATACTCGAACTTCTCCCTGCGGTCGTTCGCCGCGCCTAATGGGGCTACGTCCATACTCGTCCACTGCGACACATCACAACTCTATTCAGTGTGGTTTTCGGTGGATTGGATGTATGTATGAAAAAAGAAATCGTTATCAATTCCACGGCGAACGAACACCGTATCGCCATTCTTGAAGACGGCAGGCTTGCCGAGCTCTTTGTCGAAACTCCGGGCAAGGAGCGAATGGTCGGCGATATCTACCTTGGCAAAGTGGCCAAGGTCATGCCCGGCATCAGGGCGGCCTTCATCGACGTAGGCCTCCAACAAGACGCCTTCCTTCATTTCTCCGACATCGGGTCATCGCTTTCTGAGTACAACGCTCTCTTTGAGGATGACGACGATGACGAGGAGAACTCCTCCACCGCTTCCGTCAGTGAACCGGCCTCCACTCTTGATGCGGCTCCGGCCAGCGATCAGGCAGCACCCGCACAACGTGGAGAAGCGAGGCCGCAGGGCCAGTCGGGCGGGAACGGACGCCATCAGCGGTCTGAGCGGGAAGTCAATATCCAAAAAGGACAGGACATCCTTGTCCAGATCACGAAGGAGCCGGTTGGCAAGAAGGGAGTCCGCGTCACCTCTGAGATTTCTCTCCCCGGCCGTTTCCTGGTTCTTCTCCCCTTCGATGGCAAAGTTGGAGTCTCGAAGAAACTCGCCGACTTCAAGGAAAAGCGCCGCTTGCGGCGCGTCGTCCGGCCGCTCCTGCCTCAGGGATTCGGTGCCATCATCCGGACCGTTGCAGAAGGTAAAGATGACGCTCTGATCAAGCAGGACCTGGAAGAGCTTCTGAAGGTGTGGTCCAATATCGAGAAGACGGTAAAGGCCGAGAATCCGCCGACGCTCGTCTACAAGGATATGACCACGACATCGAGCGTCATCCGCGACCTCTTCGGAGACAAAGTGGAGCGCGTCGCGGTGGACGACAAGAAACTCTTCAAGGAGATCAAAGCGTACGTCCAATGGATGTCGCCGGATATGCTCGACCGGCTCGAGTACTACAAAGGAAAAGAACCGATCTTCGACAAGTACGGTGTCGAGAAAGATATCCAGAATCTCATGAGCAAGAAGGTCTGGCTCAAGAGTGGTGGATACATCTTCATCGAGAAGACGGAAGCAATGACGGTCATTGACGTGAATAGCGGGCGGTATGCGGCGAAGAAAGAACAGGAGCTGAATTCTCTCAGGACCGACCTCGAAGCCGCTCGTGAGATGTGCCGCCAGCTCCGGCTGCGCGACATTGGTGGTATCGTTGTGGTTGATTTCATTGACCTCGAGGACGAAAAGAACAAGAAAAAGGTTTATGATGAGGTCAAAAAGGAACTCAAGCGGGACAGGGCGAAGGCAACGGTACTGCCGATGACCGAATTCGGTCTCATGCAGATCACCCGGCAGCGAATCCGGCAAAATGTGCAGATGAGCTTCAGCGATGCGTGTCCTACCTGCGGCGGCACCGGCATGGTGCAGTCGAAGACGACCACGCTCAACCAGATTGAACGCTGGATCAAGCGGTTCAAATCAGAGTCCCGGGAGTTCCGGCTCCAGCTTAAAGTCAATCCGAACATCGCCGTGTTCCTGACGCATGGGACGATCAGCCGGATGACGAAAATCATGTTCAAGTTCTTTGTCAGGGTGAAGGTCGAGCCCGATCCGTCGTTGCCGATGGACGAATTCCGATTCTTCTCCGTGCGTCAGAAAAAAGACGTTACAGATCAGTTCAAGCTTTGATTGGATGAATTGGAACACAGATCACACAGATACAATAGACATTCACAGGAATTCTGTGCTTCTTGTGATCAAGAGTTAGATCAGTGGAGTCTGCGTTCGAACAAGAGGAAGTAAGGATGAAATTCTTCATCGACACGGCAAATATTGCAGAGATCAAGGAAGCGGCCAGCTTCGGAGTGCTTGATGGTGTGACCACAAATCCGAGCCTGGTGGCGAAAGAAGGCAAGGATTTCCACAAGCTCCTGGAAGAAATCTGCGCGATCGTGGACGGACCGATCAGCGCCGAAGTGATCTCCCTCGAGTACGACGGCATCATGAGAGAGGGAAGAGAGCTGGCCAAGATCCACAAGAACATCGTTGTGAAGGTTCCGCTGGTGAAAGACGGATTGAAAGCGGTCAAGTCACTCAAGGCCGAGGGGATCCGCTCGAACGTCACGCTTTGTTTCTCGCCCAGCCAGGCGCTCCTCGCAGCGAAAGCCGGCGCGTACTTCATCAGCCCGTTCATCGGCCGGCTCGACGATATCAGCCAGAACGGTATGGACCTGATTCGCCAGGTTGTGACGATCTATAAGAATTACAAGTATGATACGCAGGTGTTGGTAGCGAGCGTTCGCCATCCATTGCACGTTGTCGAGGCCGCGATGATTGGGGCGGACATTTGCACAATTCCATTCAAAGTCATTGAACAGCTGATCAAGCATCCTCTCACGGATATCGGCTTGCAGAGATTTCTGGAAGACTGGAACAAAAGCCAGAACAAAAGGCCATGAAAAAGACAGCCTTTACAGAGATTCATCGCTCACTCGGCGCGAAGCTCGTCGAGTTCGCAGGTTTCGAAATGCCCGTTCAGTACAGCGGTATTATAGAGGAACACCTTGCCGTTCGAAAAAGGGTAGGGGTCTTCGATGTCACGCACATGGGAGAGTTTATCGTCAGGGGAAAAGATGCTGCCGCCTTCCTGCAGAGAGTGACAATCAATGATGTGTCGAAGCTCTTTGATGGAAGGGTGCAGTATTCGGCGATGTGCTATGAGGAAGGGGGAATCGTCGACGACCTCCTCGTCTATCATTGTGGCGACCATTTCATGCTCGTCGTCAACGCGTCGAACACGAAGAAGGATTTCGACTGGCTGAAATCGCATATCAGCGGAGACGTACAGCTGACAGACCGGAGTGACGAGTACTCGCTGCTTGCCGTGCAGGGGCCGCATTCACTCGCCGCGCTCCAGAAACTTACGAAAGTGAACCTCTCCGCCGTCGAGTACTATCATTTCGTGCGCGGGACGCTTGCCGGGATCGACATGATCATCTCCCGGACAGGGTACACCGGCGAACTTGGATTCGAGTTGTACTTCCCTTCCGACGTCGCCACTGGAAAAAAGGTGTGGGACGGCGTATTCGACGCCGGAAAAGAATTCGGCATCGCACCAATCGGCCTTGGTGCCCGGGACACATTGCGTCTCGAGATGGCATTCTGCCTTTACGGGAACGATATCGATCAATCGACACATCCCCTCGAGGCCGGTTTGGGCTGGATTACGAAGCTGAGCAAAGGAGAGTTCATCGGGAAGAAGGCGATTGTCAAGGCGAAGGCGGCGGGACTGAAACGCAAGCTCGCAGGATTCGTCCTCGATGAAAAGGCAGTTGCAAGGCATGGGTATCCTCTCGCCGTGAACGGAACAGAAATCGGTCATGTCACGAGCGGGACGTTTTCGCCGTCGCTGGAGCGCGCCATCGGGCTTGGCTATGTTGCAGCCGGCAACGATGAGGTGGGGAAAAAGATCCATGTCGTCATCCGCGGAAAAGAAGTTCCTGCGACCATCGTAAAGCTGCCGTTTGTCCATAAACCGTGATGTCCAACTGATTGTGATCGTATGAAGATAGACGTGCGTTTTGATCCCTTCGAACTTGACGAGCTTGAGCTTCGAGGGAAGAACATTGTGGTGATTGACGTGCTCCGCTCGAGCACAACAATCGCGGTTGCCCTGAGCAACGGTGCGCGTGAGATCATCCCGGTTGAGAGCATCGAGAATGCCGTGAAGATTTCCGGGAGTCTCTTCGGTGATGTAACCCTCCGGGGCGGTGAACGAAACGGAAAGATGATCCAGGGATTCAATCTGGGGAACTCGCCGCTTGAGTACACGGAGGCGACCGTCAAAGGCAAGTCGATCATTTTTTGCACGACCAACGGCTCGGTGGCAATGTACAAGAGCCGGTTTGCGCAGCATCTCGCTGTAGGCGCATTTGTCAATATGTCGCGCGTGGTTGAGTTCATCAAGGGAGTCGGTTCCGATTTCCAGCTTATTTGTGCGGGGCGCGCGAACGCATTCAGCAATTTCAGCCTGGAGGACGCGGTCTGTGCGGGCATGATCGTGAATGCCCTCTCGGGGACAAAGAACGCAGCGATCGACCTTACTGACTCGGCTCTCGCGTCGCGGGCGCTGTTCAAAACGTATGGACGCTCCCTCCTGAAAATGATGAAGACGACGGAGCACGGCCGATACCTTATCGAAATTGGTTTTCTTGAGGATATAAAGGTTGCAGCAGCCGTGGACACCGTTCCCGTGCTTCCTGTGCTCAGCGGTAATGTGATCAAACTGCGGCGAGATGAGCCGCGCCAAGGGGACAACGATGCCCCGAAGGCAGCATCCTGATCAAACGAGTATGCCTGAACAGAACCCACCGGTAAAAGAAGCGACGAAGAAAAAGAATCCCGACCGGAGGCGGCAGATCTGGTCGTTCCTGGGTATTCTCTTTTCATTCATGCTTCTGCTGAGTCTGATCTCATACACTCCTGCCGACCAGGCGAACGGTCAGGTTCAAATTACAGAGCTCTGGAAAGTCCTCACGCCGGACGAAGCTCTTCAGGCAAAAGCTGACCGAACACAGAACCTTCTTGGCCTCCTCGGCGCCGTACTGTCGAACTGGTTCATCAATTCGACCATTGGGTACAGCGTCATCATCCTGCCGTTCCTCGGCCTTGCGTGGTCGTGGTATCTGCTGCGGAAGAGGGAATTGCACCGTCTCATTCTCGCCACAAACTACATCATCGCCGTTGCCCTCCTGTTTTCTGCTCTCATGGGATCCGTGCGCCTCATTGGTGAGGTGCCGATTCTGACAATGGAATGGAGTGGCACGGTGGGTGATTTTGCTGCGAATACACTCTATAAGCTCATCGGTCTTGTGGGAAGCTTCATTCTATTGCTCGGACTCCTCGGCGTTGTTCTGACGCTTCTCGTTGACCTCGATATCCAGCAGTCATATGAGCGGTTGCTCGAGTGGATCGCCCGTGTGCGCGAATGGATTCGAAAGAAGCGCGCTGCATCGAAGATCGAGGTGAAGAAAGAAGAAGAACAGGGCCCTGTGACAAAGCGTCCGGTGGAGATCAAGCGCGATAAGCATGAGGCCGTCCCGCCTCCCGTGGCGAAACGGCCGCCTCCGAAGGAAGTGGAACCGGAGATCGAGCCCCCGACCATTCATGAGCAGGATGCCGAGGAAGAACCGGAAGGCGAGCGGGAAGACGTGCCGCTCGATATCAATGAACCAGTCCGGGAAGAAGAGGTGAATTTCGACGAGCGTCAGCCGGTCGAGGAGGTCGCGGAAGAAGAGATTGATTACGTCTTCCCGTCTGTGGAGCTTCTCGATGTTTCACGTGCGTCAGAGGAAGTTGACGAAGACGAGCTCAAGGCGAATGCCGAGCTGCTCCGCTCAAAGCTCGCGGATTTTGGAGTGGACATCGAGAGCGTCTCCGTGACGCCGGGTCCCGTCGTGACTCTCTATGAGATCGTACCGGCGACGGGAGTCAAGATCAGCAGAATCGAAAGTCTGCAGGATGATATCGCGCTGGCATTGAAAGCGAAGGGGATTCGAATTATCGCTCCCATTCCAGGCAAGGGTACTGTTGGCGTCGAAATCCCGAACCACAATCCGGCCCTTGTGACGCTGCGCGGCATCATCAACTCATCCAGGTTCCGCGATTTCAAGGGGACTCTCCCGCTCGCCATCGGAAAGACGATCACGGGCGAAGTATGTGTGGACGATCTCGCAAAGATGCCGCACGTTCTCATTGCCGGCGCGACAGGCTCGGGCAAGAGTGTCGGGATCAACACGATTCTTACGAGTCTGATCTACAGGCTTCATCCGAGCGACGTGAAATTCATCATCATCGATCCGAAGAAGATCGAGCTCTCGCAGTACGGCAGACTGAATCACCATTTCCTCGCGATTTCTCCGGATATCGAGGAGGAGATTGTCACCAGTCCGAACAACGCTGTCCTCGTTCTCAAGAGTGTCGAGCTGGAGATGGAAAAGCGCTACGATCGTCTGGCCGCTGCGGGTGTCCGGAACATAGCCGACTACAATGAGCGTGTGAAGAGCGGGCGGCTGCATGACACGGAAACGATAAAACACAAGAAACTTCCATATCTCATTATTGTGATTGACGAGCTTGCGGATCTCATGATTACCGCTGCACGCGAGGTCGAAGAGCCGATCGCGCGGCTTGCGCAGCTGGCTCGTGCGGTTGGCATCCATCTGGTGCTCGCAACGCAGCGGCCGTCGGTCGATGTCATCACAGGCGTCATCAAAGCGAATTTCTCTGCCCGCATCGCCTATCAGGTCGCCTCAAAAATCGATTCCCGCACGATCCTCGATATGAACGGCGCTGACCAGTTACTCGGGAGCGGTGACATGCTCTATCTGCCCGCAGGGAGCCCGAAACCGATGAGAATTCAGAACGCATTCATCTCTGCCGATGAAGTGGAGCGGGTCGTCAACCATATCTCGAAACAGAAGGGGTACAGTCAGCCGATGAAACTCCCCTCTGTCTTCGAAAAGAAGAAGGGCGGAGGTCTCTCGGGGAGCGATTCGCGCGACGAACTCTTCGAAGAGGCTGCAAAGATCATCGTACGGCATCAGCAGGGTTCGGTGTCGCTCCTTCAGCGTCGTCTGAAGGTCGGTTATTCGCGGGCGGCTCGGCTCATCGATGAGTTGGAAGCCGCAGGCATTGTCGGGCCCTTTGACGGGAGCAAAGCCCGTGAGGTACTCGTCGAAACGGATGCAGAACTTGAAGCGATCCTGCGAAGCCTCTAGCAGGATGCTAGAAAATAGAAACAACGATCACCACCAAGGCACAAAGTCACGAAGTCGTTTTTGAGGAACGACCGATTCATTCCAAAATAATCTATTACGAATTTGGTCCTTCGTGTCTTGGTGACTTTGTGGTTAGAAATTTGGTTTTTCCGCCCCCTGCTAGACCGAATCGGGGGAGAGCACTGCGGGAAGTGAACGGAGAGAGTCTCGAACAATGAAGAGATCAGTCTTGTCCTTATGCCTGGGCGTTTTCGTGGCGGCCTGCGTGTTCGCCCCTGCCCGGCTTCCTGGTCAGCAGAAAGAGCTCACCGTCAAAGACATTACTGACAGGCTCCAGAAGCGGTACGATTCCATTCAGGATGCTACAGCCAGCTTCACGCAGCACGTGAAATTCGGATTCTCCAAGATCGAACAGAATTTCTCGGGCACGCTGCGGATGAAGAAGCCTCATAAGTATCGAATCGAGACCGAATATCAGACCCTCGTCACGGACGGTGCGACGGTGTGGTCATATTCACCGGTGAACAAACAGGTTCTCATCGACCGCTACAAAGAGACTCCCGATTCGTTCACGCCCGAACAGTTTCTGCTGAACCTGCCATCCAACTACTTCGCGTCGCTCGTGCCGAACGAGAAGCCCGGCGATGCAACGATGATCGTTCTAAAGCTCGTCCCCAAGGATGATCAGTCGTTCATCAAAGCGATGAAAGTATGGGTGGAGGAGTCGTCATGGATTGTGCGGAAGGTGGAGATGATCGATGTGAACGACACGGAGAAGACGTATACGGTTCAGGAGATCAAGGTCAACACGAATCTCAAAGAGAGCGCGTTTACGTTTGCACCGCCGGCAGGCACTGAAGTCGTCGACCTTCGCTAACGGATGAGCGCCACCTCATGTCCTCCCGATTGAAGAAGCTCCTCCAGACCTTAGCCGGCTTTCTCCTGGCCGGCGTTTTCATGTACCTCGCATTCCGGGGGGTCAGCTTCGACGAGCTGTGGGCATCGCTCAAAGATGTCGACTACTTCTGGGCATCCCTCCTCATCCCCATTACCATCATAAGCCATTGGTTGCGCGCGGTACGATGGGCGTACCTTCTTTCCCCCGTGAAGGAACGGACATCTCATCATAAGCTCTTCTCCGCCGTGATGATTGGTTTCATGGTGAACAATGTGCTCCCGCGGGTCGGGGAGTTCGTGAGAGCTATCGCCGTGGGTCGTTCGGAAGGGATTTCAAAATCCACCGCATTCGGAACCGTTGTCGTGGAGCGAATTCTCGACATGGTCACGTTCCTGTTCATTCTGTGCATCGTGCTCTTCCTTTCTCCGAATACGCTCGATCCCTTTTTTGACGATGTCGATGCTGTGAGGCCGTTCTTTCTCGTCGGTTCGATTGTTTTCCTGGGATTCTTCGCCCTTCTCTTTTTCAAGGGAGAGGCGCTCTTCGGGCTGCTGAATATCCTGAAGCGCTTCGTCCCACAGCGGTTTGTAGGACGATACGAGTCCCTCGTGAATTCTTTTCTCACGGGCTTTGGCGTCGCGAAGCAACACGACAAGCTGGCAATGATCGTGGTGCTGAGCCTCCTCATCTACTTTTTCTACGCGCTCGGTTTGTATGTGCCGTTCTATGCGTTTCCTGTGATCGCTGAGAAGGGGCTCGGATTTGGCGCCTCCGTGATCCTCCTCATGATCTCCACGATGGCGTTTGCTCTTCCTGCCCCTGGGGCGCTCGGAACGTACCACTCATTCCTCACGATTGCCCTGGTCGGGCTCTACGGAATCGACAAATCGACGTCGCTGAGTTTCTCCATTGTTACGCACGAAACGGGATACATCATCACCACAGTCGTCGGACTCTTCTATTTCCTGAAGGACCACCTGCGTTTTTCGGAGGTGGTGAATGAATCATCAGACACGGTGTGAATATGAAACAGGTTACGCAACACAACAAGACGGGTGAGTTGCGGGTAGAGCAGGTCCCGGTGCCATCGCTGAAGCCGGGCTTTGTGCTTGTGAAGACGCGCTATTCGCTCATCAGTGCGGGAACGGAACGCGCATCCATCAGCCAGCGCAAGTTGTCCCTGTTGCAGAAGGCGAAGGCGCACCCCGACCTGGTTCTCAAAGTCCTCGAGCAGGCACGGATGAACGGACTCATTACAACGTACCGCCGTGTGATGAACAAGCTCGAATCATTTGCTCCGATCGGCTACAGCGTGGCGGGAACTGTCATCGCAGCCGGGGGGAAAGACAGCCCGGTGAAGGCCGGCGACCGTGTCGCGTGCGCGGGTGCCGGGTATGCAAATCATGCGGAGTACGTTCTGGTCCCGGCCCACCTTTGTGCGCGAATCCCCAAGGGTGTTGGCTTTGATGAAGCAGCCTACACGACGCTCGGTGCAATTGCCATGCAGGGAGTTCGTCAGGCGAATCCCACGATGGGCGAAGTTGTCGTTGTCATCGGACTTGGCCTCCTTGGCCAACTGACCGTTCAGCTCCTGAAGGCAAATGGTTGCACGGTGATCGGCATCGATCTCGATGAAGCAAGCGTGCGGCTGGCAAAGGAGATTGGCGCAGATATCGCAGTCCGGCGCGATGCTGGTGATGTCATGGGCGTTGTGAAAACGGCCACCAGAGGCCTGGGCGCCGATGCTGTCATCATCACAGCTGCCACGCCGAGCAACGATCCGGTAGAGCTTGCCGGGGAGTTGTGCCGCGAAAAGGGACGCGTGGTGCTGGTCGGCGATGTTGGCCTCAAGCTTCCGCGCGCGCCATACTACATGAAAGAGCTGGACTTCAGGCTTTCCCGTTCGCTCGGCCCCGGGCGGTATGATCCAACGTACGAAGAGCGCGGCCAAGATTATCCCGCTGGGTATGTTCGTTGGAGTGAGAACAGGAACATGCAGGAATTCCTCCGGCTGCTCGGTACGGGGGATGTTTCGGTGAAGACCCTCACGACGCACCGCTATACAATTGATGAAGCCCAGGATGCATACGCGCTCATCACGGGGAAGACAACAAAACGCGAGCACTTCATTGGCGTATTGCTGGACTATGGCGATCGGTCGGCAGAGACTCTCGATTCGATGGCCAAGTCGCTCGCTGTTGCGAAGCAGGCACGTCCCGAAGCAGAAATCCGTGTCGGATTCATCGGAGCCGGGAATTTTGCGCAAGGCTACCTTCTGCCGCATCTTCAGCGCTCACGAGCCGTTACACTCACGAGTGTTTGCAACAGCAACGGATTGAGTGCAACGAATGCAGCGCGGACCTTTGGATTTGAGTACGCAACGAGTGAACCTTCAGAGGTGACGGGTACTTCGGCCGTCAATACGGTGTTCATTGCAACGCGCCACAACCTTCACGCCCCTCTCACGATCGACGCGTTGCGCGCAGGAAAGCACGTGTTCGTCGAGAAACCCCTTGCGATGACGATGGAAGAGCTCGCAGAACTCCGCAAAGTGTACACCGCTCTTGAATCCGATGGCAAGGCGCCAAAGCTCCTTGTCGGATTTAACCGCCGGTTTGCGCCGCATGCGCAACACTGCAAGAGGTTCTTTGAGAATGCGGTGGGGCCGTATGTACTCCAGTATCGCGTGAATGCCGGTGCAGTTCCACGATCGCACTGGACACGAGATCCTCTTGAAGGCGGCGGGAGGATTATCGGCGAGATCTGTCATTTTATCGATTTGATGCAATATATCACCGGCTCCTTGCCGGAGCGCGTGTTTGCCGATGCCCTTTCAACGGGATCGGTTGGTATGCAGGACGACGATTCGGTCGTTCTAACGCTCAAGTTTCGCGATGGTTCAGTGGGGACGATTACATATCTCGCCAATGGCGATACGTCGTTCCCAAAAGAACGTCTCGAGATTTCGTCCACCGGTCGCACGGCTGTGATCGAGAATTTTCAGCGTCTCTCGCTGTTTCAGAATGGAAAGAAGCGGGAATTCAAACTCTCGAGCGTCGACAAAGGACACCGCGAGGAAGTGCGTTCATTCCTCGCCGCGGTTCAGGAGGGAAAGCCCTCGCCGATCGCATTCGAGAGCATGGTCGCGACGACGCTTGCCACGCTCAAGGCGGTGGAATCCCTGCAACTGGGTGTGCCCGTCTCAATGTAGCGATCGTGCAAACCCCCGCGCTTATCCTGTTGGCAGCGTTTGTGGGAGTACCTCACGCGCTGTACGCCCAGCCTACTGAAGGGACGCCGGCAGGTCGGTTCTTTGATGTCACGGTCGGGTTGGGGATCAATGCGCACGTTGCCAGCGCAGTTGCGGACTATGTCAACCAGGTTGCACTGCCATGGCCTGAGCAGAAAGCCGATATCATCACTTCGGCTCCCGAAGTGTACGCTGTGTGTGAGTTGCAGATTTCCGATGACTGGAGTGTCGGCGCGGAGTATGCCTTGCTCCTGAAATCGCATGCAGTCGATGACAGGTCCGGCTACGCGCGCTCGAACTTTTCTTATCAGGTGCACATGCCATCGGTGCTCGTGCACCGGCTTCTCTTTGGGGAGGGCTATCGGGTGAAAGCCGGAGGGGGAGTCGGGTATCACTTCTGTTTGTTCCAGCAGGAGTTTCAACCGTATGGGAACGAGGAGGCTCTGAGAACATCGGGCCTGAGCCTCAAGCTCGAAGCGGTCGGGAACACGAAATTCGATGAATCGTTTTACGGCAGTATCGGTTTCGACCTTCGGTGGGATTTTCTTGGAAGGCTCGAACGGCGTGTCACCGCAACGACGTCAGGTCGGACCGTGGAGCTTCCCTCGATGAATTTCTTCAACGCGGGAATAAAATTGGGGATCACCTTTCAACTGAACTAACATCTACTATCTCACGCAGGTATGTCAATTCTAGATGCAGTCATTCTCGGTTTGGTGCAGGGCCTGACGGAGTTTCTCCCCGTGAGCAGCTCAGGTCATCTCGTGCTCGGTCAATACCTCCTGAACCTCCACAATACGGAAATGCTCTCGTTTGACGTCTATGTTCATTTCGGCACGTTGATCTCTGTCCTCATAGTGTTCCGCAAAGACGTTGCTGAAATCCTCCTTTCCTCCTGGAAAGCTCTCCATACTGGGACATTGAGGTCGGCGTATGAGACGAACGAGTACGTCCGGCTTGGACTTGCCATTATCGTCGGATCAATTCCTGCAGCAGTGATTGGTTTGAGATTCCATGACGAGATTGCCGAGGCGTTCAAGGACCCGAAGCTCGTGGCGGTGAATCTCGTTGTGACCGGTCTCATCCTCTTTCTCACGAGAATTCCAAAAGCTGTCGAAGGCAAGCGGTTGGGGATCGTTGCCGGATTCATCATCGGGATTGCGCAATCTGTTGCCATTCTGCCCGGCATCTCTCGTTCCGGCTCGACGATGAGTGCAGGCATGTTTCTACGCCTGTCTCCCGCGCTGGCTGCCCGGTTTTCATTTCTCCTCTCCATTCCTGTTATCGCGGGAGCGGCTCTCCTGGAAGCGAAGACAGTCATTCGTCAGGGTATGGAGAGCGGATTTGGGCCTTTTTTTGTTGGGCTCTTCGTTGCTGCTGTCGCCGGTTATTTTTCGATCAAAGTGTTGTTGCGTATTGTGGAGCGCGGAAAGCTCAGTTGGTTCGCGTTCTACTGCTTCGCGCTTGGGATTGTCGGACTGATTTTCATCTAGTTGAAACTTCTTGGCGGTTCGATATCAAGAAACCTGCCAGATGACTCGTGAGGCTTGTAGTACGGAAGGATTTCTTCAACACGATCAGGAACACGCATGAAACGCTTCTTCTTGTTCTCCTTTGCTGCTATCATCCTTATCACAACAGAAGGTTGCCAAAAGAAAACCGTGAATGCCACCATCGAAACATCCAAAGGGACGATCGAGATCGAGCTCTTTCAGTCCGATGCTCCAAAGACAGTCGCCAACTTTTCCGGTCTTGCCGAACAGGGATACTACAACGGCCTGATCTTCCACCGCGTTGCCAAGGGATTTGTCATTCAGGGAGGCGATCCGACGGGAACGGGTTCGGGAGGGAAGAGCATTTACGGCAAAGAGTTTGAGGATGAACTGAATCCCTCAACAGAATCATACCAACAAGGATATGTGCGAGGCACGGTTGCGATGGCGAACCGCGGCCCGAATACCAACACGAGCCAGTTCTTCATCATGTTGAGCAGCGTTGCCGGTATGCCGAAGAACTACACCATTTTTGGGAAAGTGGTCAAAGGGTTGGACGTCGTGGATTCCATTGGCGCGGTCGATATCGTCCCGCAAATGGGTCCCAGAGATGGGAAGCCGAAAGTTGATGTAGTGATGAAGAAAGTGACAATAGCCAAATAATCGCTCTCGTATCTGGCCATCTGGCGATCGGGAGATCGGGTCAATGGCCCGATGGCTCGATCACCCGATGACCAGATCACTCAATTTCCATGACGTACACTGACTTCCTCCTTTCCGCCAAAGCGAATCGCTTTTCGCCGATTTATCTGTTTCACGGCGAAGAGGATTTTCTGATTGACGAGGCCCTTCAGTTGATCATCGGCAAAGTGCTCGATGAGGGCACGAAGGGATTCAATCTCGACGTTGTGTACGGCAGCAAGGTGGAGGTGAAAGACGTTGTGGCGCATGCATCGTCCTTTCCGATGATGAGAGGAAGACGCGTCGTGGTGGTGAAGGAGTTTGAGAAGTTGGCGACGACGGATGTGGCGAAGGATGTCATCGGTGCGTACATCAACAATCCGCTCGAGTCGACCATCCTGGCTCTCGTCGCGCTCGATCCCGACTTCCGGAAGCGGCCCTTTGCAGATCTGAAGAAGAAGGCTGAACTGGTGGAGTGCAAGCCGCTCTATGACAATCAGGTTCCGGCGTGGATTGCGGATCGTGTGAAGAGTCAGGGGAGGCAGACAAACGCCGAAGCGTGCCGGTTGATACAGGCGTACGTAGGGAATTCTCTCCGATCGTTGCAGAACGAGCTCGACAAGCTCTATGTGTTCATCGGCGACCGGAAGACCTTTACGGCAGAGGACGTCGCGGCGGTTGTTGGTGCGACCAAGGGTTACACTGTGTTCGAGCTCCAGAACGCAATCGGCCGGCGTGATGCGAAGGAGGCGATCAGGATCCTTGAGCGGATGCTGGAGAACGGTCAGTCTCCGACGATGATCATTGTGATGCTCACCCGGTTCTTCACGCAGCTCTGGAAGCTCACCGATGTGCGAGCGCGGCGGATGCCGGAGCAGGATATCTCTCGTGAAATCGGAGTCCCCCCGTATTTCGTCAAACAGTATCTCGAATTCCGCACGAATTTCGATGTGGTCCAGATAGAACAGTGCTTCAAGGCACTCCTCGAAGCCGACACGACTCTCAAATCTACGTCGCGGGATCCACGTCTTGTGCTTGATCTCCTTGTCGTGTCTCTGCTTCAGGAAGCAACCGAGCACGTTGCTCTTTAGAGCGAGCCGATAGAGGTTTCTCTCGGTACATCTTTGTGTAACGCTTTGTTAGGGGACACAGAGTTCCACAGAGATCACGACGGTTCTGGTGTGAGTTCCACAGAGGGGTTGTTCTCAGTGTAGTTACGACATTTCGAATGTTTCGCAGATGCCCGGCCCACAGTTCAGTCAATTCCTCATCGGCGGACTGCTTGGTCTTCTCGTAGCGGCTTTCTCCTACGCAGTTCGGTTTCTCACGCTGAGCGGTTCCATTGCCACGTTCTTTCTTGCACTCGTCGTCTACGGGTGCGGGGGATGGGTATGGACGGTTCCGATCGTGACGTTTTTCGTGACGTCCAGCGTTCTCTCAAAAATCGGTCGTCGCAAGAAAGCCGAGTACGATCAACTCTTCGAGAAGGCCGGCGCACGTGATTGGGCTCAAGTGGCTGCGAACGGTGGCATCGCCGGTGTTTTCGCACTTCTCACGCTTGTCGTCCCAGAAGGTCAGCTGTATCCTGTCTACCTGGGCGCCGTCGCCGCGGCAGCTGCTGATACGTGGGGCACGGAGATAGGTGTTCTATCGAAGCAGCGTGTCTTTTCGGTGGTGACGTTTGGACAGGTCCCAGCCGGTACAAGCGGCGGAGTCACGGTCGCCGGCACTCTTGGAGGGGCGGTTGGGGCTGTGTGCGTCGCGCTGTCCGGCTTTGCTTGGTATGGCGACATCATGACTGCATTTCTCGTCGTCATTGCAGGGATCGTCGGCAGTGTCGCAGATAGCGTTATCGGAGGAACACTCCAGGCGAGATTCCGATGTACCGAATGTGGGCGAATGACTGAGCGCACTGAACACTGCTCACGAGCGTGTCTGCACGTCGGAGGGGTGCGCTGGCTGCGGAATGATGCGGTGAACGTCCTGTGCACGCTGGTGGGGGGATTGATAATATGGGGAATTCGGTACCTTTGAGGTCGGGTAAATGTCCTGATTTTGCCACCACTTGGTTTTTGGACCAGATGGGTGCACTCCCTCCGATTGATTTCTGCTGTGCGTTTCCGTACGGTTTCGATGCGATTGAAGACTTTCCTTGTTCCACCACCATTTAGCAGCGCATCCGCTTCGTATGTGTTACAGCAGTGTGTGGAGCTTGGCGAGTACTTCCTCGATCGCTTCCTGTGGACCTCGGCAAATGAACGCCGCTCTTCGCTCCCGCCAGTCAATACTTCGTACCTGGTCAGAGAGTACGACCCCTGAGATCGGAAGCCCTTCCGGGAGACGAACCTCAAACGGATATCCCTTCACTCTGCTCGTAATCGGACAGACGAGCATCAAGCCGACTCTCTTGTTGTACGCCGATGGCGACAGGACCAGTCCTGGCCGCCGGCCGGACTGCTCGTGCCCTGCTTTAGGACGGAGATTGATCCACACAATATCGCCTCTGGAAGGAGAATAGGAAATTGACACTACCATGTCTCCTTTCCAACAGGCTTCCCGAACTCAACTTCCGCATGGATGTTCTTCCTTTTCACGCCGGCTAGCAGCATTCGAAGCGTGTACACTTTCTTCGTAACCATTCGCAGAACGATCTTCCCTTTTTTTGCCTCGAGAGACATGAGCGATCCTTCATGAAGTTGTGCTTCGTCTACGACGTGCCGTGACAGCCGGACCGCAAGACTGTTTCCCCACTTCTGAACCTTCGTTTCCATGGAATCACCTCCGTATCTACAATGAAGATACAATAGGCACTGTGGAAAGTCAAGTCAAAGCGATTGGCTGAAACGCTTGCGTGGCGACGGCAACCGCAGCGAACCTTCAGGCATCAATGTCCGCCCGTTTACATGCAAGAGAGCGACGGAGAGATTTCTTCGTCGGGTGGGTGAAAATCGCTTACCTAACAGCCCAAAGCACATCTGCCGCCGTTTCGCGCTTCCCGTCGAACTTGTAGCGGAAGAGCTTTGTCGCATCAAAGGCGTCGAGGTAGGATTTGATGATGCTTTCCAGCCAGCCAAGCTCGGCTTTGAGCTTCCAGTGCTGTCCGTCCGATGCGTAGAGGACGATGAAGATCCGGTTTTCGAAATGCTTCCTGCGCTGCTGGCTCTGGTGTGTATAGAACCACTCAATGAGTTCGCGCGGGTGTTTCTGCCCGTAATCGAGATCGTGGTTAAATCCGCGCGGATATGTTGAAATCTTGTGGTCGAAGCTCAGCTCACCTATCCTGAATTCACGCAGCCTGTCGCCCGATTCGCGCGCAGCGGTTACGGCTGGATGCGACGCGAAAATCTGCTCCACGGCCTTCGCTGACCAGAAGTTGTACCACCGGTTCATCGCGTAGCTCTGCATCTCCTTGTAATGCTGCTCAGTGCTGAACCGACCTTCGATTTCTTTGAGGAGGGCTTCGAAGCTGAAAATGTGGTACACGAAATCGGTCTGAGCATCCCATTCATCGCTCTGGCGTTGTCCCCAATCATAGGGATACGCAAACCGCTTCTTCAATTCCCGTTCGCGTGCTTCAAGCGTGATTGCCATGACTGGCCTCGCACTGGATTGGAGGATTCAGCAGGAGGTGTGACCCGTCGATGTGTCTCGGAGTGCACATGGCGCATCGGTGGGTTGGTCGTTCGCGTTCGTATCAAGATACAGAATTCCGCATCGATTGCAAATCACGCCAGCGTGACATGGTTCGCCCCGCTGCAGGCAGCGCCATCTACGTGCCCGCTGCTGCCCTTGCAGGTGTGACGGATTTCTCCTTGATTTTGGAACGAAATCATCTACTTTTGCTTGGAGTAGTTCTTTTCCTACCTCACTTCGAGAGCTATCTACCTTATGCTCAACTACATCTGGATTGGATTGATCGCCATCGGGATCGTCGTCGCGGTCGGCAACGACGTGAATGATGAGATGCGAAACACCTACCGCAACGGGCAGTCGCTCGAGGGAACATTCACCATAGAAAAGGTCCCCGGTCCGATGAGAACTGCCTGGGAGGGTACGTTCGTCCTTTCAGCCGACGCGTTCAACGCCTTTTATGGCACGGCCGCGGCTACATCTGAGATCCGTCAGCCTCTGACCGTTGCTGAGCTGCCGACGGGTGAGAAATCGGTGACTCTTCCATTGGGCGCATCAAGTCCTGAATGGTGGAGAAACATGGCCAAAGCGGCCGCGAGCAAGGACAAACTTGTCGGCAGATTGCAGGCGATGACCTTCGATGCAGAGCAAAAGACTGCTCGTGTCACGATGGTGCTGGAGCCAATTCACTACATGCGAACGAAAGCGGTGACGCAGGCGGCGCTCGACTACGCCTCCACTGCGGTGACGATTGCGCTTGGGCTCATCGGCATCATGGCCCTCTGGCTCGGAGTCATGAAGGTCGCTGATGAAGCGGGGCTGCTCAAGATTGTCACACGAATGCTGACGCCCGTCACAAAACGGCTCTTTCCTGATGTTCCGCCCGACCATCCCGCGGTTGCAGCAATGATCATGAATATTGCCGCGAATATGCTCGGTCTGAGCAATGCCGCGACTCCGATGGGACTGAAAGCAATGGAAGAGCTCAACAAGCTGAATCCCAAAGTGGGAACGGCAACCAATTCGATGATCACCTTCCTGGCGATCAACACCGGCGGGCTTATTCTCATCCCCGCAACGGCGATCGCAGTGCGGGCTGCGGCGGGATCAGCAAATCCCGGCATTATCATCGGAACGTCGATCTTTGGTGCGACATGCGCGACGTTTGCCGGGGTGACAGCCGCCAAGATCCTTCAGAGGCTCCCCCGGTACCGGAAGGATTTCGAACCGGAGAAGAGCAAGGAGGTGTCCAATGGCTGAGTTCTTCCGTGCTCTGATCAATGCGATCTCTATTCTCGCGATTCCCTTGCTCCTGTTTGTCTTCCTTGGATGGGGAATCATCAAGAAGGTGAAAGTGTATTCCGTGTTCGTCGAAGGGGCGAAAGAGGGCTTCGATACGGCCGTGCGTATCATCCCATATCTTGTGGCGATGTTGTGCGCGATCGGGATCTTCCGTGCGAGTGGCGCAATGGAACTTCTTACCGCGGTGCTGGCGCCTGCGACGAATCTGATCGGCATGCCGCCCGAAACGCTTCCAATGGCACTCATGAGGCCGCTGTCTGGGAGCGGATCGTTGGGCATTATGACGGAGCTGATGAAGGTTCACGGTCCCGACTCGTTCATCGGGGTCCTGGCCTCAACGATGTACGGCAGCTCCGAGACGACCTTTTACGTCCTTGCAGTCTACTTCGGTTCTGTGCAAGTGAAGAACACGCGTCATGCAGTTCCGGCCGGACTCATTGCGGACCTGTTCGGCATGCTTGGCGCCGTGTTGATCTGCAGAATCTTGTTTGGAATCTAACATGAACGATCTCCGACTCAGCCGCGTTCTCCTTCTTCTGCTGGCGATAGTGACGACCGTGCTCCCGTTGGCTGCGCAGTCTGATCCTGTGCAGGATCCCCGTCTCGCGATGATGAATCCTCAACAGTCGGTCATGGGCGGTCTTGGTGTGACGGTGATAGACGGGAAGCCGTACTATCTCGTGAATATCATGCCCGATCTCTCATTTGGAAAATGGGGCGTTGGCCTCGATGTGAACCTTCGCATCGGCCAGGATGGCAAGATCCGGCAGGAAGATTTCAAGAATGCCTACGGCTACCTTCGCATGCTGAGGTACATTCGGTATGGCCACAAGAACGATCCCGTGTACGCGCGTCTCGGGGCAATTGATGTCGCGCGGCTCGGGCATGGCTCCATTCTCTATCTCTATCGCAACACGGCGAGCTACGATCTTCGGAAAGTCGGCATCGAACTTGACCTCGACCTCGGGAAGGGCGGTCTTGAATCGATGTATAGTGATATCGCAGGAGCGGGCGTGCTTGGATTACGCGGATATCTCAGACCGCTTCAGTTCAGCCAGGCCGGGTCAATCCCGATTCTGGGGAACCTTGAAGTCGGCGCGACCTTCGCGTCAGATTTCAACAGCGATGCGAACAGGACATGGGGAGACGCCACAGGACTTATCAGGAATGCCGAAGGCGGCGGAGTGCTCTCGATCGTCGGATTGGACATAGGCTTGCCGCTCCTGACGCACGAATACGTCCGGACGACTCTCTACGGTGACTACTCGAAGATACTCTCGTATGGGAGCGGCGCGGCACTCGGCCTTGATCTGCGTCTTCGGGGCCTGGGCATTTTCACCGTTGATGCAAAATACGAGCGGCGTTTCGCGGGCAATCAGTACCTTCCGACCTACTTCAATATTTTCTATGAGCGTGACCGATATCAGGTCATTGACACCAGTCATTTCACGTCAAAAGCTCAGACCTTGAAGACCACTCAGTCATTCGAAGGGTATTTCGGTGAGATACTTGTGAGCGTACTCGGGACGTTCAATATCATCGGTGGCTATCAGGCGCCTGTCGGAGTGAGAAATGCGGGAATGCTCCATCTCGAGCTTGATGCGGGGAATGCACTCCCCGGAATCCTCGTCTCAGGCGGCTACAACAAGAAGAACGTGGGTCCGATTTTCAAGCTCGACAACAACTCCTTGCTCTATGCTCAGGTCGGATACATGCCGGCACCGTATCTTGTCGTTTCCATGCTCTACCAATGGACATTTACGGAAGTACGTGACGAGAAGTCTGGCGACGTCGTAGGATTCAAATCTCAGAAACGCATCGAGCCGAGGGTTGGCTTCGTCGCGCGGTTCTGAGCGGAAACACAACCGAGTCTCGTAGAGCTGGCGAGAAGGGCGCTGGAGCAGCAGGGAATCACCTCTTTGCGCGAGCTGTCGCAGTTCGCTGAAGCGGAGTTACTTGGGTTCCATGGTTTTGGGCCGAGCACGCTGCCAGGACTTCGAGCAGCGCTGAAATCCGCCGGTCTCTCGTTCAGGAAAGGGAAGAGAAGCAGTGAAGAAAGCTAGAAGACCAGGAAACTTCGAGACGATCAACGACTACATCGCAGCCCAGGCGCCTGCGATCCGGCCGGCATTGAAGAAGATTCAGCAAATCATTCGCAAAACCGTCCCGGGTGCTGTGGAGGGCATCAGTTACCAGATGCCGGTGTTCAAATTCCATGGCGTTCTCATGTACTTCGCTGTTTTCACGAATCACTACTCCGTGTTCTTCCGGCCGGTTCATCTCGACAAATTTCGAGGTGACCTTGGCGAGTTCCGGACTACGAAGTCCGCAATCAATATCCCGCTCACCAGAAACGTGCCCGCCGGAATCATAACCAGAATTGCGAAGCACGCTGCCCGCCAGAACCTGTTGAAGGCACAAGGCACCGTGAGGCGAACCGAGGCAGGGATTCGCAGAAAAGGCTGAGCCTTCGTGCTGTCCTCAAGCCACCCAGCGGGGGCTTTTCTGTTGCTTTTCTTGGCATGTGTCGGTATCTTTTTCGGCCGTCTCGGGGGCATTTTTGGTCCTGAGATCTGTGTACACACGTCTTTCTTGCACACTTCCTCGCACCTGCTCAACAGAAATTTCTCTTTATGTCCCTTCTGAACAAGCTCGTCGTCACAGTAATGCCTCTGATTCCGAAGGCTATTGTGGGCCGCGTCGCGAGCCGGTATATTGCCGGTACCGCCCTGTCCGACGGAGTCAACGTCGTCTCCGGCTTGAACAAGGCCGGGATGATGGCCACGATGGACCTTCTGGGTGAAGATGTGGCAAACGCTTCCGAAACGGAGCAAGTCCGGGAGAACATCCTGCCGATTCTCAGGGCGATCGAACAACACCGTCTCAATTCGAATGTCTCGATCAAGCCGACTCAGCTTGGATTGCGGATCGATTCTGAGCTATGCTACCGGAACATACGGGCAATCCTCGATCAGGCAAAAGCGTTTGGCAACTTCGTCCGGATCGATATGGAGGATGCGACGACAACCGACGCGACGCTTGCGTTGTACCGTCGATTCCGTTCTGAGGGTTATACCAACACCGGAGTTGTCATTCAGTCGTATCTTCACCGCAGTGAATCGGACGTGCGTGCGCTCATCAAAGAGGACGCCAACATTCGTCTCTGCAAAGGAATCTACAACGAATCGCCATCCATTGCATACAAAGGGCGGGAGGAGATTCAGGAGAACTTCCTGAAGCTCCTCACGATGATCTTCGAAGCCGGTACGTATGTCGGCATCGCAACGCATGATGATGTCTTGATCGATGGGTCGTTTGATCTGATTCGAACATTCGGCTTGAAACCTGCTCAGTATGAATTCCAGATGCTGCTCGGCGTTCGGGAATCTCGGCGTGACCAGATTGTACGGAGCGGCCACCGGCTGCGCGTCTACGTTCCGTTCGGTGAACAATGGTATGCATATTCCACCCGCCGGTTGAAGGAAAATCCTTCGATGGCATGGTACATCACGAAAGCGATCTTTATCCGTTGAACCTGCTCTCTTAATCAATACGTAAGGAGACTGTTATGGCAGAACCAAAAGGCGGTGAGGGGCTTCGCTACAAGCCTCTTGTTCCGGCCGAGAACACCATGACCGAGTTTTCTGTGAAGGCGCTCATCCTGGGCCTCGTCATGGCGGTCGTGCTCGGCGCAGCAAATGCCTACCTTGGCCTCAAGGCCGGCATGACGATCGCGGCGACATACCCCGCGGCCGTTATTGGAATGGCGTTACTGCGGTTGATGAAAGGAACCATTCTTGAAGAGAACTTCGCCCGAACAGTTGGATCGATCGGCGAGTCGGTGGCAGCCGGAGCGGTGTTCACGATTCCGGCGTTCTTTATCGCCGGGATCTGGCTGGAGTTCTCGACGTGGGGGAATTATCTCATTGCGAGCGTCATCATGCTCGTCGGAGGTTTCCTCGGTGTCTTTTTCGTTGCCCTCCTTCGGAGAGTGATGGTGGAGGATGTGGAACTCCCGTTCCCAGAATCTGTGGCCGCCGCGGAGATCCACAAGGCGGGACGCGCGGGCGGAACAGGCGCGAAGTTCCTTTTCGGCGCGATGGGCGCTGGTGCAATCATCCAGGGACTGATTCAATTCAACATCTTTGCAGCAACGAAGCAGTGGTTTGCTGATTTCTCCAAGGTGGTCATCAATCTGGGCGGAAGTGGTTCGGCAACGGCTCAAAGCGGCATGGTCCTCACGCCGCCAAGCGTGAGCCCCGCGTATATCGGTGTCGGGTACATCATTGGACCGAAGCTTGCGTCGCTTAACTTCAGCGGTGGCTTGCTCGCATGGGGATTGTTCGTCCCCATCATCACCTATTTCCTCGGCCCCTCGCTGGTTCCGGAGAGCTCGCTGGGAAATGTTGACACATGGATGGGACTCAGCAACCAGGTGTGGCGCAATATCGTCCGGCCGATAGCGGTTGGCGGCATGCTCATGAGCGCCGCGTTTACGTTGTTCCGCATGCGCAAGAGCCTGCTCGGCGGACTGACCCGCTCTATCGCCGACGTGAAGAAGGCAGCGACCGGTGAGCAGACAACCGTGCGTACAGAACAGGATCTGAGCATCAAGACAGTCATGATCGGTATTGGCGTCACGGCAGTGGCAACCTTCTTCATCTACAACTACTTCACGCAGGATGTCACCGCGGCGATTGTTGCGACGCTCGTGATGGTCATCGCGGGCTTCTTCTTCGCAGCGGTCTCAGGGTATCTTGTCGGTATCATTGGCTCCAGCAACAACCCCATCAGCGGACTCACACTTTCGACGCTCCTCGTCGCAGCGCTCCTCATGGTCGCGCTCGGGATGCAGGGAACACCGGGGGTGGCGGCAGTGCTCGCGGTAGCAGGCGTTGTATGCGTTGCTGCGGCTGTGGCCGGTGAGATGCTGCAGGATCTGAAAGTCGGGCACATTCTCGGAGGCACGCCGTGGAAGATGCAGGTGGGTGACCTTGTCGGTGTGGCGCTTTCCGCCTTCGTCATGTTCCTCCCGTTGATCATGTTGCATGAGGGTGACATTGTGAAGGGTGGCACCGGATTGGGTGGTCCGAACCTCGCTGCTCCGCAGGCAAGCCTGATGGCTATGCTGTCGCAGGGTATCGTGCGCGGTGAAATGGCGTGGCCGCTGATCATCGTCGGCATGGTGATGGGCTTCGGCTTCATCCTCATGCAGGTGCGCAGCCCGATGCTTGTGTGCGTCGGTATGTATCTCTCGCTCGGCACCACCTTCGCGATCTTCGTCGGCGGCTTGATCAAGGGAGCACTCGATCGTGTGAGTGCGAAGAGGCAGATGAACGATGCCCAGAAAGCCCGGATCGAAAACACGGGCGTGCTTCTTGCGGCGGGACTCATCGCAGGTGAAGCGCTGATCGGATTGCTGTTTGCCGGGCTGGCCATTGCAGAGGTTGAGTACGACAAGTGGTTCGTCAGCCTGCTCAGCTTCCTTCCGTTCCCGTTTGAAGTGAGCATCATCATATTCGCGTTCGTGATCTGGCTGTTGATTCAGATTCCGTTGAACAACGCAGGCCGGCCGGAAGATCCCGCGCCGCCGCCAGCTGTGTTCTAAGTACAGATGGTTAGCACCTATTTCAAAAATACTCACGCAAAGACGCTAAGACGCCAGGGCTATCAGAATAGCAACGTTCTTCGCGACTTCGCGGCTTAGCGTGATTCTTTTCTTCGTTTATGAGATTGGTTTTAGTTGTTTCCGAGCGGGGCAAGGCAATTGCACTTGCTCCGCTCGTTCTGTCCTGAGAGGTTTGCGTATAGCCGCATGAAGAAGCAGTCTGAACCCGTCAACCTTTTTGAGGTTCGCCCCCGACAGCTGGTCGGCTGGGAGCCGGGAGAAAACGGCCTTGCCATCGTCCTGGTGCCAAAATTCCGCAATCGGTTCGCTGTCAGGTGGATCATGCCGCGGCTGAGCAAGCCGCTTGTGCGCGTGAAACTTGACAAGATCGGGAGTTTTGTCTGGAAGCAGTGCGATGGGAAGACGACGGTCGCGGAGATTGCGGATCGAATGAAGGCGGAGTTTGGAGAAGAAGCCGAGCCGGTCGACGAACGGGTTTCAGCATTCATGGTGAAACTGATGCGTGCAGACCTTCTCAGTCTCCAGGAACATGATTCAAACGTCACTCACGAATGATCAAGGAGAGAAGCCATGTCCAATCCGATTGAAGGTTTGAAGCCCGAGGGCGTGTGGAAGTACTTCGCGGAAATCAGCAAGATCCCCCGCGGCTCCAAGAACGAAAAACAAATCGCAGCGTATGTTATGCAGAAGGCCAAAGAGTTCGGCCTTGAAGCAAAGCAGGACAAGTACATGAATGTCCTGGTTCGCAAACCTGCCTCCCCTGGCTACGAGAACCGACCCATGATCTGTCTCCAGGGTCACCTTGATATGGTCTGCGAAAAGAACAAGGACAAGGTTCATGATTTTGAGAAGGATCCCATCGAACTTGTCCGTGAAGGGAATGTCATGAGGGCGAACGGGACGACGCTCGGTGCCGACAACGGTATCGCTGTCGCGACGAACCTGGCGATCATGGAGGACAAGTCGCTGGTCCATGGTCCGCTCGAATTTCTCTTCACCATCGATGAAGAAACAGGTCTCACAGGTGCCGCGAACCTGAAGTCGGGATTCGTCCAGAGCAAGACGCTCATGAATCTCGACTCGGAAGAAGAAGGCGAACTGTTTGTCGGCTGCTCTGGCGGCAAGAACACGATCGGAACGTGGAAGGTCACGTACGAAAAAGCGCCTGGCAAGACCGCCCCTCTGATGGTAAAGGTGAAGGGTTTGAAGGGTGGCCACTCGGGCCTGGAGATCGACAAGGGGCGTGGAAATTCCCTCAAGATCATCAACCGGCTCCTGATGGTGTTGACCGAGGTCGGTGGGCGGTTGTGCTGTGTAGAGGGTGGGAACAAGAGCAATGCGATTCCGCGTGAGTCAGATGCCCTCATCTATGTTCCTGCAGCGAACCTCAACAAAGCGAAGAAGATAGTTGCGACATTCAATGCCACCGTGAAAGCGGAACTCGCCTCTGTGGAACCTGATCTCGTTGTCGAAGCAGAAGTGAGGAAGGATCTCGCAAAAGGGAAAGTCATGAAGAAGCAGCAACAGGCGCTTCTCCTGAAGACCATCGCCGGACTCCCTCACGGCGTCATGAAGATGAGTGCGGATATCCCGGGGCTCGTCGAGACCTCCACGAACGTGGCTGTCCTGAAAACCGAGAAGTCGAAGGTCACGTTGATTACGAGTCAGCGAAGCTCCGTTGCGTCGGAGATCCTTGAGGTTTGCGATTCCGTTTCCGCGGTGTTCGAGCTTGGCGGTGCGAAGGTGGAGAGGACCGAAGGATACCCCGGCTGGAAGCCGAATCTGGCGTCGCCCATTCTGAAGCTCGCGAAGACGACATACCAGCAGCTCTACGGAAAGGAACCCGCGGTCAAGGCAATCCATGCGGGCCTCGAATGCGGAATTATCGGTGAGAAGTATCCCGGTATGGATATGGTTTCCTTTGGACCGACACTACAGGCTGTGCACTCACCGGACGAGAAGATCTATATCGATACTGTGGAGAGATTCTGGAAATTCCTCCTCGGTATTTTGAAGAACGTGAACTAGTCATCGTCACCCGAACGAACTCGTCCGGGCGGTGATGTGAGAATCGGAAAAGGGCACTGCGCAGATGAGATGTCTTCGCAGTGCCCTCTTGTTGTGTCACCAGTGCACCGATGTGCGACATCAATGGAGAACGCCAATTGAGCTCCCCCGGATTTGAACGACCCCAACCGACTGCATTCCTTCGATGGATGGTTCTGTTGCTGATCAGTCTTGCGATGTTCGGCAACTACTACATCTATGACAGCATCAGTCCGCTTGCCGATCTCCTCAAGTCCCAGCTTGGATTTTCGGATTTTGAGATAGGACTCCTGAACGGCATCTACAGCTTCCCGAACATTATCATGGTCCTCATCGGTGGTATTATCATCGATCGCATCGGGACCAGGAAATCGGTGTTCATGTTCACGGTGCTGATCATGCTTGGAGCACTCGTGACAGCCGTCAAGGGGAGTATTTACACCATGGCGGCGGGTCGGCTGATTTTCGGTCTTGGCGCCGAGTCGATGATCGTGGCCATCACCACGATTATTGCACGGTGGTTCAAAGGAAAGCAGCTGTCGTTTGCATTTGGAGTCAATCTGACGGTCGCGCGCGTCGGTTCGTTCATGGCTCTCAATGCACCGACGTGGGGTCGAAGCCTGTATGAATACTGGCAGTCGCCGCTCTGGGTGACTCTTGCTGCCGGCGTTTTCTCCGTGGTATGCATTCTTGTGTACTACTTCGTGGATGCCTATGGTAACCGCCGATACGACCTGCCTGCAGAGGGAAATCAGGAAAAGATCGAGTTCAAACAGATCTTCAGCTTTGGTTTCTCCTTCTGGTATGTCACCGCCCTCTGTGTGACGTTCTATTCAGCGATGTTTCCGTTTCAGACGTTTGCGATCAAGTACTTTCAGGAAGCGCATGGTACAACGAGGGAAGTGGGAGGAAACCTCTCAAGCCTTCTGACGCTTGCGGCGATGATCTTTACGCCGCTCTTCGGTCTTCTCGCCGATAAGATCGGAAAACGGTCGTTGCTGATGATGTTTGGATCTCTTCTCATCATCCCTGTCTATCTCATGATGGCTTACAGGATCGACCTTGCCACGCCGCTTGGCATCTCAGGGTCGCTGACGCTCAATCTGGATTTCTTCGATGTTCATTCTGCCATCCCGGCCTACCTGGTGATCCCGATGTCAATGATGGGCATTGCGTTCTCCCTCATTCCTGCGGTCATGTGGCCCTCTGTGGCGTACATCGTCGATCAGTCGAAGCTCGGGACGGCATACGGGCTCATGACGATGATCCAGAACATCGGCCTCTTCGGTTTCAACGCGCTGATCGGTTGGGCGAACGACTTTTCAGCGGCGAGCGCCACGAATCCCGGTGGATACGACCTTGGCATGTGGATCTTCTCCTCGCTCGGATTCTTTGGCTTCCTCTTCGCGTACCTTTTACGGAGGAACGAAACCGGTCCAAATGCGCACGGGTTGGAGACGATCAAAGCATCGGGAACAACCAAGAGTGAGAAGTAAGTGCGCACACAGTTCCTGGAGGTAGATATGAGAAGAGTAACCATGGAGAAGCTTCACAATAAATTGAAGGCAAGGCGGATCGGAATGTCGATTGCCGATTCGTAATTTCGTAGACCATGCGTCCGGATTTCAACTAAATCGAAAATCGAAAACCTACAATCGGAAATTGCGCTATGAACATCTCCCCCGAACTCTCCTCCGCTGCAATGATCGCTGTTCGCGACTGTATGGGTGCCGTTGCGGGCGAAAAAGTCCTGATTGTGACAGACGAACCGATGCGAACCCTGGGCTACTCCCTCTGGCGGGCCGCAAAGGAGATCGGTGCCGAGGCAATGCTGGTCGAGATGCTTCCCCGGAAAACGAATGGGGAGGAGCCGCCGCGCGAAATTGCAGAACTCATGAAAATGGTCGACGTCGTGCTCTGTCCGACATCGAAGTCGCTCACGCACACCGACTCACGCCGCGCTGCGAGCGAAAAGGGTGTGCGCGTTGCGACGCTTCCGGGTGTCACGGAAGAAATCATGATTCGTTGCATGAATGCAGACTACCACAAGATCGCCGAGCGCACGTTCCGATTGTGCGACGAGCTCGAGAAGACAAGCGTTGTGCGCGTTGAAGCTCCGGGAGGCACCAAGGTGACGCTCCCGATCAAGGGGAGAAAGGCACATGCAAGCTCCGGATTGTTTCGCGAAAAGGGACTTTGGGGCAACCTTCCGACAGGTGAAGCCTATCTTGCGCCTGTCGAAGGAGAGTCTCAAGGCGTTGTTGTCGTCGACGGATCGATGGCCGGCGTCGGGATGGTGCGGGAACCCATCAAGATCGTCGTTAAAGATGGCTACGCGACCGATATCACGGGAGGGGCCGAGGCGAAACGACTCATCGAACTTCTCGAGCCTCACGGCAAGGATGCCCGTACGGTGGCAGAATTCGGCATCGGCACGAACGACAAGGCCACCCTCACGGGCCTCATCATTGAGGACGAAAAGGTGATGGGGACGATCCACATCGCATTCGGCGACAATAAATCCATGGGCGGTTCAGTCCGGGTCGCCAGTCACCTCGATGGCCTCATCAAGCAGCCGACCGTCTGGTTCGACGACCGGAAAGTGATGGACACCGGCAAGCTGCTCATCGTCTGAAGCAAGCCTGGAGACACCCCGAAGTGCCAAAAATCGACCAAAATGCACATTTTTGACGATTTGCACGATTTGCACGATTTTGTCCCCAGACAAGGGAACCTCAGCCGGCGTCAGGAATGTTCATAGAGTATTGCAAGGCAAGGAACGTTTCTACTATCTATGAACATGGAAATGGAAGAATGACTCTCAATCGAATCAGATCTCTGATTTCACTCGTCAGTGTGGTGGTTGCACTTTCGGTTGCTCAGGAGCAGACAGGAAGAATTATCGGAAAGGTCACCGATGGCACGACAAAAGAACCGATCATCGGAGCGAATGTCACCGTTGTAGGAACCACTCTTGGTGCACCGACAGATCTCGAAGGCAGGTTCGATATCCGCCGGGTCCCCCTTGGCGTCAACGCAGTGCGTGTGTCGGCAATCGGATATATGGCGACGGTCGTGACCGACGTTGTGGTTGGATCCGTGAAGCCGGCTGAGATCTCAGTGAGCCTTACAGAAAACGAGATTCAGATCGAAGGAGTAGAGGTGACGGCTGGATACTTCAACAAGATCCCCGACACACCGTTGAGTACGCTGGTCCAGTCGAACGAGGAAATCCGGCGGCTCCCTGGTGGCCTTGAAGATGTTGCCCGGGCGATCGCCATTCTCCCCGGTGTTGCTCAGGTGGATGCAGGCCGCAACGACCTCATCGTACGTGGAGGTGCTCCTTCGGAGAACCTCTTCGTCATCGACAACATTGAAGTGCCCAATATCAATCACTTCGGTACGCAGGGCGCGAGCGGCGGGCCACTCAGCTACGTCAACCTCGATTTCATCGACAACACGACGTTCTCGACCGGCGGTTTCGGCGTTCGGTACGGTGATAAACTCTCTTCCGTCCTCAATATCAACCTGCGCGACGGCAGAAAGGACCAGATCGGTGGAAAGGCAACGATTTCTGCCAGCCAGTTCGGTCTGAACGTCGAGGGGCCGGTGAATGACAATGTGAACACAATCTTTTCGGCGCGAAGAAGCTACCTTGATTTCATTTTCAAGGCCGCGGGATTCGGCTTCGTGCCGGAGTATTGGGACTTCCTCAATAGGACAAGCATTCGGCTCGGTGCAAAGGATCAGCTCAACATTCTCGCAATCGCGGCGCTTGACAATGTGAAGTACTTCAATGACACGCAGGAAAAGAGGTTCGATAACTCACGCGTGATGGGGAGTGACCAGAACCAGATTGTGGGCGGCATTTCATGGGAGCACCTGTTCGAGAAAGGGTACTCAACAGTCACATTCGGGCAGTCGTACGTCGACTTCGACTTCCGGCAGAACGATTCAAACCTAGTGCGGATCTTCTCCAACCAGTCCCTCGAGCACGAATCTTCCCTGCGCGCCGACGTGTTCCTGCACCTCACGAAATCGACAGAGCTTTTGTCCGGGGTCAAGGGGAAGATTGTGAGATTCTCAGCGGACATCTTTCTGCGACCCTTCCAGACCCGATTTGGAGATGTGTTGAGCGTTGATGCTGCATTCAAGACAAACGCGTTCAAAGGATCTGCGTACGCACAACTCTCACAGGTGTTGGGCAAATCGAGGCTGACGCTCGGTGGCAGGGTGGACTACTTCGATTTGATCGACAAATACGCCTTCTCCCCGCGACTCTCGTACACAGTCGCTCTCACTCCGGCGACGAATCTGAACTTGAGCGTTGGCCGGTATGCACAGGCGCCATCCTATATTTGGCTCGCCGCAAATCAACAGAACCGTACGCTGGAGTACGTTAACGCGACACAATTCGTCGCCGGAATCGACCACATGGTGCGGACCGACACGAAAGTCTCGGTGGAAGCGTATCTGAAACAGTACTCCGACTATCCTGCGTCGCTGGTCAGACCGTACCTCGTTCTTGCCAACACGGGGGCGGGCTTCGGTGGCTCTGAAGATGGCTTCTCTTCCTTCGGCTTCGATCCGCTCGTCAGCCGGGGATCGGGAAGGGCCCACGGCATCGAGCTTCTTGTGCAGAAAAAGTTCTCGGAGGTTCCGTGCTACGGTACGGTGAGCGTCAGCTGTAATCGTTCTGAGTTCAAGGCTCTTGACGGCATCGAACGGCCAAGCTCGTTTGACCAGCGCTGGATCCTCAATGTCGGTGGAGGATACGTGTTCAACGAGAAATGGGAAATCAGTACCAAGTTCCGGTTCGCTACCGGTAGGCCGTACACTCCGTTTGACGCCTTCGGGTATCAGAATCCCGCGTTCTACAACGCTGCACGCGTGGCGGCCAATCACAGTCTCGATGTCCGCGTCGACCGGCGCTGGAATTTCGGTTCATGGACGCTCGTGACGTACGCAGACATCCAGAACATTTACAACAGGAAGCCGTCGAGCATCCCTCGCTACAACGAACGGCTGGGCCGCGCCGAGACAGAGGTCTCTTCCATCGGCATCCTGCCGTCGATTGGTGTGAGCGCAGAGTTCTAACGTTCGTATGAGGTCTCCGGGGCATTCGTTCCGGAGGCCTCGCTCTTTTGTCTCTCCGCAAGAGGTTTGCTTCAGCCCAACCTTTCGTTACATTTGACACACCATCCATGTCAAGGAGGCCGTCATGCTATCCCCATATTTCTCGTTCCGGACACTCTTGTGCCTGATTCTCGTCTCAGCTGTTGCCGCGTTTTCTCAAACGGAAGTGAAAGACTGGACGCCCGCGTCGATGATCAAGATCAAGCGCGTCGGGGGCACGTCGATTTCGCCAGACGGCAAATGGATCGCCTACACCGTCTCCTCGCCAGTCATGGAAGGGGAGAAGTCGGAGTTTCTCACTCACATCTGGCTCGTGGCAACTGACGGTTCTGAGAACAAGCAGTTCACGTTTGGCGATCAATCATGCACCGGGCCGCAATTCTCGCCCGACGGGTCTATGCTCTCGTTTCTCTCATCGCGCGGGTCTGGCGGGAAGAACCAGGTGTGGATCATGAGCCTGAAAGGAGGGGAGGCGGAACAGCTGACTCGTGCAAAGTCAGCAGTGAGCAGCTATGCATGGTCTCCCGATTCGAAGCGCATTGCATACCTCATGAGCGATCCCGAAACGGAGCAGGAAGAGAAGGCCAAAAAGGAAAAGCGCGACTGGGTGATTGAGAACCAAAACCACAAGTACGTTCATCTGTACGTCATCCCCATGGCAAAGGATGCCGATGGAGATCGTTCGGCGCGGCGGCTGACGGCTGGCACATTTCACGTCACTTCATTTCACTGGTCTCCCGATGCCAAAGTGATTGCTTTTGCTCATCAGGCGACTCCACTCGTGGATGACTGGCCGACGACAGACATCTCAACGGTTCCGTCCGACAGTGGTGCTGTGAAGCCTCTTGTGAAGTGGCCTGGATCTGACAATTCTCCGCACTTCTCACCTGATGGGCAGTGGATTTCCTTTTCATCCGACAAGGGGGATACACGATGGGCACAGGCGTACGATCTCTACATTGTCAGCGCGAGCGGAGGAGAGCCAAAGAAACTTGCTGAAACGCCTGACCGCAATTTCTCGTACATCGCCTGGGCGGTGGATGGAAAGTCGATTTATATCGCCGAGACTGACAAGACAGTGAACAGGGTATACGCTCTCCCTGTTGACGGGAATCGGATTCGTACTGTAACGACGGGTGCAGGAAGCACCTTCGGTGTTGCCTTCAGCCTTGACGGGAAGACGATGTCATACATCCATCAGACTCCCGAGATCCCGCCCGACGTTTACTGCACGGATGTCAAGACATTCGAACCGAGAAAGCTCACATCGATCCACGCGAATCTCCCGACGGCTCCTGTCGCAAAGACCGAGGTGATTCGCTGGAAATCCAAAGATGACAAGGAGATTGAGGGTCTTCTCACATATCCGGCGAACTACAAGGCCGGAGTGCGTTGCCCCTTGATCCTCAATATCCATGGCGGTCCCGCCGGAGTATTCACACAGACATTCACGGGAGCGGGAGGGATATATCCGCTGCAAGCGTTTGCGCATGAGGGATATGCGATTCTTCGACCGAATCCGCGCGGAAGCGGAGGGTATGGAGCAGAGTTCCGGCGTGCCAACATCAACGATTGGGGATTTGGCGATTTCGAGGATGATCAGACCGGAGTAGACAAGGTGATCCAGATGGGAATCGCGCATCCTGACAGCCTTGTCATTTGCGGCTGGAGCTACGGTGGCTACATGACATCCTTTGCCATCACGAAGTCCAAACGATTCAAGGCCGCAAGCGTTGGGGCCGGAGTCACAAATCTCGTGAGTTTCACCGGCACGGCGGACATCCCGAGTTTCCTTCCTTCGTACTTCGGCGGTGAGTTCTGGAACAGGACTGAGACGTACATGAAGCACTCGGCCATGTTCAACATCAAGTCTGTGACAACTCCGACCCAGGTCATCCACGGTTTGAGCGATGTTCGCGTACCGCCTTCGCAGGGATATGAACTGTACAACGCGCTGAAACGGCTTGGTTGCCCCACAGAAATGATCGTGTATCCGCGTACACCCCACGGTGTGCAGGAACCGAAGTTCATTCAGGATATCGGTGAGCGAATGATCTCGTGGTTCAACAAACATCTCAAGCGCGGAGGAGCTCGATAGGCAACTCCCAACGTCGGCCGGTTCGATATGACCCGTTTCATTCAGATATTGCCTTCCGTGAGGATTCCATGGTCGGAGCTTCGGTTTCGCACCTCGCGCAGCGGCGGACCAGGCGGGCAGAATGTCAACAAGCTTGAAACGCGCGTTGAGTTGCTGTTTGACGTAGTTCGGTCCCCGTCGCTCACTGATGAGCAGAAGGATGTCATCTCGAGGGAGCTCAAGACAAGAATGGACGCAGAAGGAATCCTGCACGTCACCTCTCAGCGCTCGAGGAGTCAATGGGAAAACCGGCAGCTGGCAACAGCACGTTTCGAGGAACTTCTGCGCGGAGCTTTGAAACCGAGAAAGAAGCGCGTCGCGACGCGCGCGTCGCAATCATCTCGGGAGCGACGGCTTGAATCCAAGAAGAAGCAAGGGCTGAAGAAGAAGATCCGGAGGATGACACATTCAGATGAGTGAAACGTTTGGGCGAGCGTACCTGGAGTGGTGCCGGTTTCGGCTCATGACTCACTACTGGCCGCGCGTACAGCGCTGTGTTCAGGAACTATCGCAGGACGAGATTTGGTGGAGAGAACACGAAACAAATAACAGCGTGGGGAACCTCCTCCTCCATCTCACGGGGAACCTGAATCAATTTGTGCTCTCGGCATTCGGAGGTGCGACGGACGTGCGGGAGAAGGAAATGGAGTTCTCGGAACGGATCCAGCATCCCAAGGATGAGCTTCTCCGGAAGCTCGGGGCTGTTCTGCAGGAAGCCGATCGTGTTCTGGGCAATTTCGATCCGGCGAGATTCTCCGAGACGACGATGCTTCAGGGACGCGAACGATCCTACCTCGAAATCCTCTCCATTGTCGTTGAGCACTTTGCCCTCCACACTGGTCAGATCATCTATATCGCCAAGCTGAAGACCGGCAGGGATTTCAGATTCTGACGGAAATACCTCATCCGGCGGCCAACCTGATGCCCCCCGCCACGCAACTTCCGTCGGCCGTGATCCGTAGGAAAATCTAAGGCTCATCTCAAAAACGATCACGCAGAGCCGCAGAGCCGCCAAGCCCTGCCCGCCTTTGGGAGTTCCCTACGGCAGGCGGCGCAAAGACAATCTAATCGTTTGATTTCTTGGCGCCTTTGCGCCAGCCCGCCATGCGTTCTGGCGGGACTTGGCGTGATTCTTCTATTCATTTTTGAGATGGGTCTAGTGATCCCATTCTTTAATACTCGGGAAGGAGCATCGCATGAGTCGCATTTGTCGTTTCGCGCCCCTTGCAATGATTGTATTGCTACTGGTTGGCGGCCTTCAGGCGCAAGAATCAAGGGAGGTCCGAAAATCCGGACCATTTGCGAAGGATGGACGCCTTCTCATCGACACCTACAAAGGTAGTGTCGAGGTGACGACGTGGGAGAAGCCGGAGATCGACATTGTGGCGCGCATCGAATCTGAGGGGAGTGGCCGGAATGCAAAGGAAAATGTAGAACGGACGGAAGTCCGCATTAAACTGACAGAGAATTCGGCACGTGTCAAGACTGACTATGACAAAGTGCGAAGACACCTCGATGGATTCTTTGGGATTTTCGATGGTGAATCAGTTGAGTTGCCGATGGTTCACTATGTGATCAGAGTCCCCAAATCGGCCCGGGTGGAGATCAAGGACTACAAGTCGATGACCCGTGCCTCTGGTCTGCAATCGAGGCTCACCATTGACTCTTACAAGGGGGAGATCGACATTCAAAATCTCTCGGGATCGCTCGACCTCAACACCTACAAGGGCGAAGCGCGGGTGAACTTCGCGAACCTGACCGGGAAGAGCACCGCCGAAACCTATAAAGGGGAGATCGAGATAACTCTTCCGAAGGAGAAAGGTTTTGATCTCGATGCTGAAATCGGTAAGGATGCCGATTTCAGGTCCGACTTTGCCCTTGGGCAGGAGCGTACCGGGAAGAGAAGCCGGAGCCGCGACATCCGAACAGCGGTCAACGGCGGCGGTCCTCTGGTTCGTCTTGACACTCACAAAGGGACCATACGACTTCTTGAACAATAACTGAAAGAGGGAACAGCCATGAAACGACTTTATCGATCGTATTCAGACAAGAAATTAGGTGGCGTGTGTGGTGGCGTCGGCGAATATCTGGACGTTGATCCGACGGTCATTCGGCTTCTCACGGTCATTGTTGCCCTGTTCACGGCCGTCGTGCCTGCCATGATTGGATATGTCATCGCGTGGGTCCTGATACCGCAGGCTCCTGCGACGGTGGCACAGCAATAGGTTTCTTTCTCCGGACGTGATCCGGAACCTTTCAGTATTCGCGACGTGTTGTACTGTTGAACCGGCCGCAAAGGCCTATCATCTGACAAAATGGTGAACAGTATGACACGTCATTTTTTTGTTTCAGCCGTACTTTCTGTGACCCTCCTCGCTTCATCCCTCTTTGCACAAAAAACGGAGAAACCCCCAGTGAGCAAGCAGTCAGTTTATGATTTCAAGATGAAAACAATCGACGGTATGGAGAAATCCCTCTCCGAGTACAAAGGGATGGTTCTGCTGATTGTCAACGTGGCCTCCCGGTGCGGGTATACTCCGCAGTACAAGGATCTCGAAGAGGTGTATCGTCACTACAAGGATAGGGGGTTCGTGGTACTTGGATTCCCGGCGAACAATTTTGGCGAACAGGAGCCAGGCACAGACCAGGAAATCCAGAGGTTTTGCACCTCCAAGTACGACGTTACCTTCGACATGTTCTCGAAGATCAGTGTCCGCGGCGACGATCAACATCCGCTCTATGGTTACATCACGAAGGACTCTCCCTTCCCGGGCGATGTGAAGTGGAACTTTCAGAAGTACCTGGTCGATGCGGACGGAGCCATCGTGGCGATGTGTCCATCAAAGACCAAACCGACGGATTCGACGGTGAAGGAAAAGATAGAAGCGCTTCTGGCGAAGAAATGATCCGAGCGCAGACTCTTGCCGCATGATTTCTCAGTGGGGGCTGTCCCAAAGGCGCAAGCGTCATTCTGAGCCCGCCTTCGGCGGGTAAACTCCGCGAACCTGCCCGCCTCACAGTTCATTGAAGGCAGGCGGGGAATCTGCTGAAATGAATCAGATTCTTCGGTCGCCTGAGAAACGTCTTCCCTCAGAATGACCTATGGGACAGCCCCTACTATTATGTGAAATCCTCCCTCAATCGATGCAACGGCCAAATTCTTTTGCACTGTCAATCATTCTGCACTCCGTTAAACCTTTGTGCTTGCCGATGCGCCTAACTTTCAGTTTCTTGTGTGACAGCCGACATAGACCTTGAGCCTTCGCGCTCATATGTTCAGTGCAGGGATCCGCATACGCGAAACTTAGCATGTCTGTAATGAATCGACGATCATTTATTTCCAGTCTGGCGGGAGTGTCCTCCGGTCCGCAATCTGATTCTGCGGAGAAGAAGGCCTCGAGAAATCTCATTCGTTCCTCGAAGGGTCTCGAGCCCATCACGCTGGCAGAGTGGAACTCCAAAACAGCGGCGCATTTGCTGCGCCGGACCATGTTCGGCCCGACTCGGGCTGAGATCCAACAAGCCTCTTCGCAAACACTTGACGCCACACTCACGACACTCTTCAGTGCTCAGCCGTTGCCTGATCCGCCGATCAACTCGACAGGACAAGGCTGGACGAGTTCTGTTTTCGATTCAACGAACGACGGTTCCTATGCCCTCTATCTGAAGGCCTGGTGGCTTGGGCTGATGGTAAAGCAGGGGATGTCGGTTCGCGAAAAGATGGTGCTATTCTGGCACAACCATTTTGCGACTGAATACGTGGATGTGCAGGATTCCCGATACATGTACCGGCACCTGGATCTGCTGCGGAAGAATGCGCTCGGAAACTTCAAGCAGCTCGTGAAGCTTGTGACAGTCGATCCGGTCATGCTTCGATATCTGAACGGTAACACAAACGTCGTAGGCAAGCCGAACGAGAATTACGGCCGGGAGCTGCAGGAATTGTTCACGATCGGCAAAGGGCCGGAGATCGCTCAGGGCAACTACACGAACTACACTGAGGACGACGTCAAGGCTGCCGCAAAAGTCCTTACCGGCTATGCTGACGTGGGATATCGGAGCACGACAAGTGCATTGATCGACTATACGTTTACCGCGTCGAAACACGACTCCTCCAACAAACAATTCTCCAGCTCATACGGCAGCGCCATCATCCAGGGGAGAACCGGTACGGATGGAGCGAAGGAGCTGGATGACCTGCTGAACATGATCTTTGCGCAAACCGATGCGGATGGTATCAGCCGAGTCGCAAAATACATGTGCCGCAAACTGTACAGGTGGTTTGTCTACTACGCAATCGATCAGACCGTCGAACAGAACGTCATCGCTCCCCTGGCGTCGGTGATGCAAAAGAGCAACTTCGAAATGCTGCCGGTCCTCGACGCCCTGTTCCGCAGTGCGCACTTCTACGATGAGAATACCATGGGGTGTCTCATCAGACATCCGGTAGATTTTGTTGGCGGCACGATTCGCGAGACGGGAATCGTTACGCCGGCGCTGTCGGAAACCGCCTACTACCGGCCCTTCAATGACCTGCGTACCCGCGCGTCAAACATGCAGATGAACCTCCTTGATCCGCCAAACGTGGCAGGGTGGCAGGCGTACTATCAGGAACCTGACTTTCATGAGCTGTGGATCAACACGACGACACTTCCGTTGCGCGGGCAGTTTACGGATCTCCTGTTCACCGGGCTTGGCGGCCTTACCTTTGACAGAATCGCGTTTGCGAAGACGATGAGCAATCCGGTCGATCCATCAGTGCTCATCGACGACCTCGCGAGCGCGCTGTTTCCGCTGGCAATTACAAAGAATCAAAAAGACTATCTCCTCTACAACGTCATGGGGCTGAAACAGAACGCTGAGTATGAATGGACCAATGTCTGGACTGCCTATTGGGCGCCCGGCGGTCAGACGACAACGAACAAGAATAACGTGCTGAAGTTTCTCGATCCGCTGCTCAAGTTCATGCTCCGAATGCCCGAACATCATTTGTCATAGCGTCGACTGTACTCTGTACCGAGTCCGAGAGAATTTATGAACCGACGACGATTTCTGCGTGGTGCGATTCCGGTTACAGCACTCCCGTTCGTGATCAACGGCTTGCCGTTGCGCGCGTACGGGCGGTCGCCGTTTCTTGAAGCGCTCGTCGGCGCGACCGCCGTCACCGACCGTGTCCTGGTGCTTGTTCAGCTCACCGGAGGCAACGACGGCATCAATACGGTGATTCCCCTCGACCAGCTTTCTGCCTACAACAGTGTGAGGGCGAACATTGCGATCCCGGAAACGGCCGCCCTTCGGTTGACGAACGCTACCGCCCTCCATCCCCGAATGACCGGACTTCAAAACCTTTTCAAGGATGGGAAGCTTCTCCTTGTACAAGGCGTGTCGTATCCGAATCCAAATCTCTCTCACTTCCGCGCGACGGACATCTGGCTGACGGCATCCAATTCCAGCGAGTACCTGAATGACGGCTGGGCCGGAAGATACCTCAGCAGCGAATTTCCCGGCTATCCGGCCAGCTATCCAAATGAAATGATGCCCGATCCGCCTGCCATTCAAGTTGGGGCGGTGACGTCTCCGGCGCTGCAGGGACCTGGCCGATCGATGGGGATCTCAATCCAGGATCCGACGTCATTTTATCAGCTCGTCGCGGGTGCTCCAACAGGGGGGCAGGATACGGCTCCAACAACGCCTGCGGGTCACGAACTGGAATACATAAGGCTCGTTGCGGCACAATCGATCGAGTACGCAACGCAGGTGAAAACTGCTGCGGACAAGATCAAAACTCAGGCCGCCTATCCCACGAGCAACACGCTTGCAGATCAACTGAAGATCGTAGCTCGTCTCGTAGCAGGAGGTCTCAAAACACGCATCTACATCGTGAGCATGGGAGGATTCGACAATCACTCGTCGCAAGTACTCTCCACAGATACGACGTCCGGAACACACGCGACGCTGCTGGGCCGGCTCTCGGACGCCATCGCGGCATTCCAGAACGATCTTGCATTCCTCGGTGTGGAACAACGCGTCCTCGGGATGACGTTTTCGGAGTTTGGCAGACGTGTGCAATCCAACGCGAGCTACGGCACTGATCACGGCACAGCAGCCCCGGTGTTTGTGTTTGGCAGTGGAGTCAATGGGGGAGTGCCGAACGGTATCCTGGGCACAAATCCAAGCCTTACAGACCTCTCGAGCGGGAACCTGAAGATGCAGTACGATTTCCGATCGGTCTATGCATCGATTCTGAATCAGTGGTTTGGAGCCGGTGTGCAGGAGTTGAACACCGTTTTGCTTCGGAGCTTCACACAAGTGCCGCTCATCAAGCCGGGAGTCGCGGTCTCCGTTCAAGATGATCCGCTTCTGCCCTCGGAGTTCCGATTGTATGACAACTATCCCAATCCTTTCAACCCTTCGACCACTATTACGTACGATTTGCCCGTCGATGCAGAGGTGTCGCTGAAGGTGTTCGACATGCTTGGAAGAGAAGTAACCACGCTGGTCGACGCCTACCAGTCTGCGGGCCACCACACTGCTCAATTCTCCGTCACACGGGGACTTTCCAGCGGAGCGTACATCTACTTGCTGAGAGCCGGTTCATTCACGGATCGGCGCAAGATGATGTTCGTCAAATAAGTCCGATTCTGAATCGGACTCACCTGCTCGCCTTTCTCATCCGGAAGGCCGCATCATCCCCGCCTTGATATTCACACAATGTCTCTTTAGGTTGATCCGGAGAACATGTCCGGACTTCGAAGAACATACCTTTGGCTCAAGTCTGTGCTCCCGGATCCTGTGCGGGAGAGTCTGAGTGCCTTCAACCAGCGCTGGTTTGCCCGCAAGACCATACAGAAGAAATACGGTAGTTGGTTTGATGTTGACTGGAGGAAGAAATTCAGGTCTCTCTCCGACGACGAGTGGAAATCGGCTTACGACGAAGCCTGGAAACACAGGAGCAACGATTGCGTTGAGGAAACGGATGCGGATCTGATTCTCAGCGCCCTCGGCCCCAAGGGTTCGGTGTTGGAAGTAGGCGCGGGGATTGGGACTCTCGCGTTGAGGTTGGCCAAAGAAGGGTTCAAGGTCACCGGGCTTGATGTGAGCAATGAGGCAGTGCGACGGGCGTCAGAACGGGCGGAAACAGAAGGCGTGCGGATCGATTGGCAGCAGGGATTTGCCGAGAAACTCCCGTTTGCGGACGGCTCGTTTGATTACGTCACGTGTTGTCACACGTTGGAGCACGTGCGGGATCTGGCTCAGGCGACTGCTGAATTGAAGCGTGTGGCCCGAAAGAAGGTCGTCATCCTTACGCCGAAGCAGAAATTCCGCCTGTACGCCGAGAACTATCACACCCAATTCTTTGAGCATCAGGACCAATTGGTGCAGGCGTTTGGACTGGTGCGCTATGAATGCAACGAAATCGACTGCCTTGACCATGAACATGAATTCCAGGGTACAGCATTCCTGTATGTCGGATATCTTGACTGAGGTTTCTTCACCATGATCCTTCCGTTGAAATCACCGAAGCCAAACGCTGCCGAATTCATTGGTATCCTCACGGGGAGCGTACCGCAGGTGCGCACTCCGCTCGTCGAGTACATTGTTGACGATGTCGTGATGAGGCCGGTGGTGGAAAACGTCCTTGGCCGGCGCTGGGTTGCGTACGGGCCGGACCGTGAATCGCAGCAGGCGTATCTCGACAACTTCATCGAGTTCTGGTACCGGATGGGGTATGACTTCGTCCGTTTCGAGGTGAGCCTTCCATTTCCCGAGTCGAAGCTCGTCATTCCTGATGCCGCGCCGGGCTCAGACAAATCTCGAGAATGGGCCGATGAACATCAAAGCGCCCTTTCCAGCTGGGAGGATTATGAGCGTCTGAAATGGCCAAGGATCGAGGAATTTGACTTCTTCCCCTTCGAGTATATCAACAAGCATCTGCCCGATGGCATGGGCTTTATCAGCTCTCACGGGGGCGGCGTTTTCGAGCACATCACGTGGATGATGTCTATGGAGGGATTCTGTGCTGCGCTCATCAATGACTTGACTCTTGTCAAAGCGGTGAGTGAAAGGATTGGCGAGTTGATGGTCGGATTCTACCGTCATCTTCTCGACCTTGACCGGCTTGTCGCGGTGTTCCCCGGGGACGACATGGGGTACAATGTGGGGACGTTGATCTCTCCGAAGGATCTTCGCTCGTTGTTCCTCCCCTGGCACAGAAAATTCGCCACCATGGCGCACGCAAAGGGTCTCCCGTACTTCCTCCATTCGTGCGGCAATCTCGATAAGATCATGCCGGACCTGATCAATGACGTGAAGATCGACGGGAAGCATTCTTACGAAAACAACATCATCCCGGTTCAGGAATTCCAGAAGAAGTACGGCGACAGGATTGCGGTGCTGGGCGGACTCGATATCAATATTCTCGGCGCTTCGTCGGAGCAGGAAGTACGCAGGACCACGCGGGCACTGATCGAGGAATGCGGGAACCGCGGCAGGTATGCCGTGGGCTCCGGCAACTCGGTACCGAGCTACATCCCTGTCGCCAACTATCTCGCGATGGTGGATGAAGCATTGGTGTTGTCATCGCGGTTCAGCTGAGAGGGGAGGATGTCTGCAGAAGGTGCGTGAAGCTGATGTTCGGAAGGACATCCTATGAACATGTTTCAAAAAGCGTCATTGTTCTGTTTGCTGTTTTCAACCTTCTTCTGGGGTTGCGACAGCACCGCTGTGTCGCCGGAAGCCACCCCCGTTGATGAATATCTCCACGTCCGTGCCGATTGGTCTCCTGACGGCAAGACCATCGCATTCTCGTCGTTGGTCCAGAATGCGACAGGCATGATGCTCATCGATTCATCCGGAGCGAATCTCAAGACCATCACAAGCGGAGATGTCCTGGGCGCCACCTGGTCGCCGGATGGATTGTGGATCGGCTTCACGCAGGCGGGATCTTTGTATACGATAAAGGCGAATGGCGACAGTCTTCGACCATTGGCAAACGTCACCAACGCCATACGTCCTTCCTGGTCACCGACTGGGAAGAAGATTGCATACGTCCCCCGCGACGCCGGCACCGGCGTTTGGCTCTACGATCTCGCAACAGCCAGTGCGACGATGTTGATCGCTTATGGCGGTTTTCCATCATGGAATCGCTTGAATGGCGAAGTGGTCATCCTTGATGCAAGGTACGACATCGGTACGGGAGTTCTCGTCTACTCATTCGTTGGAGTCGATCCCACCACGCAGCTTTCGAGGACTATTGGTACATTTGCCACCGTCTCAGACTGCGGATTCTCGCGCATCAGCCCTGGCGGAAATACGATCCTTTACAGTCTGAAGCGGCCCGATGACTTCGTCCAGATCTGGTCGTATGACATCCTCAGGTCGCAGCACAAGCAGCTCACAACAGACGGGGGTGATTTCGCAGCGTGGAGTCCGGACGGAAAGAAGATCGTCTATACTCGCACGCAGGCGGGCGACGGAACGCTCTGGGTGATGAATCCGGACGGGAGCGGCAAACGCCAACTCACGAAGCGGTAGATCCAGCGGATGAGCAAGGACGAACCAATACCCGAGAGAAAACCACTTCAAATCACGATGCCGGGGCTTGAATATCATCCGCTCCTGACCGATATTGAACCCTCGGAATGAGGTCCCACTCCCAAATAGCTGCGGTCTTTCTCACCTTTCTCGTTTTCTTCTTCCCGGGATGCTCTGGTGGCCCTGCCGATCCGGCCGCACCAGAGCTGAAACGTCGACTTGTCGAACGCTCAGCGCTCATCCACACGACCGACACGATTTGCTCCCGGGACATTCTTCGTGCATTCTATGAACGGCGGAGTTTTGCTCCTCTATGGAGTGATGATCAAAGGATCTCGGCACTTGCGGAGTCACTTCGAACCTTGTTGACAATGGCCTCGGCCGAGGGCCTTGCTCCGCGGGACTATCACGTAGATGCCTTTGGCGTCCTCTTGGAGAAAATCGCCACAGCGCACAGCGAGAAATCCGGCGCTGGCGCCTCGGTAAGAGCGGAACTTGACCTCCTTCTTTCGGATGCGTTTCTCCTTTATGCCTGCCATCTCTCTGAGGGCAAGGTCGCCCGTGATTCCCTTCGTCCGCGCCGATCAGTTGTTTCTCACGGAGATCGGTATGTGACAATCCTGAATGAGTCTGTTTCCGGCGGGGACGTTGCGCACAAGCTTCGTGCGCTTGCACCTTCGCATACGTACTATCGCGCGCTTCGAAGTCTCCTCGCATCGTACCGATCACAGGAGAAGAACGACCGATGGACCCGAGTTCCAGCTGGTTCCCCGATGGTGGCTGGTGAAAGGGGGAAGCGTGTCTTCTTGTTGCGAAGCCGGCTCCATGAACTCGGTGATTTGCATCCGCGGATCGGATCACTGCGCGACGACTTTGACTCGACCCTCGTGGATGCTGTGCGGGTGTTTCAGAGAAGACATGGACTTGGTGTGAGCGGGGTGGCAGACAGTGCCACGGTCGATGCGCTGAACGTATCTCCCTCGAAGAGAGTAGAGCAAGTTCTCGTGACGATGGAACGTTGGCGCTGGTTGCCGCGTCAATTGGGGATGAACCACGTGCTCGTCAACATTCCTGATTTCAGGCTTACCGCAGTGGAAGACGACCGCGTGGTGCTCTCGATGAAGGTCGTACTCGGACTTCCGGCGTGGCAGACGCCGGTGTTCAGCTCGGCAATTGAACAGGTCCTCTTCAACTCGCCGTGGATGGCCCCCCGGGATATCGTCGAAAAGGAATTGATCAACTATATGAAGGCGGACACCAACTATCTGCCTTCTAACATGATGAGCCTCTGGAAGAGAGTTGGTGATTCCCTCGTCAGGATTGAACATAGGTCCATAAACTGGCCGGAAATGACGCCGGAGAAGATCGACTTCTATCTGCGGCAGGAGGGAGGGCCGCAGAACATTATGGGACAGGTAAAATTCCTGACTCCAAACAGTTTTAGTGTGTATCTTCATGACACGCCGTACCGTGATGATTTTGTGAAAGATGTTCGGATGTTCAGTCACGGATGTATTCGGCTTGAGAAACCGTTCGAGTTCGCTGAACTGGTTCTGAAGAAATCCCCTGAATGGACCAGGGCAAGAATTGACACCGTGATTGCCCGGCGAGCTGAGCATACGATCAGGCTAAAGACCGTTCTTCCTGTCCATATTGTGTACGCGACCGTCTGGCGGGATCAGGACGGTTCCGTGCAATTTCGACCTGATTACTATGGGCTGGACCGGAAGCTTGCCGCAGCGCTTCTGCGCGCGCCGATTGATAGGCCCTCGGCACCTGAAGGATCGATCTCTGCGCGCTGAATGATGTTCTGAGTGGACGATGGTGTGCACCCTTTCGAGGGACGACCTTCGTCTAATCCCCGCACATGATGTAATATGATGAGGTGGTATGCATTCTACCGTCGGTTTCGATAATGAAAAGTATCTGGCCGAGCAATCTTCGGCCATCCTTGAGCGTGTCTCGCGTTTTGAGAACAAGTTGTATCTGGAATTCGGGGGGAAGCTCATCTACGACTACCACGCGTCGAGGGTCTTGCCGGGCTTTGATCCAAACGTCAAGATCCGGCTGCTGCAGCGGATTCGGGACAAGTCTGAAGTCGTTCTCTGTATCTATGCAAAGGATATTGAACGGAAAAAAATGCGTGCGGACTTCGGGATCACGTATGATTCCGACGCGCTGAAACTCATCGATGACTTGCGTGAGTGGGGGATTCGTGTGACAGGAGTCGTGATTACGCGATATGAGAACCAACCGTCCGCGCTTCTCTTCAAGAACAAGCTCGAGCGTCGCGGCATCCAGGTCTACATTCATCGGTTTACGAAAGGGTATCCGACCGATGTCGATACCGTCGTGAGCGATGAAGGGTATGGCGCCAACGAATACATCAAGACGACCCAACCGATCGTTGTCGTCACCGGGCCCGGCCCGCTGAGCGGCAAGCTGGCGACATGCCTCTCGCAACTGTATCACGAGTGGCGTCGCGGAGTTCATGCAGGATATGCAAAGTTTGAGACCTTCCCGATCTGGAATCTCCCGTTGAAGCACCCCGTGAATGTTGCCTACGAAGCGGCGACAGCGGATATCCGGGATTTCAATGTCATTGATTCATTTCATCTTGAAGCCTACGATGAAAAGGCGGTGAACTACAACCGCGACGTTGAAGCGTTCCCGCTTCTGAAGCGGATCATCGAGAAGATTACGGGACGTCCCTCGTTCTACAAGTCCCCTACAGATATGGGAGTCAATCGGGCGGGATTCGGTATTGTCGACGATCAGGCTGTGCGGGCGGCGGCGACACAGGAAATCATCAGGAGATACTTCCGCTATTCGTGTGAATACGCAATGGGACTCGCTGACCGGGAAACGGTCGAACGGTCTAAGTTGTTGATGAATGGCCTCGGATCGAAGCCTGAGGACATGACGACGGTCGTGCCGGCACGTGAGGCAGCTGTGCAGGCCGAGAAGAATGGGAAGGGGAATGAAGGGGTCTACTGCGGCGCGGCGATTGAGCTTGCTGACGGGACGATCATCACCGGCAAAAATTCGATGCTCATGCACTCGGCGTCGGCGCTCGTGCTGAATGCAATCAAGAAGCTGGCACATCTGCCCGATGAAATCCATCTCCTTCCGCCTGCGATCATCGAATCCCTGACACATTTCAAAAAAGAAGTCTTGAGAGGGAAGATGTTGAGTCTCGACCTTGAGGAGACGCTGATCGCGCTGGTCATCAGCGCGGCCACGAATCCTGCCGCGGCGGCGGCCCTGGATAAGCTGAAGGAGTTGCGCGGCTGCGAAGTGCACCTGACGCATATTCCAACGCCCGGTGATGATGCGGGCCTGAGGAAACTCGGAGTGAATCTCACCACGGATCCGGATTTTGTGACGAGTCAGCTGTTTGTGAGCTAAAGAATCGGGTCATCGGGACATCGGGCCATCGAATCATTGATTCATTGAGCTGTTAAAGTTGGCCAGATCACCCGATCGCCAGATCGGCAGATCTCGAAGAGTCATCGGGCCATCGGGTCATTGATTCATTGGAAATCGGTACAATGGAGCAATCGACAAATGTCGCAATGATTCAATTCGGCCCTTCAGTTCTTCTACTGGAAAGGGAATCATGATGAAATCTACGCGAGGTGTTCTTGTTGTGCTTTTGATGCTCGTGTGCGCGCACGCATTCGCACAGGACGTCGATTCGTGGACATACAACGCGGTGAACGAGTACCGGATCGTCGCGAACGTTACCTACTCTGTTGCCAGCAACTACGAGTGCAAGCTGGATGTGTATACGAAGCGTGCCGTGACGAAACCTCTGCCGACGGTGCTGCTCATTCACGGTGGAGGCTGGGTTGGAGGCCTAAAGGAGACGACGCTCATGATGGCCTTGCCCTATCTCGAGATGGGTCTGGCAGTGGTGAACGTTGAATACAGAATGGCAAAGACGGCGCTTGCGCCAGCCGCAGTTGAAGATTGCCGGCTTGCCCTCCGCTGGGTTTTCAAAAACGCGAAAGAATATGGATTTGACACGACTAAAATCGTTGTCACAGGCGGTTCTGCCGGAGGTCATCTCGCGTTGATGACAGGGATGCTCGAGGCCAGAGACGGATTCGACATGCCGAAGGACTGGGACTATGCAGGAGTTCAGCCCAAGGCAACGGTGATCGTCAACTGGTACGGGATCACGGATGTGAAGGATCTCCTCGCCGGTCCCAACAGGCAGAACTATGCCGTGTATTGGATCGGAAACCAGCCAAACAAGGATGAGCTCGCACAACGCGTTTCGCCTCTCAGCTACGTGAGGAAAACTGTGCCCCCCATTCTGAGCATCCACGGCACCAGTGACAGACTCGTTCCGTACGACCATGCCGTCCGTCTCCATGCGAAGCTCTCGGATGCGGGAGTTCAGAATCAGCTTATTACCATTCCCGGCGGCGATCATGGTGGGTTCAGCAAAGCGGAGATGAAGAGGGTTTTCGGTGCTATTAGGGAGTTTCTGAAGACCAACGGAATTCTGTAGGATTCATCTCAAAAACCCTCGCGCCCGCCTGCCTCACAAGATCCCAGACGGCGGGCAGGCAAAGTCGCAAAGGCGCGAAGCCTGTCCAGATCGACAGATTCTTCGCGACTTTGCGCCTTGGCGTGATTCTTGTCCTCGATTTTGAGATGGGTTCCAGGCAGTCTAGGTTTCCTACCAATCGGAGGTGCATATGAGAATACCTTCCATCACCACAGTGCTACGCGAGGCGCAGCGCTCCTTCCTTCGCTTCCCGCTTGTACTTTTGGATGCGTTTGTGGGATCGTATGCCGCCATTGTCCTCATTGAGTACGAAGAGACCGTTCGTTCCACCGTCTACTTTCCAATCCTTCTCGGCGCCGTACTCGGATTCCCGCTGGTCGCAGCCATTGCGTTAACCGCGGAGAAGTACAAATGGACCTTTTCTCGCTCGATTGCAGCGCAAGGTGCAGGCCTTTTGCTCGCCGCAGCGTACGCTCTCTCCATTCCTCAAGAGTACGTCAACATGCCTGCATATCACGCTATTCGTCACGCTCTCCTTACCGCCGGATTCACGCTCTTGGCGCTTGTCGGGCCGTACGTCCTTACCGACAACGTCACAGGATTCTGGCAGTACTGCCGGGCGATCTTCGAAAGACTTGTCGTTTCGTTTCTGTATGGCTGCATCCTGTGGGTCGGATTGGCCCTCGCTCTTGCCGCACTCGACAATCTCTTCGGCGTTGACGTTCCGGGCAGACGGTACGGTGAACTGTGGACCCTCATTCAAGGAGTGTTTACACCCTGGTTCTTTCTTGCCGGCCTCCCCGAAGACTTCGAGAGCCTCGACCGCCCGATCGATTACCCGAGGGGGCTCAGAATCTTTTCTCAATATATTCTCTTCCCTCTGGTACTGACGTACCTTGCTATTCTGTACGTATACCTCGGCAAAATCATTATCTCCTGGGATTGGCCGCAGGGATGGGTGAGCAAACTCATTCTCAGCTTCGTCGGAACAGGCCTGTTTTCGATGATGCTGCTGCATCCGATCAAGGAACAGTCAGAAAACAAATGGATCAGGACGTCGGCGCGCTGGTTCTTCTTCGTGATTATTCCGCTTGTCGTGATGCTGTTCTTTGCTGTGTGGAGGAGAGTGTCTGAATATGGACTCACCGAGGGACGATACCTCGCCCTGGCGCTCGGCATGTGGCTGTGTGGAATCATCCTCTATTTCATCATCAGCAAAAAGAAGAACATTATCGTCATACCTGCTTCGCTTGCTCTTGTTGCGTTCCTCGTGAGCTTCGGGTCGTGGGGAGCGATCGCCGTGTCAGAGCGAAGCCAGGTGACACGACTGAAGGAAATTCTCGAACAGAACAAGATCCTCGTCAACGGGAGAGTGCAGAGCAGCCATGATTCTGTGTCCGACGAGAGCCGAAGACAGATCAGTGCCATCCTGTCGTACCTTCATGACATCCATGGATTCGACGGAATTCAACCGTGGTTCACTGAAAGCCTCAGGGCGGATTCGTCCGGAACAGGAGGAATTTTTCGCGATGCACCTTCTGTCGCGAAGCTCATGGGTATTGAGTATGTCCGTGGCTGGCGGAACGTCGCTGAGGGCTTTGTTGTACTCCTCGCCGATCGCGATAGCCCAAGGGATGTCAGCGGTTATGAACGCATGGTGCGGGCTCGTCCATTCGCGAAGGAGCGTCTGGAGAGTGTAACGGAGGGGGATCTGAGGTATCGCATGGACCCGGGGATGTACTTCCTCGATTTCTCCGTGAAGAAGGAAGGGGGGAATTACGACTCCGTCCGAATCGACTTCACGGACCTGGTAAGCCGCCTGATGAAGAAATACGGCGATGATTACAACGAAAACGTGCCTCCGGAGGAAATGGCCGTTTCCTCTGTGGGACCGCGTTTGAAGCTTCAGATCAACCTATGGCACTTGAGCGTCGATCGCAGGGGTGAACAGCTTTCTCCTGTCTACTATGAGGCGGACATCCTCTTCACCATTCTGAAGGAGGATCAACTCAAGCCTCAACCTCTCGGTCAAAAAAGGACAAAGTGAGTCATCGCCGGAGGTCAGAAACGAGCCTCCGGCCCCACCGAATGTGCCCTGTGACAGCGTTTGATTTTCGCTGTCAGAATGGTTAAGATTGTACTGATGTCTCTCCCCATGTTGCTGTGAAGCCCCTTCACTTGCGAAGGAGACTCCCTTGAGCTCCGACCTCTCCGCTCTCAAACGCCGTGTCGAAGAACTGGAAGAGATTCATCGCCTGGCACAGTCCCTCAGCGCGATGGCTGGCGTGTACGAGACCCTCGAAGCCATTGTCGATTGCTGTACAAGATTGTGTCATGCAGAACATGCTTCCATTCTGCTCTTCAGTTCGACGCCGCACGAGTCTGCCCAGACGGTAATCCGCGACGGGAGGAAGGACGGATCGGGGATCGATCATGTGTTGAACTCCCTTGTGGCGGGCTGGATTGCGAAACACCAGCGGCCGTTCCTCACCGACGATGTGCTCCGGGAATTCAACTATCGCTCCCCTTCCGAGCGCGTTCGGCTTCTCGGTCCCTCGCTTGCCGTGCCGCTCCTCGACGGTGGCAAGCCATTCGGGATGATACATCTGGTCAACACGCGGGGAGGGGCAAGATTCTCGTCTGATGCAGAGCGGATCGTCTCTGCACTTGCGCCCCTGGCGACTCAGTTCATCCTTCGTGCGAAAGTCCAGGAAACTCTCTTCACCGACAATCAGCGTCTCAAGGCGTCTCTTGCACAGGCAAAAGGCGTGGGAACAATCCTTGGTTCAAGCACGATCATCGAGGAAGTGCGCAAGAAGATCGAAGTTGCCGGCCCGACGAACGCCAGTGTGCTTCTGATTGGCGAGACAGGAACGGGAAAGGAGATCGCGGCAAAGGCCATTCACGTTCACAGTCCACGGGCTGGGAAACCGTTCATCGCGGTCAACTGCGCGGCGATACCGGCAACACTGTTTGAGTCAGAGCTGTTCGGGCATGAGAAGGGATCGTTCACAGGCGCCACGGCGACGATGAAGGGGAAGTTCGAACTTGCGAACGGCGGCACGCTGTTCCTCGACGAAGTGTCCGCACTGCCTCTGGAACTTCAGCCGAAGCTGCTGCGCGTGTTGGAGGAACAGAGTTTTACACGCATAGGATCATCGGAAGAGCTCCGCGTTGACGTCCGGGTCATCGCTGCGTCAAACAAGGACCTCTCCGAGGCCGTCCGGCGGAATGAGTTCAGGGAGGACTTGTTTCATCGACTCAATGTCATCCCCATCATGATCCCTTCCCTGAGCGCCCGGCGAGCTGATATTCCGATGCTCGCAGAGGCGTTCCTTGCGGAGTTTACGGGTGGACTGAAGAAGTTCGGACCGGATGCGCTACAGCTCCTTTCGGAAACAGACTGGAAAGGAAACGTCCGTGAGCTGAGGAACACGGTCGAGCGAATCTCAATCTTCTCGGCGTCGTCCGTGGTTCTTGCAGCAGATGTCAAGGAATTCGGTTGCGGTGGCGTCAGCTCTGTCCCGGTTGACGCGCAAGGAATGCTTCTCTCTCGAATCCGTTCGAATCCCGCCGACCACAACCTTCTTGACGGCATCGAGAAAGAACTCCTTGACCTCGCGCTCCAGGAGACGCATGGAAACGTGACCGAGGCGGCCCGCATTCTGGGGGTCCACCGAAATGCAATCCTGAGGAGGATTGAGAAGTTCGGATTGCGGTAGAGCGCGAATACATGTCATAGGCCGCAAAGGCACGTAGAAGGAAGCGGGAATGAGATGTGGTGGCTGACCGGAGACCGGAATGCAACTGTTAGCCAGTCGGGTAAACCACCTGGGCCCCGGCTCACCAGGGAATTGAAAAGGACTATGTACTTCCCCTATTTCCTTTGTGGATTTCGACCTTCATGGCCTAAATAGACCTTGAGATCTCAAATTGTCGTTTTTGAGAATAGCCTCGAAAGGTTTAAGAGCTAGCTTTGATGTCATCTTTCCTAACCACTCCATCATCAATTTGTTTTTCTCCCCGTCCTAGAGTAGCTTTGTAACGACACATCTCCCCAAAGTCACCGAAAGCAGAATTCAAGGTTAACGTCCCTGCCACCACCGATTCTCGCCTCCGCTGCGGTTGGGACGAAGTGACGCTTCGAGTTTTCACTACGGAATTTCGCGTGCGATGAAAGCGAACCAGCACTGAAGGCTCTCAGGCCTTCTCGACTGGGTCACCGCTCCTACGCGACTCCGGCTTCCGCAGCATTCCTCTTCTCATGTGCAAGGTGTCACGCATGATGGGACAAACCGTCTCTCACTACAAGATTCTGGATAAACTGGGCGAAGGCGGGATGGGCGTGGTGTATAAAGCCCATGACACCAAGCTCAACCGCGTCGTTGCCCTGAAGTTCCTCCCTCCCGATCTCACGCGTGATGAGGAAGCAAAGCTTCGTTTTGTCCACGAAGCTCAGTCGGCGTCGGCGCTCCAGCATAACAACATCTGCAATATCCACGATATCGACGAGACGACAGACGGCCAAACCTTCATTGTCATGGATTACTATGAAGGTGAAACGCTCAAAACGCGGATTGCGAAAGGCCGATTACCAATTGAAGAGGCTGTTGACATCGCTTTTCAGGTTGCTCAGGGACTCCAAAAAGCGCATGAACACGGAATCGTGCATCGTGACATTAAGCCGGCGAATGTGATCGTCACATCCGACGGCATTGCGAAGATTGTGGACTTTGGTTTGGCGAAGCTCTCAGGCCGGACACTTCTGACAAAGTCAGGCACAACGCTTGGCACAGCTGCCTACATGTCTCCTGAGCAAGCGAGAGGGGAGCATGTTGACCAACGATCTGATATCTGGTCGCTAGGGATTGTTGTTTATGAGATGCTTACGGGAAAGCGGCCATTCGGAAGCGACTACGAGCAGGCTCTGGTCTACTCAATCCTTAGCCAGGAGCCAAAGTCGATCCGGGATCTTCGACCCGAGGTTCCCGAAGCGATCGAGAAGATCTGCCGGCGCGCGATGGCGAAGAATGTGGAGGATCGCTACCAGACTGCGGCTGAAATCGTCGCGGACCTCAAGCCGTACGGTGCAGAAGGTCAATCTTCAAAACCTGTTCGAAGGCCCATGACCAAGCTTTGGCAATTCACCCTCGCAGGAATTGCAGCTGCCGTGGTAGCTACTATCCTCTTTGGTATCTTCTTCCTTCTTCCTTCCGGTGAGGTGATCGATTCCATCGCTGTGCTGCCGATCGAGAATATGTCCGGCGACCAGGATCAGGAGTACTTCAGTGAAGGCATGACAATTGCGATCATTGAGGAGTTGCATAAGATCAATTCGCTACGCTCGATCTCGTGGCAATCTGTCAAAAGGTTCAAAGGGACCGACAAGTCGATTCCGGAAATTGCGGCACAGCTGGGAGTGAAAGCTATCATCTCAGCGCAGATAGTTCGCGACGTTGAGAATGTCACCATATCCGCGAGCCTGATTCAGGCCTCGCCGGAACGTCTCCTCTGGTCAAAGCGGTTCGGTCGTAGCAGCAAGGACATTCTCGCCCTTCAGAGCGAGCTGACGGGCGCGATAGTACAGGAAATCAACGTAGCGACAACTCCCCAGGAAGCCGCCGGACTGGCGCACATCAGGCCTGTCAAAGCCGACGCCTATGAAGCCTATCTGAAGGCATTCTATGTCCTGAGACGATTTGAACGCACTGCGGATTCGGCTGACTTCAAAACGTGCGAGGTCCTGTTCCGCAAAGCGATAGAGCTCGACTCAACGTACGCTCCTTCCTACGCCAGTCTGGCCGACCTGTATTCAACCTCCATGGGCCTCTTCCAGCCAAGCAAAGAGGAGCGCGAGAAGTCCATTCGAGTGCAAGATAACCTCATCCAGGCGGCTCTCAGATTGGACCCGGAGTCAGCCAGCATCCTTACGACTGCAGCAAACATGCTCATGGTGCGAGGAGAAGATGTTGAGAGAAGATATGCTATGCTGAAGAAGGCCCTTGTCATCGAGCCGAACAATTTTGGTGCAAACCTCAACATGGGATACTGGTTGAGAAACCGAGGTCTTATCCATCATTCATTCAAGTACTACGGAAAAGCTCAGGCGCTCAATCCGCTGCACCCTTGGTCTTATACGGCCCGCGGCAACGCGTTCTGGTACATCGGTCAGTCTGACAGCGCGTTGATAGAATACGGAAAGGCGCTTCAGATCGAACCGAAAGATATCTCCACGAGAGCAATGTATCTGACGGCTTTGTTATTCGAGAAGCGGGTAGCCGACGCTGAGAAAACCCTGGAAGAGAATGAGAAGTTTTGGCCAGGTCGGACCGCCTGGAAGGGCGCCCGAGCGTTGCTCCTGGCGGCTGCGGGATCGAGGCAGGATGCACTGAAAGTCTTCGGTCAGATAAAGGATCCGGCAGTGGACAGTCACGTTGGACTTTACGCTCTTCTGAGTATGAAAGATGAGGCCATACAATTGCTCGACGAGCAGCAGAAGAGGGAGGCAGGTGTTCCGACGCTGTCCAGGTACCTTATGCTCAACGGGTGTCGCATGTATGATGGCTTACGGAGCAACAAGCGTTTTCCGGAAATACTCGCACGAGAGAAGCAGAAGTACGATTGGCTGCTGACCAACTACGGAATCTAGTGTGAAATGACCCGGATCATGCGTTTTTGTCAGGAGGGCAACTGGTGATTGGCCAAACCATTTCGCACTACCATATCATTGAGAAGCTCGGTGAAGTCCCAATTCGACCCGCCAAGCAGCCGGCGGGCAGGCTGGACTTAGCGAGCATAGCGATGCTAAGTCCACTTGTCGAATTGTGGATCCCGACGCTTTTTGTCGGGAGCTGCAATGGGGGTGATCAGTGATCGGTTCGACGATTAGCCATTACAAGATTGTAGAGAAGCTGGGTGAAGGCGGGATGGGCGTGGTGTATAAAGCCCATGACACCAAGCTCAACCGCGACGTCGCCCTGAAGTTCCTCCCTCACGGCCTCTCCGCCCACGAGCCCGAACGTGCTCGCTTCCTTCAGGAAGCCCAGGCGGCAGCTGCGCTGAACCATCCCAACATCTGCACTATCCACGACATCGCTCAAGAGGGCGACGACCAGTTCATCGTCATGGAGTATGTCGATGGGGTGGCCTTGCGTGAGAAGATAGCAGACGGCAGAATACAGCTAGCAGACTGTATCAGCTATGCCATTCAGATTGGCGATGCACTCCAGGAAGCACACAGCAAAGGCATCGTCCATCGCGATATTAAGGCCGAGAACATCATGGTGAACTCGAAGAACCAGATCAAGGTGATGGACTTCGGGTTGGCCAAGTTGAAGGGGTCAATGAAGCTGACGAGGACCTCCAGTACTGTCGGAACGCTCGCCTACATGGCTCCGGAGCAGATCCAGGGAGGAGAGGTTGATGCGAGGAGCGATATTTTCTCATTTGGCGTTGTGCTGTATGAGATGCTCACCGGGCATGCGCCTTTCCGCGGTGAACACGAAGCGGCGATGGTGTACTCAATTGTCAATGAAGAGCCGACACCGTTGCAGAAGTATCTGCCTGAGGCGTCATCGGAGTTGGTGCACATTCTCAATCGTGCCCTCGAAAAAGATCCCGAAGACCGGTATCAGTCTTTGCACGATATGGTGATCGACCTGCGGCGATTGAAGAAGGAGACATCGAAGGTTCTGAGACCCGCGGAACAATTCGTTCGTGAAACCGGGGCATCACAAAAGGGCCTTCTGATCTCAAAATGGTTTCGACCGTCACTCTATGGTGCCTCGGCGGTTCTGGTTCTTGCCCTTCTGCTCATTTTTGTCTGGCCCTCCATACAAAGCCAGTTCTTTGCCACCAGGCGTATCTCAGTTCTCGTGATCCCGTTCGAAAACCAGACGGGAGACCCGCAATTCGACAAATACTGCGCCATCATCCCGAATTTTCTCATTACAAGCCTCGAGCAGTCTACAGTCCTCAGGGTCAGAACATGGGAGCGAATGAGGGATCTTCTCAAGGAGATGGGAAAATCAGATACGTCAACGGTGACCGCGCAGCTCGGCTTCGACCTCTGCAGGCGTGACAGCGTACAGGCCTTGGTGACCGGGAGTTTCGTGAAGGCCGGCGACATGTTCCTGACGGATGTCAAGGTCCTGGATGCCGGAACCAAGGAGCTCTTGAAGGGGGCCAGTTCGAAGGGGAAAGGAGAGGAAAGCATCCTGGATGCTCAGATCGATGATCTGGCCAGGAAGATAGCCGTAGGCATCGGAGTACCAGAAAGGAAGGTTATCGAAGAACAAAAGGCGATACGAGAGGTGACAACTTCTTCGCTTGAAGCATACAACTTCTACCTGAGAGGCGTCCAGGAATACGAGAAAGGCAAATTCAGGAACGCCACCCGATTCCTTCGACAGGCCGTTGGCCTTGATTCATCGTTCGCCATGGCTCACCTGAGACTCGCACGCGCATACAGTTTCCTGGGGGATCAGCCCTCAGGACATGCCGCATACGAACGGGCATCCACGTTCTCGAACAGGGCGAGCAGAAGGGAAAGGCTCTACATTGACGCTGCTGTCGCGGCTGCGTTCGAAGGCGACGGCGCAAAATCGCGCCGCCTCCTAAAACAGCTTGAGTCAGAATTCCCGAACGAGAAAGAGGCACATTTCCGGCTCTATTTTCTGGGAGGGGACGAATCCCTTTCGCATTTGCAGAAAGCGATCGATTTGGATCCCCAATGGGGATTCGCCATAAATCAACTTGCCTATGAGTACATGAGTAGAGGCAACTATGAAGCTGCCCTCAAGCTCATCAAACAATACGCTTCTTTGTCGCCGGGAGATCCCAACCCGTACGACGCTATGGGGAAGCTATACTTCTATATGGGAAAACTCGGCGAGTCGATTGCGGCCTATAAGCAAACGCTCGAAATTGATCCGGATTTCGGTTCGCAGTACAAGCTCGCATATCTCTGCGCTATGACCGAAAACTATTCGGAGGCGACGAGGTGGCTCAGCACGCGCGCCGTCGATGATAAGGATTTACATCTGGTGTATGTCGAAAAGTCACTGCGCTGTTTCCTTGATATATGGCTCGGTAGATACTCAGATGCGGATGTGTTGGCCACGGCAGCTTGCAGGCTGTTTAGGGAGGCGGGATACCAAATGTTCGAAGCAAGCGCCAAGACCTGGGTAGCTGTCATACAGGGAAATCGGGGACAGTTCGAACGCGCGAGGAACACCATGCATGAGTCTTCCGGCCTCCTGCCTGCGGCGCGATTTGAACAATCTGGAATTACGGAGCTCTTTATCAACCTCACTGGGCTTGAGCAGGCAAAACTCTTCCTGCGCGAAGGCCAAGTCCGACCTGTCGAGAAGATGCTCGCCGAACTTCCCCCTGCTCCTCAGAATATGCTGGATGCAATGAAGACCTGGCAACTGTTCGACGTCCATCTCGTGCAGGGTGAGTTGCTCCTTGCCAGGGGAGAAACTGATAAAGCCATTAGCCATTTCAGGAATCCTCGAGTGTTTCCGGCAGCGTTTATCCTCTCTACTCCTGACATGATGGGAATATATAATTGGATGTTTGCGCGGGATGGTCTGGCGAGGGCGTATGTGAAAAAAGGGGATCTTGACTCGGCGATCGCGGAGTACGAGCGCATCACTCAGTTCAATCCCGCAAGCAATGACAGGAGATTGATTCATCCCTTGCATCATTACGAGCTCGCAAAGCTGTATGAGAGGAAAGGAATGAAAGAAAAAGCAATCGCACGGTACGAGAGATTCCTTTCTATTTGGAAAAATGCAGACGCCGATCGTCCCGAACCAAGAGATGCCCGGGCACAGTTGGCAAAAATCAGAGGGAAATGAAAGAGGGAGAAATCGGGTGCTCGCGCAATGTGACCATCGGGAGATCGGGTCATCTAGCCACTTAACCATTTAACCAATTCACCATCACGCATGATCGGCCAAACCATTTCGCACTACCATATCATTGAGAAGCTCGGTGAAGTCCCAATTCGACCCGCCAAGCAGCCGGCGGGCAGGCTGGACTTAGCGAGCATAGCGATGCTAAGTCCACTTGTCGAATTGTGGATCCCGACGCTTTTTGTCGGGAGCTGCAATGGGGGTGATCAGTGATCGGTTCGACGATTAGCCATTACAAGATTCTAGAGAAGCTGGGCGAAGGAGGCATGGGCGTTGTCTACAGAGCCCACGACAACAAGCTCGCTCGCGACGTTGCGCTCAAGTTCCTTCCACACCATCTCACGGCACATGAAGCAGAACAAGCCCGTTTTCTCCATGAAGCCCGTGCTGCATCTGCATTGAATCATCCGAACGTCTGTGTCATCCACGACATTCAGGAGCACGAAGGTCAGCAGTTCATCATTATGGAGTACGTAGACGGCAAGACGCTCAGGCAGCTTGTCCCGATCCAGAAGACACAGAATGCCATCGAGTACGCCATCCAGATCGGTGATGCATTGCACGAAGCACACAGCAAAGGGATCGTCCATCGTGATATCAAGACCGACAACATCATGATCAACTCGAAGAACCAGTTGAAAGTGATGGACTTCGGATTGGCCAAGTTGAAGGGGTCAATGAAGCTGACGAAGACTTCGAGCACGGTAGGAACTCTGGCGTATATGGCACCAGAGCAGATACAGGGGGGAGAAGTTGATGCGCGTAGCGACATCTTCTCATTTGGAGTCGTTCTGTATGAGATGCTTACGGGCCACACACCATTCCGCGGAGAGCACGAAGCCGCGATGGTGTACTCAATTGTGAATGAAGAGCCGACACCGTTGCAGAAGTATCTGCCTGAGGCGTCATCGGAGTTGGTGCACATTCTCAATCGTGCCCTCGAAAAAGATCCCGCAGACCGGTATCAGTCTGTGGCAGAGACCGTGATCGACCTGCGGAGATTGAAGAAAGAGACGAGTCGTGTGTATCGCACTCAGAACACGGAAGGTATTGCTCCACGTATTTCGAGTAGGTGGTTGATTGCTGTTGCCGGCGTCTTCGGTGTGGTTGCGCTGGCTATGTTGGCATTCTTGCTCTTTAGCAAACGAGGGCCCGAGCTTAATCCGGACAGAAAAGAACGGTTTATCGATGTGCCATTTACAGAATTTCTGGGTCCGGTGATATCGAAGGACGGCAGGTGGATGGTCTTTGCAGCCGCCGACGCAAATGGAAAGTGGGATTTCTACAACAAACATCTTGACAGTGAAGAACAGCCAAAACGCATTACCTTCGATTATTCAGCGCAGTGCAATCAAGAAGGATTCTTTTCCCCCGATGGGAGCAAGATCGTCTATGTTCGGTGGAACGCTAGCGGACGAAACAGAGAGATCTGCATCGTCTCGGCGTTGGGGCCGCCGAGCAAGAGAATCGTCGACGTCGGATATGATCCCCGTTGGCGGCCGGATGGAGAACGGATTGGATTCATTCTCGCGGATGTTGCGGCCTTCAGAAGTAGCTCTGGCAAGAGGGAGTTTTGGTCAGTTCGCCCCGATGGGAGCAACAAGAAACTGGAATTCATTGATTCGCTATCAGAAAAGATGGGGTCTATTGGTTTCTCATGGTCCCCTGACGGGAAATCGGTGGCGTGGATTAGAGACTTCCCAGGCCGGTTTCAGGAGATTATTATCAAAGATCTCGCCACGGGACGAGAGCGGCCGCTCACGAACTTCAAATCACGAATCGACGCGGCAACGTGGACAGCTAATGATCAGATCGTATTCTCATCGGATAAATCCGGTGACTTCGACTTATGGACAATGCCTGCAAGCGGTGGAGAAGAAGTGCAGATCACCAAGAGCCCAGAACAGGAGTTCGGTACGTGGGTTTCGGATGATGGGAAGCGATCAGCATATATGCAACTACATTACGTCAGTCACATCTGGATGGCAAATACCGATGGGACAAACGCGCGCAAGATCACGGCAGTCGACCGGTTCCATATTACACCGGGACTTTCACCTGACAAAAGACAGCTTGCATTCGTAGTGGCCACCGGCAGTGTGTATTCCATCAAGTCCCATATTTACCTCGCGGATATTGCCGATCAAAACCTCCAGAAAGTAACTTCTGGCGAAGAGTGGGTGCTGTCGCCTATCTATTCACCTGACGGGCGTTGGATTGCGTATGAGGGAGGGCCTCGCTCTCTGCCATATGATTCGGCAAAAACGTTGCTGTTGGATGCCCGTGAACCGGGGGCTCCCAAACCAATTGCCACAGGGCGCCCCGTAATGTGGCTCGACTCGACAGCCCTTCTGGTGTTGCATGTGTCAACTCAGAATCTGTGGCTTGCCTACGTTGATGGGTCTCCTCAGAAGCAGTTCAGTCCTGATTCGATTATCGCTTTGCCTGTGCTGTCAGGAAAATACTTGTTGTACTCTGACCGCCATCACGGCAAACGAGCGGTTTACCTTGCCCCCGCAGACTATCTCGAGAAACCATCAGATTCCAGGCTGAAACTGCTGGAGACTCTCGGAGATCGAGGAGTCAATTATGTCTTGTCCCCAACCGGCACATTCTGCATCGCGTATAATGACCGAGGGGAGGCGTGGAGACTCGATTTGCCTTCAGGCAAGAAGGAACGACTGCGAAGTGCGCTGCCCCGATTGTCGAGTGGTCCGAGGTTTCCCGCATCTGCGGCCATAAGCTATGACGCAAAGGAAATCGTGTATTCCGAGAGTCCACGGACGGTTGGTAAGATTGTCCTGATAGAAGATCTGTTTAGGTGATTTCCGTGATTGGAACAACCATATCGCACTACAAAATCCTCGAAAAACTTGGCGAAGGCGGCATGGGTGTCGTCTACAAAGCCCACGACAACAAGCTCGATCGCGACGTTGCGCTCAAGTTCCTTCCTCAATATCTCACAAGCGATCCTGCCGAGAAAGAGCGCTTCTACCACGAAGCGCGCGCGGCAGCATCGCTTACCCATGCGAATGTCGCAGTCATTCATGAGATCGGCGAGAGTGGGGGTCAGCTGTTCATCGCGATGGAATACGTCGAGGGAATGACGCTGAAACAATTCGCCGAATCCGATCCCCAGACGATTAACAAGGTCCTCGATATTGCCATCCAGATTTGTGAAGGACTCGCGGCTGCACACGAAAAAGGGATCGTACACCGTGACATCAAGAGCGAGAATATCATCATCACTCCTAAGGGCCAGGCGAAGATCACGGATTTCGGCCTTGCGAAGGTCAGAGGAGCTACGAAGCTGACGAAGGAAGGTTCGACGCTTGGCACCGCTGCCTACATGTCGCCAGAACAGGCGCGGGGAGATGAAGTTGATCACCGATCGGACATCTTTTCCTTTGGCGTGGTGCTCTACGAGCTTCTGACAGGCAGACTTCCATTCAGAGGCGAGCATCAGGCGGCGCTGATGTATTCCATTGTCAACGAAGAGCCGGAACCAATTGCCCGCTTCAACGAAAGAGCCTCGAGTGAGATCGGACATATTGTGGCAAAATCGTTGGAAAAGGACAAGGAGGATCGGTATCAGCACGCAGATGATTTGCTCTCCGATCTGCGGCGTGAGCGCAAGAAGCTGGAGTATGCCAAAGCGAGCACTATCACGGTTGCATCACAATCGGCACTGAGGCGGCCCCTGAAGATTCGCTTGAAGAGGCTCGGAGTGATCGTTGCAGCTGTCTCCGTTGTTGTGATCCTCGCCGTCATTTTCAATCCGTTCAATCTTCAAATCGGAATGCAAAAGAGCCTTTCCGAAGGCAGGAAGTCGATTGCCGTGCTCCCATTTCAGGATCTCGGCCAGAAGGAGGGGCCCGATGATTTCTTCAGCGAGGGGATTGCCGAGGACATCAGCGTGCGCATTGGAAAAATCGGCGAATTGAAAGTCATCGCACGCAGCTCGGTGCTGAAATTCAAGGGGACCGCCAAGAATGTCAAAGAGATTGCGAAGGAGCTGGGGGTCTCGACGATTCTCGAAGGGACCGTACGACGATCCGGCAATCGTGTGCATGTGGTCTGCGAGCTTATTGATGGTCAGACAGAGGAACAGCTCTGGTCTGAAAGCTATGATTGTGAGAGAAAGGCGAACGACATCTTTGACATTCAGGCTGACGTTGCCGAGAAGATCGCGTCATCACTCAAGGCAAATCTCTCAGCTGCAGTCGGGCGATCTCTTAAGGCTAAACCGACGGCGAACACCGATGCGTATGCTTTCTATGTGAAAGGCCGAGAGTACTACTACCGGTACAAGAAATTCGATAACGAAACGGCAATAGGGTTTTTCAAGAAGGCGATAGAGCTTGATTCGAAGTATGCCCTCGCGTACGCTGCCCTCGGCGACGCGTACGCCCAGAGGTGGGAGTTTGGTGACGCTCGGTCCATCGATTCTTCCATAGCGGTTTGTCAGAGATCGATTGCACTTGATCCGAATAATGCGGAAGCCTACAAAGCGCTTGGGCTCGCATATGAAGTCGGTGGTCGGTTGCAGGAAGCGCTGAAAGCGAATCTGAGAGCTGTCGAGCTCAATCCGAATTTTGTCCCAGCACTTGGGAACATCGGCGACGTCTACTGCAAGATGGGCCAACTGGTAGAGGGTATTAAGTGGCGAACGAAAGCTCTGCAGGCCGATCCGACATTCGCCAGAAGCTATTTGATGTTGGGTATTTGGTATAATGTCCTAACGGAGGATGAGGAAGCCCAGCAACTGCTGAAGCGTTCATTGGAACTTCAGCCGGACAACCCGACTCCATATTTCTACCAAGGGTACCTTTGCTTTATCGCCGGACGATTCCGCGACGCTTTGCAGGCCTTGCAGATCAAATGTTCTTTCGATCGGGATACTGCCAGCTATTATGATTGGACTGGGTTTATCCACCTCACCATGAATGACACAATCAGCGCAAGAGTAAACGCCCAAAAACTCCCCTATGGAGTTTCGTGGGCCGGTCTATACCTCGATTGGAGGGAAGGAAAGCGAAAAACAGTTCAGAGATTCTGCGATTCTAGCATCACTCGCATCAAACAGCTTATAGACAAGGGGGACGAATCTTTCTCACGCCCTCTGATGATTGCTAACCTGTTCGGGATTCAAGAGCGGAAGGCAGAAACACTCGAGTGGCTTCGAAAGGATATAGAGGCTGGAGACGTGGACTATCGCTACATGCAGGTAGACCCATACCTGAGGTGTCTGCACGGCGATCCGGAGTTCGAGAAAATGATAGCCTCGCTGAAAGCGAGAGTTGATGAGATGAAACGACAGGTGAGGGAGATGAATCTGGACTAACGATGAAAATGGAACGAAAGGCCAATCATAGGGAGAGGAAGAACATCCGGTTGAAGGAGTACGATTATTCCCAGCCGGGAGAATATTTCGTGACAATTTGTACGAAGGATCGGGAACACCGGTTTGGGAGGATTGTGAAGGGCAGGATGTCCATGAACGATCATGGGACGGTGGTGGAATCTTGCTGGAAAGAAATTCCGAAACATTATCAGAATATTGGGCTAGACGAATTCACTGTGATGCCGGATCATTTTCATGGAATTGTCATGATTCTTGAGAAATCTATCGTCGGGGCGACGCATGCGTCGCCCCGACAGGGGAAACGCAATCGGTTGGGGGACGTTGTCGGATCGTTCAAATCCGCCGCCACGAAACGTATGAACGAAACGTCCGGAACCCCCGGCGTCTCCGTCTGGCAACGTGGCTATTACGACCACATCATCCGCGACGAACAATCCCTCGACCGCATCCGTGATTACATCATCGACAATCCCAGGCGCTGGTCGGCGGATGGAAACAATGCAGACGCCACCATCGAAGACGAATGCGACCGTTTGATGAACCCATCAACCAATTAGCCATTTGACCAATTAACCATCTAACCACTCAACCAGCTTCCAGGCACAATGATCGGCCAGAACATATCCCACTACAAGATCCTCGAAAAGCTCGGCGAAGGTGGCATGGGCGTTGTCTACAAAGCCCACGACACCAAGCTCAACCGCGACGTTGCCCTGAAGTTCCTCCCTCACGGCCTCTCCACTCACGAGCCCGAACGTGCTCGCTTCCTTCAGGAAGCCCAGGCGGCAGCTGCGCTGAACCACCCGAATATCTGCACTATCCACGACATCGCTCAAGAAGGCGACGACCAGTTCATCGTCATGGAGTATGTTGATGGGGTGGCTTTGCGTGAGAAGATAGCAGACGGCAGAATGCAGCTAGCAGACTGTATCAGCTATGCCATCCAGATTGGCGATGCCTTGCAAGAGGCACACAGCCATGGAATTGTTCACCGTGATGTCAAGACCGACAACATCATGGTCAACTCGAAGAACCAGATCAAGGTGATGGACTTCGGGTTGGCGAAGCTGAAGGGATCGCTGAAGCTGACGAAGACCTCGAGCACCGTGGGGACGCTGGCCTATATGGCTCCTGAGCAGATACAGGGGGGAGAAGTTGATGCGCGTAACGACATCTTCTCATTTGGAGTCGTTCTGTATGAGATGCTTACGGGCCACACACCATTCCGCGGAGAACATGAAGCGGCGATGGTGTACTCAATTGTCAATGAGGAGCCGACACCGTTGCAGAAGTATCTGCCTGAGGCGTCATCGGAGTTGGTGCACATTCTCAATCGTGCCCTCGAAAAAGATCCCGAAGACCGGTATCAGTCTGTGCATGACATGGTGATCGACCTTCGGAGGCTGAAGAAGCAAACCTCGCGAGTGTCACGCACATTTGAAGGCACGCCCTCAGGCGATATTCAGAAGGAAGCTCTGCCCAAAGCGAGAAACAAATCACGAACTTATGTGGTAGCTGGTGTGTCTGTTATTCTCGTTGTAACTGTCGGCATCCTGCTGATTTTCCGACCATCAGCTAGACACAACCAAAGTTTCTCGGTCACAACTCTCGACATTCCTTACACGAACATTGGCTACCCAGGACTGTCACCTGACGGCAAATGGCTTGTCTTTCCTGCTGCCGACGCAAATGGGAAATGGGACATCTACAACATGTACGCTTCAGGTACCGAGCCGAGAAGGATGACCTTCGACTCCTCGGCGTACGTCGGCAACGAAACGGCGCAAATCTCTCCCGATGGAAGCCTCATTGCATACTCGGTCTCCAATGCAAGGACAAGCGGGTGCGAAATTCGATGTGTCTCTGCTCTTGGAGGTGCTTCCAAAGTAATTGCACGGATCGGTGTTGTTGCACGTTGGCGACCTGATGGCAAGAGAATAGGTTTCATACGCGCACGTCATGTACCGCCAGTGCCATCTCCGTCCGGCTGGAAGGAATTCTGGAGCGTCGAGCCAAACGGGAACGACGAAAGATTGGAATTCGCCGATAGTGTCAGTTCGCGGGACGGTAATTTCTGTTTTTCGTGGTCTCCGGACGGAAAGTCGATCGCTTGGTTGAGGACTTTCAGAGCCGCCTATCAAGAAATAGTTGTTCGCGAACTGGCAACGGGGAAAGAGCAGCAACTGACACATGAGGCCAGGAATATCGACGAATTGATCTGGACGTCGAATGGCCACATCATCTATTCCTCGAATAGGGCAGGCAGCACAACTCTCTGGATGATTCCGGAGGGGGGAGGAGAATCTGTTCAGGTCACAAAAGAAGGCCCGGACATGGGAATGACGATTTCATCCGACTGCCAAAGAATGGTGTTTCTGCGAAGGCAGTCCCAGGGCTTCCTCTGGCGGATGGGATCAGATGGCTCAAATCCCAAGCAGTTGACATCCGAAGGCAAGGTGGTACAAAGTCCGAGAATGTCGCCGGATCGCAAGTGGATAGCGTATTGGGGCGGGACGGATGAGTTCGGAGCGAAGACTGCGATCTACGTTGTTGATCGAGATGGAAATGGGAGACGTGAGGTTGCTCCATCAGACGAACAAGCCTTCAATCCGAGGTGGTCCCCCGACGGACGATGGCTTGCCTACAGTGCACAAGGAGAGAATTCGCCGATCGACTCATCGCACGTTGTTCTGCTCGACGCGGCAAGTCTCTCGTCGCCACGTCGCATTGGCGTAGGAATCGTTCTAACATGGACTGATCCGAATACAATTCTCGTTCATCGCAACGCCAGATCTTGGCAGCTTGACATTAGAACTCGAAGTGAGAGACTAGTCTATCAGAAGGATTCTGTGTACGCGATTCCAACTGTAGGTGGAAAATTCATCTGGCTCAGTGATTATCGCTCCGGACGACTCGGCAGATTCATTGTGCCTGTCGAACACACG